>Ga0208249_1000096_pt1 | contig 25830 bp, 19 predicted proteins | sample CryBogmetaGMA1M_FD_184546 | JGI IMG/M metagenome (GOLD analysis project Ga0208249, IMG submission 184546) | Freshwater microbial communities from Crystal Bog, Wisconsin, USA - MA1M (SPAdes) | ecosystem: Environmental > Aquatic > Freshwater > Lake | place: Crystal Bog, Wisconsin, USA | collected...
CTCCTCCCGCCTGGCCGTCGCCGGCAGGCCGAGACTCGTGGGCAGGCCCGCGTCGAGCGCCGCCAGCCACCAGCGGGCCCGGCCGGGCAGGTCGTGCCAGGGCACCTCCTCGACACCGGGGAGCGGAGGCCCGCTGCGGCGGCGGCCGTCGACCAGGCTCGACGCCGCGGACACGAGCGGAACGAGCGGCCAGGCCCGCGAGACGAGCACCGCGTCGGTCTGAGCGAACCGCCCGGGCCGGTCGGCCGCCAGCACCGCGAAGGCGGGCGATCGACGCTCGCCCGCGGCGGCCAGCGCCGCCGCGTCGCGGGGCGTGGCGACGTCGACGATGTCGGCATCGACCGCCATCGCGTCGCGAACGAGCGACATCTCCACGCTCTCGGTGTCGCCGATCCAAAGCACCCGTCGCCGCGCACCGCAGACGAGGGCCGGGCCGGGGACAGCATCGGGCGTGAACGCGCGGATCGACATGTCGTCATCGTCCCGCGCAGGGCCGACGCCAGGCAAGCTGGGCTGACTGCGGCGAAGCCGGAACTGCACGGATCGTGCGTGGTCCCAACACGCGTTCTTCCCACGGCTCGGGCGAACAATGCCGAAATTCTGCGGGATGAGAGCCGCGGCGGGCATTTTTTTCCGACACGCATCCTGCCGCCAGACGACCTTGACCCATCGTCGGGCACGCGGACAATCTGCCGCTGAACCGTGTTCATGGATGAATGCGGTGGGTGTCTCCGGGCCTCTTCGGCGTGCTCCGCACGTCGGTGACGGCCCGGGTTCACCGGGTTCGATCGCGGGCCACAACGGCCCGAAACGCGGTGTCCGCACGGCGGATGCGCGTCGGGATGCGCACCATGAGGCAGGAGGCCGGCATGAGCGACGAGACGCTGCGTGATGAGACGCTGGGCGACGGTGACCGGGATGCGGATGGCGGCGGCCGGCGGCCCCGCTCCCGGCGGGCCGGCCCGCCGGGCGTGAGGCTTTCCGCGGTGCTGCCCGGCGCCCGATTCATCGCCTGCGACGACATCGTCGCCAGCGGCTGCTGCGACAACCCCGAGCGGTGTGGCCCCGGCGACGTCTTCGTGGCCCGGCTCACCGCCCGCGGCGACGGCCACGACCACGTGGCCCGGGCGATCGCCCGCGGCGCCGCCGGCGTCGTGGCCGAGCGGATGCTGCCCACCTTCGGCCGGCCGCTGTGCATCGTGCCGGAGGGCACCGGGCCGCTCGCGCGGATCGCCCACGCGCTGGCCGGCGACCCCGCGCGGCGGCTGCGCGTCATCGCCGTCACCGGCACGAGCGGCAAGACGACGACGGCCTGGCTGGCCGCGTCGGTGCTCGCCGAGGCGGGGCTGCGGGTCGGCGTGCTCTCCGACCTCGGCTGCCTCGACGCCGACGGCGCCGAGCCCGTGCCGGCCAACCTCGCCCGCCCGAAGGTGCTCGCCTCCTGGCTGCGTCGGCTCGTGGACGGCGGCTGCACACACGCCGTGGTCGAGGTGTCGAGCGCCATGCTCGCCGCCGACTGCCTCGCCGGCATCGCCTGCGACACGGTCGTCGTCACGAACCTCGCCTCCGCCCACCTCGACATCCACGGCACGCCGGCGGCCTACCGGCGCGTGAAGGCCCGCATCCTCGACAGCCTCGCCGCGGACGGTTGCCTCGTCATCGACGCCGACGATCCGCGGGCCCGCCGGCTGGCCCGCCGGCACGCGCGCTCGCGGCCCGCCGACGCCGCCACGGCGGTCGTCACGACGGCGCTCCGCGCACGGGCCGACATCGCGGCCACGCCGGTCGAACGCGGCCTGGCCGGACAGACCTTTCTCGTGCGGACCGGCGGTCACGCCGTGCCCGTGGCGGTGGCCACGCCCGTGGCCTCCTTCGCCCGTGACGCGCTCCTGGCCACCGCGGTGGGCCGGCGCGAGGGCGTGCCGCTCGAGCGGATCGCCCGGGGCATCGAGGCCGCGGGCACCGTGCCCGGCCGCGTGGAGCGCATCGACCGCGGACAGGATCACGCCGTGTTCGTCGATCACCCCACGAGCCGGCACGCGCTGGTCGCCACGCTCGCCGGGCTGCGCCGGCTCACACCCGGCCGGCTGGTCGTGCTCGCCGAGTCGCGGGTCGCCGCGCGGCTGGCCGCCGACGGTGCGTCGGCGGCCGGAGCCGCGGCCGCCGCGGGGGCCTTCGAGCGCTGCGTGCTCGATCGCGCCGATGAATGCGCCGTCGTGCCCGACACGCTGATGCATGACTCCGCCTCGGCCGCCGACGTGCTCGCCTACGCCCGGATCGACCGCTTGCTCGCCGGGCTCGGAGGCACCGACTGCCTGCTCGTGCTCGGCGACGCCAGGGTGCGTCGGCACACGCCCACCGACCCCGGCGGCGAGCCGATGCCGCTGGCCGCGGTGGTCGACGGCTGGCTGCAGCTCGCCCACGAGCCGCAGCCGTGGGGCCCCGCCCGTCGGGTGGCCTAGCAGGCTGTGGATAAACAGCCTGCTCGATCGCATGGATGCGATCCCGGACGCGCAGCGTCCGTGAAAACCGGAGGTTTTGATCCGTGGAAAAACGTCCGGAGGACTTTTTCCACGGGCTGCCAGCCGGCCCGGGAAGCAGCCGGCCGGCTGCGCGGCGACGTCCGGCAGGCCGGCCGTGACGGCGGTCGGCGCATGGTTCCGCCGGGCGAAAGCCTGCCGTTTCCGCCACCGTTCCGCGGCCGCGGGCCGGCGCGACCGGCGGCATGGACGCCGGACGAGCCGGTGCGGCACAATTGCGACCAAACCGCTCCGCGCGCAGCCCCCGGCACGCACGGCCCACGAGAAAGGTGCATGATGAAATCACGTCCGACACCCACCGCCGCCAACGGCAGGCCGGCCGACGCGGCGGGGGCCGGCGAGGGAACGCCCTTCGACGATCTCGGTCTGGCCGTGTCCTGCGACGAGCCGCTCTCGTCGCACACCTGGCTGGGCGTCGGCGGCCCCGCCGTCTGGTTCTGCGAGCCTGTCGACGAGGAGGCGCTCGGACGGGTGGTCGCCCGCTGCCACGAGCGTGGCGTTCCGCTGCGGGTGATCGGGGGCGGCTCCAACATCCTCGTGCCTTCGACCGGCTTCCAGGGGATGGTGGTGCGGCTCTCGGCGCCGGCGTTCTGCGGCATCGAGGTGCGGCGACCGTCGCTGCGGGCCGGGGCCGGAGCGAAGCTCGTGCACGTGGTGTCCGCGGCCGTGCAGGCGGGGCTGTCGGGCGTCGAGACGCTCGTGGGCATCCCGGGCACCGTCGGCGGGGCGCTGGTGGGCAACGCCGGCGGACACGGCGGCGACATCGGTGAACGCGTGCAGGAGGTGCGGGTGATGCTTCCCGACGGCACGACCAGCGTGCGGAGCGGCGGCGCGTTGGCCTTCGAATCCCGCTGGAGCAACCTCGACGATTGTATCGTCATCGGCTGCGTGCTCGATCTCGATGAGGACGACGCCGACCGGCTCACGAAGCGGATGCAGAAGGAATGGATCGTGGAGCGGTCGGTGCAGCCCTCCGGCACGCGGACCGTGGCGATGATGTTCAAGGACCCGCACGGCACGACGGCGGAATCGCTCGTGGTGCAGGCCGGCGCCCGCGACCTGCGGGTGGGGGAGGCGTCGGTCTACGGCCCTCACGCCAACTACCTCGTCGCCTCGCCCCGCTGTCCGAGCGACGACGTGCGGGCGCTGATCGAGCTGGTGCGGGCGAAGGTCCGCGAGCGGCTCGGGGTGGAACTCGCCCCGCAGATCGAGGTCTGGTGAAGGGAGCGGTGACGATTGAGCACACCGCCCCCCCGCCGCGGCCGGCCCGCGGTGTCCGTCGGATCGCCCGACGACCCCGTCGCCGGCGGGTTCGCCGGCTTCGTGCGTGAGCACCGCGCGGGCCTGGGCGCGGTCGCGGTGGCCGCGGCGGCGACGGTGGCCGGCTGGGCCGCGTGGTCGCGGCTGGCGGAGCCGGTGCGATCGCATCACGAACAGATGCTCCTGCCGGAGGCGGTGGAGGTGACCGGCGTCGCCGCCTGGGTCCGCAGCGACGTGCGGGGCGAGGCGCTCCGCAACGCGAGCCTCGACGGCGGCCTGCCCCTCGACGATCCGGAGCTTCCGCGGCGGCTCGCCCGCGCCTTCGACATGCATCCCTGGGTGCGGCAGGTGATCGCCGTCAGCCTGCGTCATCCCGCCTCCGCCCGGGTGGAAATCGCCTGCCGCGAGCCGGTGGCGATGGTCGGCGTGAAGGGGGGCTTGCTGGCCGTCGACGGCGACGGGGTGGTGCTGCCGAGCGCCGACTTCACGGCGGAGTCGGCCGCCGCCTACCCGCGGATCTCGGGCGTCGATTCGAGCCCGCAGGGGCCCGAGGGATTCCCCTGGGGCGACCCGCTCGTGGAGGAGGGGGCGGCGTTGGCCGTGGCGATCGGCCCCGAATGGAAGGGGGCTGGACTGATCGAGTGCCGCCCGGTCGGCCCCCGCGGGCAGCGCGGCTGGGAACTCGTCGGGCCGGAGGACCGGATCATCCACTTCGGCTCGGCGCCGGGCCGCGAGCAGACCGACGAGCCGACGGCGGCCACGAAGATCGCGCGACTGCGGTCGATCGCCGCCGCCCCGGCCGCGGCCGGCCGGATCGACCTGACGCAGCGCGATCCCGTGGCGGATGCGCCCCGCTCGATCCCGGCGCCATGATCCGCGCCGCCCGACGGCTGTGCCGACCGCGTGCCGACCGCGTGCCGACCGGGCCTCAGCGGGAGAGCACGAGCCGGCGGACCGCCTGAAAGTGTGGGTGCTCGGCGGTGCGGCACCATTCGAAGATCGCCGCCTCCGCCGTCGTGAGGATCGCCCCCGAAGAGTCGAGCCGCCGCAGCGCCGTGTCGTGATCGATCGCGTGCCGTGAGGCGACGGCGTCGACGGCCACGAAGACGCTCAGGCCGCGGGCCAGCAGGTCGAGCGCGGTCTGCGCGACGCAGACGTGCGTCTCGAGCCCGCAGAGGAGCACCGATTCCACGTCGTCGGGCAGATGGGGGGCGAAGCCGGCGGCGCCGCAGCAGCTGAACGACATCTTCTCGACCGGCGGAGGCAGCTTCGCGGCCAGTTCCGGCGGCGTCGGGCCGAGCCCACGGGGATACTGCTCGGTGAGCACCCGCCTCACGCCCAGCGTCGCGGCCGCGTCGGCGAGCCGGCCGGCGGCGGCGACCACCCCCGCGGCGTCGGGCACCGCGGGCAGGAGCTTTTCCTGGATGTCGACCACGCACAGCAGGGAGGTGACGGCATCGAGTCGCATGCGCGGGCTCCGGGATGGCGGCGTTGGATCAGGGGCGGGGCAGCATACCACCGCCCCCCGTCCCGCGGGACCGCCGGGGATCTGATCCCGGGGCCGCGGCTCCCGGGATCACCCGACGTGGGCTACGATAGGTCTCCCGAAAGGAGGGCATCGATGAGCGTGGCGGACGTTGGCAGCGGGGCGGTGGCGATGCCGGGGGTGCTCGTGATCCTCGGGGCCTCGGGCGACCTGACGAAGCGGCTGTTGATGCCGGCGCTCTACAACCTCGCCTGCGACGGCCTCTTGCCCGACGACTTCGCCGTGATCGGCATGGCCCGCCGTGAACTCTCCTCGGAGGAGTTCCGGGCCCAGCAGCGGCAGGACATGGCCCGGTTCAACACCCGGCGGACGTTCGACGAGGCCACCTGGGCGTGGCTCGAGCGCCGGCTCCACTACACGGCGGGGGAGTTCGGCGATCCGCAGGCCTACGAGCGGCTCGGGCGGCTGCTCGGCGAGGTCGCCGGCGGCACCGCCGCGGCCGACAACACGCTCTTCTACCTGGCGATCTCCCCCGAGTTCTTCCAGACGGTCAACGACCTGCTCGACCAGACGGGCTTCACGCGGCGGCCGGGCCGGCGGCGGCTCATCGTCGAGAAGCCGTTCGGCAAGGACCTCGCCTCGGCGATCGAGCTCAACCGCGCGCTGCTCGCGCGCTGGAGCGAGGAGGAGATCTACCGCATCGACCACTATCTCGGGAAGGAGACGGTGCAGAACCTGCTCGCCTTCCGGCTGGCCAACGGCATGTTCGCGCCGCTGTGGAACTCCCGGCACATCGACCACATCCAGATCTCGGCCACCGAGACCGTCGGCGTGGAGACCCGCGGCGACTACTACGACAAGACCGGCGTGGTGCGGGACATGCTGCAAAACCACCTCATGCAGATGCTCGCCTTCGTCTGCATGGAGCCACCGGCGTCGCTCGATCCGGGCGTGGTGCGGGACGAGAAGTCGCGGCTCCTCGCGGCGGTCCGCCGCTTCGACCCGGCGGCGGTGGAGCAGGACTGCGTCCGCGGGCAGTACGGGCCGGGCCGCAGGGCCGACGGCTCCCCGGCCGTGGGCTACCGGGAGGAGCCCGCCGTCGATCCCGCGTCCAACGCCTGCACCTACGCCGCCGTGAAGCTCCACATCGACAACGACCGCTGGCAGGGCACGCCCGTCTACCTGCGATCGGGCAAGGCGCTGTGGAAGCGGGGCACGGAGATCGTGGTGCAGTTCCGTCCCGAGCCGGGGCTCGGCGCCGAGCCGAACCGGCTCATCTTCCACATCCAGCCGTTCCAGGGCGTGGAGATCCGCATGCAGTCGAAGCGGCCCGGCCCCACCTTCGCATTGCAGCGCACCGGCATGAAGTTCGACTACGCCGACACGTTCGAGGCCTCGCGGGGCACCGGCTACGAGGTGCTCCTCTACAGCGCGCTCAACGGCGATCCGACGCTCTTCTCGCGGACCGACTTCGTCGAGGATTCCTGGCGGATCTTCCAGCCGGTGCTCGACCACTGGCGCGACACCCGCGGCGACTTCCCCAACTACATGGCGGGGTCGTGGGGCCCCCGCGAGGCCGACGCGCTGCTCGCGCGGGACGGCCGCCACTGGCACGAGTGCATCAACCGCGAGGTGCTCCTGCGGAGCGACTTCTTCCGGGAGGCGCCCCCGGTGCTGCTCAACACGCTCGCGCTCGACTTCCAGCCGCTCGCGGCGGCCGCGGGGCAGGTGATCGTGGCGCGGGGCGACCACCGCTGCGACCTGTTCGTCGTCTGTCGCGGCGAGCTCGAGGCGATCGGCGCCGACGGCGCGCGTCTCGGCACGATCGGCGAGGGGGACTGCTTCGGGGAGATGGCGCTGCTGCACGACCGGCCCCGCAGCGCCACCGTCCGCGCGGTCTCCCCCTGCGACCTGCTCGTGCTCGAGGGGGCGACCTACCGGCGGATCCTCGACGACTACCCCGACGCGGAGGCGGCGCTCCGCCGGATCGCCGACGCGCGGCGGGGAGGGACGGTCACCAGGGCCCCGGACGGAACCGTCCCCGCGGGGTGAACGACAGCGTGCGGGCGGTCGGGGAGTCGATCCGGATCGCCACGTCGAGCCGGTCGGGGGGGAGCGCCGCGGCGGCGCGCGAGGGCCACTCGACGAGCGTCCACGAGTCGCCCGCCGTGGCGTCCTCCCAGCCGATCTCGGCCAGGTCGCCGACGCCCGCGAGCCGGTAGAAGTCGGCGTGCACGATCCGCCGCGGTCCGCCCGGCCGCGCGGGCACGGGATGCACGTGCACGAGGCCGAACGTGGGGCTGACGACGTCGGTCGGATCGACCCCCGTCGCCGCCGCGAGCGCCTTGGCGAACGTGGTCTTCCCGGCGCCGAGATCCCCCTCGAGGGCGAGGAACGCCCGCGCCGGCAGCGCCGCCGCCAGACGCCGCGCGACGCCGGCGAGCGCGGCCTCGTCGGCGACACGCTCGACGCGGCCCCCCGCCGCGCCCGTTTCGTCGCTCGCGGCGCCGGCCGGCGCCGGCCCTTCAGGCATCGAAGGCATGGACGAATCCCCGCGGTGCGAGCGGCCGGCGGCCGCCGCCGGCATCCTCCGCGACAAGCCCCGGCGTCGCCGTCACCTCGCCGATGATCGTGACGGGGAGGTCGAGCGACTGGCCGCCGGCCGCGGCGACGACCGCCCGCGCCGCGTCGGGGGGCATGGTGAGCACCAGTTCGAAATCCTCGCCGTCACCGAGGGCGTGGTCGAGCGGCGTGCGGCCGTCGCCGGGCAGGCCGCTCATGCGGACGGCGTCGGCATGAATCGGCACGTCCGCGAGACGCACGATCCCGCCGCAGCCGCTGGCGGCGAGCAGCCGCGCGAGATCGAGCGACAGCCCGTCGCTGACGTCGATCGCGGCGTGCACGGAAAAGCCCGCGGCGATCGCCTGGGCCTCGCGGCACCGCGGCTCGAAGCCGAGATGACGGCCGAGCAGGCTGCCGCCGAACCGGCCGGTGACGACGATCGCGTCGCCGGGGCGGGCGCCGTCCCGCCGCCAGGCCTGCCCCGGAGCCACGCTGCCCAGCGCCGTCACGCTGGCCACGAGCGGGCCGTCCCAGGCGTTCGTGTCGCCGCCGGCAAGCACGACGCCGTGCCGCCGGGCGAGCGGTTCGATCCCGGCGAAGAGCCCGCGGGCGATCGCGTCGCCACCAGCCCGCGGCAGGCAGACCGCGACGAAGGCCGCCTCGGGCCGCGCCCCCATCGCCGCCAGGTCGCTCAGGCTCACACCGAGCGCCTTGTGCCCCACCGCCTCCGGCGGGCAGCCGGCGCCGAGCACGAAATCGACCCCTTCGGTCAGCATGTCGACCGTGACGACCGTCCGCCGCAGCGCCGGCGGCCGCAGCACGGCAGCGTCGTCGCCGGGGGGCACCTCGAGCCGGGGATCTGGCGGAATCCGCCCCACCAGCCAGTCGACGAAGTCGGTTTCCACTGTTCCGCCGGCTCCACGGGCCGCCTGGGCCCGTGGACATAGCCCGCCGGGACGATCTCCACGAATCCCACGAGGGCAGGCTACCGCCGGATCGTCTCGGACACCAGATGCCCGAAGAGCGTCTCGCGGCCGCGGAGCACGTAGAACTTGATCGGGTTGAGATGCTCCTCCTCGGCCTTGTCGAGGATGTAGGCGACGTTGTCGGGCACGATCGTCTCCCAGACGTGCAGGCCGACGAGGATGTCGCCCGAGCGGATGCCCTGCTCGTGGGCCGGCCCCCCCGTGCGGACCTCACTCACGAGCAGGCCGCCGCGATACCGCGACTGCAGCCGCTGCACCTTGGTGGCGGGCATCGCCTCGACCCGCAGGCCGATCTCCCGCCAGCACCGCTCGTCGATCGAAAGCGATTCGCGGCGGACCGCGGCGAGCGGCATCTCCATCCGCTCCTCCGCCCCCGACCGCACCACCGTCACCGGCACCACGTCGCCGGCACGGCGGCCGAGCAGGCCGCGCTCGATGTCGAGCCGCCGCGTCACCGGCTGCTCGCCGATCCGCGTGATCACGTCCCCCGCCCTCACCCCCACGACCTCCGCGGGGCTCTGGCGGTGTACGGCCTCCACGATCACGCCCTTGCTGCCGTCGGCCTTGGCCACGATGCCGTGCCAGGTGCGATCCACCCGCTCCACCGAGAGCAGGTCGGCGACGACGTCGAGCACCCGGTCCACCGGGATCGCGAAGCCGATGCCCTGCGCCCCGGCCCGCACGGCCACGTTCACGCCGATCATCTCGCCGTCGACGTTGAGCAGCGGCCCCCCCGAGTTGCCCGGGTTGATGCTGGCGTCGGTCTGGATGAGGTCGTCGTACCGCTGCGTGCGGCTGACCTCGACGTTGCGGTGGAGCGCCGAGATGATCCCGCGGGTGACGGTGTGCTCGTAGCCGTAGGCGTTGCCGAGCGCGAGCACCGTCTCGCCGATCATCAGGTCGGAGGACGTGCCGATCGTGATCACCGTCAGGGGCGCGTCGGCGTCGATCTTGATCACCGCCAGATCGGTCCGCGGGTCGTGCGAGACGAGCGTGGCCGCGACGGTGCGGCCCGAGGCGAGCGTGACCTCGATCCGTCGCACGCCTTCGACGACGTGGTAGTTGGTGACCACGTAGCCGCGGGCGTCGACGATGACGCCGGTGCCCATCCCGTTCACCCGCCGCAGCTCGCCGGCGGCATCCTCGTCGGGATTGGGGACGAGCTTCTGGCCGTGGATGTTGACGACGCTGTCGCGCTGGGACTCGATGGCCCGCACGATCGCGGTCCGCCGGCTCTCGGCCGCGTCGGCTCGTGGCGCCACCGCCGCCGCACACGCGAGCGCCACGGCAGGAAGAAGAGCCCACGGTCGACGCATGAAGAACCCGCTCCCGGAACGAGCACCATCACCAGGCGGGCACGGTGCCGCGACTCTCAGCCGCGGCGAAACCGCGGACTCCACCGGAGCCAGCCCCACCCTGCCACGGGAGAAAATCGGACTCGGCAGCGGTGGCGATTCACCGCCGGCCGCCCGGGCGGCACAGCTTCCCCAGGCTGGATGCCGGGCGCGGAAATCGGTCAGCCCTGCCGTCCGGCGCGGATTTCCTCAACTTTTCCGCTCTGGGCCGCGGGTGCTGGCCGCCGTGGAGGCGGCGGCGTCCGGCCGGCGGGATCCCTCGCGGCCATCGTCGCCCGCCCGGCCTCGCTGCGGCCGCCGGTCGTCCACGAGCAGCGGCAGCACCTGCAGCGCGAGGAAAAGCCCGAGCACGGCGAGCACGACCTGCGGCCAGGCGCCGGCGATCCGCTCGCCGAGTTCCCAGCCCGCCTCGCGGGCGATGCCGCCGAGCAGCGTGGCCACGAGCAGCACGAGCAGGGCCGCCAGCACCAGCCCGCAGCCGAGCGAGGCCATCGTGCCGCGGAACGTGCCCAGCTCGGAAAACTCCTCCTGGTGGAGATCGATGGCCCGCCCCTTGGCGAGGCTGCGGGGCACCGTCTCGGCCAGTTCGATCGCCCGTGCCGCGTCGGGCCAGGTGGCGGCGGCGATCTCCCCGGCGGGCGGCTCGCCGTGGAGCACCCCGAGCATGGCCGCACCGCGGTCGAAATCCGGCGTGGCTGCAGCCGCGCCCTCCCAGCGCCAGGGACGTTCGTCGTCGGGCGCCTCGACGCGGATCGTGCCGCCGCCGTGATGGAGCGTGATCTCGAGGCCCGGCTCGTCCCCGCGGGCCACCTGCCAGCGCACCGGGACGAGCGCCGGGCCGCTGAGCCCCACGGCCAGCGTGCTCCAGGCCGACGCCGCCGCCGCGTCGGCGGCCCCGAGCGTCGAGAGCCGCGCCGGCTCGCCGGCGATCACGCGCACGAGATCCACGTCGCGGGCCAGTGCCGACAGGACGCTCTCCCGCGAGCGGTCGACGAGCCGCCGCTCCATCGCGATGCTCTCGATCGCCCCGAGGCGGCCGGCCCCGCCGAGGCCCGCCTCGACCTCCGCCCGGAGCTTCTCCACGAAGGGGTGCAGCCGGTCGGGCAGGAACGGCACGAGCCGCCCCCCCGCGTCGCTGCGGATCATGTCGAGCTCGTAGGCCCAGAGCATCGACAGGGTCGCCGGATGGGAGACGAGGAGCGTGCGGCCCGCCTGCACGAGCGCCCGCACCGCGTCGCCGCGGCCCTCGGTCCAGCCGTCGACGCCGACGAGGATCGCGTCGCACACCTGGGGATCGACGACCGCCTCCCAGGAGGCCTCCCGACGGGGCTCCACCCCGGGGGGGAAGGGGACGGGGCCGGCGGGAAGGTCGCAGGCCACGACGACACTGTCGCCGCGCCGCGCTGCGGCGGCGACGACGCCGGCGATCCGCGCATCCGATCCCAGCAGGCCGAGTTTCATGGTGGTCGATCGATGTCGTGCGGTGGATCGTGCGGCGAGTCCGCCGGGGGCCGCGAACGTCGTCAGCCGGCCGGACGCGGCGGCCGGCTGGGCATGGGCCCGGCCGGTGGAGTATAGAGGAGCCATGCGTGCTGACGTGATCGCGATCGGGGACGAGCTGACGACGGGACAGCGGCTCGACACCAACAGCCAGTGGCTGTCGACCGAACTGGGCCTCCTCGGCATCCCCGTGGGCTTCCACGCCACCGCCGGGGACACGCTCGAGGCGGGGGTGGAGGCGTTCCGCGCCGCCGCGGCGCGCAGCGACGTGGTCGTCGCCACCGGCGGCCTCGGGCCCACGGCCGACGATCTCACCCGCGACGTGCTCGCGCTGCTCGCCGGCGTGCCGCTCGACCTCGCGCCCGAGGCGCTCGTGGCGGTCGAGTCGCGGTTCGCCCGCCGTGGCGTGCCGATGCCCGAGAGCAACCGCCGGCAGGCCCTCTTTCCACGCGGGGCCCGGATCATCCCGAACCCCGACGGCACGGCGCCGGGCATCGACATGGATCTGCCCGTCGGCGACCGCACGTGCCGGATCGTGGCGCTGCCGGGGGTGCCCGCGGAGATGAAGACGATGTGGCGGGGCACCGTCGCGGCGGCGCTCCTGGCCATGCAGCCGGAGGCGGGCGTGATCCTCCACCGCCGGATCAAGTGCTTCGGCGCCGGCGAGAGCGCGATCGAGGCGATGCTGCCCGACCTGATCCGCCGCGGCCGTGACCCGCTCGTGGGCATCACCGCGCACGAGGCCACGATCACGCTGCGGATCACCGCCCGGGGCCGTGACGAGCGGGAGTGCCTCGCGAAGATGGCGCCCACCGCGGCCACGATCCGCGACTGCCTCGGGCCGCTCGCCTACGGCACCGAGGACGACGAGGTCGAGGACGCCGTGCTGCGGGCCGTCGCCGCCGCCGGCCGGACGCTGGCCACGATCGAGATCGGCACCGAGGGGCGGGTGGCCGCCCTCCTCGCACAGGCGCAGGCCCGCGCGTCGGGCGACGCCGCCGGCGCGGCCCCGGCGTTCGCGGGGGGCACGGTGCTCGTCGCGGGCACGAGCCCGGTTCCCATTGCGGGCACGAGCCCGGTTCATTCCGGCCCGGAAGCGGTCGCGGCACTCGCCGAGAAAGCGCGGGCGGAGCCGGCCGCCGGCCCGGCGGTGCGTTCGGCGGCCGCGGCTGCGACGGCCATCGGGCTCGCGGTGGGGGCGGCCCGGCCGGGCCCCGAAGGGCGGCTCGTGGTCGACATCGCCCTGGCCGATGCCGCCGGCGTGGAGCGGATCGAGCATATGCTCGGGGGCGGCCCGACGCTGGCGCTGTCGCGCGCGGCCAAGACCGCCATCGACCTCGTGCGCCGCCGGCTCGCGGCGGGTGTGCCATGACGTCCCCGTTCGACTCCCCCGACGCGATCCGCGCCGCCAATCGGCGCACCCTCGTTCTCTTCCTCGGCCTGGTGACGCTCGTGGGGCTGATCGTCTGGCCCTCGATGGCCGGCAGGATCCAGTACGCGAAGACGCGGGCCGAGCTTTCGGCCATCCGCGACGCCGCCTCGCGGGCGGAACTGCGGTCGGTGGGCAAGCTCTTCACGACGCTCGCGCGGGTGATCGGCCCGGCCGTCGTCAACGTCACCTCGAAGCCGGGACTGCGGCCGCTGGCCGACGAGATCGCGGCCCTGCGGGGCGACCTGTCGCCGGGGGCCGCCAACGAGGCCGTCGGCTCCGGCGTGATCATCGACGCCGGGGGTATCATCGTCACCAACTACCACGTCGTGGCGCAGGGGGGCGAGATCGACGTCACGCTGGCCGACGGCCGCCGCTTCAAGGCCCGGCTCGTCGGCGCCGACGCGGCCACCGACCTCGCCGTCCTCGCGATCGACGCCAAGGACCTGCCCACCGCCGACTGGGCCGACAGCGATGCGGTGGAGGTGGGGGAGATGGCGTGGGCGATCGGCAATCCGTTCGGCCTCGACCGCACCATCACCTACGGCATCGTCAGCGCCGTGGGCCGCCGCGCGATGGCCGACAACCCCTTCCAGGAGTTTCTCCAGACCGACGCCTCGATCAATCCGGGCAACTCCGGCGGGCCGCTCGTCGACGTCCACGGGCACGTCATCGGCATCACGACCGCCATCGTGGGGAAGGGATTCCGCGGCATCGGGTTCGCCATCCCGAGCAACACGGCCCGGCGGGTCGCCGACGAGATCCGCTCCACCGGCCACGTGGAGCGCGGCTACCTGGGCATGGCCCTGAAGGACCCGCCGCCGGGCAGCGGCGCGGCGACCGGCGCGGTGGTGGCGGCCGTGGAGCCCCGGTCGCCCGCGGCCACGGCGGGCGTGCGTCCGGGCGACTTCGTCGTGGCCTTCGACGGCGAGGCGATCACCGAGCCGGCGGCGCTCGTGCTCCTGCTCACGCGGGCGCCGGTGGGAGTGGAGGTGCCGCTCGACGTGGTGCGGGATGGGGCGCCGCTCACGCTCACGGTGCGGGTGGGCCGCCGACCGCACTCGAAGTGAGCCGCACGAAGCCGGCGGATCGCCTGATCTGTCTGGCCGGTCTCCCGCCGGAGCCGGCGGATCGCCTGATCTGTCTGGCCGGTCTCCCGCCGAAGCCGGCGGATCGCCTGAACTGCCTGGCCGGTCTCCCGCCGAAGCCGGCGGATCGCCCGGTCAGGCCGGCGGGTCTTCCGCCGGGGACGGCGGATCGCCGCGAGCCGGCCCCTCGGCGGGCGGATCATCGAGAAACTTCGCGAAGTTGAACTCGTCGTTGGTGAACGAGGCCTTGAAGCCGCCGAACTCCCCGCTCGACGCCGCGTCGCCGTTCGCGTCGTGCGCCGCACCGGCATGCCGCGTGGCCGCGGCGACCGGCCGCTCCACCGGGGTGCCCTGCGGCCGGTCGCGAAGCGTGGCGGAGAGGCCGTCGAGCCATGCCCCGGCCGGAAACGCATAGGGGCGGAACTTCTCGAGCGTGCCGGTCTCCTCGTGGATGAACAGCGCCCGCTGCGGCCCGAGCTTCACGGCGGCTGGGCTGTCCACCAACTGGCTCGAGTCGGAGCTGCTCATCTGGAAGAGCACCCGCAGTTCGAACTCCTTGAGCGTGCCGCGCTCGAACGTGCGCTGGAGGTTCGTGAGGGAGTCGCACCAGATGAGCAGGTGCACGCCCACGGTCGGACCGTCCTTGAGCAGCGTGACGAGGTTCTGCGCCGGGGTCGCCTTCTGCTCGCCCCCCATGGAGAAGCCGAAATCCGACTCGTTACGCCGCAGCTCGCGGAAGCGGGCGAGGTCGCGCACGATCACGAACACCCCCTCCGCGTCGGTCACCTGCTCGTCGAGCCGCCGCCTGACCTCGCCGGCCAGCCGCTCCATCGCCTCCGCCACGCCGAGCCTCCCCACGATCTCGGTCTCGTGGGGCATGTGCGGCACGAGCCGCGCGAGCATCGTGTCGGGCTTCTCCTCGGCGATGGCCGGCTCGAAGAGCACGAACCGGGCCGCCCGCCCCGTCGCGCCGCCCGGATGCGGATCGTGGGCGGCGGCGAGGCTGAGCATCGACATCGCCAGCAGGCTCACGCCGAGATCCTCCCGCTGGCCGACGATGAGGAGGTTCGCGCCCCCCTGACGGCGGAAGATCGCGGCGGTGGGATCCTTGATCGCGATCGCGTCGCCGAGCCAGGCCTGCGGCGCGGCCGGCGGCTTGCCGTGCACGGTGCCATGGTGCAGCAGCTCCGCGAGCAGCGCGTTGCCCGCGGGATCGGCCGCCTCGTTGCCGTCGAACACGATCCGCGGCAGGGCGGGGATGTCGGTCCGCCGGTCGGCGAGCCTCCGCAGCGCGCCGAGATACCGCTCGCGACGCTCGTCGTTGAGAAAGACGACCTGGAACGGATTGTTCCCCGCCACCATGCCGTTGGCGTCGTTGTAGATCGCCTCGCCGGGCCGGGTCAGCAGCCGGGCCGCGGTGTTGTCCTCGCTGAGGATCAGGGCCGAGTCGGCCTCGTTGCACTGCAGCGCGATGCGGATCGCCATCTGTCCCATCGTGGCCCGGGGCAGGCTGTAGGAGCCGCCGAGCGTCTGCGAGCCGAGCAGCACGTGCATGCCGAATGCACGGCCCTGGCGGACGAGCCGGTCGAGGATCAGCGCGGCGTCCTGCGCGATCTTGTCGTCCTCGACGAAGATCTCCTGAAACTCGTCGATCACGAGCAGGATCCGCGGCATCGGGTCGGCGTGGCCGGTCTTGCGGAAGCCGGCGACGTCCTGCACCGACAGCTCACGGAACAGGTCGCCGCGACGCTTCAGCTCACGATCGAGCTGCTCCATCACCGACAGGCCGAACTCGCGCTCGCTCTCGATGGCGATCACCCGCGCGTGGGGCAGCTTGTAGTGGTCATAGAGCTTGAACTCGACACCCTTCTTGAAGTCGATGAGGTAAAACTGGATCTCGTTGGGGCTGTAATTGAGCGCCAGACTCGTGATCAGGGCGTGCATCAAAGTCGACTTGCCGGAGCCCGTCTTGCCGGCGATGAGCGCGTGCTGGCTGGTGCCGCGGCCGAGCTTGAGAAACTGCAGCTTCTTGGCCCCCGCCGGGCCGAGCGGCGCGGTGACCTCGCTGGCCGAGCTGGCCGTCCACCAGTCCTCCTCCTTCGGCGCCACGCGGTCGAAGGGCACTTCGACCCGCTTCGCCGCCTTCGCCGCCTTGCCGACCCGCTGGATGATCCGGGTGAAGGTCTCGTCGGACGGGGGCTCTTCGACGGTGAGAGGCCAGCGGGAAAACTCGGGGTCGTTCCAGGTGAACGTGCCGTTCTTGAGCACGAGCGTCGTCGCGTTCTTCTCCAGGTCGGACAGGCTGAAGTTGGCCGGCATCGTCTGCTTCTCGTCGACCGACACGATCGTGTAGACGCCGCACCGCGGCCCCGAGGCGGCGATGCTCGCCAGCCGGCGGGCCGCGGTCTCGGTGAAGTTCGTGGGGAAGTTGGCGACGACGACGAAGCGGTAGGGCTCGGGCACCTCGGCGTCGGCGTTGTAGGCGCCGATCGATTCGTACTCGTTGCGCAGGTACTTCTGGATCACCACCTCGATCTGCTCGGTGATGTCGCCGAGGCACTGGTCGATCTGCGGAGGCTCCGTCCAGATGCGGCTGGTCACCAGCAGTTCGTCGTAGTCGGCGAGGTGCATGAAGCCGGCGAACTGCTTGCCCAGCCCCGCCGGGTCGACGATCGTGAAGCGGCTCTGCCCGGCCGGGATGCCGCTGGCGATCCGCAGCATCAGTGCCTGCATCAAGGCCGAGGCGACCTCCTTCTGCTCGGCGACGGTCTTGACGAGGATCGACGCCTCGACGGGGAAGGGGACGAGCGCCGGCTCCGTCCAACTCACCGGGCCGAAGGCGTTGAGCTCCGGCCGCTTCGACACGCCGCCGGGCATCTTCTCGAGCGACACGTCGACGTGCCCGAACCGCAGCGCCGGCGGCGCGACGACCGGCAGATCGCACCCCTCGCCGGCGAGGTCGTCCCACGCGGGAAACGACGCCGCATCGACGGCCGCGGCCCGCGCGCACACGTCGGCCACCCCGGAGCGGGCCCCCTTCCAGGCCTCCGTCATCTCCGCCCAGCGGCTCGCCCGGCGGGCCTCGGCCGCCTCGAGCCGGGCGTCCCGTTCGCGGATGCGGCGTTCCTCCTCGGCGGCCCGGGCGGTCGCGACCTCGGCGAGGCGCGGCGGAAACTTCGCGTCGGCGGCGGCGAGCAGGGTGTCGATCTTCTTTTGGATCGCCTCGGTCGCGGCGGCGTGCCGGGCGGTCACCTCGGCGAGCTGCTTGTCGCGCTTGTCGGCGACGGCCTTGATCGCCGCCTCCGACTGGCGGCGGCGCTCGGCCGACTCCTGGGCGAACGTCTCGTCGAGCTTCGCGAGCTGCGCTTTGTGCCGCGCCTTCACGTACCGACCGCACGCCGTGAGGCAATCGTGCGCCCGCTGGATCGTGGCGGCCAGGTCCGCGCGGGCCGCCTCGGCCTGCGCACGGGCCGCCCGCCGCATCCGCGCGACGAGCCAGAGGCCGATGCCGACACCGATGCCCGCCACCGCCGCGAACGTGCCCCCGGCCGCGATCCCCTTGGTGGCGGCCGCCTCCGGCAACGCGCCGGGGGCGAGGAAGAAGGCGCCGGCACCGGCGATGATGGCGAAGAGGATCGGCAGCACCACGGCGGCCGCCTTCGTGCCGCTGGCGTAGGCCGTGGCCACGCTCTTGAGCCCGAGCAGCGTCTTGACCCCGTCGGCCACCGCCGCCCGCAGTTGCTCCATGTGCGCGAGGATCGCCGAGCCCGTCGGCAGGGGAGGGGATGGCGCCGCTGCCGCGGCCGGATGCGCGACGTCCGCCGCGGGCGTTGCGGACTCCGCGGCCGCCTCGCCGCCGGACGCCCCATCACCCACGCCCTCCGCCGCGGCGGCCACGGGAGGCTGGGTGGCGGGGGCCGCCGTGACGCCGCAGCCGGCGAGGAACGAGATGCTGCGGCTGTCGGCCTCCGCCAGCTGTTCGGCGGCGGTGGCCAGCTCCTTTTCGGCGCGGTGGAGGATCTTCCCCGGCTCCTTGCGGCGTTCCTTGAACACCTCCTTGGAGGAGCCGTCGTCGAATTGGGCGTCCTCCTTGAGCTGCCGGTCGTCGTTCTCCCAGGTGCGCTTGATCGTCGCCAGCAGCTTCGACCGCTCCGCGTCGAGCTTCGTCCGGGCCGCCGTGGCGTCGGTCTCGGCCTTCTGCTTCGTGGCGACGTGCTCGCTCTTGAGCGCGGCCGACTCCCGTTCGGCCTTTTGTCGTGCGGCGGCGACGGCGGCGTCGGCCTCGCGACGCGCGGCCGACGTCTCGGCCTCCCACTCCGCCGCGATCTCCTGCTCGAGTTTCTCGCGGGTCGCGGCGGCCCGCCGCACGATGTCGATCTGGCTCCGCAACACACTGCGGTCGTAGGCGTCGTGGCTCATGGATGGATCCGGGGGTGCGGGGCGGTCAGCCGCCCTCGTTGTCGCTGACGTCGCGGATGGCCCGGGCGAGCACCTCGGCGAGGCGGCCCACCGCCTCGAGCGTCTCTTTTACCTTGGGCGCGAGCGGCTCGATGTGCTCCTTGTGAAACGCCTTCGCCGTGGCGTCGTCCCAGGTCTCGCTGGCGGAGTCCCACTTGAGGTGGAGATGTTTGAGGGCGAGCGCCAACTTCGAGGCGCCGCCGGAGAGATCGCCCCCGCGCATGCTCATGCCGCCCCCCCTTCCTCCGCCGATGATGGCGGGGCGGACGGGGTCGGGGCGGACGACGGCGATTCGTCGAGCGGCCGCGCCACCGAATCGGCCCGCGGACCGGCGGCCGCCCCGCCGGCGGAGCCGGCGGCTCCCGCGGCGGCATCGTCGGGCCCGCGCGGCGACGAGGTGTGCTGGTAGGCGTCGAGCGCGCGGAGCATCCGCTCGAGCCGCGCCATCGCCTTCGGGCAGTCGAGGTCGATCACCTCGCGGAACCGCGTCAGCCGCACCCCCGCCTCCTGAGACTGCTGGCGGACGACGGGCGTCCAGCGGCGCACCGCCTCCTGCTTCTGCTCGGCGCGGGCCAGACGCTGCCGGGCCTTCTCGAGCGCCTTCTTCTCCTCGACGCAGGCGGGCTGGTTGTCGCCGACCTTCTTGTAGGTGCGGCAGTGCTCGAGATCCTTCTGCGCCTGGTTGACCAGATCGGCCGCCTTCCGCACCTCGGTCTTCCAGAAGGCGGCCTGCTCCACACAGATCCAGTCGACGATCCGCTGCGACTGCAGCTCCACCTCGCCGAGCGCCTGCCCCGACTCGTGACCGAAGGTGGCCAGCGCGGCCTTCACGAACGCGAGCGTGTCGATCGACTTGACGTCGGCCTGGGTCGACATGGGATCTGCCCGGGGGGTGGTGCTGGGGAACGGTGCGAAGCGATGCGAAAAGAACGGCGGGAAGGACCGGTGCGTCGCGGCCGCCGGGCTGGCTCATGCCGGAGGGGGAAAAGCGTTCCCACGCCCCGAGGACGCCGGCGGCCGCCGGGGGCGGGCCGCCGGTCAGCGTTGCTGCTGGTATTCCTCGATGCGTTCCGCCTTGCGGACGAGGTACGGCGCGTATTCGCTCGTCGCCTCCACGAAACGGCTGAACGTGCTCAGCTGCTGCTCGAACTCCTCGGCGAACTTCTGCTGTTCGTGGTCGCGCCAGGTGGCGCTGAGGGCCGCGAGCTGCCGCTGCACGGCCTGCATCTGCACCATGACCTCGGTGTTGAAGACCTTCAGCCGATTGGCGAACCGCCGCAGCTCCTGGGGATCGACGATGGCCTGTCCCATGGCGTGTTGTTCCTGCGTGTTGGGGCCCGGATCACGGCGGGACTCGCGCGGCCTCCCGCACCCGCCCCTCGACCGAGACTACCTTTACAATCGTATCGTTTCCGCCCCCGAGCCGGCAGGCGGGCCCCGCCGCCGATCAATCCGCTGTCCGGGCGGCGGTGGGAAGCGTACACTGCCGCACCTCGGGAGAGCGACCCGGCCGCGCCGTGAGCGGGACTCCTCTCGAAAATCCCCGCAGGAGACTCGCGGAACGATGCAGCCCTCCTCGCATCCCGCAGGGCAGCCAGGCATGCACCCGGCGCCCCACTCTGGCTCCCAGTCTGCCCCCCACTCTGCCGGTCCGCCGGCCGCAGGCCGCCCCGGCGCACCACACACGTCCCCGCAGGCGGCAGGAGAGGTTTCCACGTCGCCCAATCACGGTTGGCACGTGAGCCATCTCTTCTACCGGTTCAACCGCCAGGCGATCGCCTCACTGTCGCCGGCGGAGCGGGCCGCGGGCATCGAGCAATTCTCCCTCGCGCTCGACCCCGCGAGGCCGCAGGGCCCCACCCGCCTGCAGACCTGGCTCGTGCCCGGCCACAAGGCCGACTTCGGCGTGATGGCGATGGATCCTTCGCCGTTTCAGGTCGAGGAGGTGCACCAGCGGCTTCTGGCCGGCCCGCTCGGCAGGGTGATCGAGCCCACGTGGTCGTTCATCGGCCTGACGGAGGTGAGCGAGTACGTGCCGACGGTCGAGCAGTATGGCGAGCGGCTCGTGGAGGAGGGGGAGACCCGCGGCAGCCCCACCTGGCAGGCGAAGGTCAACGGCTACGCGTCCCGCGAGGATGCGATGCGCCGGGCGCGTCTCGAGCCGGATTTCCCCCCTTGGCCGAACGCCTGCTTCTACCCGATGAACAAGAAGCGGAAGGTCGGGGAGAACTGGTTCTCGCTGCCGTTCGCCGAGCGGAGCCGCCTGATGGCGGAGCACGGCCGCACCGGCATGACGTTCGGCGGCCGCGTGTCGCAGCTGATCACCGTGAGCGTGGGGCTCGACGACTGGGAATGGGGCGTGACGCTCTGGGCCCGACGGCCCGACTTCCTCAAAGAGATCGTCTACACGATGCGGTTCGACGAGGCGAGCGCGCGGTATGCGGAGTTCGGCCCGTTCTACACCGGCTACGTGCGGACGCCGGCCGAGATCGTCGCACTGTGTCACGTGTGATCCGTGTCACGTGTGATCCGTGTCACGTGTGATCCGTGTCACGTGTGATCCGTGTCACGTGTAGAGTTCGCCACGGCCCCCGGCCGCGACGCCCGCGGCTGGTGACCGGCTCCGCGGTCGCTGTGCGGCCGGGTTACTGTGCGGCCGGGTTACTGTGCGGCCGCCGGCTCCGCCGCGAGGATCATCTCCACCGCGGTGCCTCGCTTGGGCACCCGGCCCGCGAATGCCTCGAAGAGCAGGGCCTCGTTGGATTGCGAACTCTCGATCGGCAGATCGAGCAGCGCCGTCGGGAAGTTCGACACACACACGAGGTCGCCCCCGTCGGCCTGGTAATACTCCTTCCCGTCGGTCGGATCCTTCCAGAACGCACTGCCGGCGAACACCCACTGCTCGGCGAGCGTCGCGCCGGTGCGCGTGTCGCGAATCCACTGCTGCGCCGGCACCTCGCGAACCGCACCGCCGGGCTCGCGCCACCGCATCGTGACGCGGACGCGGGGGCCGGAGGCCGCGGCGTACTTGGGGTCGAACGACACGGGCCTGCCGGGCACCATGCCGATCGCGAGCAGCCCCACGTGGACGACTCGGGCGCTCGAGCGGGTCGCCACGATCGACTCATGTTCCTTCGTGCCCTGCGGGCAGGCGAAGTATTCGATCGGGCCCTTGTCGACGGCGATCGAGCCGGCAACGACCACACGCTTCGCCTTGGGATCCACCCAGACATCCTCGTCGGGAGCGAGCCGCTTGAGTTCCGGGTGCCGGTCGACCGCGGATCCGTTCGTCTCCGCCTCCGTCGGGGTGGCCGGCGAGGCGGGCTCGGCGCCGCGTCCGCAGGCGGCCACAACCATGCCCGCCACCAGTGCCGCCGCCGCGACTCCGCCCCCCGCGACCCGCGGCAGGCGGTGCCACGTGGCGACGGCGGCGGCGAGGAGCGAGCCCCGTGCCTCGGCGTCGCAGGCGCTGCATCGGGCGTGCATGGGCGTCAGTCTCCTGGGACAGCGGAGCGGCAGCGGAAGCCGAAGAGACTCGAGCGGCCCGGCGAACGGCCCCGGTCGACCGTGGCCGCCGCGCCCACCGTCGGGTACCATACCCGACCGCTGCCGGAATCGCGATCGCCGCGTGATCGAGCAGGCCGGCCGAAGACGCCGCTGCGGCGGGCTCGCTCGGCTCAGATTCCGTTTTCACTTCCGCCCCGGATCACGCATGGCCACCACCGACGCCCGGCCCGCACGGGACGAAACGCACCACGCGAACGGCCGTCATCCGCCGGCACAGCCGCCGGAGTCTTCACCGCGGGGCCGCGCCGAGGAGCCGGTGAAGGTCACGGCCAAAGGGGCGGGCCGCCGGATCCGCGGCATCGCCGCGGTGAGCGAGTCGCTCGACGTGCGCCGGCGGCTGCGGCGGCTGGCGCGGCAGGTGGAGAGCGGCTCCCGCGACGCGCAGCAGATGGCCTTCGTGGAGGCCGCCATCGGCGACTGCCTCGACGACGTCACGACGGCGCCCGCCCGGGAGCGCTGGCTCCTCTGCGAGGCGGCGACATGGGGCCTGGCGTGGATGGCACGGAGCCGACGGGCCGGAGGCTCTGCCGGCGGACTCCTCGAGCGGATGGTCAAGCTGGCGCGTTCCGCCCAGGCGATGCTCGCGGGGGGCGACACGTCTCCCGCGGTGTTCACGCTCGCCCTGGCCAGGCTCTTTTGCGACATCGAGGCGTGCCGCTGCCTGGAACGCGACGCCGCGGCGGCGCTCTCCGCGGAGATCGCCCGGCTCGTTTCCACCGGCGGCGTCGTCTGCCTGACGGGTTCGGCCGCCGCGATCGACCGCGTGAGCCATTGGGGAGCCGCCCGCGACGTCGCCAACGCCACGGGCGGGCTGCCCTGGGACGACGACACGGAGAACGCGCTGGCCACGGCCGTGGCGGCGACGCTGCCCCTGCTCGGCGATCACGGCCGCATGCTCGCGGGCGCGGGGCGGATGCCGGCGGCGTTCTCCGCACCGCTGCTGCACGCGGCCCGGACCTCGGGCCACCGGCGGCTGTCGCGCACGGCCAAGTGGCTCGAGGGGGGGGGCAAGGGCCGCGGCACCGGCCGCCGGCTGCTGCCGCGCGACCTGCACGATCCCGCCGCCGCGGCGGCGATCCTCCGCTCGGGATGGGAGTCCGGCGCGATCCGCGTGCTCGTCGAATACCGCGGCGCCGTGCCCCGGCTCGAGATCGCGGTCGGCGATCGACTCCTCGTGACCGGGCCGTGGCAGTGGCGGGTGTCGCTCGCCGGCCGGCCTCTCGAGGCACTCGGCCCCTGGACGCTCGCCTGCTACGAATCCGACCGTCACGCATCCTTCCTCGAGATCGCCGCGCCGCTCGCGGGCGGCATGCAGATCGAACGGCAGGTCGTGATGCTTCCGGACGACAGGATCGTGCTCGTGGCCGACGCCGTCACGCGGCCGGCGGCCGCGGGGTCCGCGACGGAGCAGGGGGCCCTCCGGCTCGAGACGGTCGTGCCGCTGGCCGCATCGCTGGAGGGGGAGGCCGCCGAAGACACGCGGGAGGTCCTCGTCTATGACACGAAGCCGCGCCTGCTGGCGTTGCCGCTCGCGCTGCCGGAGTGGCGTTCGGTCGGCCGCGGCTCACTCGCGCCGGCGCCGGACGGGCTGCTGCTCGAACACGACGCGACGGGGAGTCGTTGCTATTCGCCGCTCTGGATGGACCTCGACGCCTCCCGCCAGGGGCTGCCGCTGACATGGCGACAGCTGACGGTGGCCGACACGCGCAGAAACCTCCCGCCGCATCAGGCCGTGGGCTTCCGCGTGCAGTCGGGCCTGGAGCAGTGGCTCGTCTACCGCTCGCTCGACGCGACCCGCAACCGCACCGTGCTCGGCTGCAACCTTTCCTCCGAGTTCATGCTCGGCCGCATCGGGCGGACCGGCGTCGTGAAGGCCGCGATCGAGATCGACTGAAACGCCCTCCTGCGCCGCCGCGATCCGCCGCGGGTGGCTTCGCCGACATGGCCGCCACCGACGCCGACGCCACGATCATCAGCCGCAATCTGGCGGTGGTGCGCGAACGCATCGCGGAGTCCTGCCGCAGGGCGGGCCGGTCGGTGACAGAGGTCACCCTCGTCGGCGTCACGAAGTACGTCTCGGCCGATATGGCCCGACTGCTCGTGGCGGCCGGATGCCACGACCTGGGGGAGAGCCGACCGCAGTCACTCTGGGAGAAGGGGGCGGCGCTCGCGGCGGTGGAGATCCAACCGCGGTGGCACCTCATCGGCCACCTGCAACGCAACAAGATCCGCCGCACGCTTCCCCTGCTGCCGCTCATCCACTCGCTCGACAGCCTGCGGTTGCTGACGGCGCTCGATGCCGAGGCGGCCGCCGCGGAGCGTGCGTGCCGGGCGCTCGTGGAGGTGAATCTCACCGACGATCCCGGCCGCACCGGTGCGTCGGAAGAGGAGGCGGCGGCCATCGTCGCGGCCGCCGCGACCTCGCCGCACGTGACGGTGTGCGGCCTGATGGGGATGGCGTCGGCACCGGCCGAGGGACAGGGGCCGCGACGGGAGTTCGCACGGCTGCGCGCGTTTCGCGACGCACTCGTCGCCAGGCTGCCCGCGGCCGCGGGACTGAAGGAACTGTCGATGGGAATGAGCGGCGACTTCGCCGAGGCGATCCTCGAGGGCGCCACGATCGTGCGGGTGGGCTCGGCGCTCTGGGAGGGCGTGGCCGGGGCCTGACGGGCGCCGCCGGGTCGCCGCCGCACAAGCGCAACGCACCCCTCTTGACGGGGGTGCTGTTCGTGCGTACAGTTCCGCTGCCGTCGTGCCCGGCTCGTGCGGAACGGCCGATGCGCCCGCCCGCTGGGCGATCAAGGGAACGGCGGCGAGTCGCCGGCGACGGGCGACCCGAGGCCCCAGTCCCGGCTCCCGTTCCGTTCCGTTCCGTATCCCGTCCCATCCCGCCCCCCGTTCCGAGGACCATGCCCATGCTTGCCCGACTGCAGACGTTTTCGCTCTTCGGTATCGACGCGGTGCCGGTGGATGTGGAGGTGGACGTTTCGGCCGGTGCGTTACCGGCGACCGTGCTCGTCGGCCTCCCCGACCCCGCCATCCGGGAGAGCACCCACCGCGTGGCCCGCGCGATGGTCAATTCAGGCTTCAACCGGCCAAACGATCGGATCGTCATCAATCTCGCGCCGGCCGAGATGCCCAAGCAGGCCGCTACGTTCGACCTGCCGATCACGCTGGGCATCCTCGCCGGGAGTGGCCAGTTTGCGGCCCGCAGGTTCGAGGAGTACGCCGTCGTCGGCGAACTTTCGCTCGAAGGCTCGACCCGCCCGGCCCGCGGGGCCCTCTCGGTGGCGATCTCGGCGGCCCGGCAGAAGAAGCTCCGCGGGCTGGTGGTGCCGGCGGCCAGCGCCACCGAGGCTGCGGTCGTCGAGGATATCGAGGTGATCCCCGTCGGCTCGTTGGCGGAAGCGGTGCGGTTTTTCTCCGGCGAACTCGACATCCCCCGTTCGCCACCGCGGGTCGGGGAGTGGTTCGATCGGTTCGCCACCTACGACGTCGATTTTTCCGACGTGCGCGGACAGGAGGCGGCGAAGCGGGCTCTCTGCGTGGCGGCAGCCGGGGGGCACAACTGCCTGATGGTCGGCCCGCCGGGGGGCGGC
>Ga0208249_1000100_pt1 | contig 25511 bp, 15 predicted proteins | sample CryBogmetaGMA1M_FD_184546 | JGI IMG/M metagenome (GOLD analysis project Ga0208249, IMG submission 184546) | Freshwater microbial communities from Crystal Bog, Wisconsin, USA - MA1M (SPAdes) | ecosystem: Environmental > Aquatic > Freshwater > Lake | place: Crystal Bog, Wisconsin, USA | collected...
GGAATCGCCCCCCCTCCCCCCGTCGCCGTCCATCCGGGGGGGCTTCATTCTCTGCCCGTGTCACCCGGGTGCCGAGGCGGCGCTCGCCTCCCGTCAGGCCGCGGTGCTGCCGGCGTTCACCCGGGGCGTCTGGCGGCGCGGACTGGCCACGTTTCGGATCGGTCCGGAGGCCTGCGATCCTCCCGACGACTTCTGTCCCGACCTCGTCTTCGCCCACACGGTGGTGCGCTCGCTCGGCCAGGTGGCGGGAGGATCGGTCGCCGAACTCGCCGCGCAGACCAGCACCCTCACCGGGCCCGTGCCGTGGAACGCGATCCACGTCTGGAAGCGCGATGACCGGCTCGAGGCAGACGCGGCCGACGTCCGCGTGGCGCTCGCGGCGGCCGCTGGCGTCGTGCTGCCCGCCGATCCGGTGGCGCGGCCCGGCGACCTCGTGCTCGACTGCGCGATCGACTCGTCCGACCGCTGGTGGGTGGGCTGGCACCGCGCCGCGACGGCGGCGAGCTGCTGGCCGGGAGGCGCGTACCCGCAGCCGCTCCCAGCGGGCAAGGTGTCGCGCGCCTGGCTGAAGCTCGACGAGGCGATCGCGACCTTCGGGCTCGTGCTCCGGCCCGGCGAGCGGGCGATCGAACTCGGCGCAGCGCCCGGCGGCGCCTGCCTGAGGCTGTTGGAGGCGGGCCTCGACGTCGTGGGCGTGGATGCCGCGGTGGTCGATCCCGCCGTGGCCGCGCTTCCGCGATTCGAGCAGTGGCGGATGCGGGCCCGCGAGGTTCCGCTGCGACGCATGAAGGGCTGCGACTGGCTGCTGACCGACATGAACATCGATCCCGAGAGCACCATGGGAGCCCTGGCGCGGGTGCTCGGCGGAGGCGTGCGGCCGGCCGGCGTGATCGCCACCCTCAAGCTGCCCGACTGGTCGCGGGCCGCCGAGCTGCCGGCCTGGCTCGACGCGTTTCGCGGCTGGGGCTACGAGCCGCGCGCCCGCCAACTCTCGACCGGCGGCCGCGAACTCTGCGTGGTCGCCACCCTCCGGCCGCGGCGGCGCGTCACGTCCCCGCGAGGTCGCCGCGCCATTCGCCGCCCGGAGGCGTGAGGCTTCCCGAGCGGACCACGGTCCGGCCGTCGTCGGTCTCGAGGACGAGGCCACCGCCGTCGTCGATGCCCCGGCAGAGTCCGGCCTGGATCGTGTCGCCGGCGAACACCTGCACGGGGCGGCCGGTCAGGCTGCAGAGCGGGCGATAACGGCGGGCGAGCGTCCGCGGCTCCGTGGCCATGCGTTCGAGCAGCGCGACGAGCCGGGGCACGAGCGCCGCGAGCAGCCGCTGGCGGGGCATGATGCGACCCGTGATGTCCGGCAGCGTGATCACCCGCGGCCGCAGTGGCTCCGGCGCCTCGGCCGTTCGGCCCGAGGTGTTGACGCCGATGCCGAACACGGCGCGGCCATCGGTGGCGGTCTCGACGAGGATGCCGGCGAGCTTCCGCCCCGTCACCTCGACGTCGTTCGGCCAGCGGACGCGAGTCTCCACACTCGGCTCGAGGTCGCGGATCGTTTCCGCGAGGGCCACGCCGCAGGCGAGCGACCAGGTGGGCTTCGCCGCGCCCCCGAGCGGCTTCCCATCGACGACGAGGCTGACGGCGAGACAGCCCGGGGGCTGCCACCATGCGGCCCCCTGCCGACCGCGGCCGCCCGTCTGCCGGTCGGCGATCACGGCGACCGGCAGACGGGGCTGCGGTTCGGCGGCGATCTCGCGGGCGCGGTCCATGGTGGAGACCACCTCCGCGAGCTGCTCGATCCCGGTCAGACCGGCGGCGGCGCGCAGCCAAGCCTCCTCGATCGGATCGGCACTGGGGGCAGGGTTCGTGGGCAAGGTGGGAAGCCTCCGCAGACCACGGAGTCTAGCGGTCCGTGGACACAGCCCTCCATGGCCTTTGTCCACGTGGTCGATCGCAGGAAACGCCGAGGGTTCCCCGGGTCGACGGTCGCCGCATCGTGCGGCGGTCCACTTTGGCCACGGCCTGCGGGCGGTCCGGGGGAAAGGCCGCCGTGGGGCGCCGGCGTGCGGACTTGATTCCCGCGGCGCCGGCGTGGTACCCCCCGCGGCCTTTCTTTTTCGATGGGTCGGTCCCTCCCGAGCCGCCGGCGGTGCCGGCGGCGGGCGTGGAGCATTGCAAGGCATGAAGTCGCTCGGGTCGCTCGTGGTCGCGATCGTCCTGCTCGCCGCAGGATCGTGGGCCGACGCGCAGACGGCGTACCTGCCGCCTCCCGCGTCGTCGTCGCTCGACCGCATCGCCCAGGCGCCGCTCACGCCGCCACCATCGACGTGGGACGCCTACGGCCCGCAGTCCGCGCAGGTGTTTCCCGCGCCGGGTCCGTCCGCCTCCACCTGGGCGCCGTCGGCGATCAGCGGCCAGCCCGGCTATCCGGGTTACTCCACGGCGGCGCCGTCGCTGGTGCCCCCGCAGGCCGGGCCTCAGCAGGCGTCGCTCTTTCCTGCCGGCTATCCGACCCAGAGCCAGACGTTTCAGCAGACCATGCACGTCTTCCAGGGCGTGCGCGGCAGCTGGGCCTATCTGATGGGCGACGGCAACAACCTCAACGTGGGCGTCAACGAGCTCGACACCACGGCCACCTTCGCGCTGCCGTTCTTCCACAACTCGCCGGTCAACCTCAACCACGCGCCGCTGCTCGTCACGCCCGGCTTCGGCCTCCAGCTCTGGGACGGGCCGGAGACCACCGCGACGCAGCTCGCCGACCTGCCGCCCAGCACGTACGACGTGTTCATCGACGCCGGCTGGAATCCGAAGTTCACGCCGCTGTTCGGCGCCGAGCTCGGGATCCGCGTCGGTATCTACAGCAACTGGGACGTGCTCGTCTGGCAGAGCTGGCGCATCATGGGCCGGGCGATCGGCACGCTGCAGATGACGCCCACCTGGCAGGCCAAGGCGGGCATCATCTACCTCGACCGCAACCAGGTGAAGCTGCTCCCGGCCCTCGGCGCCACGTGGACCCCGAACGACCGTTCGCGCTACGACATCTTCTTCCCCGCCCCGCGGGCCTCGTGGAAGGTCGGGGGCACCCAGCAGCATGCCTGGTGGCTCTACCTCTCGGGTGAGTATGGCGGCGGCGCCTGGACGTTCCGCCGCAGCACGTCGAACTACAACATGATCACGCCGTTCGACTACAACGACATCCGCATCGCCCTGGGCACCGAGTTCGTGCCGCTGAAGCAGACGGGCCTCTCGGGGAACTTCGAGGTGGGTTACGTCTTCTACCGGCAGCTGTTCTACGTCGATGGCCCGCCGCAGATCGTCGATCTGCCCGACACGATCATGTTCCGGTTGGGGCTGGCGTATTAGGCCGGCCGTCGCGGCGGAAGCCACCACCACCATGTCCGCCGCGCAGCTCCCAGTCCGTTCGGTCGCCGTGCTCATGCTCGTGCTCGTGGCGATGGCCACGCGTGGGGCCGAGCCCCTGCCGCTGCCCGCCGCAGACGAGGTGAAGCCGCTGCCTCCCGTGGAGCAGGGGTTCTTCGAACGGATCCGGCTCGCGGCGCTCGGCGATCCGCAGGATCTCACCGAGCCGCTCATGCCCGACGACGTGGCCCCGCCGGGGCAGCCGCGGCAGGAGTTCGAGCCGCCCGCGGGCCGCAAGCTGCCCCCCGGGGCCAAGCCCGGGATCCTCCAGCAGGCGCTCTATCAGGTGACCGAGTTGCCGAAACTCGGCGCCGGCGGCCTCGGCCTCACCACGCTCGAGAAGACGATCACGCTCGGGCTGCCGGCGCCGACGGTCGACTCACCGCTCTTGGTCACCGCGGGGTTTGCCGGCACGCTCACCGACGCGCCTGCCGGCGCCGACATTCCCGGTGAACTCTTCGACGGCTACATCCAGGCCCGCTGGCTCCGCAAGATCGGCACGCGGTTGGGCGTGGATCTGGCGGTGTCACCGGGCTGGTACAGCGACTTCCACAACGACTCGGCGCAGGCCCTGCGGATCACCGGCCACGGCTTCGGGGCCTGGGAGGCCAGCGAGGATCTGCGGGTCGTCGCCGGCGTCATCTACCTCGACCGCTACGACGTCAACCTCCTGCCCGCCGGCGGCCTGCTCTGGACGCCGGCGGATGATCGGCGGTTCGAACTTATCTTCCCCCGGCCGCGGCTCGCCTGGCGGATCAGCGAGCGGCCTCGTGCGAGCCACTGGCTCTACCTGGCGGCGGAGTTCGGCGGCAACCAGTGGGCGATGCAGACGCAGACCGGACAAGACCAGATCATCGTGCTCCGCGATTACCGGCTCCTGGTGGGCTGGGAGCGGCGACCGGCCGATCTCGGCCTGTCGTGGCGAGTGGAGGGGGGGTGGGTTACCGGCCGGAAGGTCGAATACTACCTCTCCGACCAGCCGTGGCTGAGCCCGTCGGACACGTTCCTCGTCCGCGGCGGAATCTGGTACTGAAGAGCGGGGGCGGCCGCCACGGGCCGGCCGCTTGCCGTCGCCGCCGCGGCGTGCAACCGTAGTGCTATCTGGGTCTCGGACGCGGGGGGAACTCGCTGTCTCGCACACGCATGCATTCCACGGCGAACATCACCGAGTCCGGCAGGGGCGTGGCAGCCACCGACCGCCTGTCCGTGGCCAGGCTGCGGTTCGGCGGGGCGGTGTCGGAGGTGGCCTTTTGGCTGGCCCACGCCACCTTCTGGGCGGCGGTGTTCGGCGTGCTGATGACGGTGATTCACGTGTTTCGCCCGGCGATCGTCGATCCGCTGGCATTCGTGCTCGCCCGGGTGGTGCTCTGCTTCGTCGCGACCGCCGCGATGCGCTGGCTGTCGAGGCAGGAGTCGCTCCTCGTCAGGCTCGGCGTCTCGAAGATCGGGGTCATGGCCGGCGGGGCGATTCTCTCCGCGGTGCTGATCACGCTGGTGCTGTTCGCGATCGATCGGGGTTCGGGCCGTGCCGCCCTGGGGCCGACGCGGCTCGAACTCCTGGCGCGGCTGGCGATCAATCTGGGCCTGCTCGCGAACTGGTGCGCCCTCTACTTCGGCTACCAGCTGATCCGCGAGCGGAACTCCACGGAGTTTCGGGCGCTGCAGGCGGAGTCGCTCGCGCTCCGCAACGAACTGCAGCATCTCCAGGGGCAGATCAGCCCCCACTTCCTCTTCAACGCGCTCAACACGGTGATGGCCTCCCGCGACGATCCCGAGGCGATCGACACGGTCACGCAGGCCCTCGCCAACTATCTGCGGTTTTTGTTGCGGCCCGCGGCCACCGTCGAGCCCTTGTCGCGGGAACTCGACGCCCTCGAGGAGTATCTCACGGTGCAGGGCGTGCGGTTCGGCGATGGCCTGGTGACGCGGATCGATTGCGATCCTGCCGCCCGCGGCGTGCCGGTGCCTCCGGTGATGGTGCAGCCGCTGGTGGAAAACGCCATCAAGTACGGCGGCCAGACGTCGGCGCGGCCGATCCGCGTGGATGTGACGGCCCGCCGCGAAGGGGCCTGGCTGGTGCTCGAGGTGGCGAACACCGGAAGCTGGGTCGCGGCCGGCGGCCGGCAGACCACCGGCACCGGCCTGCGATCGCTCGAGCGGCGGCTGCGGCTGCTCGTCGGGCCCGCGGCCGCCGTGAACCACCGCGAGGAAGACGGCTGGGTGCGGGTGCGGATTCGCGTCCCGATCGGGGAACCGGCCGCCGGGCACGAGGACATGTCTCGAGGGAGCAGGCGATGATCACGGCGCTGTTGGTGGATGACGAGCCGAAGGCGATCGAGCGGCTCGCATCGCTCCTCGAATCGTTTCCCGGCATCGAGGTGATCGGCACCGCGCGTGACGTGGGCGATGCCGAGCGGTTCCTGGCGGGCCGGTCGCCGGACGTCGTGTTTCTCGACATCAACATGCCCGGGCGGCTGGGCTTCGACCTCGTCGCGAGCGTGCCGACGGCGGCCCGCATCGTGTTCGTGACCGCCCACGAGGACCGGGCGCTCGAAGCCTTTCGGGCCGGTGCCGTCGATTATCTGCTCAAGCCAGTGGACCGCGACCGGCTCGCGATCACGATCGAGCGGCTCGAAGCACAGTTCGCGGGGGCCCGAGTGGCGGGGCCGACGGCCGCGGATCAGGCCGGCCATGCCGATGACGACGCCGGCGAGGCGTCGGGGGATACCGCCGAGTCGGTGACGTTTTCGCTGGCGGGTGGCCGCGGATTCGAGACCGTGTCCTACAGCGACATCGTCTGGGTGGAGGCCGTGCGGAACTACACGCGGGTGCAGACCCGCGACCGCCGCCCGCGGATCATCCGCCGGACGATGGCGGAGTGGGAGTCGATGCTCCCGGGCTCGGCGTTCGGCCGCGTGAGCCGCTCCCTGATCGTGCAACTGCCGGCGGTCCGCTCGATGCAGTGGCAGTCGCGAGATCAGACACTCGTGTTCTTCGTGGGCACGGCGGATCCCCTGCCGATCGGCCGGGCCGCTACGGCCCGCCTCAAGGACCTCCTGGCGACGTGAACTGGCTCAGCCACAGCCCTCGCAGCGGCCCTTGAGCAGCACCTCCGTGACGGAGTGGATGCGTGAGGGACGAGGGCCTCGGGCCGCCGGTGGGGTTGCCCGACGCCGCGGCTTGGGCGTGATCGCCACCCGCACGTCGTCGAGGCAAGAGATCTCGCCGCACGTGGTGCAGAGAAAATGCGGATGCTCTTCCCCCGCGACGCCGTGACTGCCGGACCGCTTGATCTCGAACCGCCAGACGTGGTCGCCGAGTTCGACCCGACTGAGGAGTTTCTTGTCGGTGAGTTCGGTGAGGTTGCGGTAGATGGTCGCCCGGTCGAACCCGAGATCGGCGAGGGCCTCCGAGACCTCGGCGTGGGTGCGGGGACCAGCGGCTGACCCGAGATGGTCCATGACCGCCAGGCGGGCGGCCGTGCAGCGGAGGCCGGCCTCCCGGATGCGGGCTTTGGCAGACTCGAGTCGGGATTCTTCCGTGCGGCTCACGTCCGGATTCTACACCTCGGCCCGTGGCCTACCGCGGAGGGGTTCGCTACCAAAACCCCTCCCGGGAAGGGATTTTGTGTCTCCCGCTCGGAGTCCCCCGACCCGGTCCGGAAACCGCTTTTTCGGCCCGCCGGCGACCTGCCGGGAAAGTCGCTTGACTCAAAAGGCTCGCCCGCTACATTCACGCCCCGGCCCACAGGAAGGGGTCGCCGGACCGGCTACCACAACATCTTGCGATAGCATGCAGAAGGACCTGCGTTCTCCGTTCGCCCGCGATCTGGCGGTTTCGCCGGTCGAATGACTCAGGATCGACCCCGTCCGGGGCCGATGACGGGTTGTGACATGACTATACGCAAGTATACTTGCTCGGCAGCCTCGGCTTCCGGACCGCTGTAAACCGTCGCCCGTTTCCCCTCATCGCCAGGAGAGCCTCACCATGGCAGTTTTCGACGCGTCCGCCACGCTGGCCGGCAGCCAGACCGCATCCACCGTCTCCGGTGGGGGAAACGGGGCCGGGCGAGCCGCGCTCGAAATCCCGGCGACCTTCTGCCCCGCCGAGGCGGAGAGCCCGTTCGACACCACGGAGTGGGAGCTGCGGACGGCCGCCATCAAGGGCGAGGACGGCAAAGTGCTGTTCGAGCAGCCGGCCTGTGAGATTCCGGCAGCGTGGAGCCAGTTGGCCACCAACGTCGTGGTCAGCAAGTATTTCTACGGTGAGATTCACACCCCCGAGCGGGAGCACTCGGTCAAGCAGATCGTGCACCGCGTGGCCCGCACGATCGCCGACTGGGGCATCGCCGACGGCTACTTCAAGACGAAGCAAGACGGGGAGAACTTCTACCGCGACCTCGCGTGGCTCTGCGTGCATCAGCACGGTGCCTTCAACTCGCCGGTCTGGTTCAACGTTGGCCTCTATCACCAGTACGGCGTCAAGGGCGCCCCGTGCAACTGGCGGTGGGATCAGGCCAAGCACGACGTGGTGATGCCGGACAACCCCTACGAGTATCCGCAGGGCAGCGCGTGCTTCATCCAGAGCGTGAAGGACAACATGGAAGACATCATGGATCTCGCCCGCAGCGAGGCCATGCTCTTCAAGTTCGGCTCCGGCACGGGCACCGATCTCTCCACGCTCCGCAGCCAGCGGGAGAAGCTCGCCGGCGGTGGCAAGCCCTCGGGGCCGCTCTCGTTCATGCGGGTGTACGACCAGGTGGCGGCGGTGGTGAAGAGCGGCGGCAAGACGCGGCGGGCCGCGAAGATGCAGTCGCTGAAGGTCCACCATCCCGACATCATGGAGTTCATCGAGTGCAAGAGTAAGGAGGAGAAGAAGGCCCGGATTCTCATCGAGAAGGGGGGCTACGACTCCAACTTCAACGGCGAGGCCTACAGCTCCATCCTCTTCCAGAATGCGAACCTGTCGGTGCGTCTCACCGACGAGTTCATGGCCGCCGCCGACCGCGACGACACCTGGACCACCCGTTGGGTGACCGATCCCTCCAAGGCCGGCCCGAACTACAAGGCCCGCGAGGTGATGAGCCGGATGGCCGAGTGTGCCTGGCAGTGCGGCGATCCGGGCGTGCAGTACGACACCACGATCAACCGCTGGCACACCTGCCCCAACTCGGGGCGGATCAACGCCTCGAATCCGTGCTCGGAGTACATGTTCCTCGACGACACGGCCTGCAACCTCGCCAGCATCAACCTGATGAAGTTCCGCAAGCCGGACGGCCACTTCGACGTGGAGCGGTTCGCCGCGGCCTGCCGCGTCTTCTTCGTGGCCCAGGAGATCCTCGTCGATCACGCCAGCTATCCGACGCCGCGGATCGCCCGCAATAGCCACCTCTACCGGCCGCTCGGGCTGGGCTACTCGAACCTCGGCAGCCTGCTGATGGCCGACGGATTGGCCTACGACAGCGATGCCGGCCGGGGGTTGTGCGGTGCCCTCACCGCCATCCTCCACGGGGCGGCCAATCGCACGAGCGCCGAACTGGCCGCCGCCGTCGGGCCCTTCGATGGCTTCGCCGCGAACCGTGAGCCGATGCTGAACGTGATGCAGATGCACCGCGACGCGGTCGAGACGATCGACCCGTCGTGCCCCAAGTATCTGCATGACGCCGCCCGGAAGGTCTGGGACGACGTCCTGGCCGGCGGTCGCCAGCATGGCTACCGCAACGCCCAGGCGACCGTGCTTGCCCCCACGGGCACGATCTCGTTCCTGATGGACTGCGACACCACCGGCATCGAGCCCGACATCGCGTTGGTGAAGTACAAGCAGCTCGCCGGCGGCGGGATGCTCAAGATCGTGAACCAGACGGTGCCGCTCGCGCTGCGGACGCTGGGATACGACGAGCCGGCGATCGAGGGGATCCTGGCCTTCATCGACAAGAACGACACGATCGAGGGTGCCCCGGGCCTCAAGGGGCAGCACCTCGCGGTGTTTGACTGTGCGTTCAAGCCGCGGCTCGGCCAGCGGAGCATCGCCTGGGAGGCGCACGTGAAGATGATGGCGGCGGCGCAGCCGTTCATCTCGGGCGCCATCTCCAAGACGGTGAACATGCCGCGGGAGACCACGCCGGCCGACATCGCGGGCGCCTACATGGAAGGCTGGCGGCTCGGGCTCAAGGCCCTGGCCATCTACCGCGACGGTTCGAAGGAGAGCCAGCCGCTCAACACGAGCAGCGAGACCGACAAGGCCGCGGCCAAGGTGACGGCGGCGCCGCGTCGGGAGCGGCTCCCCGACACCCGGCGGAGTGTGACCCACAAGTTCAACGTGGGCGGACATGAGGGCTACATCACGGTGGGCCTCTACGACGATGGCCGGCCGGGTGAGCTCTTCATCACCATGGCGAAGGAGGGGAGCACGATCGGCGGCCTGATGGATGCCTTCGGCACGGCGGTGTCGATGAGCCTGCAGTACGGCGTGCCCCTCGAGGTGTACGTGAAGAAGTTCTCGCACACGCGGTTCGAGCCCTGGGGCTACACGAAGAACCCCGACATCCCCGTGGCGAAGAGCCTCGTCGACTATCTCTTCCGGTGGATGGGCACGGAGTTCATCCCGGGCTACCGCGAGGCGAACCGGCCGGGAGGCTATGGCGGCGAGAGCAGCGGCGGGGAGGCCGCTGCCGGGGGCGACACGGAAACAGAGCGCAAGCCCGCCGCCACGACGGCGAGCGGGCTGGCCGATGGCCAAGGGAAGGCCAAGATCGAGGTGAATGGCAGTCGCGGCAAGCATCCGGGCGGCACGAACGGCCAGTCGGCGACGGCGGCGGTTCGTCCGGCCGGGAAGGCGGCGGCGGCCACGCTGCTCGAGCGAGCGGGTGTGAAGATGGCGGTCGATCCGACCGCGAGCCCCGCCGATCGCCAGAGCCAGTTCGCCAAGTTCCAGATCGACGCGCCGGCGTGTGACAACTGCGGATCGATCACGGTCCGGAACGGCAACTGCTACCTCTGCCACAACTGCGGCAACAGCATGGGCTGCAGTTGACGGGAGCACAGAACCGGTCCTGCCCCGGTCGTGCTGACCGGGGCGGGGTGCCGGGGCGGGAGTGACGGTTGGAGGGGTTGTGCGCCCGGCTGGGAAACGCTGGATCGGGCGGCGTGCGACTGACGAAATCAACGGCACGACATTCGACCCTCAGCCGCATTCCGTCGGAGGTGCCAACCCCATCGCGGTGACCCGAATCCCCTGAGGCCCCAGGCGTTTCGCCTGCGGCCATGATTCGCGTCAGTCTCGCAGTGCTCTACCCCGTTCGCAGGCGGCTGGCGGGTTCGATACACGAGGGGCCGGGATGGCGATGCCATCCCGGCCCCGGTCGTTTTTGCGGGGGTCGCGGACGGCTGGCAGGTTCCGGGTCACCAACTCACCGGGTTTTTGCCAGGCCTCTCCGGAGCCGTGGGAGTCGGTTGATCCCGGAAACCAGAGGATTAGCATACGGGGGTTTTCAGCCGTCTCCCGTCCGCGAGGTAAATCCGTGCGCCGCTGCCTCCATGCGTTTCTGGTCGGTGTTCTGATGCTCTCGACGTCCATGAACGCCGCTCGGGCGTGCTGGTATCTGCGGCACGGCTCCCCTGCCCGGCATCACGGCGTGATCGCGTACCCGCCCCACGCAGTGGCCCACCCGGTGCCCGTCTATGTTCCCGTGATGATTCATGCTCCGGTGGTCGAGGTCGGGGGTGTGTGGGGCGACGGATGCGGCGACGTGGTCGCGGTGTGGCCGGCCGATGACGTCGTGGTCGAGACACCGCTCGTGGCCGACGACTGCTCGTGCGACTGCGGCGGCACGGTCGTCGACGAGAGCTTTGATCTCGGTGCGGAGATTCCGGTCGAGGACCACGTGGGCGAGGCCACGGTCGTCGATCCCGTGGTCGAGAACGTGATCCACCACGAGCATCCGGCGGTCGATGGCCACGTCACGGAGACGGTCGCGGCGCAGGAGCCGACGCTTGCCGAGCCGCTCGTAGAGAAGACGGCGCCGACGCCCGCGGCGGTGCCCGTCCTTGAATCGACCGAGGAGGTGCGGCAGGCCGCGGCCTTTGGCGAGCCAGGGCGGAAGCCGGAGCCGGAGGTGGTGTTGCCCGCCGAGCCGGCGCAGGATCACGCGGCCGAACCCCTGCCCGCGCAGGATGAGGCGCCCGCCGTCGAATCAAACATCTTCGAGGAGGTCGATCAAACGGGGGCAGGGGCCGCCGTGACCGGCGCGGAACAGGTGGTTCACGAGGCGTCGGCTCGCCCCGCGTCGCGGGAGGCCGCCCGCCGGTGGATCGACCGCAGCGGCGACTACGCCGTGGTCGGCACGCTCCGCGCGGTCCGCGGCGACGGCACCTGCGAACTCGAGGCCGCGGGCCGGACGATCGAGGTTCCGCTCGAGGCGCTCAGCGAATTCGACCGTGCCTACGTCACGGCGGCGTCGGAGCGGCTCGCGGTGCGGACGGCGCCCGAGTCGGTTGACACCGCCGGCCTCTGAGCCACTCGAGTCGTGCAGGGTCTCGCCGGGTCGTTCCGGATCGGCGTCGCTCAGGCGTCGTCGAGCACCGCCACGGTTTCGAAGGCCTTGCCTTCGAGCATCTCCAGCGACGCACCACCACCGGTGGACACGTGGCTGACCCGGTCGGCGTAGCCGAGCTGCTCGACGGCCGCCGCGGAATCGCCGCCGCCGATGATCGTCACGGCGCCATGGGCCGTCGCCTCCGCCACCGCGTCGGCCACCGCCTTCGTGCCGGCGTCGAACGGGGGCATCTCGAACACGCCCATCGGTCCGTTCCAGACCACCGTGCCGGCGGAGCGGATGATGGCGGCGTAGCGCTTCGCCGTCTCCGGGCCGATGTCGAGGCCCTCGAAGCCGTCGGGAATCTCCCCAGCCTTGACGACCTGCTTGTTCGCCGCGGCCGAGAAATCGTCCGCACAGTGCGTGTCGACGGGAAGCAGGAGCTTGCCGCCGCCCGCGGCGATCAGCGACTTCGCGAGGTCGAGTTTGTCGGGCTCGACGAGCGATGTGCCGGTGCGGCCTCCCTGGGCGAGCGAGAACGTGTAGGCCATCGCCCCGCCGATGAGGACGTGGTCGCAGATCGAAAGCAGGTTCGTGATCACCGCGATCTTGTCGGAGACCTTCTTGCCGCCGAGGATCGCCACGAAGGGCCGCTTCGGCTTCGCGATCGCGTCGGCGAGGTACTGGATCTCCTTCTCGACGAGGAACCCGACCACCGCCGGCTTGCCGAGGGCCTTCATCGCCACCGGAACCGCATGCATGCTCGCCTCGGTGCGGTGGCAGGTGCCGAAGGCGTCGTTGACGTAGCCGTCGGCCAGGCCCGCGAGGCCGTTCACGTAGGCCGCGTCGTCCCCCTTCTTCTCCCCCTTGTTGAACCGCACGTTCTCGAGCACCAGCACGCCGCCGGCCGGGAGCGCCTGGGCCTTGGCGTGGGCATCGGGGCCGCCGGTGTCGGAGGCGAGGGCGACGGGCCGGCCGAGCAGTTCACCGAGCCGCTTCGCCACGGGGGCGAGCGAGAACTCCGCCTCGAAGCCCTTGCCCGCGGGGCGGCCGAGGTGCGACATCAAGACCGCCTTCCCGCCCCGGTCGACGATCGACTTGATCGTGGGGAGGGCCATGCGGATCCGCCGGTCGTCGGTGATCGCTCCGGAGTCGTCCTGCGGGACGTTGAAGTCGACGCGGACGAGGATCGTCTTGCCGGCGGGATCGAGGGCGGCGACGGACTTCTTGGCCATGACGGAGGACTCCTCGGGGGCTGAAACGGGACGATTCGCGGAGCGGTATTCGACACGGCCGCCCGCCGGACCGCAAGGCAGCGGGCTCTCCGCTGCGTGTCTGAAGTGGCCTCGGGTTTTCAACCTGCGGTCTCCGGCTCGTGCGCCGCGCCGCGCGGGGCCGCCCGTACCATCTCGCCGGACGTTCGCTCCGGGCATCCTGCCCGCCGCTCACTCGGAGGAAACCGCGCTTCGCCTTCCAGGCTTCGCGCGGTTTCCTACGCCGCTCGATCGGCACGGGCGGCCCCGCGCGGCCTCTGCCGGTTGCCGTGGGCAGCAGACGATGCAGCTCAAGGCCGGTCGTGGTCGCGGGCGGGATCGGCGTCGGGGTTCGGTGTCGGCAGCTGGGCGCCGACCGCGACGAGCCAGCGTTCGAGCCGGCTTCGCAGGTCGGCCGCCCGGTCAGTTCGCGTGGGGGCCAGATCAGTCGTCTCGCCGGGATCCGCCGCGAGGTCGTAGAGCTCGTCGCGGCCGTCCTCGTAGAAGTGGACGAGCCGCCAGTCCCCGGCGCGGAGCGCCGAATAGGGCGTGGCGCCGCCTGGGTGGTAGTGCGGATAGTGCCAGAAGATCGCCGCGCGGTCGAGCGAGCCGCCGCGGAGCACGCTCGCGAGGCTGGCCCCGTCGAGCGGCTGGCCTGCCGCGGGGCCGACGCCGGTGAGGTCGAGGATCGTCGCCGGGATGTCGGGCGTGATCACCGGCACGTCGCTCGTGCTGCCCGGTGTGGTGATGCCCGGCCACGACACGATGAATGGCACCCGCACGCCCCCCTCGTAGGCCGAGCCCTTGCCCGCCCGGAGCGGCCGCATGTCGGTGATCGCGGCCTGGCCGCCGTTGTCGCTCGTGAACACGATCGCCGTGCGGTCGCGGATGCCGAGCCGCTCGAGCGTGTCGAGGATGCGGCCGAGCGCGTCGTCCACGCTCTCCACCATCGCCGCGTAGGCGGCCCGCTTGGGCGTGATGCCCGGCTGCTTGGCCGCGTACTTCGCGGTCACTTCCGGCTTCGCCTGGATCGGCGTGTGGACGCCGTGGTGGGGCAGGTAGAGAAAGAACGGCCGGTCGCGGTGCGCCTCGATGAAGCCGATCGCCTCCGCCGCCTCGCGGTCGGTGAGGTATTCGCCGTCGGGACCCTCGGCGAGCGTGGGAATCCGGTAGGGGGCGAAGTAGCTCGGCGGCTGCCCTTTGTCGGTGCCGCCGCGGTTGACGTCGAAGCCCCGCTGCTCCGGCAGGAAGTCCGCGCCGCCGAGGTGCCACTTGCCGATGCTCGCCGTGGCATAGCCCGCCGCCTTGAGCCGCTCGGCCACCGTCACGACCCCGCGCGGCAGCTGCTTCGTCCAGTCTGGAATCCGCAGCGGCGCGTGAGGCCGCTCGTGGCCGGCGATCCAGTCGGTGAGGTGCAGGCGGGCGGGAACCTGCCCGGTCATCAGCGCGGCCCGCGTGGGCGAGCAGACGGTGCAGGCCGCGTAGCCGCTGGTGAACCGCATGCCCGACGCGGCCAGCCGGTCGGCGTGCGGCGTCTCGTGGAGCTCGCTCCCCTGGCACGCCAGATCCTTCCAGCCCATGTCGTCGACGAGCACGACGATCACGTTGGGCCGGTCGTCGGTCGGGGCGGCGACGGCGGCGATCGCTGCGACGAGCAGGAGCCCCGTGACCGCCAGCCGCTGGATGCCCTTCATGCCGGCGTCTCTCCGGGGGGAACTCGGGGATGATACGAGGGGGAGATGCGGCCGCTGGCGATTGCACCCATACTGTCTGAATCTCGCCTCGGGAGGGAAGGCCGGCAAGGCCGCGGTCCGGGGCGCGCCGCCGCGAGTTCACGAGGATGGCCATCTGCCGATACGCCGTGTGCATCATGGCGGCCTCGGCGGCGGGCGTCGGCGCGGCGCTGGCGGCTGGCACGGACGACGGCGCGAGCCGCCCCGCGCGGCCCAATGTGGTGCTGATCGTGTCCGACGACCAGCACTGGCGCGACTACGGCTTCATGGGGCACGCCCACCTGCGGACGCCCAATCTCGACCGCCTCGCCCGCGAGAGCCTGGTGTTTCCCCGGGGCTACGTGACGAGCAGCCTCTGCTGCCCGAGCCTCGCGTCGCTCATCACCGGCCGCTATCCGCACGAACACCGGATCGTGGGCAACGATCCCCCCGACACGCCCGGCAGCCCCCGGCAGAGCCCGCAGGGCAGGCAGGCGTTTCAAGCCGGCCGAGAGCGGATGAACGCGCACCTCGACGAGTGGCCCACGCTGCCGCGCCTGCTCGGCGCCGCCGGCTACCGCAGCCTTCAGACCGGGAAGTGGTGGCAGGGGGAGTATGCCCGCGGCGGCTTCGAGGAGGGCATGACGAAGGGGGAGCGGCACGGCGACGAGGGCCTCGCCATCGGACGTGGCACGATGCAGCCGATCTATGACTTCATCGGCCGCTGCCGCACCGCCGGCACACCGTTCTTCGTGTGGTATGCCCCGATGCTGCCGCACGACCCGCACGATCCTCCGCAGGAACTCGTTGAGCACTACGCCAGCCACACCGAGAGCCTGCACGTCGCGAGGTATTGGGGCAACGTCGAGCGGTTCGACCGCACCGTCGGCGACCTGCTCGAGCACCTTGATGCCGCGGGGCTCGCCCGCGACACGCTCGTGATCTACATCACCGACAACGGCTGGATCCAGGATCCGGAGTCGAAGCGGTTTGCGCCGCGGTCGAAGCTCTCGCCGTACGACGGCGGCCTGCGGACGCCGATCATGCTCCGTCAGCCGGGCACGATCGAGCCGCGGACGAGTGCCGCCCTCGCCAGCGCCATCGACCTCGCCCCGACCGTGCTCGCCGCCTGTGGCGTGAAGCCGCCCGCCGGGCTGCCGGGCGTGGACCTGCTCGACGACGCGGCCGTCGCGGGCCGCACCCAGGTGTTCGGCGAGTGCTACACGCACACGATCGTCGACCTCGACGAACCGGCCGCGAGCCTGCTCTGGCGGTGGACCGTGCAGGAGCGCTGGAAGCTGATCGTGCCGGCGGCCCCGGCGGCCGGCAAGCATTTTCCCGCCTGGCAGGGAAGGCACGTCGACGATGTGTCGCGGGGGAAGTTCGAGCGGGGGGAGGCGGAACTCTTCGACGTGGTCGCCGATCCCGACGAACAGGTCGACCGCGCCGCCGAGCATCCGGACGTGGTCGCGCGGCTGCGGGCGGACCTCGACCGATGGTGGACACCGGCTGCCGAGCGGGCCGCACCGGCGTCGACGTCGGCCGTACCGCGGCGGCCGAACCTGCTCGTGTTCCTCGCCGACGACCTCGGTGCCCGGGATCTCGGCTGCACGGGGAGCGGGTTCTACCGCACGCCGGCGATCGACGCCCTCGCCACGGCCGGCATGACCTTCACGCAGGCCTACGCGGCGGCGCCGGTCTGCTCGCCCACGCGGGCGGCGCTGATGACCGGCCGGTTTCCGGCCCGCGTGGGGATCACCAACTTCATCGGCGGCGAGCGGCGCGGGGCGCTGCTGCCGGCCGACTCGCTCCGGGCTCTGCCCGCCGCGGAGACGACGATCGCCACGCGGCTCGCGGCCGCCGGCTTCACCAGTGGGATCTTCGGCAAGTGGCACCTCGGCCCGCCGGCGGAGGTGCGGGCCCACGGCTTCACCGCCAGCGGCTCGATCGACGTCGCGCCGGGCCGCGGTCCGGACGACGATCCGCACCATGCCCGGGCGCTCGCCCGGCAGGCGGCGGCCTTCATCGCCACCTCCGGCGGGCGGCCGTTCTTCTGCTACGTCCCCCTGCACTCCGTGCACGTGCCGCTGCGGTCGACCCCCGACCTCGTCGCCACGGAGCGGCGGCGGGCCGAGGCGCGGAAGCCCACCAGCCCGCGGGAGATCCCCGAGGGCGATCGCACCGCCCGCGCGGTGCAGGATCATCCCGTCTATGCGGCCATGATCCAGGAGATGGACGAGGCCGTCTCGACGGTGCTCGCGGCCCTCGAGGAACAGGAACTCGTCGACGATACGCTCGTCGTGTTCACGAGCGACAACGGCGGCCTGTCCACCGCCGAGGGCTCCCCGACGTCGAACCTCCCGTTGCGGGCCGGCAAGGGCTATCTCTACGAGGGGGGCATTCGCGTGCCGCTGATCGTGCGCTGGCCGGGCGTCGTGCTGCCGGGCTCACGGTGCGACGTGCCGGTGACCACGCTCGACGTGGCGGCCACGTTGCTCGATGCCGGTTGGGCCCCGGTGGAGCCGCCCCTCGACGGCATGAGCCTGCGGCCGCTGCTCTCGGGAACGGGCGGGCTTCCGCCCCGCGATCTCGTCTGGCACTACCCGCACTACTCCAACCAGGGTGGGCGGCCGGCGGCGGCACTCGTGGCGGGCGACTCGCCCGCCGGGCGGCGCGACAAGCTGGTCGAACACCTCGAGGATGGCCGGGTGGAACTCTTCGACCTCGTCGCCGACGAGGGGGAGCAGCACGACATGGCCCACGAGCGGCCCGAGCGCGCCGCCGAACTCCGCGGCCGGCTCGAGGGCTGGCGGAAGGAGGTTGGAGCCACGATGCCCACACCGAATCCGACACCGGTGGATCCCTTCGGTCCCGAGGGGCTGCCGCCCAAGCGGAAACCTGTGGCCGCCGGCAGGTAGACTGTCGCGGGCGGCGAACGTCGGCAAACCAGGGGCGAGGAGCCAGGGCGATGCAGCGAGCGAGTGGATGGCGTGTGGTGGGGGCGGTGATCCCGGCGCTGATGCTCGCCGCCATGGCCCAGGCCGACAACTGGCCGAACTGGCGCGGGCCCGCCCTCGATGGCGCGGCGTCGGGGAGCGGCTACGTGTCGGAGTGGGGCCCCGAGCAGCACGTGCTCTGGAAGGTGCCGCTGCCGGGACTCGGGGCGAGCACGCCTGCTATCTGGGGCGACCGGCTCGTCGTCACCTGCACGATCGACGACAAGGACGCCGTGCTCTGCCTCGATCGCGCCGGCAAGGAGCTCTGGCGGACCACGCTCGGCGAGGCCCGTCCGGGCAAACACAAGAAGGCCACCGGCGCGAACTCGTCGCCGGTCACCGACGGCGAGCGGGTGTGGGTGTATTTCAAGAGCGGGGAGCTCGCCTGCCTCGACCTGGCGACCGGCGGCGAACGCTGGCGCACGAACCTTCAGCAGCGGTTCGGCGAAGACACGCTCTGGTGGGATCTCGGCACGTCGCCGGTGCTTACGTCGAAGGCGGTCGTCGTCGCCGTGATGCAGACCGGACCTTCGTATCTCGCCGCCTTCGATCGGGCGACCGGCGAGCTGCTCTGGAAGCACGATCGCGACGTGCCCGCCCCCTCCGAGGCGGCGCAGAGCTACTCCACGCCGCTGGTGACCGCGGGCGAGCAAGCCCGGGGAGAGCCCGCCGAGGTGATGTTCGTGCTCGGGGCCGACCACGTCACGGCCCACGACGCGGCCACGGGGGCCGAGCTCTGGCGTGTGGGCGGGCTCAATCCCGAGGCCAACGGCTTCTTCCGCTCGATCGCCTCCCCGGTGCTCGCCGGCGACCTCGTGATCGCCCCCTATGCCCGCGGCGGCACGATCACGGCCATCCGGCGGGGCGGATCGGGCGACGTGACCGAGAGCCACGTGACCTGGGTCCGCAAGGACATCGGCGCCGACGTGCCGACGCCCGCGGTGAAGGACGGTCGGATCGTCGTCTGCACCGACAAGGGCGTCGTCGAAGGGCTCGACGCCGCCACGGGGAAGACGGCCTGGCGGAAGGAACTCCCCAAGAACCGCAACGCCTACTCCGCGTCGCCGGTGATCGTGGATGGCCGCGTGCTCCTGGTCCGCGAGGATGGCGCGGCGAGCGTGCTGGCGTGGCCGGCCGCGGATGGCGAGGTGGCCCTGCTCGGCGGGGGCAGCGTGGAAGAAATGACCGTGGCGACCCCCGTCTGCGTGGACGGGCGGATGTTCCTGCGGACGCACGATTCCCTGTGGTGCATCGGAGCGAAGTGATGCGTAGCTGGCGACTGGCGGCGGTGCTGGTGCTGGTGGTGGCGTGTGCACTTCCGGTGCGCGGCGCCGAACAGCCGGCGCGGCTCTTGGTGGTGAGCGTCACCACCGGCTTTCGGCATGCGTCGATCGGCACGGCGGAGCCGATCCTCGAGGACCTCGGCCGCTCGAGCGGGCTCTTCCACTGCGACTTCCTCCGGATGCCGCCGGGGCGGGCGCCGCAGCCCAAGGCGCCCAAGCGGGGCAAGGACGTGTCGGACGACGATTGGAAGAAGCAGGAGGCCGCGTTCCGCGCCGAGCAGGAGCAGTTCCGCCGGGACGACGTCGTCTGGCAGGCGGGGCTCGCCCAGGAGTTCGCCAAGGTCTTGTCGGTGGAGAAGCTCCGCGACTTCGACGGCGTCATCTTCCTGAGCACGACGGGCGATCTACCGGTGCCCGACCTCGCGGCGTTTCTCGACTGGATCAAGTCGGGAAAGGCCTTCATCGGCTTTCATGCCGCCACCGACACCTTCAAGAGCTCCGACGCCTACTGCGAGATGATCGGCGGCCACTTCGCCGGGCATCCCTGGACCGCCGCCGGTGAGTACGGCTTCGTGGTCCACGAGCCCGGCCACCGCGTGGCGGCGATGTTTCCTGAGCGGTTCCGCTGGAAGGACGAGATCTACCAATACGACCTCCGCTACAAGCCTGAGAACCTCCGCGTGCTCGTGAGCCTCGACATGCAGGCGAGTAGCCCGAAGGAGCCGTGGCACGTGCCGGTGTCGTGGGTGCGTGACTACGGGAAGGGCCGCGTGTTCTCCACCAACTTCGGCCACAACGACGCCACCTGGAAGGAGCCGATGTTCCAGAAGCACATGCTCGAGGGGATCGCCTGGGCCCTCGGCCGCTTCGACGCGCCGGCGGCCCCGAATCCCGACGTGCAGGCGGCGGAGTATCTGCGGAGCGTCGTCGCGGCCGCGGCCGCCGCCACGAAGACCGACGCCGACGCGCTGCGGGCCAAGGCAGATGCGAAGATCGCCGCGGACGCCGCGTGGGCGACCGGCCTGCGGCCGCTGCTGCTCGAACTGCGGGCCCTGAAGCCGGAAGACCGCGCGGCCGCCTACGCGAAGGTGATCGCCGAGATCGAGAAGCCGTAGCGGCGCGTGGGCCGTGGCCGGCGTCGCGGTCCGACACATCGCGAGAGGTGGGTGGCCATGCGGGGCAGGAATACTGGCGGCGTCCGGCAGAGCCTGCCCGTCTGCGTCGTCGCCGGGCTCGCGGTCGGCCTCATGGCCGGCATCGCGGCGTCCGCCCCGCCCAACATCGTGGTGATCGTCGCCGATGATCTCGGGTTCTCCGATCTCGGCTGCTACGGGGGCGAGATCGACACGCCGAATCTCGATCGCCTCGCCGCGGGAGGGCTGCGGTACACGCAGGCCACCAACACCGCCCGCTGCTGGCCCACGCGGGCGGCCCTGCTGACCGGCTACTACCCCCAGGCGATCCGCCGCGACGCGCTGCCGGGCGGTCAGGGGGGCGCGAAGGGGGCGCGGCCGGCCTGGGCCCGGCTGCTGCCCGAGCTGCTCGAGCCGGCCGGCTACCGCGCGTATCACTCAGGCAAGTGGCACGTCGATGGCGAGCCGCTCGCGCAGGGCTTTGCCCGCGCGCTCGATGTGAACGCCACCGGTCAGAGCAACTACTTCGATCCGGCGGGCGTCCGCGGCGCGGGCGTGGCCGAGCCGCCGGCCGACTTCTACGTCACCAGCGCGATCGGCGACCACGCCGTCGCCTGCCTCGCGGAGCACGCCCGCGAGCGTGCGGCCACCCCCTTCTTCCAGTACGTCGCCTTCACCGCCCCGCACTTCCCGCTCCAGGCGCCGCCCGACCTGATCGCGAAGGTTCGCGATCGCTATCGGGCCGGCTGGGACGCGATCCGCGCCGCGCGGATCGCCCGCGTGAAGGAACTCGGGATCGTCACCAGCCAGCCGGCCGCCGTCGAGCCGGACGTCGGCCCGCCGTATGCGTTTCCCGAGGCGCTCGAGGCACTCGGGCCCGACGAGGTGAATCGACCGCAGCCCTGGGCGACGCTCACGCCCGCCCAGCGGGAGTTTCAGGCCGAGAAGATGGCGATCCATGCGGCGATGGTCGAGGCCCTCGATCACGAGGTCGGCCGGATCGTGACCCAGCTCGAGGCGATGCAGGCCCTCGACGACACGCTGATCCTCTTCCTGAGCGACAACGGCGCCTCGGCCGAGATCATGGTCCGCGGCGCGGGGCACGACCGGTCGGCCCCGCCCGGCTCGCGGCAGACCTTCCTGTGCCTCGGCCCGGGCTGGTCGACCGCGTGCAACGCACCCTTTCGGCGGCACAAGACCTGGGTGCACGAAGGGGGCATCGCCACGCCCTGGATCGTCCATTGGCCGCGGGGCTGTGCGGCGCGGGGCGGGCTCCGCCATCAGCCCGTGCACGTGGTCGACGTGGTGCCCACCGTGCTGGAGCTCGCCGAGGTGGGGCCGCCGCGGGAACTCGCCGGAGCGATCGTACCGCCGCTGCACGGCCGCAGCTTCGCCGCGTCACTCTCTGATCCCGCCGCGCCGCCGGCGCACGACGTGCTCTGGTGGTGCCACGAAGGCCACCGCGCCGTTCGCGTGGGCGACATGAAGCTCGTGGCGGTGAAGCAGGAGCCGTGGGAGCTCTACGATCTCGCGAGCGACCGCTGCGAGACGAAGGATCTCGCGGCGGCTCGGGTCGAGCAGGTGAAGTCGCTCGAGGACGCGTGGGAGCGGATCGCCGCCGAGTGCCGCGCGCTCGCTGCGAGCGGTCGGCCGCCGGCGCAGGCGAAGCCGCGGCTCCCGAACATCGTGTTCTTCCTCTGCGACGACCTCGGCACCGGGGACCTCTCCTGCCTCGGGTCGCGGGACATCCAGACACCGCACATCGACGCCCTCTTCGCCCGGGGCACGCGGCTCACACGGCACTGGGCGGGGAGCGCCGTCTGCGCTCCGAGCCGCTGCGTGCTGCTCACCGGCCGGCATCCAGGCCATGCCGTGATCCGCTCGAACCGTGAGGCGCAGCCGGAAGGCCAGGCGGCCATGCCGGCCGGCACGGTTACGCTCGCCGGCCTGCTCCGCGAGGCGGGCTACGAGACCGGCGCGTTTGGCAAATGGGGGCTCGGCGGGCCGGGCAGCACGTCGGAGCCGCTTGCCTGCGGATTCGAGCGATTCTTCGGCTACAACTGCCAGCGGGAGGCCCACTCCTACTACCCGCAGCATCTCTGGAGCGATCGCGACCGGATCGAGATCGCGAATCAGCCGGTGCCGCGGGGCGGAAAGATCCCCGCGGAGCCGCCCCCGTCCGAGGCCGCCTTCGCGGCCTTTCGCGGCACGACCTACTCCGCCGACCTGATCGCCGCCGAACTGCGGGCGTTCGTGAAGGCTCACGCCGCCCGGCCGTTTTTTCTCTACGTGCCCACCACGGTGCCGCACCTGGCGCTCCAGGTGCCGGCCGACGAGCCGATGCTGGTCACGGCGGGGAAGCACTTCGGGGACGAGAGCCCCTACCTCGGCGGGCGGGGCTATGTCCCGTGTCGGCGGCCGCTGGCGACGTATGCGGCGATGATCGGCAGGATGGATCGCGAGGTCGGCGGCGTCGTGGCGCTGCTCGACGAACTGAACCTCGCCGAGAACACGATCATCGTGTTCTCGAGCGACAACGGCGCCACGATGCCTGGTACCGGCGGTCTCGACACGAAGCGGCTTGCGAGCAACGGCCCGCTCCGCGGCTGGAAGGGCACGCCCTACGAGGGCGGCCTCCGGGTGCCGACGGTCGCCGTGTGGCCGGGGCGGATTCCAGCCGGCCGCACGATCGCCGCCCCGACCGGGTTCGAGGACTGGCTGCCGACGCTCCTCGACCTCGCGGGATTGCCCGACAGGGTGCCCGAGGGCCTCGATGGCGAGAGTCTCGCGGCGGTGCTGCTCGGCCAGGGAGCCGCCCCCGACCCGCGGCTGCTCTATCGCGAACTCACCGAGAGCCGCTGGCAGGCCGCGAGCGACGGCCGCTGGAAGGCGATCCGCCGCGCTGCAGGGCCGAAGCGGCCAGTCGAGCCGGGGCCGATCGAGCTCTACGATCTCGGGGCGGACCCTGCTGAGACTACGAATGTGGCCGACCGCCACCCCGCGGTGGTCGAGCGGATGCGGGCCAGCCTCGACCACGAGCACGTGCCGGATTCCGACTGGCCGCTGCCCTTCGCCGACGCGGCGACCGAGGCAGCGGCGTCGGTCCCCGCGGGCTGACCACGCCGCCCCGCGGATCTGCGGGTATCCTTGGGCGACGGTCGGCGGAGGCCGCGAAGCACTTTCTGCAGGGGGAACCATGGCGGCGGATCGCGATGCACGACGGGCCGGCGACGGCACGGCGGCCAGCCCGGTGGGCCTGGCGTTGTTCTGGGTGTACGTGGCCCTCTACGGCGGCTTCATGGCGCTGGTGCTCGTGCGGCCCGACCTCCTCTCGCTGCGGCCCTTCGGCGGCGTGAACCTGGCGATCGTGTACGGCATGGGGCTGATCGCCGCCGCCTTCGGGCTCGCGGTCGCTTACATGATCCTCCGGGCGGGCCGCTGAAGCCCGTTCACCGCCATGATCCACCAGACCTCGCCCATCGCCGTCGCCATCTTCGCCGCCTTCGTGCTTGGCGTGCTCGGCCTGTCGTTCTGGCTCGGCCGCAAGGGGCAGTCGGCCAGCGGCTACTACGCCGCCCACGGCCAGATCCACTGGTTCGTCAACGGCATCGCCTTCGCCGGCGACTACCTCTCTGCGGCGTCGTTTCTCGGCATCTGCGGGATGATCGCGTTCTCGGGCTACGACGGATTTCTCTACTCGATCGGCTTCCTCGCCGGCTGGATCGTGGCCCTGTTCGTGATCGCCGAGCCGATCAAGGCGCTCGGGAAGTTCACCTTCGCCGACGCCCTCGACAGCCGGTTCAACAGTCGCGGCATCAAGCTCGCCGTCGCCATCTCCACGCTCGTCGTCAGCGTCTTCTACCTGATCCCGCAGATGGTCGGCGCGGGGTCGCTGATCAAGCCGCTCCTGGGACTGCCCCACGAGGCGGGCGTGATCCTGGTGGGCATCACGGTCACGCTGATCGTCGTCACGGCGGGCATGGTCTCGACCACGTGGGTGCAGTTCATCAAGGGTTCGCTGCTCGTCTTCTTCTGCGGCGTGCTCACGCTGATGATCCTGGGCCGCGGCCTGGCCGTGAACGCCGGCCGCCCGACCGCCGAGAATCTCGCCCCGCAGGTCCGCACCGTCACCCCCGCTGGCGCGGTGCTGATCGACGGCGTGCCGCAGTCGCAGGACCACGACCTCCGCCCGGTGGGCACGATCCTCCGGCTGCCGGAGCGGTTCGGCGCGGCCCGCTCGACCGGGCCGCTCGGGCCGCTCGCCTACCTCTCCGCACTCGAGGACTCGACGATCGTGACCTGGTCGTCGAAGAAGCACGCCGACGCCGACGGCACGCACACCACCTACAGCCCCGTCGAGAAGCCGGGAGCCGACCTGCTCAAGCCGGGGGGCTCTTTCAAGGGCCTGACGACCGGGAAGCTGGCCGACCGGCTCGACTTCGCGAGCCTGATGCTGGCGCTGTTCTGCGGCACGGCGTCGCTGCCCCACATTCTGATCCGCTACTACACGGTCAAGGACGGGGCCGCCGCCCGCAAGAGCACGGTTGTGGGCATCGCCGCGATCGGCGTGTTCTACGTGCTCACGCTGTTTCTTGGCCTCGGGGCCATGACCTCGGGCGCCCTCGATCCCACCGACACCAACATGGCGGCCCCCCTCCTCGCCAAGAGCTTCAGCGACACGCTGTTCGCGGTGATCTCGGCGATCGCCTTCACGACCGTGCTCGGCACCGTGAGCGGCCTGATCATGGCGGGCAGCGGCGCGGTGGCCCACGACCTCGTGGAGAACGTCTGCGGCGTGCGGATGACCGACCACGAGAAGATCCGCTGCGGCAAGCTGGCGGCGGTCGGCCTCGGCATCGTGGCCATGGCCCTGGGGATCCTGTTTCGCAACTTCAACGTCAGCTTCCTCGTCGGCTGGGCCTTCAACATCGCCGCCAGCGCCAACCTCCCGGCCCTGGTGATGCTGCTCTTCTGGCCGCGGACTACCCGGGAGGGGATCATCGCGGCCGTCACGGTGGGTATGCTGGCGTCGCTCGCGTGGATCCTCCTCTCGGCCGACACCTTCGAGAAGGTTTACGGGCTGCCGCGGGAGATGGCGTTCACGCCCTTCAGCCAGCCGGGCCTGGTGACGATCCCGCTGGGCTTTGTCGTGCTCGTCGTGGTTTCGCTGCTCACCCCGCCCCCCGC
>Ga0208249_1000102_pt1 | contig 25499 bp, 14 predicted proteins | sample CryBogmetaGMA1M_FD_184546 | JGI IMG/M metagenome (GOLD analysis project Ga0208249, IMG submission 184546) | Freshwater microbial communities from Crystal Bog, Wisconsin, USA - MA1M (SPAdes) | ecosystem: Environmental > Aquatic > Freshwater > Lake | place: Crystal Bog, Wisconsin, USA | collected...
GTCCACGAGCGAGGAGTTCGGCAGCCAGGGGGAGCTGCCGAGCCACCCGGAGCTGCTCGACTGGCTGGCCTGCGAGCTCATCGACCGCCGTTGGGACCTGCGGGCGATCGAGCGGCTCATCGTCACGAGCGCCGCCTACCGACAGACGTCGAAGGCTCCGGCCGACCTCGTGGCCCGCGACCCGGAAAACCGACTCGTGGCCTGCGGGCCGCGGGTGCGGCTGCCGGCCGAGGTGATCCGCGACCAGGCGCTCGCCGCGGCGGGGCTGCTCGCGCGGAAGAAGGGGGGGCCGAGCGTGAATCCCCCGCAGCCGAACGTGGGGCTGAACGCCGCGTTCGGCGGCGGCATCGACTGGAAGACGAGCGAGGGGGAGGATCGCTACCGCCGCGCGCTCTACACCACCTGGAGGCGCAGCAACCCCTATCCCTCGATGGCCACGTTCGACGCGCCCAACCGGGAGGTCTGCACGGTCCGCCGGCCGCGCACCAACACGCCCCTGCAGGCGCTCGTGACGCTCAACGACCCGGTCTACGTCGAGGCGGCGCAGGCGCTCGCGCGGCGGATGGTGCGGGAAGGGGGCGCGGGCGAAGCGGCCCGCGCGGCCCGCGGCTTCCGGCTCGTGCTGGCGCGGCCCCCGACCGCGGCCGAGACCGACCGGCTCGTGCGGCTCCACGCCGACGCCGCCGCCGACTTCCGCACCGACGCCACGAAGGCCCGGCAGCTGGCCACCGAGCCGCTCGGGCCGGTGCCCGCCGACCTCGCGGCGCAGAGGATCGACGACGCCGACCTCGCCGCCTGGACGGTGGTCGCCAACGTGATCCTCAACCTCGACGAAACCTTCATGTGCCCGTGACGCTTCCCGACCCCGCCTGAGGCGATCCATGGACCCCCTCCTCGAACACCGTCTGCTCGCCACCCGCCGCCACCTGCTCGGTGGCATGGCCGGCGGCGTCGGCGCGATCGCGATGCGCGAGCTGCTCGGCGCCACCGCATCCGCCACTCCCGCGGCGCCGGCCCTGCCGGCCGACCCGCTCGCGCCGCGGCGGCCGCCGCACGCGGCCCGCGCGCAGCGGATGATCGTCATCCACCTCACCGGGTCGCCCCCGCACCTCGACCTCTACGACCACAAGCCGGAGCTCGTGCGGCACTCGGGGGAAGACTGCCCGGCGGAGACGATCGCGGGGAAGAAGTTCGCGTTCACCAGCGGCACCCCCAGGCTGCTCGGCACGCCGCGGTCGTGGGTGCGGTGCGGTGCGAGCGGGATGGAATTGTCCGACGCGATCCCCAACCTCCACCGCGTGGCCGACCGGCTCTGCCTCGTGCGGAGCATGCACACCGACCAGTTCAACCACGCGCCGGCAGAGCTGCTCGTCTATACCGGCAGCCCGCGGTCGGGCCGGCCGAGCCTGGGGAGCTGGGTGACCTACGGACTCGGCACGGAAAACGCGAACCTCCCCGGCTTCGTCGTGCTCATCTCCTCGGGCGTGCAGCCCAACGGCGGCACGAGCAGCTTCGGCTCCGGCTTCCTGCCGAGCGTCTACCAGGGCGTGCAGTGCCGCTCGAAGGGGGATCCGGTGCTCTACGTCTCCGATCCCCCGGGCATGGACCGGCGGATGCGGCGGGCGAGCCTCGACGCGCTCAAGGACTTGAACGAGCTGCAGGCCCGCGCGCTCGGCAACCCCGAGACGGTGACGCGGATCGCGCAGTACGAGCTCGCCTACCGCATGCAGACGAGCGTGCCGGAGGTGATGGACATCACGCGGGAGCCCCCCCACGTGCTCGCGGCCTACGGCGCCCAACCCGGCCAGCCGAGCCTCGCCAACAACTGCCTGCTCGCCCGCCGGCTGCTCGAGCAGGGGGTGCGGTTCGTGCACCTCTTCGACTGGGGCTGGGACTTCCACGGCACCGGGCCGCAGGAGGACATCCGCGACGGCCTCACGAAGAAGGCCGCGACGTTCGACAAGCCGGCCGCGGCGCTGATCGAGGATCTGGAGCAGCGGGGCCTCCTCGACGACACGCTCGTGCTCTGCACCGGCGAGTTCGGCCGCACCCCCTTCCGCGAGGGCCGCACGGCGGCCGGCAGCATCCTCGGCCGCGACCACTTCCCCGACTGCTATTCCGTCTGGATGGCGGGGGGCGGCGTGCAGGGGGGGCTGACGCACGGCGCCAGCGACGATCTGGGCTTCCGCGTGGCCGTCGACCCGGTGCACGTCCACGACCTGCAGGCGACGATCCTCCACCTGCTCGGCTTCGACCACACGAAGCTCACCCACCGCTTCCAGGGCCGCGACTTTCGCCTCACCGACGTCCACGGTAAGGTCGTCGAGAAGCTGCTCGCCTGACCCGTTTCCTTCCCGGTTCCCCGATCCGCCCGTCGTTCCCGCCCCGGAGGTCGATCCGACCATGCGCACGCTCCGCCCGTTCCCGTCCCGCCACGGACGCTCCCTCGGCCTCGCCCTGCCGGCCCTCGCCTGCCTGATCGCGCTGGTCGTGGCCGTGGCGAAGTCGGACGACGCCCGCAAGCCGCAGGCCGAAGAGACGAAGAAGCCGGCGGCCGAGCAGGCCACGAAGCCGCAGGCCGATGCCAAGAAAGAAGAGGCCAAGAAGCCGGAGGCCGATCCGCTCGCGACGGCGCGGCAACTCCTCGCCATCCCGCCGCGGCCGGCCCGTCCGCCGCTGCCGCCGAGCCGGCTGCCGCTCGAGTTTCAGGACGGCGAGCGGATCGCCTTCGTGGGCAACTCCACCGCCGAGCGGCTGGACATGTTCGGCACGTTCGAGGCGCTCCTGCACCAGCGGTTCGGGGCGAAGCGGCTCGTCGTTCGCAACTTCTCCCGGCCGGCCGACGAGGTGGTGCGACGCGACCGCGGCGGCGACTACACGAAGCTCGACGATCCGATCGCGGCCTTCGGTGCCGACACGTATCTCGTCTTCTTCGGGTTCAACGAGTCGTTCGCCGGCGCCGCCGAGGCCGGGGCGTTCGCCGCGCAGTACGAGAAGTTCCTCGACGAGTTCGCCCGGCAGTATCCGCGCGACGACACGAAGGCCGCGCCCCGGTTCGTGATCGTCTCGCCGATCGCGGTCGAGCCCACCGGCGATCCGCTGATGCCCGACGCCGCGGCGCAGAACGCGACGCTCGCCGCCTACCGCGACGCGGCCCGCGGCGTGGCCGCGAAGCGCGGCATCGCCTTCGTCGACCTCTTCGACCCGACGCGCGAGCGGTTCGCCGCCGAGCCGGGACGGCAGTTCACGATCAACGGCTGCCACGTCAACGAGGCGGGCGACGCGGTCGTGGCCGAGGCCCTCGACCGGGCGCTCTTCGGCGCGCCGCCGGCGAAGGCGCTCGATTCGCTGTCGTTCGCCCGGCTCAAGGCCGCGGTCAACGACAAGTCGTGGGTCAACATGCAGGACCACCGCATGGTCAACGGCTGGTACGTCTACGGCGGCCGCCGCACCTGGGACACCGAGACCTTCCCGCGGGAATACCTGAAGATCCGCGCGATGGCGGCGGTGCGCGACCGCTACGTCTGGGACGTGGCCCAGGGCCGCCCCGTGCCGCCGCAGCCCGACGACTCGGGCACCGGCGAGCTCTTCCTGCCGACGACCCGGTTCGGCGAGCCGCGGCAGAAGTACAGCGAGGACCAGGACCGCGGCCCCACGATCAAGTCGCCCGAGGAGCTGGCCGCGAACTGCGAGGTGCCGCCGGGGTACGAGATCCGGCTCTTCGCCGACGAGCGGCGGTTTCCCGAGATCGCCAACCCCGTGCAACTGGCGTTCGATTCCAAGGGGCGGCTCTGGCTGTCGACGATGCCGAGCTACCCGCAGTGGCAGCCGGGGCAGCCGAAGCCCGCCGACAAGCTCGTGATCCTCGAGGACGTCGACGCCGACGGCAAGGCCGACAAGAGCACGATCTTCTACGAGCGGCTCCACTGCCCGACGGGCTTCCAGTTCTTCGACGGCGGCGTGATCGTGATGGACCAGCCGCGGATGCTCTTCCTCAAGGACACCGACGGCGACGACAAGGCCGACGTCGTCGAGACGGTGCTCGACGGCTGGGCCACCGAGGACACCCACCACACCGCGGGCGCCTTCGAGATGAGCCCGCCGGGCCTGCTGCACATGCTCGAGGGGGTGGCGATGACCACGGCCGTCGAGACGCCCTGGGGCCCGTTCCGCAACACGGGCTCGTCGGGCGCCTACGTGCTCGACCCGCGCACCTGGCGGATCACCCACTTCAACACGCCGGGCTACGGCAATCCCTGGTGCTACGTCTTCAACGAGTGGGGCCAGGGCATCTGCGGCGACGGCACCGGCGCCAACCAGCACTGGGACACGCCCCTGTCGGGCGCCCAGTACCGCGGCCGCAAGGGGATGAACCCGGTGTTTCCCACCGAGGGCATGCGGCCGGTGGTGGGGAGCGAGTACCTGCGCACGCGGCACTTTCCCGCCGACGTGCAGGACCAGTTCATCTACGCCTGCGTGATCAACATGAACGGCATGCCGCGGTGGCGGATTTCCGACGAGGGCGGTGGCTACAAGGGGCAGCGGGTGCGGCACGAGGTCGACGGCAAGGAGGTGCCGTTCGACCTGGTGAAGAGCACCGACAAGCACTTCCGACCGGTCGATCCGCAGATCGGCCCCGACGGGGCGCTCTGGTTCGGCGACTGGGCCAACCCGCTCGTCGGCCACATGCAGTACAGCCAGCGGGATCCCCACCGCGACCACGTGCACGGCCGGGTCTACCGGCTCGTCCACAAGGAGAAGCCCCTGCTCGCGCCCGAGACGCAGGCGGGCAGGTCGACCCGCGAGGTGCTCGGCCAGCTCGAGTCGCCGGAGTGGCGGACGCGGTATCGCGCCCGGGCGGAGCTGCAGGCGCGGCCGCAGGCCGAGGTGCTCGCGGCGGCGGCGGCCTGGGTGCGGGAGCGGGAGCAGTCGCCCGACATCGAGCGGCTGCGGATGGAGCAGCTCTGGCTCCAGCAGTGCTTCCACGCGGTCGACCGGCCACTGCTCGAGCGGATGCTCGCCTCGCCGGTGGCCGACGCGCGGGCGGCGGCCACGCGGGTGCTCGCCGACGAGCGCGGGCGGATCGACGGGGCGGAGCGGCTGCTCGTCGCCCGGGCCACCGACGCGCATCCGCGGGTGCGCACGGAGGCGGTGCGGGGCCTGAGCTTCTTCCCGACGTCCGACGCGATGGACGCCGTCGTGGCGGCGGCCAACCTCGCGCCCGAGGACACGTTCGTCACCTACACCTGCGACGCGGCGCTCGGGGCGAATCTCGACGTCTGGAAGGCCCGGCACGCGGCGGGACAGTTCGTCGCCAAGGGCTCGCCGGCGGAGCGGATCTGCGCGAGCGTGCTCGGCCTCGACAAGATCGCGGCCGAGATGGCCCCGCACCTCAAGCTCCTGCTCGCCGAGGAGACGCCCGAGGACGAGCCGCGGAACAAGGCCCTGACGGCGCTCGCCGGCACGAAGGGGGGCGACGCGGAGGGGGGCAAGGCGGTGTTCCGCCGCGTCTGCATCAACTGCCACAAGATGGGCATGGAGGGGGCGAACCTCGGCCCCGACATGACGCAGGTGGGCAAGCGGCTCGACGGCGTGAAGCTCTTCGAGTCGATCATCTACCCCAACGCCGCCGTGGAGGAGAAGTATCTCTCGACGCAGATCCTCACCAACGACGGCCGGTCGATCACGGGGCTGCTCGTGAGCGAGACGCCCGACGAGGTCGTGATCTACGACGGCAAGGAGCGGAAGGCGATCCGCACGGCGGACATCGACGAGCGCACGAAGCTCAAGCAGAGCAGCATGCCCGACGGCCTCGCGAAGACGCTCGCCCCGACGGAGCTGCTCGACGTCGTCACCTACTTGAAGAGCCTCAAGTAGCCGGAGCCCCGGGCCGCAGCCCCCCGGGCCGGCGATCCTCCCGCAGCATCCGCGAGGGGTTGCCCGTGTCCTGGAGCCGGCGTAGGCGGCCAGCGCGGCCAGGATGGCGGAGTGCAGCCGGCTTCGAGTGAGCGAAGGCCTGGAAGGCCGCAGCGAACGTCCGGGCGACAGGGCACGGGCAGCCCCGAGCCGCGGCCCCCCGGGCCGGCGATCGTCCCGCAGCCCCGCCCCGACACCCCACGCAGCCACCATGTCTTTCGGGCTTTTTCGGGGTGTATACTTCGGCAAGGAGGTCCGCCGGCCGCACCGCGGCCACGGTCCGCCATTCCCGCCGATCGACCTCACGGTCCGCGCTCCGGGCATTCTTCCCGGACGGCGACGCGGGTGACCTGCATGGAGACCTGCCCATGGGTTGCTCGACCTGCGTGACCGTCTTCACGCGCCGCTTCGCGACCGGCCTGGCCACGTTCGCCGCGGCCCTCGCACTCGGCGTTCCCCCGGCCCGCGCCGACCGGCCGATCCGGTTCGACCGCGACATCCTGCCGATCCTGTCGGACAACTGCTTCGCCTGCCACGGGCCCGGCACGCAGGAGGCGGGACTGCGGCTCGACTCCGCCGAGGCCGCCGGCCGGCCGCTCGACGACGGGGGCTTCGCGATCGTCGCCGGCCGTCCCGCCGACAGCCGGCTCGTGGCCCGCATCCATGCCACCGACCCCGACACGGTGATGCCCCCGCCGCACGCCAAGAAGTCGCTCACCCCCGCGCAGAAGGACCTCCTCGCGCGGTGGATCGAGGCGGGCGCGGCCTACGAGCAGCATTGGTCGTTTCGCCCGCTCGCGAAGCCGGAGGTGCCCGCGGCCCCCGCCGACGCCGCGGCCCCCATCGACCGGTTCCTCGAGGCGCGGCTCGCGGCCGAGGGGCTCCCGGTGAACGCGGAGGCCGACAAGCCCACGCTCGCCCGCCGCGCCGCCTTCGCGCTCACGGGCCTGCCGCCGAAGCCGGCCGAGGTCGAGGCCTTTCTCGCCGACACGAGCGCCGACGCCTACGAGAAGCTCGTCGACCGGCTCCTGCAGAGCCCCCACCACGGCGAGGAGATGGCGCGGCACTGGCTCGACGTGGCCCGCTACGCCGACACCCACGGACTCCACCTCGACAACGAGCGGCAGACCTGGGCCTACCGCGACTGGGTCGTGCGGGCCTTCAACGCGAATCTTCCCTTCGACCGGTTCACGATCCTCCAGCTCGCCGGCGACCTGCTCCCCCCGGCGGCCGATCCCGCCGCCAACCGCGACCAGCGGATCGCGACCGGATTCTCGCGCTGCAACGTGACGACGAGCGAGGGGGGCTCGATCAACGACGAGCTGCTCTTCCGCTACGCCGTCGACCGCACCGCCACGATGACCAACGCCTGGATGGGGCTCACCGGGCAGTGCGCCGTCTGCCACGACCACAAGTTCGATCCGCTCTCCGCCCGCGAGTTCTACGCGCTCTACGCCTTCTTCAATTCCGCGGCCGACCCCGGCTTCGACGGCAACACCCTGCTCACGAACCCCGTCCTGCCGCTCCCCGACGCCGACCAGGAGAAGCGGCTCGCCGATCTCGACGCCCGCCTGCCGGGCCTCGAGAAGGCGCTCGACGAGGCCGTGGCCGCCGCCGCCTACGTCGATCCCGCCGCGGCCGACCCGAAGCCCGCGCCGCGGCGCACCGAGACGGTCTGGCTCGACGACGACTTCCCCAAGGGCGCCGCCCTGCACGCCGCCGGCGATCCGATCGGCTGGTTCACGAGCTCCACGCCCGGCGCGGTGTTCGCCGGGCGGCGCTGCCTCGAGCGCACGGCCACCGGCGTCGCGCAGGATTTCTATGCCGACGGCGCCGAGCCGCTCGCCGTGCCGGCGGGGGGCGAGATCTTCGCGCACGTCTGGCTCGATCCGGCGAATCCGCCCAAGTCGGTGATGCTGCAGTTCCACGCCGGCGGCTGGGAGCACCGCGCGGTCTGGGGCGATGCCGACGCCATCGCCTGGGGCGCCGCCGGCACGCCGTCGCGGTTTCACGCCGGCCCGCTCCCCGAGACGGGCCGCTGGGTGCGGCTGGCGGTGCCCGTGGAGAAGGTCGGCCTCGCCGCCGGCACGAAGCTCAGTGGCTTCGCGCTGACGCAGGCGTTCGGCCACGTCCGCTGGGACTCCGTCGGCATGGCGGCCGTCGACGACCCGGCGACGAATCCGACGCTCTCGCTGGCGGCGTGGTGGAAGGAGCGGACGGGCAAGGACAAGCTCGACGACGTGCCCGAGCCGCTGCGGCCGCTCGTCAAGCAGGGACCGGAGAAGACGATCGCGGCCGAGGAGGTCGCGCGGGTGCGGAGGCACTGGCTCGCCGCCGTGTGGCGGGACCCGCCGGAGCCGCTCGCCCGCTCCACCCGGGAGCTCAAGGAGGCCCGCGACGCCCGCGAGAAGCTCGACAAGGAGATCGTCCGCACGTTCGTGTTCGGCGACGCGCCGGCGATGCGCGAGAGCTTCGTGATGGTCCGCGGGGCCTACGACCGCAAGGGGGAGCGCGTCGACCGCGGCACGCCCGCCTTCCTCCCCGCGCTGCCGGCGATCGAGGGCATCCCGCTCACGCGGCTCGAGCTGGCGAGATGGCTCGTGTCGGCCGAGCATCCGCTCACGCCTCGGGTGACCGTCAACCGGCTCTGGCAGCAGTTCTTCGGCACGGGTCTGGCGAAGACCAGCGAGGACGTCGGCAGGCAGGGGGAGCCGCCGGTGCATCCGGAGCTGCTCGACTGGCTGGCCGCCGACTACCGCGACAACGGCTGGGACACGCGGCGGCTGGTGCGGATGCTGGTCCTGAGCCGGGCCTTCCGCCGCTCCGCCGCGGTCGCGCCGGACCACCTCGCCCGCGATCCGGAGAATCGCCTCCTCGCCCGCGGCCCACGGATCCGCCTCGACGCCGAGCAGATCCGCGACAACGTGCTCGCGGTCTCCGGCCTGCTCGAGCCCGCGCTCGGGGGCCGGGGCGTGCGGCCCTACCAGCCCGACAACATCTGGGAGCCGGTGGGCTTCGCGAGTTCCAACACCCGCGAATACAAGCGTGACACCGGCCCGGCCCTCTACCGCCGCAGCCTCTACACGTTCCTCAAGCGGACGGCGCCGGCCCCCTTCATGGCCAACTTCGACGCCCCCAACCGCGAGCAATTCTGTGCCCGGCGGGAGCGGAGCAACACGCCGCTGCAGGCGCTGCAACTCCTCAACGACACCCAGCACGTCGAGGCCGCCCGGGCGCTGGCGGCCCGCGGCCTGGCCGAGGGTGGGGCCGACGACGACGCCCGGATCGGCTGGCTCTACCGCACGGTGCTCGCCCGGCCGCCGGAGCCCGCCGAGACGGCGATCATCGCGGCCACGCTCGCCGGCCACCGCCAGCGCTACGTCGCCGACACCGACGCGGCCCGCCGGCTGACGACGGTCGGCGAATCGAAGCCGCCCGAGGCCGTGCCGCCCCCCGAGCTGGCCGCCTGGACGCTCGTGGCCAACATGATCCTGAACCTCGACGAGACCATCACGAGGAACTGAAAGGCATCCATGCCCGCTCACGACATCGACGACGTCCGCACCGCCGCCGCGCGGCGGGCGTTCCTCAGGACATCCGGCGTCAGCCTCGGCGGACTCGCGCTGGGATGGCTCGAGTCGCGCCGCTGCCACGGGGCCACGGCCTCCGCCGGCCCGGCGGCCGCCGGCCGGGTCCATCCGCCGCTGCCGGGCTTCCCGCACCACGCCCCGAAGGCCAAGGGCGTGATCTACATCCACACCAACGGCGGCCCCTCGCAGCTCGACCTCTGGGACCACAAGCCCGGGCTGCAGGAGTTCTTCGACAAGGACATCCCGCCGAGCGTCCGCGGCGACCAGCGGCTCTCCACGATGACGAGCGGCCAGGCCCGCTTCCCCGTGGCGCCGTCGAAGTTCCGCTTCGAGCAGCGCGGCCAGTGCGGCCGCTGGATCAACGCCGAGTTGCTGCCGCACACGGCCGGGATCGTCGACGACCTCGCGCTCGTGAAGACGGTCCACACCAACGCCATCAACCACGATCCGGCCTGCACCTTCGTGATGACGGGCAGCGAGATTCCCGGCAAGGCGAGCCTGGGGAGCTGGCTGGCCTACGGGCTCGGGAGCGAGAGCGACGACCTGCCCGCGTTCGTCGTCTTCACGCCGCTGCCCGACATCAATCCCTCGCAGGCGCTCTTCACCCGCATGTGGTCGAGCGGCTTCCTGCCCACCCGCTACGCGGGCGTGGCGCTCCGCGGCTCGGGCGATCCGGTGCTCTACCTGCCCAATCCCGACGGCGTCACCGCGGCCGACCGCCGCCGCATGCTCGACGGCCTCGGCCGTCTCAACGCGCTGGGCTACGACCGCCACCGCGACCCCGAGATCCAGACCCGCATCGCCCAGTACGAGATGGCCTTCCGCATGCAGGCGAGCGTGCCGGAGCTCGTCGACCTCTCCGACGAGACGGCGCAGACGCTGGCGCTCTACGGCGACGACGTGAAGAAGCCCGGCTCGTTCACCCACAGCCTGCTGCTCGCCCGCCGGCTCGTGGAGCGGGGCGTGCGGGCGGTGCAGATCCTCCACCGCGGCTGGGATCAGCACGGCAACCTGCCCAACGACCTCAAGGCCCAGTGCCTCGACACCGACCAGGCCACCGCCGCGCTCGTCAAGGATCTCAAGCAGCGGGGCATGCTCGACGAGACGCTCGTCGTCTGGGGGGGCGAGTTCGGCCGCACGGTCTACTCGCAGGGCAAGCTCACGAAGGACACCTACGGCCGCGACCACCACCCGCGGAACTTCTGCATGTGGATGGCCGGCGGCGGCGCGAAGCCCGGCGTGTCGTTCGGGGAGACCGACGACTTCAGCTACAACGTCGTCGAGAACCCCGTCCACATCAACGACTTCAACGCCACGATCCTCCATCTCATGGGGATCGACCACGAGCGGTTCACCTTCCGCTTCCAGGGCCTCGACCAGCGGCTCACGGGGGTGGAGACGCAGCGTGTCGTGCGGGAAATCCTCGCCTGACGCCGGGGCCCTGCCGCGACGTCGAAGCCGGTCCGGGCCGCGGGTATGCTGCCGGACATGCGCTCCGCACCGATCCGCCGCCGCGCCGTCGTGATCGCCGGGATCGCGGCCCTCTGCGTCTCCGCCGGCGGCCGGCCGCCCGCCGTCGCCGCGGCGCCGCCGAACGTGCTCTTCATCATGGCCGACGACCTGCGACCGGAGCTGGCCTCCTACGGGTCGCCGGCCGTCACGCCGAACCTCGACCGGCTCGCCGCCCGCGGCGTGCGGTTCGAGCGGGCCTACTGCCAGCAGGCGGTCTGCAATCCGTCGCGCAGCTCGCTGCTCACGGGCCGCAGGCCCGACACGCTCCACATCTGGAGCAACGAAACCCACTTCCGCGACCGCAATCCCGCCGTGGCCACGCTGCCCGGCTGGTTCAAGGCCCACGGCTACGAGTCGCGGTGCGTGGGGAAGATCTTCCACAACTGGCACACCGCGGTGCACGGCGATCCCGGCTCCTGGTCGGCGGCCGAGTTTCTCCACTACGCCAATCACGGCGACGACGTGCCCCTCGTGGACGGACCGGTGCCGCCGAATCTGGCGGTCCACAGCCCGCGGAACTACGGCCGCGTGCCGCTCGACGACTGCCGCGACGTGCCCGACGAGGCCACCTACGACGGCCGGGTGGCGGCCGAGGCGGTGCGGCAGCTCGGGGAGCTGCGGGCCGGGCCGTTCTTCCTCGCGGTCGGGTTCTGGAAGCCCCACGCGCCGTTCAACGCGCCCAAGCGGTTCTGGGATCTCTACGACCGCGACCGCCTCCCGCCGCTCGACTCCGCCTGGCCCGCGGGTGCCCCCGCGATCGCCGGCCACGCGAGCACCGAGGTGCTCGGCCCGCCGCAGGAGCGCCGTCCGCTCACGCCCGGGCAGGTGGCGGAGATGCGGCACGGCTACTTCGCCGCCGTGAGCTTCCTGGACGCGCAGGTGGGCAAGGTGCTCGACGCGCTCGACCGCAACGGCCAGGCCGCAAACACGGCGATCGTGTTCGTGAGCGACCACGGCTACCACCTCGGCGAGCACGGGCTCTGGGCCAAGACGTCGAACTTCGAGCTCGACGCACGGGTGCCGCTGATCGTGGCGGTGCCCGGGGCGAAGGATGGCGCCACCGTCACGGCGGCGGGCGGCAAGGCGACCGGCGAGGCCGGCGGACCGATCGGCCGATCGACCGCGGCCCTCGTGGAACTCGTCGACCTCTTTCCCACACTCGTCGATGCCTGCGGCCTGCCGGCGCCGGCGGGGCTCGAGGGCACGAGCCTGATGCCGCTCGTCCGCGGCGCGGTCGAGCGCGTGAAACCGGCCGCGTTCACGCAGCACCCGCGGCCCGCCTACTACGAGCGGGAGCCGGCGAAGCGGCCGGCGGCGATGGGGGTGAGCGTGCGCACCGACCGGGTGCGCTACACGGAGTGGCGCGATTGGACGACCGGCGACACGATCGCCCGCGAACTCTACGACCACACGGCGGACCCCGCCGAGCGCACGAACCGCATCGACGATGCCGCGCTCGCGGTCGAGCGGGATGCCGCCACGGCGCTGCTCGCGGCGCGGTTCCCCCCCGCGCCGCATGCCGCCGCGAACCCGCGGCCGGCGAATGCCCCGGATGTGGGGTCGTCGGTGCGGTGAGCGTCTCCAGCGTCCCGCCGTCCGAAACCCCCCGATGGCAGGACGCGCACACGGTGTTGCGGCCGTGCGCACCATCCGCGAGCGATTCCGACCACGGCCGGCGGGGCACCGCGCATACCCTCGGGTCGCGTCACCGCGCAGCGCGTGATAGAGTCGTGAGTGTCAGAACACGGTGCTCGCCGTCGTGCGGTGGTGGGTTTCCTGACCTGACGGCGGCGATCCGGCGTAACACGGCAAGGCGGATTCCTGGATGCGATCTCCCCTGGTGCAAGCTCCTTTCTCGCAATCTCCTCTCGTGCGATCTCCTTTCGACGGCATGCCGGCGGCGTGCCACGGAGCGTGTCGCCGAGGCCTGTCCGAACTCGTCGTGGTGGCCCTGCTGCTCGTCGTCGGCGTCGGCTGTTCGGCGGGCAAACCCGCGTCGAACCGGCCGCAGACGCATCCGGCGAAGGGCCGGGTGACGATGGGTGGCCAGCCGTTAGGCGGCGCCACGGTGACCTTCCGTCCCGACGGTGCGGGCAGCGGCTGTTCGGGCATCACCGACGAGTCCGGCAACTTCAAGCTCTCGACGTTCACCGCGGGCGACGGTGCGGTGCCGGGGAAGTACCGCGTGACCGTGACGAAGGTCGATGCGGGCCCGGCCAGCGTCGACGTGAACTCGCCGGGCTACGCGCCCCCTGCCGCCAACGCACCGCCCCCCAAGAGCCTCCTGCCGGACACCTACGCCGATCCCGCGAAGTCGGACCTCACGGCCGAGGTCGCCGGTGGAAAAGGTAACGTGTTCGAGTTCGACCTGAAGAAGTGAGCCGCCCGCACCCGCGGGCAATCGTCCAGAAAGGGCCCTGCCGATGTCAGCGACCTGCCCCCGTTCCGCCCGCCCGAGCGGCTTCACGCTCGTCGAACTCCTCGTGGTGATCGCCATCATCGGCACGCTCGTGGGGCTGCTGCTGCCGGCCGTGCAGAGCGCCCGCGAGACCGCCCGCACCTCCTCCTGCGTGAACAAGCTCAAGCAACTCGGACTCGCCGTACAGAGCTTCGAGAGCGTGCGCAAGGCGATCCCCGCCCGCAACGGCGGTACATCGATGGGCAACAACCAGTACACGACCACGTCCGGGCCGCCGGCGATCTCCGGCAACAGCGACAACAAGGGCCGTCGCAGCGGGTTCGTGGAAATGCTCCCCTTCATGGAGGAGCAGAAGATGTTCGACGCGATCCAGGCGGGGAGCACCTCCGCCGGCATCGCCCCGGGCGGCCCCGCGGCCTACGGCTACTGGTCGGTCTGGGATCGGTCGCCCGACGCGTTGCGGTGCCCGAGTGACATCGTCAATCCGACGATGACCCGGCAGAACAGCTACGCCGTCTGCGTGGGCGATCAGGTGACCGGTATCGGTTCCACGAGCACGACCGGCCGGGGCGTCTGGGTGGCGGCCAACTACTCCGATTGGAACACGCCCCCCGCGAAGCGCACGTCGGACGGGGTGCAATTCTCCGAAATCCGCGACGGCCTCTCGAAGACGATCCTGCTCAGCGAGCGGATGCACGGCGACGATTCGACGTGGACGACCAACGCGGTGCCGATCCGGTGGGGCATCGCCCAGGTGGCGACGGTGGCCAGCACGCCGAACGCCTGCCTGGCGGTCGGCGGCGACCAGTACTACTCGGGCGGCACGCAGGTGAAGGGCAAGTGGGGCTCGTATTGGACCGACGGGCAGGCCGAGCGGATCGCGTTCAACACCGTGCTGCCCCCCAACTCCCCGGCCTGCGGCGGCACCAATGGCAACGCCGACAACACCGACGTCGTCCTGCCCCCCACAAGCGGCCATCCCAACGGCGTCAACACGGCCTTCTGCGACGGCTCGACGCGGTTCATCGCCAACACGATCGACTGCGGCGACACGAGCACGGTGCAGTCGGCGGGGGCCACGATCGGCTCCTCATCGCGGTCGCCGAGCCCCTACGGCGTCTGGGGGGCGCTGGGCACGAAGAACGCGAACGACTCGATCAAGAACTTCGAGTGACCTGAGTCCGCGACGCGAGCCGAGCCGCGGCCCCGGGGATCACGTCCCCAGGCTCGTCGGGGATCCCCGGTCGTACCTCGGGGCTCTTGCCCGACTCGGACGTCGCTCCCTCACATCCGGCCGGATCGGCTCAAGCCGCACAACCCGCGCAGCCGATACCGACGAGGGCCGATTGCGTCCGCGATGTCTGCCGGCGGACGGCTTCCTCGTGCATCGTGCCCCCGCGGGCACCCACGCCGGCTGCGGGGCGTTCGCGGCCGCCACCCCCCGTCGCCATCGCCATGAAGACGCTGCGGGCCATCACCTTCCGCGTGGCCGTCGTGCTGGTCGCGGCGCCGGCGGCGGTGCTGGTCGGCGGTGCGTCGGGCTGCACGCACAACCAGCTCAAGCGCAGCACGGGCTTCACCCGCGAGTCGCTCTCCGACCTCCGCTACACGCACATCCTCGAAAACCTGGCGATGATGGTGCGCAATCCCGCCGCGGTCCCCAATCCGGTGGTGATCAGCGGCGGCGTGGTGCAGGTGAGCGACAACGGCGCCGGCACCGGCGACATCACCAACATCTTCCCCTACGGCCTGCTCTCGGCCAGCCGGACGGTGTCGGAGCAGTGGTCGCTCTCGCCGCTGCAGAACGCCGAGAAGCTGATGCTGATGCGCTGCGCCTACCAGATCCTCCTCGGCTCCAGCCTCCAGCACGAGCCGGGGTGTGTCGAGGAGCTGCAGCACGCCCTCGGCGGCGTGGATCTCTGCACGGCCATCCCGCGCGGCTGGTTCCACGTGGGCGGCAAGCGCGACGTGCCGCGGTCGGCACGCTACTGCGGCCACTACCACGACACCTACGTGTGGGTGACCGACGAGGGACTCGATGACTTCAGCCGCTTCTACCTGACGATGATGCGGCTCTATCAGTTGGAACTCGAAAAGAAGACCGCCACCGTGACGCGCACCTACGAAGGATCGCCGGCGGCGGGCGTGCTCGCCCAGACGGTGGTGCAGACGGTGGAGGAAGTGCCGATCGCCGATGACCCGAACCCGGTGAAGGGCACGGGCGAGTTTCCGGTGACCGGCCAGGGCCTGCAATTCATCCCGACGGTGCCGTGACACCGTCCGCCCGCGGGGCGGACGCGGGCGGCTCGCCGGCGGAGATCCCGGCTCCTGCATCCGGCGCACGGCCGACACGACCGAGGCGATCCGCCCACGACGGCCGTCGCCGCCGCCTCCCCGGGAAAAGCGCGGCGCCGGTCCTGCCCGACGGGCTATCAGGCTGTGGATAAACAGCCTGCTGGATCGCACGGATGCGATCCCGGGCGCGTAGCACCCGGGAAAACCGGAGGTTTTCCTCTGTGGAAAAACGTCCGGAGGACTTTTTCCACGGCCAGTTATCCTGTGGCGGCCTTTCCGCCCGAGGAGTCTCCCCGCATGGCCGCGACGACGATCGTCTGGTTTCGCCACGACCTGCGGCTCGACGACAATCCCGCGCTGCTCGCCGCCGCCCGCCGCGGCGCGGTCGTGCCCCTGTTCGTCTGGGCGCCCGACGAGGAGGCCCCCTGGGAGCCGGGCGCGGCCTCGCGCTGGTGGCTGCACCACTCGCTCGAAACGCTCGCCACCGCCCTCGCGAAGGCGGGCGCGCCCCTCGTGATCCGGCGGGGGCCGTCGGCGGCGGCGGTCGCCGCGGTGGCGAAGGAGTTCGCGGCCACCCATGTCGTCTGGAACCGCCGCTACGAGCCGGCGGTGGTCGCCCGCGACACGGTGATCAAGAAGGCGCTCACCGACGCCGGCCTCGAGGTGGAGAGCCACGCGGGCGGGCTGCTCTTCGAGCCCCTCCGGGTGGCCACGAAGGAGGGCCGCCCTTATCAGGTGTTCACACCGTTTTGGAGGGCGCTCCTGGCCCGCGAGGAGCCGCCGGAGCCCGTGGCCGCGCCGCGGAAGCTCTCCGCCGCGCAGCCGGCCGGCCGGGCCGCCGGCAAGGCGGCCGCGTCGATCCCGATCGGCGACCTCGGCCTCCTGCCCGCGATCGACTGGGCCGCCACGATGCGGAAGACCTGGACGCCCGGCGAGGCGGGCGGGCGGGGCCGCCTCGAGCGGTTCCTCGCCGGCCCCGTGACGTCCTACCACGGCGAGCGCGACCGGCCCGACCACGACGGCACGAGCAGCCTCTCGGCCCACCTCCACTTCGGCGAGATCTCGCCGCGGCGGGTGTGGCACGCCGCCCGGGCCGCCGCGGGGGGCCTGCCCGCGGCGCGGATGACCGGCGGCGCGGAGGCCTTCCTGCGGGAGATCGGCTGGCGGGAGTTCGCCAGCCACCTGCTCTTCCACTTCCCCCACACGGCCGAGGCGCCGCTCCGCCCCGACTACGCCCGCTTTCCCTGGGCGAACGACCCCGTGGGCCTGCGGGCCTGGCAGCGGGGCCGCACCGGATTTCCGATCGTGGACGCCGGCATGCGGCAGCTCTGGGCCACCGGCTGGATGCACAACCGCGTGCGGATGATCGTGGCGAGCTTCCTCGTCAAGGATCTCCGCGTCTCCTGGCTCGAGGGGGCGCGGTGGTTCTGGGACACGCTCGTCGACGCCGATCTCGCCGCCAACACGCTGGGCTGGCAGTGGGCCGCCGGCTGCGGCGCCGACGCCGCCCCCTACTTCCGCATCTTCAATCCCACGAGCCAGGCGGAGAAGTTCGACCCCGGCGGGGCCTACGTGGGCCGCTGGGTCGACACCGCGTCACGCGACTACCCCCCGCCGATCGTCGACCACGCCCAGGCCCGCCTGAAGGCGCTCGCGGCGCTCAAGGTCGTGTCTGCAGGCAAGGGCGGGTGATCGCGCCGCACGCATGTGGCCCCGGGCATCATGGAACCGGTCGGGAGCACCTCCGTGCGCGACCCGCTGTGGTGAATCCACGGCGAGGGGGGGCGGCAAAAGTCTCCTCGTTCGGCCGCGGCGGCCTCCACTCGGGAAGCGTTCGCCGACCCCCCTCGCCTGCAGTTCGAGGAACACGCTGTCATCGATCTCGAATGCCGACGATGCAGTGCCGCATCACTCCGCGGCACTCCGCATCAATCCGGTGGAGGGGCTGCCCGTTGCCCCGTGAGACGGCGTAGGCGGCCAGCGCAGGCAGGATGCCGGAGCGCAGCCGGCTTCGAGCGAGCCGTAGGCCCAGCGGAGCGAATCGAATTCACTTCGATTCGCGGGAGCGACATTCCAGGCCCCTCGGGCCTGGAATCAAGCAACACAGGGCGAAGGCGAACGTCCGGCGAGCGGGGCGACGGGCGGCCCCGCGCGTCACCATGGAGCGCCCGAACGACGCGCCTCGACGCCCGCACGCGGTCACTTCTTGATCCGCTTCTCGACGTCCGCCATCGCGGCGCGCACCTTGTCGACGATCTTCTTCTGCGACGCCGGCTCGGGCACCTTGTCGGCGGCCTTGTCGGCCTCCTTGAGCAGGGCGAGCGTCTTCTTGAGATCGCCCCCCACCTCGGTCGCCTGCGCCACGGCGAAGAGGGCGTAGGCCCGGCTCTCGGCCCGCTCCACGCTCTTGGCGGCGGCTTGGGCGTCGGCGAGCAGCTTCTCGGCCTCGTCCTTCTTGCCCGTGCGGAGCTGCACGCCGGCCGCGGCGGCGAGCGCCTCGGCCTTGGCCCGCGGCTCCTCGAGGGTCTTCGCCGCCTCGAGCAGCTTGTCCACCACGTCGCTGGCGGCCTCGGCCTGGCCGCTGCGGGTGTAGCCGATCGCCACGGCGGCGAGCGCCTGCGCCCGGAATCGCTCCTCGACGCCATAGGCCACCTCGGCCGCCTTCTTGAGCGTGTCCTTGGCCCCCTGCGAATCGGCCGTGCCCTTGGCCTTGTCGCCGTACACGGCCCCGGCCTCCGCGAGCAGCTCCGTCTTGCGGACCGGATCCTGGATGCCGTCGGAGAGCTCGATCGCCCGGGCGAGGGCCTCGCGGGCCGGCTTCCGCTCGCCCAGCTCGGCCAGGAGCGCCGCCACGTCCACCAGCCGCGGCACGAAGAGGCCCGCATCCCCCTCCCCCTCGAGCGCCGCGAGGGCCTTCGCGCCGCTCTTCTTGGCGCCGTCCCAGTCGTTCTTCGCGGCCTGCGCGCGGGCCGCCCGCACGAACGCCGTCGCCTTCTTGTCGGGCGCCGTCTCCTTCTCGGCCTTCGCCAGCCGCTCCTCGATCGACACGCCCGCCTTCTTCGTCGACGAGCAGCCGGCCCCGAGGATCGCCGCCAGGGCGAGCAGGGCCACGAACGACGCAGGACGGACACGGCGACGACGCATGGAAGAAACCCCCGGGAGAACAGGAAGCGTGATCAGAACTTGAGCCGCGCCCGCGCGAGCCGCGCGTGGGCCTCGGCCATCAGGTCGTCCTCGGCGGTCTCGTCGTCCGCCTCGTAGGTGGCGGAGAACCGCAGGAACGCCCCGCAGTCGTCCCATGGCACGGTGGAGATCGACAGCTCGTGGATGAGAAACTGGCTCGCCTCCTGCGCGGTGGCGAAGACGCGGTCGCCCGCGCCGCACGGGCTCTTCGTATAGAGGAAGTAGGTGCCGCCGGGCATCGAACAGTCGAACCCGACGGCCCGCAGCACCCCGACGAGCTTCTCGAGGCGGCGGCGGTACTTCTCCCGGACCTGCCGCGGGATCGCCGGATCGGCCAGCGCCGCCGCGGCCGCCTTCTGGATCGCCATGAACTGGCCGGAGTCGCAGTTGTCCTTCACGTCGGCGAAGGCCCGCACGATCCGCTCGTGGCCGCACACCCAGCCCAGCCGCCAGCCGATCATGTGGAAGCCCTTCGACATGGAGTGCACCTCCACGCCGACCTCCTTCGCGCCGTCCACCGACAGGAAGGAGAGCGGACGGTCGTCGTAGGAGAGCATCACGTGGGCGGCGTCCTGCACCACGATGATCCGGTGCCGGTGGGCGAAGTCCACGACCTGCTCGTAGAACTCCGGCGTCGCCGTGCGGCCCGTCGGACTGTTGGGGTAGCAGAGCACGAGCAGCTTCGCCCGCTCGAGCACGTCGCCGGGGATGGCGGCGAGGTCGGGGAAGAAACCATTCTCGGGCACGAGGGGCAGGCGGTGCACCGTGCCGCCGAACCAGCGGGTGGCCGTGCCCGCCACCGGGTAGCCGGGCACCGTCATCAGCGTGACGTCGCCGGGGTTGATGAACGCGGCCGGCAGCATGGCGTAGGCCGTCTTCGACCCGATGCAGTGGTTGATCTCGGTGGCGGGGTCGAGCGCGACGCCGAACTCGCGCCGCATGAAGTCGGCCACCGCCTCCTTGTAGACGGCGATGCCGTTGTCGGCGTAGCCCCGGTTCTCGGGCCGGTCGACCTCCCGCTTCATCACGGCCCGGACGTTGGCCGGGGCCATCTCGTCGTTCTCGCCGATCCCGAAGTCGAGCATCCGCCGCTCGGGATGGTCGGCGAGCGCCTGCCGCTTGGCCCGCTTGATCAGCTCGAACTTGTAGATCTCGTTGCCCTTGCCATAGCCCGCCCCGCCGATCCGCTCCGCGAAGAGGTCCTGGAACCAGGGATCGGCCGCGGCCGGTGAAGGTTTCGAGGACGCCGGGGGCGTGGAAGGACTCTGCGTGCTCATGAATGAGGGATCGAGGTGGTGTCCGGAGGTGCGGGCTGGCCGCCGCGGCCCGCCGCACGACGTGGACGGTCTGGGCACGCGGCCGGCGCGATGAAGCCGCCCGCCGCTCGAGCCCCGGGCCGCGGTGCGGCCGCCACGGAGTCGAACGTGCAGTATAGGGAAGGGCGTCGGGAGTTCGACCCCCGCACACCCCGCCGCGGGGGTGCTCGGGGCGTCGGACTCGGGTGGCGGGGGGGGCGGAAAAACCCGCTCATTCAGCCGGATTTCCCCGGATTTGATTCGGTCACGACCCGTGGTTGCACTGGAAGGAGAGGAGTTCTCCCGCCATGCCCACCCACGCGACCACCCCCGGTGCCTTCGGCCCGTTCGATGGCGACTTCGATCCCTTCGAGGAGGACGAGGACATCGGCGTCCTGATCCCGCTCGAGTGATCGTGCGCGGCCCGTCGCCGGGTTGCCCCGACGGCGCTCCGACGGCAGTCAGCAGGCTGTGGACAATCAGCCCGCGGGACCGCGGCACCCGCGAAACCGGCAGGTTTTCATCCGTGGAAAAACGTCCGGAGGACTTTTTCCACGGGGCCCGGTTCAGGAGACGCCGGCCCGGTCGTCGACCGGCTTCCGCCGCCGCATGGCCTGGGCCGCCCGCCGCCGCGACTCGAGGGCGTCACCGACCTCCGCGGCCAGTCCGCTCGACCGCTGGAGGTGGGCGGAGAGCCGGGCCGCGTCGAAGGCCACCACCGTCACGTCGGTGGCGGCCACCACCCGGAACTCGCTCGGCCGCCCGGCCGAGATCGTGGCCTCGCCGTAGAAGTCGCCGGGCCCCAGCTCGGCGATCCGCACCGGCCGCCCTTCGGCGTCGGCCGCCAGGAGCGTCGCCTTCCCCGTGGCGATGAGCACGAAGTCGGGGATCGTGTCGCCGAATGGCTGCATCTCCTCCCCGCTGGCGAATGCCACCACGCGGGCACCTGCCGTTCCCCCCGCGGCATCGGCCTCCCGGGTGTCGGCCGCGGCCTCGAGCATCGCCTGCCGCACGAGCCGGTAGCGGGGAAACCGCTCGAGGACCTCCTCCACCGAGGGCGGCGGCGGGGAGGGGGACTCGTGGGGCCGGTATTCCATCGCGATCGGGAAGGGGATCTGCAGGCCCTCCCGGCGGGCGACGTACCAGATCCGGGTGATGATCGCGTCGCGGACCGGCAGCACGTCGCCGTAGGAGCCGACGGTGAAGTAAAGCCGGTAGGTGATGGAGAAGTCGCCGTAGCCGACCGTGTGGACCGCGGGCGGCGGCTGCCGCAGCACGCCGGGCGTCGATTCGAGGATGCCGAGCATCGCCCGCTTCACGACGTTGGGCGGATGGTCGTAGGAGAAGCCCATGTCGTAGGTGTCGGTCCATTGGTCGGTGGGCCGGGAGAGGTTGCTGAAGGAGTTCTTGTAGAGGGCCACGTTGGGGATGATCCGCATCTCGTGGAGCACCGTCTCGATGTGGACGCTCCGCCAGTTGATCTCGATCACCCGCCCGGTCGTGCCGTCGGCGACGACCCAGTCGCCGATCCCCAGCGGCCGCTCCGTGAGCAGCATCAGGCCCGAGACGATGTTGCCGAGCGGCTCCTGCAGGGCCAGGCCGATGACGATGCTCCCCACACCCAGCGCCGTCAGCGCCCCGGAGATCTCCTGCTTCCACACCTGCGAGTAGATGATCGCCAGGCCGACGGCGATGACGGCGGCCCGGGCGAGGTCGCGGAGCAGCTTGGGCACCCGCTCCTGCCACGAGCCGGGCGCGACGGTGCCGAAGATGCCGTCGTTGAGAAACGAGAGCGCGGCGTAGAGCGTGCAGAGCCAGAAGACGGTCTCCACGATCCGGGCCGTGACGCTCTCGGCGGGCGGCCGCCAGACCACGGTGGTGAAGAGCATGGCCGCGAGGCTCGGCAGCACGAGGCTGCGCACCACCATCAGCGTGGGCGTGAGCGACCAGCCCCGCCGCCGGCCGGAGTTGATCAGCTCCGTGAGCACGAGCAGCGCCAGCGGGAATCCCGCCACCAGCGCCGCCGCCGGGCCGAACGGAATCTGACCGAGATCGACGGAGTCGCCCATGGCCGGCCGTCACGCCTCCAGCTGCCAGGTGTCGACCATGCCGCGGCCCCGCAGCTCCACGGCGTCGGGCCCCGAGAAGCGGTAGAGATCCTGGAGGCGCTCGTGGACGGGCCGCGTGACCCGGATCGAGTGCGACCCCCGCGCCGCCAGGCGGGCGGCGATCGAGACCGTGTCGCCCCAGAGGTCGTAGAGGAACTTCTGCCGTCCCATCACGCCGCCGACGACCGGCCCTGAATTGACCCCGATCGAGAGCGACAGCCCCGCCGCGTGCTCGCGGTTGAAGGCGGCGACGATCTGCGCGAGCTCGCGGGCGAACGCCAGCACCCGCGCCGCGTGATCCGGCCGGCTCACGGACAGACCGCAGACCGCCAGATACATCGCCCCCACCGCCCGCACCTTCTCCACGCCGTTCCGCTCGGCCGCCTCGTCGCAGGCGTCCACCAGTTCCCCCATGAGCGTCATGCCGCGGCTGCCGCTGCCGCCGCCGACGCCGCCGAGGTCGTCCACCCCGTGAAACTCCGCCACCAGCACCGTGACGTCGGCGAACTCCCGCGTCGCCCGCTCGTCGCCGTCACGCCGCTGCTCGACGGCCGCCGGCGGCAGGATGTTGAGCAGCAGTTCCTGATTCTCGCGCGACCGCTCCTCCAGCTCCTGCCGCTGCCGCGCGAGGCTCGCCGACATGTCGTTGAAGACACGGGCCAGCTCGCCGAACTCGTCGCGGGTCTTGAGGTCGACCCGCACGGCGGTGTCGCCGGCGCCGATCCGGGCCGCGGCGGTCGCCAGCTCACGCAGCGGCCGCACGAGCAGCGACGAGCTGAGCAGCGCCAGGATCGCGGTGCCGAGCCCGAGCGCCGTGGCCGCGAGCAGCGCCCGCCGCGCGTAATCGCGGATCGGCTCGTAGGCCTCCGCCACGTCCATCTCCGCGATCACCGCCCAGCGGAGCGAATCGAGATCGAGCGGGCCGTAGGAGGAAAGCACCGGCACGCCCCGGTAGTCGTTGAACACCGCGAGCCCCGCACGGCCCATCAGCGCCTCCTCGACGCCGGGAGTCTTCACCGGCAGCTGGTTGAGCACGCTGCCCTGCCGCTCGATCTGCTCGACCACCGACGCCGTCAGCGGCGAGCGGCGCAGGCTCGCGACGAACGCGGCGGGATCCTCCACCATGAAGCGGCTGCGGCTGCGCATGGTGGAATCGGGGCCCACGAGGTAGCACTCGCCGGTCCGCCCGAGCCCCTCGCGTTCCCACTGGAAGTTGCCGGTGAGCAGCCGGACGATCCGGTCGATCGGAAACTCGAGCGCGAGGATGCCCACCATCTCCTGGCCGTCGAAGATCGGCGAGAGGACGAAGCCCACCGCCTTGCCGAGGTCGGGCCGGTAGAGCTCCGTGTCGACCACCTTGAAGGCGTCGCGGTCGCGGGCGCGGGAGATCGCCTCGGCGGCCTTCGCGAGGTTCGACGAGGCGTAGGGGCCGGTCCGCAGGTTCGTGGCGAAGTCGGGCCGCTTGCGGAGCGTGTAGACGATCTCGAGGGTCTCATCGTCGATGAGCAGCACGTCCTCGTAGCCGAAGAGCAACGCCGCCCGGTCGATCCGCTCCTGGAGCGCGTCGTGCAGCCGCCCGTAGGATGAGGCTCTCGCGGCGGCGGACGGAACGGCCGCCGCGGCACCACCGGCCGGCCGGCCGGCCGCGGCGCCGCCGTCGATCGCGAGGTAGTGGTATTGCAGGTAACGCTCGACCGGATCGGTCGGCAGAAACTGCGCCACCTCGGGCGATCCGCCCAGATTGGCCCGCAGCGCGGGGAGATAGTGGTCGGCGTACAGCCGCCGCAGTTCCTCCTCCTCGGCGGCCGTGAGCTTCGTGCCCTCGAGGCCTCGATAGCCCTCCTTGAAGCCGAGCATCGCCTCGGTGACGAGCTTGCTGTCGGACAGCGAGATCACCTGGTCGCGCAGCGACTCGAGGAGCGTGAGCAGCCCGCTCGTCTTCGAGTGACGCACGCTCTGCAGGTGATTCTGCACGGCGCGGGTCATCGCCGAGCGGGCCGACTGGTAGCCGATCCAGCCGATCGCCAGGATCGACCCGAGACTCACGAGCAGCATGAGGAGGATGAACCTCGACTGCACTCCGAGCCGTTCGAGCCCCAGCATGGGTGTTCCTTGGGCGTATGGTCGTGGTGGCCGGCGGCGCGGGGATGGCCGGCCGGTCGCGGGCGCCGCCGCCGGGCTGCCGGGCCGACGGGCCGCCGCCGCGGTGCCGCCCGCGGCCGGAGGCCGACGACGACCGCAAGGCCGTGACGGACGATCGCGAACCGGACGGCTCACACCCTACCGTCGCGACCGGCGTCGGGCAACGCTCCGCGACGCCGGCTGGCGGCGGCCGCGATCGCCCCGTCCCCGTCCGCTTGCATCCGATTTTCCCGTTGTTAGTCTCCGTCCCGGAGCCCGGCGATTTTCCCGGCCCGCGTGGCCCCGCCCTCGGGGTGGTGTGCCACGCTCCCCCAGTCAGGCGTTCCCACAGGCGAGGAGTGACGGCATGGCGATCAAGCGATTCCCCCCGGTCAGGCAGATCCTGGGCATGGTGGACGATCGGCGAAGTCTTCCGAAGCAGGCGGACATCGGCGATGCGTACTACGAAGAATCGACCGGACTGCTCTGGGTGTGGGACGCGGAGCACGACCGCTGGCACGAACTCGGCCTCTGGGCGCGGCACGGCGCCGTGATGGATCTCGCCGGCGCGGCGACCGCGGCCGTGGCGACGGCGGCGACCGGCGGCCGCGCAGCGCGTGGCGAGAAGGGCACGGCGGGCGCGGCGGGCAAGGATGGCGCGGCGGGACGCGACGGTGCCCCAGGCAAGGATGGCGCGCCGGGGAACGATGGCGCGCCGGGCAAGAACGGCGTCGACGGAAAGCCGGGCGCGGTCGGGCCCGCGGGGCCTGCGGGCGCCGCCGGTGCGAAGGGCGACCGCGGCGAGCAGGGACTCCCCGGCAAGGACGGCGCGGCGGGACGCGACGGTGCGGCGGGCAAGGATGGCCCGCCGGGCAAGGATGGCCCGCCGGGCAAGGACGGCGCGCCCGGGAAGGACGGACTCAACGGCAAGGATGGCGCGCCGGGCAAGAACGGCCTCGATGGGAAGAACGGGGCTGACGGCAAGAACGGCGCCGACGGGAAGAACGGCGTCGATGGAAAGCCGGGCGCGGTCGGGCCCGCGGGGCCTGCGGGCGCCGCC
>Ga0208249_1000103_pt1 | contig 25449 bp, 21 predicted proteins | sample CryBogmetaGMA1M_FD_184546 | JGI IMG/M metagenome (GOLD analysis project Ga0208249, IMG submission 184546) | Freshwater microbial communities from Crystal Bog, Wisconsin, USA - MA1M (SPAdes) | ecosystem: Environmental > Aquatic > Freshwater > Lake | place: Crystal Bog, Wisconsin, USA | collected...
GTGCGGCCTCGGCCGGTTCGTGATGGGGCTGGCCGCGACGGCCGGGCAGACCGCGGCCACGCAGTGGTTCGAGCGGACCCTCGACGACTCCGCGCCGCGCCGCCTCGTCCTCCCGCAGGCCTTCCTCGCCACCGACGCGCAGCTCGTCCTCTACGCGAACATCGCCCGCGGGCTCGTCGTCATCCCCGGCGCGATCCGCCGCAATCTGGAGAACTACCTCCCCTTTCTTGCCGCGGAACGGATCCTCATGGCGGGGACGAAGGCCGGTGGCGACCGTCAGGAACTCCACGAGGCCTTCCGCGTTCACAGCCACGCGACGACGGCGGCAATCCGCGAGGGGAGGCCGAACGACCTCGCAGCCCGTCTCGCTGCCGACCCTCTCTTCGTGGCGGTCGATCTGGAGGCTGCGATGGAGTCACAGGGGCTGGCCGGAAGGGCGTCGGCGCAGGTCGAGGAATTCCTGGCTGGCCCGGTCCGCGAGGCGCTGCGTCGCAACCCGGCCCGCGCGGCGGCCGCGGCGCTCCATGTCTAAACGGTCTGAACGGTTTGAACGCCCCCGCCCCCAGCGGTGCCAACCTTCACGAATCCACTCGTGCCGGCGTCGGCCACGGCCGGCCGGGCAGACCCGAGCCAGTCAGATCCGGTCTTGGTGACGCGAACGGCTGCGGTTGGAGCGGCAGTTCATGCACAGGCCGCTGATGATCAGGCGGTGGCCCTGAGCGCGGAATTGGTGGAGGGCCGCGACGGCGTCGAGGATCTTCCCCAGGTCGGCGCTCGAGAACTCGATCAGCGTCTGACAGCCGGTGCAGTGCAGGTGATCGTGCTGCGGGTAGCCGTAGTCGTGCTCGTAGACGGCCCTGCCGCCGAGCACCATCTTCCGCAGGAGCCCCGCTTCGACGAGCTCGGTGAGTGTCCGGTAGACGGTCGGCCGGCTCGCGGAGGCGCCGTCGGGGGTGCCGCGGAGATCGGCAAGCAGCTGCTCGGCGTCGAAGTGCTCGTGGCGAGCACAGACATGCTCGACGATCATCCGCCGCTGCCGCGTGATCCGTTTCCCCCGGGCCTGGAGAAACTCCTCGAACCGCTCGCGCGGCGTCAGCGCCACATCGACCTTACCGAGCGAGAAGTCGGAGGTGGTGGGCATGGTGAAGCGTTCCTCGATCAGGAGAAAGAAGTGGGCAGTGTATCACCCCTTCCAAGCCCCGGGTTAGCCGCAAACGAAGGCAGCCAGACCGTTGCCGGCCTGGCTGCCTGTCTTTTCGGTCGTGCCTGTTGGCGAACCCGATCGGAGCCTGTTCAGCTGATCCGGTCGAGGAGACGCTCGAGGGCGAGATCGAGCTTCTCGGGAGTCTCGTACGATCCTTCCGCGATGGCGGTGCGGATCGCCGCAACCCGGTCGAAGCGGATGTCGGACGCAGTCTCGGCCGCACGAACTCCGTCGACCGAGAGGTCGACCTGGTCGTGAACCTGACCGACGCCCATCCCCTGCGTCGCCTGGGCGGCCTTCGCCGTCTCCACCGCGCCGGTTGACTTGACGGCGGCAGCGGCACGGGCACCCTGCGTGAACGTGATACCGAAGATGTTCATGGTGGTACTCCTTGCAGGCGGCTTTCCGCTTCCCTCGACCCTCCGGCACGTACGCTGACGTGAGCCGGAGAGTTCACTTGTCCGGAAGGAAGAAAACGGATCCAGCCTGAACGTTCCTATTGTTGCCGCGCTTCCTCGGACAAGCGACACCAGTCGCTGCCCGCCGTCCCTCCCGGATCCATCCCGGCTTGGGGCGCCACGGACCCTCTTTCTTTCATCGACCAGCCATCGGGCGGAACTGGAGGAAAAAAACCGAATCCTTCGTGTTGCCCTGATTCGCCCTCCCCTCCCGACCAGCCTGCCTTGCCCAGCTTCCGGATGTTTTTGCTCCGGAGTCGGGAAGTGGCTGGCCGCGGCAGGCTCACATCGCGAACTCGGGGCGGCGACGTTCGAGTTGGTTTTGCAGCCGCTCGACGATGGCGCTGTGCATCTGGCTGACGCGGCTCTCGGAGAGATCGAGCGTGGCGCCGATCTCCTTCATCGTCAGTTCCTCGTAGTAGTAGAGGATGATGATCAGCCGCTCGTTGCGGTTGAGGCCTTTGGTCACCAGCCGCATGAGGTCGCCCTTCTGGATGCGGCGGGTGGGGTCTTCCCCCTTCTTGTCCTCGAGGATGTCGATCTCGCGGACGTCCTTCGAGCTGTCGGTCTCGCACCACTTCTTGTTGAGGCTGACGAGGCTGGCAGCGTTGGCTTCGACGAGGAGCTTCTCGAAATCCTCGCGGGAGAGCTGCATGTATTCGGCCACCTCGGCGTCTGCCGGTGCCCGGCCGAGCTTCGCCTCGAGCGTCTTCAGGGCCTCGTTGAGCTTGCTGGCCTTGCTGCGCACGAGGCGCGGCACCCAGTCCATCGTTCGCAGTTCGTCGAGCATCGCGCCACGGATTCGCGGCACGCAGTACGTCTCGAACTTCACCCCGCGGGCCATGTCGAACGCGTCGATCGCGTCCATGAGCCCGAAGGTGCCCGCCGACGTGAGATCGTCGAGTTCGACCCCCTCAGGCAGCCGCGACCAGATCCGCTCGCCGTTGTAGCGGACGAGCGGCAGGTAGATCTCGATGAGCCTGTTACGGAGCTGCTCGTTGGACTGATCAGCTTTGAACTGCTTCCAGAGCTCCTGGATATCCTCGGCCGTCAGTTGGGCAGCATGTTGATTCGCCACGACATCCTCCATGAAAGGGCACGCTCGTCACGGCCGGGATGTCGGGCCTCCCGCAGAAGGAGACCCGGCCTTCCGGCCGCCGAACCTTTATCAATCGTCCGCCAAGGCCCCGGTCCATGAGCCATTCCGTCCGGGACCGCAATTCCGCCACATCTCCTCCCGGCGAACACTGCCGGAAGAATCCGTGGTGGCGTCAGGCCACCCTGAGCGCCTCTTCTTCACCGACCGTCACGAACACCACCATTGAATCTTCACCCGTTGCCTCCTCGTCGGAGAGCACCTGGAGCATCGGCAGTTGTCGGCAGAGCCGGTCGCGCGCTTGACTGCGACCATGGGCCGGGACGACCACGACAGCGGGCGCCCCGCGCTCGATCCGCGGCGCCACCGCCCGGCGGACCTGGGCGATGATCCGGGCGGCGTCGCGGGGCCTGTCGGAGAGGAGCGCGTCGAGGGCGGACGTGGCGACGCGGACGACGACCAAGCGGCCATCCGTGTCGCGGCCGCGGCGGCAGATCGTCGCTGCCCGTTCACGGCGGACCGCCTCGGCGAGCTGGGCTGGCGTGGCGTCGCTGCCCGCATGGTCGGCGAGCACTTCGAGCACTTCCGAGAGGGGCCTGATCGGCACCCCCTCGCGGACGAGCAGTTGCAGCGCCCGGTGGATCCGTGCCAAGGGGAGGCCGTCGCCCGTCGACTGCTCGACGAGGGCCGGCTGCGTGGCCCGGAGGGATTCCAGGAGCCGTGCCACCGCCTCGCGGGAGAGGAGCTTGTCGGCATGCCGGCGGATCGACGACTCGAGCGCCTGCCTGATGCAGGCCGTCTCGTCGAGCACCGAGGCACCTCGTTTCCGGGCCGTTTCGGCGAGGGCTTGGCCAACCCAGACGCCGCGGCGCTGGCCCCCCGGCTCGACCCCCTCGGGGCCATCGAGGGAGAGAGGTTCGCCGGCCCTTGGCAATGCCAGCCGCCGTCCCTCGGGGAGGACGCCGTCGGCCGCCGGGTCCCCGGCCACGGTGACCCGGTAGCCACGCGGAGGGAGGGAGAGATTGTCGCGGAAGGCCACCTGTGGGACCACCATCCCGAGGTCGGCGCCGATCTCGGAGCGCATCTGGCGAACCGCCGCGATCAGCGCCGCATCGGGGCCGGCGAGGAGCTGGAGCAGCCCGGCCCCGACTTCGACGACGATCGGCTCGTCGATTGGGACGGTCGGGGAGCGGGCCGATTCGCCGCTTGCCGCGCCGGCCGGCGCGGCCACGGGGGCGTTTTGTTGACGGGCCAACAGGATCGCACCGACGCCGAGCGTGGCCGCCATCGCCAGGAGCGGCACGCGGGGGAGGCCGGTGAGCGAGAGAGCGACGAGGAAGGCGGCAGTGATGACGAGGACATGGGCCCGCGAGAAGAACTGCCGGCCGAGTTCCCTCGGCAGGTCGACCGCCTGGCTCGAGCGCGAAATCAGCAGCCCGGTCGCCACCGACACGAACAGCGCCGGCACCGCGCTCACCAAGCCGTCGCCGATCGTCAATCGGGAATAGACGTCGACGGCGCGACGCAGGGGCATGCCGTGCTGCACGACGCCGATCGCGAGTCCACCGACGATGTTGACCGCCGTGATGATCACGCCGGCCACGGCCTCGCCCCGCACGAACCGGCTGGCACCGCCATGGCGGCGAAGAAGTCGGCATGGCGCTGGACCTCGAGGCGTGCCGCCCGGGCCTCCTGGTGCGTCAGGGCCCCGGCCTGGACCTCGGCATCGATCGCCATCTGCCGCCCCGGCAGGCCGTCGAGGGTGAAGCGGGCCGCGACTTCGCTGGTGCGTGTCGATCCGGCCGTGATGACGACGAATTGGATGACCGCGATGATCGCGAAGATCACCGCCCCGACGATGAGATCGTTGGCCGCGACGAACTGTCCGAACGCCTTCACAACCTCCCCGGCGGCATCGGCGCCGTCGATGGCCGCCCGCGACAGCACCAGTCGCGTGGTCGCCACGTTGAGGACGAGGCGGACGAGCGTCGAGCCGAGGAGAAACGTCGGGAAAATGCTCAATTCCAGCGGCGTTCGGGCGGCGATCGCCCCCAGAAGGGCGAGTACCGAAAGCGTCAGATTGGCGGCGAGAAGGATATCGAGGAGGGCCGCCGGGACCGGCGCCAGCACCACCATCACGGCCAGAAGGATTCCGATCGGCACCACCCAGTCGAGGGCGTGTCGGCGCGGCACGGTGGTGAGCGAGGGGCTGGGCATGACGGCTTTTCCCGGAAGGGGCGGGGACCATAACGGGGAAAGGGATTCCGGTCCAGACCGCTCCAGTCGGCACAACCCGCTATCATGCAGACGGTTACGTCAGGGCCTGGATGGCCGGCGGTGGTCGCCGGGACCCCCCTGTCGGCCTCTGCGGAGGGCCTGGGACGATGCGGTTTGAACGGATGGGATTGGTGTTCGACTATCCCGACGACTGGGCCCTCGAACTCGATGCCGACGGTGGTTCCGAAGCCGGTGGCAGCCCGGCGGTCACGCTCCTCTCGCCGGGGGGCGGATTTTGGTCGGTGAGCCGGCACGAGGGGGAGGGAAATGCCCGACTGCTTGCGGAGGCCGTCGTCGCCCAGATGCGGTCGGAGTACCAGGACATCGACATCGAGGCGGCCAGCGACACGATCGGAGGCCACCTCCTCCCCGGCTTCGACTTCAACTTCTATTGTCTCGACCTCACGAACACCGCCTCGGTGCGGACACTGCAGGCGCCCGGTTCCCTTCATGTCGTTTTCTGTCAGGCCGATGACAGGGAGTGGGATCGGGTGGCCACAGTCTTCGCCGCGATGACGACCAGCCTCGTCCGCGGCCTGCAGGGCTGATCGGGGCCGGTTTCGGGCCCCCTGCTACACTTTCCGCTCGTCTGTAGTCCTGCTCATCCGTAGACCCGATCCGACAAGGAAACGCCTGCCTTGGACGCCTGGTTGCCCATCCTCGCCTTGGCCGACGCCCCGTCCGCCGCCGGCCCGATCCACGTCGGCCACTGGGCCGCCTTCGCCGCGTTCGTCGTGGTCATGCTGACGCTCGACCTGACGGTGTTCCACCGCAAGGCCCACGAGCCGTCGCTCCGGGAGAGCGCTTTCTGGACCTGCTTCTGGGCCGCTTTGGCTCTCACCTTCAACGGGCTGGTGTGGTGGTGGCTGGGGAAGAATGCGGCGGTCGAGTTCCTTACCGGCTACCTCGTCGAATGGTCGTTGTCGATGGACAACGTCTTCGTGTTCGCGGTCGTGTTCGGCTACTTCAAGGTGCCGCTCAAGTATCAGTACCGCGTCCTCTTCTGGGGGATCCTCGGCGCGGTGATCATGCGTCTGGCGTTCGTGCTCCTGGGGACGGAGCTCATCGAGCGGTTCCAGTGGGTGATGCCGCTGTTCGGGGCATTCCTCATCTACACCGGCATCAAGCTCTCGTTCGGCGACGAGGAGGTCGATCCCGGCGATAACTTCCTCCTCAAGCTCGTCCGCAGGGTGATCCCCGTCACGAACCATCAGGAAGGGGACCGGTTCTTCGTCCGCGAGGCGGGAAAGCTCGTCGCCACGCCGCTGTTCCTCGTGCTCCTCGTGGTGGAGAGCACCGATGTCCTGTTCGCGGTCGACAGCGTGCCGGCGATCCTCGGCGTCGTCGACCAGCATGCCGAGTACTTCCGGTTCATCGTCTTCACGTCGAATGTGTTCGCGATCCTCGGTCTAAGGGCCCTCTACTTCCTCCTCGCCGGGGTGATGGACCTGTTCCGGTTCCTCAACTACGGGCTGTCGGCCGTGCTCGTGTTCGTGGGGGCGAAGATGATCGCCGAATGGGCCCGCCATCAGACATGGCTGGCCGACCAGTGGGGCTGGGACGCCCACGGCGAGGGGCACCTCGTGCCGCCGTGGCTCTCGCTCCTCATCGTCGTCGGCCTCATCGGCGCGAGCGTCGCTGCGTCGATGGCTTTCCCCGGGAAGCACGGCGGGCATGGCGAAGAGCTCGCCGGCAAGGGTGATGGGCCGGATGATGGCGGTGATCACGGGTGAGGACCGGTCATGCTCGTGCTTCGGTTCCTCGTCCCGATCGCTTGTTTGCTGGGAGTGGTGACGATGGCGCCCGCGGCTGATCCGGCCTACGACCCCCTCGCGATCGAATTCTCCCCTGCCCCTCCGGCGCCGCTCGATCTCGATGTCGTGGACGAGGGGCGTGAACGCACGATCCCTGTGCGCGTTTGGCTCCCCTGCCACGACCGACCGGCGCCGGTGATCCTCTTCAGCCACGGCCTCGGTGGGGCCCGTGACGGCAATGCCTACCTCGGCCGCCACTGGTCGGCCCGGGGCTTTTGCGTCGTCTTCCTCCAGCATGCCGGCAGCGACGAGGCGGTGTGGCGCGATCTCCCTTTCCCGGAGCGCCTCCCGGCGCTGCGGAAGGCGGTCAATCTTTCGACGACGCTCGATCGCTACCGCGACGTGCCGGCCGTCCTCGATCGGCTCGAAGCGTGGAACGGGGAGGCGGGCGGGCCCCTTGCTGGCCGGCTCGATCCTGCCCGGGTCGGGATCGCCGGCCACTCCTTCGGCGCCGTCACGGCCCAGGGGGTGACCGGGCAACGGACGGCTGACCGACGAATGCCATTCACCGATCGGCGGATCGGCGCGGCGCTCCTCATGAGCCCGTCGCTCCCGCGGATCGGCGATGGCCAAAGCGCCTTCGGCAGCATCGCGATCCCGTGGATGATCATGACTGGCACCGAGGACGACTCGCCGGTCGGCAATGCCACGCCGGCGTCGCGCCGGGAGGTGTTTGCGAGCTTGCCACCGGGGGAAAAATACGAGCTCGTCCTCTTTCAGGGGGAGCACCAGGCCTTCGGTGACCGCGTCCTGCCGGGGAGCAAACGCCCCCGCGACCCGAACCACCACCGCGTCGTTCTCGCCCTCTCCACGGCCTTCTTCGACGCCTTCCTTCGCGGCGACGCGGCGGCCCGGGCCTGGCTCGAAAGCGACGCCCCGCGGAGTGTCCTTGCCGACGGCGATCTGTGGCAGTGGAAGTGACGAGGCGGCGACGCCGATCGTCACCGGTCAACGCGGCCGCGCGGCGATCGCGGCGGCGTAGAGCTGCTCGTGGCCTGCGGCCATTGCGTCGGGGGTGAACCGCTCCCGGGCCGCGGCGAAGGCGTCGCGCCCCATGCGCTCGGCCAGGCCCGGATCGTCGGCAAGCATGAGGAGCGCCGCGTGGAAGGCTGCCGGGTCGCCGGGCGTGCAGAGCAGCCCGAGCCTGGTGGCAGGATCGCGGCCGAGATACTCCGGGAACGCCCCGTGATCGGACGCGATGACGGGGAGGCCTGCGGTGAAGGCTTCGAGGACTGGAATCCCCTTCGCCTCAGGGTGCGTCGTCGGCATCGCGAACAAGTCGACGTCGCTGAGAAGGGCGAGCTTTCCGGCCCGATCGACCTGCCCGCGCCATTCGAAGCGGTCGGCGAGGCCGAGATCGGCGGCGAGTCGCTTGCAGCGCTCGAGGTAGGGGCGCTCCGCCTCGATCTCGGCCCCCGCCGCGATGAGGGTCACGTCGTGCGTTGCCGCCAGCTGGGCCACGGCCCGGATGAGCACGTCGAGCCCCTTCTCCGGACAGGCCCGGGCGAGGGAGCCGATGCGGAGCCGGCCACCACGGGCCTGTCGTCTGGCCGCGAGAACGGGGGGCGTGGTGGGGAAGCCGGCGGAATCGACGCCGTGAGGAACGACGGCGAGCTTCGCGGCGGCGACCCCGAGCACCGGGGCCATTTGGTCGGCGAACGCTTGGTTCAAGGCAACGAACCGGTCGACGTCGGCAGAGCGCTCGCGGAGGAGCGCGAGGACCCGGTCGCGGTGGGGGGCGGGGAGCTGGCCGATGAAGATGTCCTCGCCCGAGAGGCTGCAGACGATGCGGGCGCCGGTCGCCGCCCGGATCGGTCGGGCGAGGCCGAGGAGGAGGATGTTGGAGAGGTGGACGACGTCAGGCTTGAACTCGTCGCGGAGGAGACAGGCGAGCTTCTCCACTTCCTTGCGCTGGTGTCCGGCCTCCCCTTCCAGCGCCGAGACGGTGATCGTGCCGAGATCCTCCGGCTTGGTTTGCGCCGTCCGCCCCGAAAGCCAGGTGAGGAGCCGGCGACCGTCGAGGAGCCGGTCGAGAAACCAGGGGGTGTGGCGGAAGAAGGGGATGAACTCCTGCAGCCAGATGTTCACCCCCCCCATCACCACCCGCCGTTCAGCGACGTCTTCTTCGTCGGTGGTGGTGGGAACGTAGGCCGGCAGGAGGATCGCGTCGCGGCCACGCCTGCGGAGGGCGCGGACCAGCGCGTTGTCATGGAGGCACGATCCGCAGATCCTCCCCCCTGCCCCGGCGGTGATGTGGACGATGCGCATCAGTGGCGTTTCCGGCATGGGTGTGCGGCCGATGGGTGTCAGGCCTGGTCGCTTGCGTCTCTCCGCCGGCCCCGCCCCTGGAGGTGGACAAGGACGAGGGCAAGATCGGCGGGGGTGATCCCGCTCACCCGGCCCGCCTGGGCGAGCGAACGGGGCTGGATCCGGGCGAGTTGCTCCCGGGCCTCGGCGCGGAGATGGCGGATGGCGGCCCAGTCGAGCCCCTCCGGGATCGGCCGGTCTCCCTCGGCCCGACGCTTGGCAATCCGCTGACGCTCCCGCCCGAGATAGCCCTCGTAGCGAATGTCGCAGGCCACTTGGCCCGCCACCTCCGCCGGCACCGCGGCCAGGGACGGACAGGCCGCCACGGCGTCGGTCCAGGAAAAGTCGGGGCGGCGGAGCATGTCGAGGAGCGACACGCCGCCGAGGCGCGTCGTGCCGAGGGTCGCCAGGGTCGCTTCGATCGCGGCGAGCTTGGCGGTGAGCCGTGCGACGCGGTCAGGCTCGGCGAGCCCGAGGCGGGCCGCCACCGGCGTGAGGCGACGATCGGCGTTGTCGTGACGGAGGGCGAGGCGGTGCTCGGCCCGGCTGGTGAACATCCGATAAGGCTCGTCGACGCCGCGGGTGACGAGATCGTCGACGAGCACGCCGACGTAACTCTCTTCACGGTCGGGGATGAACGGCTCGCGGCCCGCCGCGGCGAGGGCGGCGTTGGCGCCGGCCACGACGCCTTGCGCGGCCGCCTCCTCGTAGCCCGTCGTGCCGTTGATCTGCCCGGCGAAGAACAGGCCGGCCACCCGCTTGCTCCCCAGTGAAGCCGACAGCTGGTCGGGGGGAGCGTAGTCGTATTCGACGGCGTAGCCGTAGCGCATGATCCGGGCATTCTCGAGCCCCGGCACGAGGCGGATCATCGCGTCCTGGACGTCGCGGGGCAGGCTCGTCGAGATCCCGTTGACATAGACCTCTGTCGTCCGCCGCCCCTCTGGCTCGAGGAACAGCTGATGAGAATCGCGGTCGGCGAACCGCACCACCTTGTCCTCGATGCTCGGGCAGTAGCGCGGCCCGCGCGATTCGATCTGGCCGCTGTACATCGGCGCCCGGTGGAGGTTCTCGCGGATCAGGGCGTGGATGGCGGGATTCGTCCGCGTGATCCAGCAGTCGATCTGGTCGGTGGGAAGGACGTCGGTGAGAAAGGAGAACGCCTGTGGGTCGGGGTCGCCCGGCTGGCATTCGAGGCGGGAGGTGTCGATCGATCGGGCGGAGAGCCGGCAGGGGGTGCCGGTCTTGAAGCGGTCGAGGCGGATGCCGGCCTCGGCCAGGCTGCGGCTCACCCCCGAGGTCGTCCCTTCCCCTGCCCTTCCCCCCGGGGTCTGGGCCTCGCCGGTGTGCATGACGGCCTGGAGGAAGGTGCCGGTGGTGAGCACGACCGACGTCGCCCGGTATTCGGCCCCACCGACGACGTGGACGCCGACGGCCCGCAGCGGGGGGCTTCCGGCCCCGGCTGCGGAGAGTGGCTCGAGAAGGAGGCCGTCGACGAGCTCTTGGCGGAGATCGAGCCCCGCCATCTCCTCCACCAGTCGCTTCACCTCGAACTGATACTGCCGCTTGTCGGCCTGGGCCCTGGGGCCGTGCATCGCCGGTCCCTTGGAGCGATTGAGGACGCGAAAGTGGATTCCGGTGGCGTCGATCGCCCGCCCCATGATTCCCCCCAGGGCGTCGACCTCGCGGACGAGTTGCCCCTTGCCGACGCCGCCGATGGCTGGGTTGCAGCTCATCTGGCCGACGGTGTCGAGATTGCCCGTGAGCAGGGCCGTTCGGGCTCCCAACCGGGCCGCGGCACAGGCCGCCTCGACCCCGGAGTGGCCAGCGCCGATGACGATCACGTCGTAGTCGTAGCGGCAGGTCATGGGGGGGCCGAGGAACGCGTTGTTGGGGGGTGCTGGAGGGAGCGGTGGTGGCGGTGACCGAAGGTCCGCAGGGCCCTCTCTCCCCGAGACTATCCGCCCGGGCTGACCGGCTCCATCGTGGCTGATGCGGGAGCGAGGATCGGATCCGATCGACCGGTTTCCCAAACTGTGGGTCGACCGATAGCTGGTGACGCTCTGTGAACGAGGGTAGGATCTTGAACGAAATCGGGGTTGGGGGGGCCGCGAAATCTGCAGATCTGTCACGGCCCTTCTCTCTTCGGCATCCCTGCAGATCGGGAGGTTTGGCGACCGATGGACCGAGGACCCCTCCTCTTCCCGGGTTCACCGATCGAGGTCGTTTTCTGCCACAGCCCTTTGATACGGCGGTGCATCGAACCAAATCCCCTCCGTCGGCGTAGATCGCCCCAGCGGACCTCCTCACCCCTGCCTGCCACTCTGCGGTCCGAAACCCAAAACCGATCAACCCACTTCCTTCCCTCCGGACTTCCGTCGGCCGGTGCACGATGCCGGTGATGGGCGTCCTATCAAGAGACTCTGAGGTGCATGCCATGTCGAGGAACAACCGCCGTCACCCGTCGATGCTCCGTCTGGCCAGGATCGACGTTGAGCAACTCGAGGCCCGCCAGTTGATGGCCGCTGATACGGCCGTCGACATCGACGAACTCCTCCTCGACCAATACCTCGCCTCCCGCCAGTCATCGGCCGCCGGCGCTGCCGAGTCCGCGACCGTCTCTGTCAACGACCTCGCCCTCCAGGCCAACGCCGGCGGGTCGGGCAACGGCCTGACGCTCAATAGCGCTCCCGGATCGAAGTCGGCTGTGCCGGAGATCTGGGTGACCGCGCCGGCCTACGGTATCCGCGGCAGCGATGCGGTCTTCACCGTCAGCCTCGATCGGGCCCCCGGTGCCAAGCCCGTGACGCTCAAGTTCGCCACGAAGAACGGCGGCGCGGCCGCCGGCACCGACTTCACGGCGCAGAACGGAACGCTGACGTTCACGGGCAACGAGACGATCAAGACGATCGCCGTCCCGATCAACCCCAACGCCCCGATCCGGGCACCGAAGCCGGCCGACTTCTCCGTCGTGCTCAGCAATGCGACCAACGGCAAGATCGTCGGAGGCTCGTCGACGACCACGATCGTCAACGACCGGGAAGGCTTCCAGATCGACATCAACTTCATCGGCAACGTGCCGCCGATCGTCCAGGGAGCGGCCAAGGCTGCCGTCAACAAGTGGCAGTCGGCGATCATCGCCGATCTTCCGGCGGTGGTCGTCGGTGGCCGGTTCATCGACGACTTCCTCATGAATGTGCAAATGGGGTTGATCGGTGGCATGAAGACGGACGGCAAGGACGGCGTTCTCGCCAATGCCTGGCCGATGGACCCGGATGGGACGAAGCCGGCCATCCGCAGCACCGACCCGAACGGCAACCACACCGCCTATTTGGGCACGACCGGGATCGATCCGGCCGACACCGATTTCGCCGGCCTCACCGCCGTCCTCACCCACGAGATGGGGCATGCCCTCGGGATCGGAAGCTTCTGGAAGTATCAGAACTTCTTCAAGGATTTCCCCGACCTGAATCTCCTCGAGGGGGAAACGACCGCCACGCCGACCTACGTCGGTGCCAACGCCGTCGCCCAGTACCAGAGCTACGGCAAGTTGAACGCGACGGGGGTGCCGGTGCAGCCCAAGGTTCTCGGCCACTGGGACGAGGACTATCTCGGCACGGAGTTGATGACGCCCTACGCCGACGATCGCAATCAGCTCAGTCGCGTCACGCTCGGGGCTCTTGCTGACCTCGGCTACACCGTCAACTACGGCCGTGCCGATCATTACGTCCTCAATGGCGCACTCGCCTCGACGGCCGGCAGTGGCGGGACTGGGAGCGGATCGTCGGGGACGTCCGGCATCCTCACCGGCGGCTGGGGGATTGTCGTGACGATCCGTCCGTTGTCGGGCAAGTCCACGACGCCGACGGTCGGCGACAGTGGCGATCAGCCGGTCACCCAGTCGACCGCGACGGTCACCGTGACACCCAAGACGCAGCAGCAGCCGCTGACGCCGAGTCGGCCTGCCACAGCGACCCGGCAGTTCGTCATCGTCCGTCCGGGGCAGGCGCCGGTGACTTCGACGACACCGACGACGCTCCGCCCCTCGCAGGCGGCCGGCTTCGCCTCCTACGGGAGCTGAGCCCAGCGCTCGACCCGATTCACGGCGCGCCGTCTTCAGGCGGCCGCCGCGGATCGGGACGGTGACGGGAGCTTGAAGAGCGCGAAGAGCTCGTCGACTGTCAGCCCCGTGTTCCCTGCTTCGGCAGGCTCCGACTGCGAGAGAATCAGCTCGGAGAGGTCGCGCTTCTTCCGCAGCACCTCGTCGATCCGCTCCTCGATCGTGTCGGCGGCGAGGTACCGGGTGACCGTGACGGCCCCGGCCGCGCCGATTCTGTGGGCCCGGTTCACGGCCTGATCCTCGACGGCCGGATTCCACCACCGGTCGAAGAGGAAGACGTATTGCGAGAACTGGAGGTTGAGCCCGACGGCGCCGGCGCCGTAGGAGAGGAGGAGAACGGAGTGGCGACGGTCGGTCTTGAACCGCTGGATCGCCTCGTCGCGGGCGGCCGTCGACATCCCTCCGTGGTATTGCAGGGCCCCGAAGGGCGTGAGTTCCTTCTCGAGCTTGCCGAGCGTCTCGACCCACTGGCTGAAGACGAGCGCCTTCCGGCCGCTGGCCTGCACCTCCTCGAGGTCGGCCTTGAGGCAGTCGAGCTTGGCGCTCTCGCCTGAGTGGGTGTCGAAATTGCAGACCTGCTTGAGCCGGAGGACGAGCTCGAAGACGTGGCGGATCGTCGCCGACCGCCCCAGGTCGGCAAGGCGGAGGACGCCATCCTCCTCGGCCTGCCGGTAGGTCTCGCGCTGTTCGGGCGTGAGCTCGATCCGTTCGTCGCGGTTGAGCCGGGGCGGAAGATCCTTGAGGACTTTGTCCTTCGTCCGCCGGAGAACATGGTCGGCTGCTGCGGCGCCGAGGGCCCGCGGTGACATCCGCTCGTCGAGGTGCCCCGGGGCGACGAACTCGAACAGGCCGACGATGTCGTCAGCGGAGTTCTCCACCGGCGTGCCGGTGAGGGCCCAACTGCGGCGGCGCGACAGGGCCCGGATGGCGTGGCTGGTCTGGCTGGCGGAGTTCTTGATGCGCTGCGCCTCGTCGAGGACGACGAGGTCGAACGAGGCCTTGAGTTCGGCGACGAGCTCCCGATCGCGGACGACGCTCTCGTAGTTGGCGACCTTCACCGCGACATCCGACAGGGCCCACTGCCAGCGACGACGCTGCGGATCCCCCTCGATCACCGCCACCGGGATCTCCGGGGCCCAGTCGCCGAGCTCCCGCACCCAGTTCGACACCAACCCCTTCGGACAGACGACGAGGACGCGGCGGGCTTCGCCGGCATGGATGAGGAGGCGGATCGAGGAGATCGCCTGCATCGACTTGCCGAGCCCCATCTCGTCGGCGAGGACGGCGGCGTGCCGCGGTATGAGGAACGCCATGCCTTCGAGTTGGAACGGGAACGGCTGACGCGGAAAGTCGAGGTGGCAGGAACGGAGGAGGGTTTCGAGGTCGGGTTGGAGGAGGAACCAGAGCCGCTCCTCCATCCGCACCACGTCCCCCGGTGGGGCGATCCGCGTCCGGGCCGGACGGTCAGGGCGTCGCACCGCCGGCTCGGCGCTGACGGGCGGCTGGGCGGTAACCGGACGGGGAGGCGCTGCAGGGGCACCAGGCGCGGCAACGGCGCGGGGAAAGCGGTAGCTCGACACCTTCGGCATGGTGTCGAGGAGGCTGATCTCCGTCACGGCAGGGGTCGATCCCGCCAGCGGGAGGCGGAGGACGCGCGGCTGCGGCGGGGCATCGACCCGCCATGTCGGCCGGAGGGTCACCGGCGGCAGGCTGAGCTCCGCGCCCCGCAGCGCGTAGCTGCCGACGCCGGTCGGAGTGGTCCGTTGGATCTCTTGCGGCATGACTGCTTCCCCCGCGTCGACCATCGTTCCAGTTGTCTCAAGCAGTTGCCTCAAGCAGCTGCCTCATGCAACCGCCTCAAGCAGCAGCCTCTGGCACGGGAGGCATGCGTTTGGCCCGGCGGCGCGGCTCAGTGCCGCTGGGCCTCGTCGATCGCCGCCCGGATCCGCTCGAACGGTTCGCAGAGGTCGACGGCGCCTGCCAGGGCCGTGAGACCGTCGATCACGGCGGCATGCCTATCGGCCGGCAGGCTGATCGTCGTCGTGCCGAATCGGAGGAGGGCGTCGTCATCGTGCGGAGCCGACACGGCCCGATCGGACCGAAGGACGAGTCCGACCGGCAGGCCCGTGTGTGGCCGGACATGCAGCAGCGTTTCCGCGTCGATGAGGACGGCCAAGGGGTGGGAGGCGGCTTCGGCGAGGAGGTTGGCGCCGATCTGCCGGCCATGGAGATGTCCGGGCAGCGTCGCCCCGTAGAGGATCTGCTGGGCCCTCGACACCTTCACTGGGGTCGTGCAATGAAACTCCAGGGGCCGTCCCGTCGAGTCGACGACGAGATACCCGCCGAACACCCCGTGGGTGGGCGAATCAACGGTGGTGAGAAACCCGAAAGTCAGCGTTGTGTCGTTGGTGTCCACCGCTCCCCCATGCCGTCGCCCGCCCGGAGGCGGCCGTTCCGCAGGCCGTCGGCTGCGGATCCGCAGGGAACCGTCCCCGCCAGCCCTTGCATCGGGTGGCGGGACGCGCCACTTGAGGACCGGGAGCCTCCCCCGGCCGCTCGGGGGGATCGGCGAGCCCGCCGCCGTAGGCTGGGGAAACCCTGACGGGAATCGGCCCCGCCCGGCCGAACGGGGGCCTCAGGACTACCATTCCCGTGGGCGTGGGTAGAATCTTTCCCGGTACCCACTTCCACCACCGTCGGGCCGTGCCATGAGTGATTTTCCCCCCGTGTTCACGCAACTCGACATCTCCGCCACGTCGATCACCCCTGGTGGGGCCGCGCCCGATCCGCAGACCCGGCACCTGCTGGGAGAGTCGATCGCACTTCAGCAGCGACAGATCGAACTCCTCTCCCGCCAATGCGAGCTGCTCTCGGAGCTCGTCTCGCAGGTGTCGCTCCAGCAACGGCAGCGGGCCGCGGAACTCAAGGCCTGGAAGGATGCCAATCCCGAATTGGCCCGCTCCTGTCGCCAGGCCGCCGAGTCACTCGCCAAGGTCCACACCGAATTCCTCGCCGGGGTGGCTACCGAGGCCTTCGACAACGCCGAAAACTTCACCGACAGCGAATATGCCCTCGGGGAGTTCATCGACCGCTACGGCCCGCGGCTCGCCCACTTCAACGGGGTGCTGCAACTCTTCGCCCAACTCGGAGCCCCCCCGGCGTCGCCGCCGGGTGAGGGCTGATCCCCTGCCGCTCGTGTCCGTGCCGTCGATGGCGGTCACGGATTGAACCCCACTCCCCTCCAGAGACCCCGCGATGTCGACCGACGTTCCCGCCAAGAAGCCGGTGTTCCAGGTTGCCGACGACGCCGCCGTGAAGCAGGCCCGCGCGACCCTCGATGCCCATGCCGTGGAGATGATGGCCTGGCATTTCCACCCCTCCACCGGCTGCCCGTTCTGGCTGGAGTACGCGAAGACGCTGAAGTTCAACCCGATCACCGAGGTGAAGAACTACGACGACTTGAAGAAGTTCCCCCCGTTCGAGGATGAATGGCTCCGGGGTGGCCCGGTGACGCGATGGATTCCCCAGGGCTTTGCCGGCCAGCCCGCCTATGTCTTCGAGACCGGTGGCACCACCGGGGTGCCGAAATCGCGTGTCAACATGCGTGACTTCCGCACCGACTACGAGCAGTTCAGCGACACCCTCCCCGAGGAGTTTTTCCCGCGCGGCGCCAACTGGCTGATGCTGGGGCCCTCAGGCCCGCGTCGGCTGCGGCTGTCGATCGAGCATCTCGCCCAGCACCGTGGCGGCATCTGCTTCTGCGTCGATCTCGACCCGCGCTGGGTGGTCAAGCTCATCCAGAAGGGCTGGATGGAGCATCTCGAGGCCTACAAGCAGCACTGCATCGACCAGGCGATCACGATCCTCGAGGCGGGCCACGACGTGAAGTGCATGTTCACGACGCCGAAGCTCCTCGAGTCGTTGGCGATCGGGCTCGAGAAACGCGGGACGACGATTCGCAAGGCCGGGATCACCGGGATCTTCTCCGGCGGCACCGAGTTCACCCCACAGTGGACCCGCTTCGCCGTGGAGGAACTCCTCGACGGCGCGTTCATGACCCCCACCTACGGCAACACGCTCATGGGGCTGGCGGCTTCCAGGCCGGTGGTGCCGGCCGACGGCTATACGATCGCCTACTATGCCCCGCAGCCCCGCGCGGTGATCGAGGTCGTCGACTTCGACGATACCAACACCGTCGTCCCCTACGGCGGCACCGGACGCGTCAAACTCACGACCCTCACGAAGGAGACGTTCGTGCCCGGCTTCCTCGAGCGCGACGAGGGGGAACGCGAGCTTCCCTACGCGAAATACCCGTGGGATGGCATCAGTGGCGTGCGACCGTTCCGGGAGCTCGCCTCCTCGACCACGGTCGGCGTTTATTAACTTCACGCCCGCCGGGCCATCGTGGCCCCGGCGGGCTTGGCGGCGGAGGCTTGCGGTCGCACCTCCGGGCGACCGTGGGCGCCTCCTGGAGCGGGCACGACGGTTGGTTTTGGCTTCGATCTGGGTTCTTCTCTCTCGAAAACGTTGCAGGAGTCCTGTTGATGCATCTCCCCGCCTACCGTTTCGGCAAGCCTTATGAGTCGATCGAGCGGACGAAGCTCGTCCACTTCCTCACCGGCGAACCGGTAGCGGAGGTCAGCCAGGTTGGCGGGGCGCTCGTGAGCCGCGACATGCAAAAGGCAGCCAAGGCCCGCGAGGCGTTGCTGACGCTCGACCCGGAGGACGTCGTCGAGCGGCTCCAGACGGCTGGCAATCTCTACGCCCACGGCACGCTCACCGTCGGTGACACCAAGCAGTCGCCCGACGACTTCGTCAAGCAGCAGTCGGCCACGACCGGGCTCCCCGAGACCCTCTGCCGGGCGAACATGCAGAAGAACATGTTCGTCCTCGCGAACATGGATCGGATGCTCGATGCCCTCTCTCGCGGCCTGCCGCCGGAGATCTTCTGGAAGGGCTACGGCCGCGAGCACCGCGACGTCGTCGTCAGCTATCAGGCCCAGTCGCCGGTGCTCGGGCTCGTCCTGCCGTCGAACTCTCCCGGCGTTCACACCCTCTGGTTGCCGGTGATCGCCCTCGGCGTCGGCCTCGTCATGAAGCCTGGTGGCCAGGAGCCCTGGACGCCCTACCGGATGGCGGCGGCGATGATCGAAGCGGGGATTCCCTCCGAGGCGATCGGGCTCTACCCAGGGGCCACCGACGTCGGGGCTTCGATCCTCGCCACCTGCAAGCGGAGCATGATCTTCGGGAGTGCCAAGACGGTCGAGCAGTATCGCGGCAATCCCGGCGTGCAGGTCCACGGCCCCGGGTTCTCGAAGATCCTCATCGGCGACGACGTCGTCGATCACTGGGAGGATCACATCGATCTCATGGTGGAGAGCGTCGCCGTCAATGGCGGCCGTGGCTGCATTAACTGCTCGGCGATCTGGGCCAGCCGGCACACCGAGGCGATCGCCGCGGCGCTGGCCGAGCGGCTCGGGCCGGTCGATGTCCTCCCTCCCGACGATCCGAATGCGAAGCTCGCGGCATTCACGATCCCCGGCGCCGCCAAGGCGACTTGGGGGCAGATCGAAGGGGGGCTGGCGGCTCCCGGCGTCAGCCATCCCACCGAAAAGTACGGCCCGCGCCTGGTGGAGGGGGAGCGCTGCGGCTGGCTGCGGCCGGTGGTCGCGCATTGCAGCAGCCCGGACCCGGTGATCGCGAAGGCGGAGTACATGTTCCCGTTCGTGGTGGTGGTGAAGTGCCCGCAGGGGCAGATGCTCGAGAAGATCGGCCCGACGCTCGTCGGCACGGCCCTCACCGACGACCCTGCCTTCAAGCACGCACTCATCGACTGCACCGAGATCGATCGCCTCAACATCGGTCCCGTGCCGACGACGAAGCTCGACTGGCTCCAGCCGCACGAGGGGAACATCATCGACTTCCTCTACCGTTCCCGGGCCCTCCAGATGCCGGCAGGCGCTGGCGTCGCCTGATGACTCCCCTGAGCCATTCATGATGTCCATCCCGCAGCCGTTCGAGTTCCGTGCCGCCACGCGTCTGGTCGTCGGGCCTGGAGCGGTCGACCGGCTCGGCGCGCTGGCCCGCGAGTTCGGCGGCAACCGGGCGCTGGTCGTCAGCGACTCTGGCGTGGTCAAGGCGGGACACGCGGGGTTGGGGATCGCGGCGCTCGAGTCGGCGGGGTACGCCGTCGCCACCTTCACCGACGTCGGCGAGAACCCGACCACTGCCCATGTCGCCGCCGGGGTGGAGGTCGCCCGCCGGGCCCGCCCCGACGTCATCGTGGCGATCGGTGGCGGCAGCTCGATGGATTGCGCCAAGGGGATCAACTTCGTCCATTCCTGCGGCGGTCGGATGCACGACTATCACGGCCGCGGCAAGGCGACTGGCCCGATGCTCCCATCGATCGGCGTGCCGACGACGGCGGGGACGGGGAGCGAGACGCAGTCCTTCGCGCTCATCAGCGATGCCGAGACGCACGTCAAGATGGCCTGCGGCGACCCCCGGGCGGCATTCCGGGTGGCGATCCTCGACGTCAGGCTCACCCTCACCCAACCGCCGCGCGTGACGGCGCTGACCGGCATCGATGCCCTCTCCCATGCCGTCGAGAGCCATGTCAGCCGGGCGGCAACGCCGGCCTCGAGGCTCTTTTCGCGCGAGGCTTTCCGGCTCCTCGCGGCTGGTCTGCCGCGGGTGTTTGCCGATCCCGGCGATGTGGCGGCCCGTGAGGCGGTGCAGCTGGGCGCTTCGTGGGCCGGGATGGCGATCGAGAACTCGATGCTCGGTGCCGCCCATGCGCTCGCCAACCCGCTCACGGCGGTCCACGACGTCGTCCACGGGCAGGCGGTCGGGATGATGCTGCCTCATGTCGTCCGCTTCAACGCCGCCGGCGACGATACCCCCTACGCCGAACTCGTCGCCGCGCTCCCCGACGGGGCGAAGGCCGCGGGGCATCGGGCTGGGGATCGGCTCGCCGCCTGGCTCGAGGGGATCGTGAGGGCCGGTGGGCTCGCCCCGTCGCTCTCCGCGGCGGGGATCGCCACCCCCGATCTCGGCTTTCTCGCCGCCGCCGCCGCGAGCCAGTGGACGGCGGGATTCAACCCGCGCCCTGTCGCCGTCGAGGATCTGACGAAGCTCTACGAGGAGGCCCGATGAGTTTCTGGAGTCGTCTGACCGGCCGGCGATCACGCGTGTGGTGCGGGATCGTGGCATTGGCGTTCATGCTCGGGGGGCATGCGGCAGTCGGCGCGGAGGGGGGCGACGAAGCGGCCGCCGACGCGTGGCCGATGTTCCGCGGTGTCGTCGCCGGAACGGGGCGCTCCGCGGCGCGGATCACCCTGCCGCTGGTCGAACGCTGGCACCGACAACTCGAGAAGACCGCCTTCGAGGCGACGCCGGTCGTTTCCGGCGGGAGGATCTTCGTCGGTGACCTCGACGGCACCTTCCACTGCCTCGATCTTGTCGATGGGAAGACCATCTGGTCGTTCAAGACCGACGTCGGCTTTCCTTCGGCAGCGGCGGTGTCGACCGACGCCGCGGTGCCGCTCGTCATCGTCGGCGATGGAGCCGGGATGGTGCGGGCCTTCGACGCCGCCAGCGGTGAGATCCGCTGGACTCACGAGACCGAGGGCGAGGTGTCGGGGGGGCCGACGCTCCTGCCTGGCGACGACGGGATGCGCGTCCTCATCGGCTCGCAGGATGCGACGCTCGCCTGTCTGTCGCTCGCGGATGGAAAGGTGCTCTGGAAGCACACCATCGCCGACCAGATCCGCTGTTCGCCGACGGTGGCTGCCGGGAAGGTGCTCCTGGCCGGCTGTGACGGCAAGCTCCATGTCATCGACGCCGCGACCGGCACCGAGGATGTCGCGGTGGCGATCGATGGCCCCACCGGCACGACCCCCGCAGCCGCCGGGAGCCTGGCATTGTTTGGAAGCGAGGGAGGTGTGTTCTGGGCGATCGATGTCACGGCCAGGAAGGTCGCCTGGAAGCTCGTCCCCCAGGGAAATGGCCAGGCCTACCGATCGAGCGCCGCGATCGCTGGCGATCTTGCACTGGTCGGCACGCGCGGCCGGGCCGTCGAGGCCTTCGCGCTCGCCGATGGCGCGCGGGCCTGGCGACAGGGGATGCGCGGGCGGGTCGATGGCTCGCCGGTCGTCGTCCATCTCGTCCATCTCGGCGACGGCGGTAACGGCGCTTCTGCAGCTGAGGCGGCAATCGTCGGGGATTCGGCCGGCAAGGTCGTGGTCCTGCGGACGACCGATGGCGAGATCCTCTGGGAGTTCGACGCCGGCAACGGTTTCGCCTCGTCGCCGGCCGTGGCGGCCGGATGCGTGATCATGGCCTCTGGGGATGGCACGGTGTGGTGCTTCGGGGCGGAGGGGAAGTGAGGCCCGACAGGCCCACGAAAAATCCCCATGTGGCACCAACGCGAACTCCGCCTCCCTCCCCTGCCCCGCGGGTTTCATGTCATTACCCGGACGGTCGTCGACGCCCTCCCCGAGCTGGCCGTGATCCGCGTCGGCCTCCTCCACGTCTTCGTCTGCCATACCTCGGCGAGCCTCTCGATCAACGAGAATGCCGATCCCGACGTCCCCCGCGATCTGGCGATGGCCGTCGACCGGATCGCTGCCGAGAACTTTCCCTATGTGCACACGCTCGAAGGGCGCGACGACATGCCGGCCCACGTCAAGGCGGCGCTCGTCGGCACCTCCGTGACGATCCCCGTCCGGGATGGCGGGCTTCTCCTCGGGACGTGGCAAGGGATCTATCTCGGCGAACACCGCGATCGGGGTGGACCGCGCCGGCTCGTGCTCACGCTCCAGGGAGAATGACCGATGCGCGAGCCTGATGAACGGAAGGATGGAGAACCGGACCGATGGCCCGGCGCCGGCGGTCCACCGTTTGACCCCGAACGCTTCCGGCGCGAGGGGCGGGTCGTGATCGATTGGATCGCCGACTACTGGGCTTCGCTGCCGGCGCACTCGGTGCTGCCCGACGTCGAGCCTGGGGAAGTCGCGGCCCGTCTCCCCGCCGCGGCGCCGGAGACCCCGGAGTCGCTTGCTGCGGTGCTCGGCGATCTCGAGCGGATTATCGTTCCGGGGCTGACGCACTGGCAGCATCCGGGGTTCTTTGCCTACTTCCCAGCCAACGCCTCCGGGCCCTCGATCCTGGGCGAATTGCTCAGCGCAGGCCTCGGGATCCAGGGGATGCTCTGGACGACGTCGCCGGCGGCGACGGAGCTCGAGGGGATCGTCGTCGACTGGCTCCGCCAGCTCCTCGGCCTTCCCGATCGCTTCCGCCTCGGTGGCGATGGCGGCGGGATGATTCAGGATTCCGCCTCGAGCGGTCTGCTCTGTTGCCTCGTGGCGGCGCGCGAACGCGCGACGGCCAGTGGCCCGGGGCAATGCCTGGTCTACGCCAGTGCCGATGCCCATTCGAGTGTCGTGAAGGGGGCGAAGATCGCCGGCTTTCCCCCTGCGTCGATCCGCCGAATCGAGACTGACAGCGCCGGCCGGCTCCGCCCCGATCTCCTCGAGGCCGCGATGCGCGACGATACGGCCGCGGGCCGAGTCCCCTGCTTCGTCGTCGCCACCGTCGGCACGACCGCACGGGGGGCGATCGACCCGGTAGCGACCATCGGCACGATCGCCCGCCGCCACGGCGCTTGGGTCCACGTCGACGCCGCCTGGGCCGGGACGGCCGCGATCTGTCCGGAGCTCCGCCCGATGATCGTTGACGGTGCGGAACTTGCCGACAGCTGGGGGACCAACCCGCACAAGTCGATGCTCGTCAACTTCGATTGCCACTGCCTCTGGATCGCCTCCCGGCACACCCTCGCCACCGCCCTGACGACGAAGCCCGACTACCTCCGGACGGCCGTCGGCGATACCGGGGCCGTGGTCGACTACAGCGATTGGCAGGTGCCACTCGGCCGCCGCTTTCGGGCCCTCAAACTGTGGATGGTGTTGCGGATGATCGGTGCGGAGGCACTCCGGCAGCGGGTCCGCGATCAGGTCGCCTGGACGGCGGAGTTCGCCGATCTCGTGGCGGCTGATCCGGCCTTCGAGATCCTCTCGCCCCCCAGCCTGGCCTTGGTCACCTTCGCCCTCCGGGCGGGCGATGAGGCGACCGCCGAACTGCTCGCCCGGGTGAATCGCGCCGGCTCGGTGTTTCTCAGCCACGCCCGGGTCGGCGGGCGCCACGCCATCCGCTTGGCGGTCGGTGGCACGCTCACCAGCCGGGCCGACGTCCTCGGCGCCTGGGGCGTGATCGCCGCCGCTGCGGGGGGATCCGTTGCTCGTGTCGGAGGCGCGGGGGCGTCCGGCTGAGGAGCGATGAGAGGCCGGTCGGAGGACTAGCCCCCCTTCCCCAGATTTCCAAGGATGGGGAACTCTGGGGAATGTCTCCGGTCCCCGCCAACTGTCACGATCCTTTTCGGCCGTTTTTTCGATAAAGAGGCTGTCGTTTTCCCAACGCCGAACCTTCTCCGATCGGCCCCGTACTATTTGGTGCGACCGTTGTCGGCAGGGCTTTTCCAGGGCGGCCGGGCGGGCGAGGAGCATCAATATCATGGCTCGAAAAGACGCACTTGTGAACCTTCGGGCGATTCTCGTCCGCCGTCGTGATGCCCTGCGCAGCGCGCTGGCAGGCGATCTTTCTCTCCTCCGGGAACTGCACGGGGAGACGACGGGGGACGTCGTCGATGCCGCGCTCGACACCGCCCAGGACGAGATCAGCTCGCAACTGGCCGAGGTCGAGAGCCGCGAACTCGCCCACATCGAGAACGCGCTTGCGCGGATGAAGGCCGGTGAGTACGGGGCCTGCGAGGTCTGTTCGAAGAAGATCCCGATGGCCCGGCTCGACGCCCTCCCGTACGCTACAATGTGCATCGAGTGCCAGCGCGAGATCGAGCGGAGCGGCGGGATGGCTTCCTCTCGTGACGCCTACGAAGACTCCTCCGCCGACCTCGAAATCGACGTTTCCTGATCCTCTGTCCCCCGCCGGCTGCGGGCTAGGCCCGCTTGCCCAGGGTTCCTGGGGGGAGCGAGGGTGGGCCCCTCGGCCTCCCGGGCAGGCGCGTGACGGGACTCGGTCGGCGGTATGATGTCGCGGTCTCGCGTCCGCCTCCGAGAGCGTCACATCCATGGGCCCGACACTGCCGTTCTCCCGCTTCGCATCCCCGCGCTCCGGCTGCGGGCGCGGGCTGCTCCTGACGCTCGTTCTCGTCGTGGTGGCCCAGGCCTCTGCCGACGAGCCCCCGGCCCTGCAGCCGATCGCCCCGAGGGTGGCCGGTGAACCCGAGGGCAGCGGACGGATCGCTGCGGATGCGGCGGGGAGGGTCGATCCGGCGCGTTCGTCCCGGCTCTCCCTCGACGAGCGTGATCGTCTCTACGCCCAGATCGAGCGCGATGCGGAGGAGCTCGAGCGTCAGGGGGCGCAGCTCCGTCGCCTGACGGTGCTCCTGCGGCCGTGCGTCGTCCATATCGATGCCCGCAAGCCTGCCCAGAAGTCGACCCGCGGAGCCAAATCGGGGGACGAGGACGAGGCTGGATCAGGCGTCATTGCCCGCGTCGCCGACCGGCTCGTCGTGATCACCAATCGGCATGTCGTGCATGGTGCCGAGCTCGACAACATTGTCATTCGTCTCGACGACGGTCGTGAGCTGCGGCCGTTGCGAATGTGGACCGATCCGGCCACCGACATTGCCGTTTTGACGATTGCCGGCACCGATCTCGTTTCCGCCCGCCTCGCCGAACGGGATGCCGTTCAGATCGGCGACACCGTCCTGGCGATCGGCAGCCCGTTCGGGCTGTCGCATTCGGTGACCCTCGGCATCGTGTCGGCGAAGGGGCGCCGCGATCTCGAGCTCGGTGACGAAGGGGTGAAGTTCCAGGACTTCATCCAGACCGACGCGGCCATCAATCCCGGCAACAGTGGAGGGCCGCTGGTGAATCTCCGCGGCGAGGTCGTCGGCCTCAACACGGCGATCGCGAGCAACTCCGGCGGTAGCGAGGGGATCGGGTTCGCCATCCCGGTGTCGATGGTGATGTTCGTGGCCCGGCAACTCGTGGAGAACGGGGCCGTCGCCAGAGCCTATCTCGGGGTCACGCTCGACAGGACGTTCACCCAGAAGACGGCGGAGCGCCTGGGGATGGTGCGGGCGGTGGGGGCGAGGG
>Ga0208249_1000108_pt1 | contig 25103 bp, 26 predicted proteins | sample CryBogmetaGMA1M_FD_184546 | JGI IMG/M metagenome (GOLD analysis project Ga0208249, IMG submission 184546) | Freshwater microbial communities from Crystal Bog, Wisconsin, USA - MA1M (SPAdes) | ecosystem: Environmental > Aquatic > Freshwater > Lake | place: Crystal Bog, Wisconsin, USA | collected...
CCCCACGCCAGCGATGCCGCCCCGGCCCCCGCCGACGCCAAGCAGGCGGAGAAAGTGGAGGTGAAGGACTACTTCGAGACCACCGGCTTCGAGCGCTGGAACCGGATCTACAGCGACAGCGACGCGGTCAACAACGTCCAGCGCAACATCCGCATCGGCCACCAGAAAACCGTGGATGAGGTGCTGCTCTGGCTGCAGGAGCAAGGCAACCTCGCTGGCCGCAGCTTCTGCGACGCCGGCTGCGGCGTGGGCAGCCTCAGCCTGCCGCTGGCGGCCCTCGGGGCCGGTTCGGTGGCCGCCAGCGACCTCTCCGAGGCGATGGTGCTGGAGGCCCGCCGCCGGGCCGAAGCCGCCGGCATCCCGGCCGGCCAACTGCAGTTCAGCGCCTCCGACCTCGAGAGCCTCCATGGGCGCTTCGACACGGTGATCTGCCTCGACGTCTTCATCCATTACCCCCAGGCCGCCGCCGAGGAGATGGTGCGCCACCTGGCCGGCTTGGCCGAAAGGCACCTGATCGTCAGCTTCGCCCCGTACACGCCGCTGCTGGCGCTGCTCAAGGGCATCGGCCAGCTGTTCCCGGGCCCCAGCCGCACCACCCGCGCCTACACCCTGCGCGAAAGCGGCATCGTGGCGGCGGCGGCGGCCTGCGGCTTCCAGCCGGTGCGGCGCAGCCTCAACCAGGCACCCTTCTACTTCTCCCGCCTGCTGGCCTTCGAACGCACCTGAACCCGTCCACCGCCGCAACGAGCCGCCGCCGCCATGAGCCAGCGCCGATGAGCAGCCTGCGCCAGATCGTCTACCGCAGCGCCAAGGGCTGGCTCGCCGCCTGCTACGACCCCTGGATCCGCACCGGTCCGGTGCTGGACAGGGCCCGCTGGTTTCCGGCGGAGAGCGAGCTGCTGCCCCTGGTGGATCAGCTGCGCCAGCAGGCCCTGGCCCTGCCGCTCGAGCAGCTGCCGCGCTTCCACCAGCTCAGCTCCACCCAGGGGGGCTTCGCCTGGCGGGATGGCCGCCGCTGGTCGGTGCTGCCGCTGCGGCTCTACGGGGTGGACCTGCCGGCCAACCAACAGCTGCTGCCGGCCCTGAGCCCGTTTCTGGACGCCCATCCCGAGGTGCTGAGCGCCATGGTGTCGTGCCTGGAGAGCGGCAAACACATCCGGCCCCACCGGGGCCCCTTCCGGGGGGTACTGCGCTATCACCTCTGCCTGGCCCTGGAGGAGGACGGCGGCGAGGGCTGCTGGCTGCGGCTCGATGGCCGCGACTACCCCTACCGCCAGGGGGTCTCGCTGCTGTGGGACGACACCTTCGAGCATGAGGTGCACAACCGCACCGGCGCCGATCGCATCGCCCTGCTGCTCGACCTGCGCCGCGGCGGCCTCCCCTGGCACGCCGACCTGCTCAGCCGGCTGGTGATCGCCGGCGTGGGTCGCTACTGCCGGTTGCGGCGGCGGCGCTTCGAGCGGGCGGCCGTTCAGGCCGGAGCCGCGCCCCCGGCCGGGCGCTGACCGGTCCCAGGGGCCTCCAGATCCTCCAGGATCTCCGGCAGGGGAGCCTCCAGCAGCAGCGTGGTGCCATCCGGCCGGGTGAGCGACAGCCGCCAGGCGTGGAGCTGGTAACCGCCATCCCCCGGCAGGGCCTCCGCCTGCGCCAGGCCGCCCGGCAGATAGAGCGGATCCCCCAGCAAGGGGGCCCCGGCCGCCGCGCAGTGGATGCGGATCTGGTGGGGACGCCCGGTGGCGATCGCCACGTCCACCAGGTCGGCATCCGGCCGGCGGCGCAGCAGGGTGAGCCGGCTGAAGGCCGGCAGGGCGGCGGGGTCGGCCGCGGCGGCCGCGCACCAGACCATCCCCAGCCGCGGATGGGGTCGGCGACCGATCGGGGTGGCCAGCGCCAGGCTTTCCCCCGGCTCCAGGGCCAATCGCCCCGGCCGCAGCAGGGCGCGATAGAGCTTGCGGCAGGGCAGCGGCTCCGCTGCCGGCCGGCCGCTGCTGCTCTCCCCCAGCTGGGCACTGAGCCAGGCCCGGCTGGCGGGCCGGCGGGCGCAGACCAGCAGGCCGGAGGTGAAGCGTCCGAGCCGGTGCACGGGCCGGGGCGGCTCGCCGCCGGCATGGCGTTTCTCCAGCAACCGCAGCACGGTGTGCTCCAGAAAGCCCCCGGCCGGCAGCACCGGCAGGCCGGAAGGTTTGGCGATCACATACAGGTCGCCGTCATCGAACAGGAGGGGCCAGGACGCCGGCACGGCGGGCTCCTGCCAGGGGGGCCGATGCCAGGCCAGCCGATCACCCGGCTGCAGGGGCCCATCGGCCCGGAGCCGCTGGCCGTTGCGGTGGATCTCACCGGCGGCCAGGCGCTGCTCCCAGATCTTCCGCCCGGAATGGCGGTGACGCTCGGCGTAGAAGGCGCTGATCAGGCTGCCGGCGGCCGCGGCGGACACCCGGTCGCGGTAGATCCAGCCCTGGTTGGGGCCGGCGGGCAGCAGGCCACCGCTCACTCCACCAGGGCGTGCTCCAGGGCGAAGCGCACCAGCTCGGTGCGGCTGGAGGTGCCGGTCTTGATGAACAGCCGACTCACGTATTTCTCGACGTTGCGGATGGAGGTTTCCAGCCGCCGGGCGATCTCCTTGTTCATCATCCCCTCGGCCACCAGCTGCAGCACGCTGGCCTCGCGCGGGGTGAAATCGAGCTTGACGTCAGGCTGGGCCTTGCGGGCACCGCCGCTGCCGAGCATCGAGCGGATCTCGGTGATCTGGCGGGCCATGGCGCCGATGTCGGCGTCAGCGAACCGGGCCGCTTCCGCCAGCAGGCGCTCCTGGCGGCGCACCACGTTGTGGACGCGGGCCACCAGCTCGTCGGGATCGAAGGGCTTGGGGATGTAGTCGTCGGCGCCGGCATTGAAACCGGCGATGCGATCGGCGGTCATGCCCTTGGCGGTGAGGAAGATCACCGGCGTACCGCCGAGGCGCTCATCGGCCCGCAGGCGCCGCAGCAGCCCGTAGCCGTCAAGGCGGGGCATCATCACGTCGCTGATGATCACGTCGGGAAGCTGCTCCTGGGCGAGGACCCAGCCCTCCTCGCCATCGTTGGCGGTGATGACGACGAAGCCCTCATCCTCCAGGTAGGCCTTGACGGCGGTGCGCAGGCCGGGTTCGTCGTCCACCAGCAGCAGGCGCACCGGCGGGGCGGCGGCGGGCTCGGCCGCCGGGGCGGCGCTGGGATCACCGGCAGCGTTGCCTGCCGGGGTGGGTTCGGTGCTCATGGGCAAAATCTATCGGGCGCGCCTGGAGCTGGCTCAAGGCAGGATCTGCTGGCGCTCCTGCAGCCGGCCGCTGTAGCCCAGCCGCCGGGCCTCAGGCCCGAGCAGGGCGGGGTCGACGCCAGCTTGGCGGGGCACGCACACAGCCCACCAGACCAGATGGTCCAGACGGTTGGCGGGGGTGATCAGCCCGCCGGGGTTGAGCTCCCGCAGGATCTGCTGGCGGCCCTCGCCGCTGATCCGCATCGGCGCTGCCGGGTCACAACGCACCACATCGCCGCTCACCGTGACCCGGCCGATGCGCTCCTGCCAGAGCTTCACCCGCCAGAGCCCCGGCAGCACCGGATCCGACACCGCCCCGAACACACCGAGCAGGCTGGGGCCCTCCGGTCCGCTGCGTTGCTGCAGCACCAGCAGATCGGCAGGGCGGCTGGGGGCGTTCTCGGCGTTGGGGAACTCAACGGCCGCCACCGGCAGGCTGCCGCCCGCCAGCAGCAGACAGCAGGCCAGCAGGGGCCGGAGCGGCATGCTCAGGCCCAGCGGCCGGCGGGGTGGAGTGGGCAGGGCAGGACGGGTCAGCATGGATCCATGCTCGCCTACCTCGACCATCACGCCACCACCCCCTGCGATCCGGCGGTGATCGCGGCGATGGCCCCCTGGTGGCACGACCGCTGCGCCAATGCTTCCAGCCGCCAGCACCGCCCGGGCCTGGAGGCCGCCGCCGCGGTGGAGCTGGCCCGGGAACGGCTGGCCGCCGGCGTCGGCGCCAGCAGCGGCCGGTTGGTCTTCACCAGCGGTGCCACCGAGGCCAACAACCTGGCGCTGCGGGGCGTGGCCGAAGCCGCCCTCGAACGGGGGGAACGCCGCCGCCGCCTGGTGACCCTGGCCAGCGAACACCGGGCCGTGCTCGACCCGATGGCCTGGCTGGACCGCCACGGCTTTCCACTCACGGTGCTGCCGGTGCAGGCCGACGGCCTGGTGGATCCCCAGCGGCTGGAGGAGGCCCTCGGCCCGGACACCCTGCTGGTGTCGGTGATGGCCGCCAACAATGAGATCGGCGTGCTGCAGCCGCTGGAGCGGATCGGCGCCATCTGCCGGCGCCATGGCGCCCTGTTCCACTGCGATGCCGCCCAGGCGGTGGGCCACATCCCCCTGGCGATGGCGGCGGCCGGCATCGACCTGCTCAGCCTCAGCGGCCACAAGCTGTACGGCCCCCCCGGCGTCGGCGCCCTGGTGGTGGCAGAGGGGGTGGCCGTGGCGGCCCAGCAACATGGCGGCGGCCAGGAGCAGGGCCTGCGGGCCGGCAGCCTGCCGGTGCCCCTGATCGTGGGGCTGGCCAGCGCCCTGGAGCTGGCCCTCGCCGACCGCGAGGACCGGGCCGAACGGCTCGCCGGCCTGCGCGATCGCCTCTGGCGGGAGCTGGCGGCCCTCGGCGGCGTGCGGCGCAACGGCCACGCCAGCCAGCGACTGCCCCACAACCTCAACATCACGATCGACGGCGTCGATGGCAACCGCCTGAACCGGGCCCTGCGCCGCAGCCTGGCGGTGAGCAGCGGTTCAGCCTGCAGCCAGGGGCAGCCCTCCCACGTGCTGGCGGCCCTGGGCCGCAGCCGCGCCGAAGCGGCGGCCTCGATCCGCTTCGGGCTGGGCCGCAACAGTACTGATGCCGAGATCAGCACAGCGATCGAGAGCGTGGGCCAGGCGGTGGCCGAACTGCGAGCAGCTGCCTAGCTTGCGCCGTAATGCAGAAAGAGCCTTTCCATGGCCGCCAGTCCATCAGCGTCGCCCAGCCGCCTCGACATCGGTGATGCCATCCAGAGCGGCTGGAACGCCTTCAGCCGCAGCCCCTGGGCCTTCGTGCTGTTCACCCTGCTGATGCTCGCGGTGCAACTGGTGGCCCAACCGCTGCAGGAGCGAATCGGCAATGGCACCGTCCCCTCCCCCAACCCCCTCGACTGGCTGCTCGCCCTGATCGGACTGGTGATCAGCGTCGCCGGCAGCATCTGGGCTTCGGTGGGGCTGGTGCGCGGCGCCTGGCAGGCCCTGGACGGCGGCAAACCAACCTTCGGCCAGTTGCTCCGCTGGGACGGTCCCGCCGTGGGCCGGGTCTTCCGTTCCTGGCTGCTGCTCAGTGTGGTGATCGGCGTGCCCCTGATCGCGGCGCTGCTGGTGGGCGGTGGCCCGCTGCTGCTGCTGGCCGCCCAGAGTGCCGCGTCGCCCCAGGCGGACTGGTTGCAGGTGCTGATGATCGTCTTCACCCTGGTGCTGGCCGTGGCGCTGGGCCTGGTGCTGGTCTGGATCTTCTATCTCTCGATCAGCCAGAAGTTCCTGTTCCAGATCGCCGTTGTTGAGGAACAGGGACCGGTGGCCAACCTCAAACGGGGCCGCCAGCTGGTCGATAGCCAATGGCCGATGGTGATGATCCTGCAGCTGATCGAGGGGCTGGTGATGCTCATCGGGGCCCTGGCCTGTTTCGTGGGGCTGTTCGTGGCCTGGCCCCTGGCGGTCTGCATCTCCACCGCCGCCTATCGCCAGCTGGTGGACATGCAGACCGCCGCCGCCCTCGGCGACAGCTGACCCATCACCCGAACACGCCGGTGCTGAGCAACACGAAGCCCAGCACCCCCAGCAGCGCCAGCAGGAACTGGGCCAGGCGGCTCACCAGCATGCCGGCCACCACCGCCAGGCCCACCAGCAGGGAGCGCTTCAGCCGCAGCAGGCCGAAGGGTCCCAGGGAGCCGGGGGCGGTGAGCAGCTCCCCGAGGCTGGCCCCCAGCAGCGGCCCCACCAGGGCCCCGAGCAGCGGCCCTCCCACCGGCAGGGCCGGCAGCAGGCCGAGCAGGCCTACTACCAGGCCGATGCCGGCGCCGAGGTAGGCCCAGCGGGTGGCCTGCAGGCGGGCGGCACCGAGCACCAGGCCGAGGGCATCGGCGCCCCAGCCGAGCAGCAGCAGCACACCGGCGAAAACGAAGCTGGGCCAGCCGGCACTCCAGCCCACGGCCCCCACCCACACCAGGGCGCCGAGCGGCAGCAGAGCCAGGCCGGGCAGCACCGGCAGCACCGTGCCGGGAATGGCCAGGATCTGGATCAGCAGGGCGAGCCACCAGAGCAGATCCAGCCGCGAGAGCGTCGGCAACTCCGGCAGCGGCAGGGCCATCAGGGACAGGGGGTGGAGACGGGTGGCGGTGGAACGCGCCGGGCGGACTCAGGGGAGCCGGCGGGCGAGGCGCAGCCGGGCAGAGCGGCTGCGGGGGTTGGCGGCCAGTTCCTCCTCAGCGGCCACCAGGGCCTTGCGGCTGATCCGCTCCAGCCGTTCATCGCTGGCGAAGGCCATCTTCACCCGCCGGTCCTCCAGGGAATGGAAGCTGATGATGGCGAGAATCCCGCCCGGCACCAGCCAGTCGGGGGCGCGCTGCAGCAGCTGCTCCAGCACCCCCAGCTCATCGTTCACGGCCATGCGCAGGGCCTGGAAGCTGCGGGTGGCGGGATGGATGCGGCCGCGGCGGGCCGGCGGCGGGAAGCAGCCGGCAATCGCGTAGGCCAGTTCGGCGGTGCTGCGCTGCCGCCAGGGCCGCTCGGCCCGTTCGGCCACCAGCCGCCTGGCGACCCGCCGCGACAGGCGCTCCTCACCGAGGCCATAGAGAAGGTCCGCCAGGGCCGTTTCATCGAGGCGGTCGAGCAGGTCGGCGGCGGTCTCGCCGGTGTCCTGGTTCATGCGCATGTCGATCGGCCCCTCGCCCCGGAAGCTGAAACCCCGCTCGGGCCGATCCAGCTGCGGGCTGCTCACGCCCAGGTCGGCCAGCACCGCCTGCACCGGCGCCTCCGGCGTGTAGGCGGCGAAGTTGGTGGCCACGATCCGCAGCCGATCGCTCCAGGCCGCCAGGCGCTCCGCGGCGGCGGCGCGGGCGGTGGCGTCCTGATCGAGGCCGATCAGCCGCAGCTGCGGGTGGGCCGCCAGCAGCAGGGCGCTGTGGCCGCCGCCGCCCAGGGTGCAGTCGAGCAGCACGGGCCCGGCGTCGCTGCCGGCCGCCGGAACGGCGCTGAGCGGCAGGGCCGCGAAGGCCGCCAACACCTCGGCGGCCAGCACGGGCTGGTGGGAGAAGGGGGCGGCGTCCATGGCTCTGTCCTAAGCGCTGGGCCGACACAGACCTAGTCACCGGGGAAAAGGGCACGACCCCGGGGGGAGCACGAACCGGCGCAACCTCAGCTTCCGCCTGCTCGCCAGGCCCTTCTCCAAGCCGCTGGATCAGAAGGCGGGCAGCCTGGTGGGCATGTGAGCGGCCTTCAGACCGCCCCTGCCAGCCAGGCATCAAGATCGCTCGGGCCCTCGAAATCAAGCAGGGCTTCCGCCAGGGTCTCCAGTTGCTCCAGCGGGAGGGCTCGGATGCGAGCCTCCTGCCTTGGATTGAGCTGGCCGCAGCGGCGACGCAGCAAGCGGAGAGCCATCTCCAGCTCGCCCTCCTGACGACCTTCCTGACGACCTTCCTGGCGACCTTCCTGACGACCCTGCCCGAAAATCTCGCGGTACGCCACGCTCTGGCTCAGGTCTTCAAGGGTGATGCCGCCCATGGCGCAGAGCTCCTGAAGTGATCGTCCGTTGAATCTTGTGATAATGATAGCGACGATCACATCCGCTAAGGCACGGGCATCCGTCGTGCCGGCCACTTGCTGGCGGATGGCGGCGCTGCTGGCTGGCACCTGCCCCTCCGGCTGCACAAGGAGCGCCAGGGCGCGGAGCAGGGGCGGAGCCAACGGGTCATCCGCAGCAGGCTGCAGCTCGATCCAGTGCACCCGCTCCCGCACAAACTCCGCCACCGCCGCCGGCCGGCCGAAGTTGAGGTTCCGGTGGGGGCAGATCACCACCACCCGCCAGTGGTCGATGCCCGCATTTTGCTGCAACCAACGGCCGCTCTCCGCGTAAAGCCGCCGCAGGAAAGTTGGATCGGCGGCCATTTGCGCCTCCAGGATCACCGCCGGCAGCTCCGGCCGCTCCGGGGGGGGCAGGAACAGCCCATCCAGCCGATATTCCCGCTCCTTGAGCACGGGTGCCGAGAAGCGGTAACCGCCGGCATCAGCCGGCAGATCAGCCTGGAGCAAAAGGATCCAGTCGGGCTGGCTCTGAAACACCCAATAGAAAAGCTTGTCGCTGACACTCACGGCTGTGCAACCCGGCCACCGGCTCGGCCCAGAATCTCACCCTTGACGCACCGCACCGGCTCCGAGGTACTTCAGGATTCCGTCAAGACCAGCCATGGGCAGAAACTGGCCCCGAAGCCTCCTTAGAATCCAGCGAAGCCTCGGCACCGGCCACCCATGACCCAGCTGGAAACGCGCACCGAGCCGATGGTGGTCAACTTCGGCCCCCATCACCCTTCGATGCACGGGGTGCTGCGGCTGGTGGTGACCCTCGACGGCGAAGACGTGGTCGACTGCGAGCCGGTGATCGGCTACCTGCACCGCGGCATGGAGAAGATCGCCGAAAACCGCACGAATGTGATGTTCGTGCCCTACGTGAGCCGCATGGATTATGCGGCGGGCATGTTCTATGAGGCGATCGTGGTCAACGCGCCCGAACGGCTGGCCGATGTGCCGGTGCCGAAACGCGCCAGCTATATCCGCGTGCTGATGCTGGAGCTCAACCGCATCGCCAACCACCTGCTCTGGCTTGGCCCCTTCCTCGCAGACGTGGGCGCCCAGACACCGTTCTTCTACATCTTCCGCGAACGGGAGATGATCTACGACCTCTGGGAAGCGGCCACCGGCCAGCGGCTGATCAACAACAACTATTTCCGCATCGGTGGGGTGGCGGCCGATCTGCCCTGGGGCTGGCTGGAGAAATGTCTGGATTTCTGCGATTGGTTCGGCCCCAAGATCGATGAATACGAGAAGCTGATCACCAACAATCCGATCTTTCGCAAACGGATTGAAGGGCTTGGCACGATCAGCCGGGAGCAGGCGATCAACTGGAGCCTTTCCGGGCCGATGCTGCGCGCCTCAGGCTTGCCCTGGGATCTGCGCAAGGTGGATCACTACGAGTGCTACGACGATTTCGACTGGCGGGTGGCCTGGGAGAAGGAGGGCGACTGCTTCGCCCGCTACCGGGTGCGGATTGAGGAGATGCGCCAGTCACTGAGCATCGTGCGCCAGGCCTGCCGCATGATCCCCGGCGGCCCCACCGAAAACCTTGAAGCCCACCGCCTGGCCGAGGGCAAGAAGAGCGAGTGGTATGGCTTCGATTACCAATACGTGGCCAAGAAAGTGGCGCCCACCTTCAAGATTCCCTCCGGCGAGCTCTACACCAGGCTCGAATCCGGCAAGGGCGAAATCGGCGTCTTCATCCAGGGCAACGACGACGTCACCCCCTGGCGCTTCAAGATCCGTGCCGCCGATCTCAACAATCTGCAGATCCTGCCCCACATCCTCAAGGGCAACAAAGTCGCCGACATCATGGCGATCCTCGGTTCGATTGATGTGATCATGGGCTCGGTGGATCGCTGATCCGCCTGATCCGCCGGCTCCGGCAGGCCGGCTTCCTGCTGCCGGCCGGGCTCAGCGCCTATCTCTGGCTGAAGGCGGCCCATCCACTCCTGCCCGGCTGGCCATGCCCGCTGCGCAGCCTCACCGGCATCCCCTGCCCCACCTGCTTCCTCACCCGGGCCACCAGCGCCGCCCTCCATGGCGACCTGGCCGGATCGCTGCAGCTGCATGTCTTCGGACCGGTGGCCGCCGTGGCTTTGCTGGGCTGGTCGACCCTGGCGATCCGGCAGCGGCGCCTCTGGCCCCGCCAGCTGCAGGGCCGGGCCGGGGCCCGCTGGCTGCTCTGCAGTGGGCTGGCCCTGGCGCTCTACTGGCTGCTGCGCTTGCTGCTGAGCTTCGGGCTGGGCCTGCATGGCTTCCCGGCCTTCCCGCCACCCGGCTGACCAGCCGTCGTGCCCCAGCTACAACGGGCAGGATCGCCTGCCCAGCTCAGCGGTGGCTGCCCCCGGCCCTGTGACCGTCCCCCCATCCACCCCCTGGCTGCAGCTGAGCCGCAGTGTCCGCTTCGGCGACACCGACGCCGCGGGCGTGGTGCAGTTCCACCAGCTGCTGCGCTGGTGTCACGAGGCCTACGAGGAAAGCCTGGAGCGCTTCGGCATCGCACCGGCCCTGATCTTCCCCACCCCGGGGGCCGATCTCGCCGTCGCCGTGCCGATCGTGCACTGCAGCGCCGACTACCGGGCACCGCTGGTCTGCGGCGACCCGTTGAGGATCGAGCTGGCACCTCAGCGCTGCACGGCAGAGATGTTCGAGGTGCGCTATCGCATCAGCCGGCGGCAGCCACCGCCTGAGCCGGCGGCCGGGAAGCCGGCGGCCGTCGCCCTCACCCGCCACAGGGCGATCGGGCAGCTGGATCGCCGCAGCTGCGTGCTGCCGGAACCGCTGCAGCGCTGGCTGGAGGCCTCGGGCGCCCCCCCTGAGCCAGGGCCTGAGTTGGCCACCTTGCCCAAGGTCAGAGCGATCGATAGCGTTTAAGTGCTTGTGCTCCCGAACGCCCGTTTTGCCGCCGTCGCTGGCAGGCCCGCTCAAACGCCTGGTCCATTCCCTCAGCGAACCCCAGGGAGGAGCACCCGGGACAGCAAACGGCCACCCCCCGCGGCAGATCAGTTCCGTGGGACAGATCGTGCTGAGCAGCACGGTCATTCTGGCGGGACTGCTCAGTTTTCATATCAGCCGCACCGTCTTCGAATACCTGAACGCCTCCTGGCAACCCTGCCTGTCCCTACCCAGGGATGGCAGCAAGGAATCGGTCCAGCTGCAAGCAAAAATTATCCCCAACAGCCACATCAGCAGAAACGAGAGTCTGTTGCTGCATCAATACAAGCAGACCGAAGATCTCGCCGAGCAACTGACCTCAGCCACCCCCGGCCAGCAAATCCGCCTGAACCAGCAGCTGCGTATCCTGACCCATGGGCTGGACAGCTTCTGCAGGATCAGCAACCACTTCCGCAGCCAGCAGGCGGGCCTGCTGCTGGTGGGCACCTGGAGCGCCAGCGTGGCCGCATTCTCGATCATCCTGATGGCCCCCCAGGGCGTTCAGAACACCAATCGAACCGAACGGACGATTTTCATCAGCACGGCCTTTGTCCTGGGAATCACCATCAGCCTGCTCAGCTTCCTGGACCCAGCGACGAACATCAACCGTGCCTTGATCAGGTACAATAATTACAACAACTTACTGCAATCATTGAGCAGCAGTCTAGCCAACCGGCAACTTCTGCTGAGTGGTGATTCCCGCAGGCCGGAGCAGGCTCTGGGCCAGGCCCTGACCAATCCAGCCCGCGTGGCCGCTTTGATCAGAGCCCTCGACCTCTCCCTGATGTCGATTCCCAATCCAACGATCTCCGTGAACGGCACCTTCGCCGAGGACACCTTCGGTCGGATCATCAGTACCAATGAGCCGGCTTCTGGAAATGCAGCGGGGGGAGCTGCCGGCCATCCGCCCGAAAATGGGCCTGGAACCGAAGCGGGGAGCGGCCCTGAAGCCCAGAGGCAGGCTGAGTTTCCAAGCCATCTCAGCCCGCCCTGACTACCTTGGCAGCGAAGCCACCGGCGCTCCCTCCGGCGATGTCGATCCGCTCCAGCTCCAGCCCCTGCCAGCACCCCCACCCTCGCCCGGGAGGCGCCCTGCGCCGTCGCCCGGGAGGCGCGCTGCGCCGCTGGCGCCGCTGGCAGCTGCCCCTGGCCCTGGCCGCGGTGGGCCTCAGCACCCCGGTGGCCGCCCAGGAGCAGGCGGGGGCCCTGGCCGGGGGGATCAACCAGGCCTGCCGGACCATGGGTCCTGGTGTGGTCTACGCCGTTTGCCTGATCGTGCTGTTCGGCACCCTGGGCTCCCTGGTGCAGATCCGCCGGGCCCTCAAGGCCGAGGGCTGGTCGCTCGCCAACGCCCTCTCCGAACCGACCCAGCTCACCATCCCCGTGGATGCCCGCTGGAGCCAGTCCCAGGGCGACAAGGCCTCCGACCCAACGACGGCCAGACCCGATCGCCCGGCCGACCAGCCCGAGCGGATCACCGTGCTCGAGGCCAGCAGCAGCCGCTTCATCGCCATGGTCGGCATGGCGGCCATCCTGCTGATCTACCTGGGCTTCGGGGTGTTCTCGCTCTACACCTATGGTCTGACCTGCCAGATGCCGGCCTCCACCGCCGCCGTCACCAGCTTTCTCTATGCCGGCCTCACCCTGTTCGCCCCCTATGTGGCCAACAAGGTCTCGGGGTTGCTGAAGCCCCAGCTGGCCCCCTCGCCCGCCCGCCAGCCGCAGGCTGACGCCGAGGCGCTGGCCCCCCAACCCCGGCCAGTGCACTCCCGCGGGGCTGGGCCGGAAGCCTCGGCCAGCACGGAGCCCTCCCGGGAGGAGCCGCCCTCCGTCGTCGCTGCCGACCATCCCCAGCCAGCGGCGCCGCCGCGGCTGGTCAGCAATCCACCGCCGCACCGCTCCCAGGCCCTGCCGGCTCCGGCCGCGGCAGCGCCCAGGCCGGAGCCGGCAGCAGCCCCGCCCAGCACACCGTCTTGGGCCAGCCCAGCAGCCCCCACCAGCAAGGCGGCCCCGGCAGCATCGGCGGTCTCGACGGCCACCGGCCAGGACTGCTACGCCCCCGCCGTGAGCCTGATCGCGGAATTCGAGGGTTTCGTCGACCATGCCTATCCCGATCCGGCCAGCGGCGGCGAGCCCTGGACCATCGGCTACGGCTTCACCACCAACCGCGATGGCCGGCCGGTACAGCCCGGCGAAACCATCAGCCGGGCCGCCGCCGACAGCCAACTCCAGCAGGGGGTCCAGGACTGCTCCACCCACCTCGGCGCCACCATCCCCTTCTGGAGCGAGATGGCGGCGGATCAGCAGTGCGCCCTGATCTCCTTTGCCTGGAACCTGGGGATCGACTTCTATGACTCCGCCGGCTTCGACACCATCAGCCGTGACCTGCGCGATAAGGCCTGGAGCCAGGTGCCTGATGCCCTGATGCTTTACTGCGACCCCGGCAGCGCCGTGGAGGCCGGCCTGCGGCGCCGACGCCAGGCGGAGGGCGATCTCTGGAACAAGGGTCTGGCCGGTAAGGCCGCCACACCCAGCGCCGCAGCACCGGCAGCGGCCGCCAGGCCCGCGACCGTCACCGGAACCCACCCCAATCCCCTCACCGTGCCCTGGTTCGACCAGCTGCTGATGAATGACGGCGCCGGCTGGCGCGACTGCTTCTCCGCCAGTTCGGCAATGCTGGCCGCTTTCTGGGGCAAGGAGCCCAACGAGGACAGCTACAACCATCTGCGCCAGTGCTACGGCGACACCACCAGCCCCGAGGCCCAGCTGGCTGCCCTGAGGCATCTCGGCCTGAACGCCGAATTCCGCACCGACGGCGCCCTCGACAACCTCCGGGCCGAAATCGATGCCGGTCGGCCGGTGGCGGTGGGCTGGCTCCACCACGGCCCGCCGGAGGCCCCTTCAGGCGGCGGCCACTGGACCGTGGTGATCGGCTACGACGAGACCGGCGTCTGGATGAACGATCCCTACGGCAGCTGCGATCTCGTCCAAGGCGGCTACCCCAGCAACCACAACGGCGCCCATCAGCACTATTCCTACAAGAACTGGGCGCCCCGCTGGATGCCTCAGGGCTCAGCCGGCTGGTATCTCACCTGCCGGCCCTGAGCCTCGAGCCAGCGGCGCCACCGCTGCCGCTGCCACTTGCCCAGGGCTGAGGGGGCCAGTTCCGGGCACAGCTGCCAGCGGCGCGGCCGCTCCGGCGCCGGCCAGGCGGCCACCAGCCGCTCCAGGGCCGCCAGCAGAGCCGCGGCGGTCCGCCCCTCTGCAGCGGCAGCGCCGGGGCCATCCGCCTCCGCTGCGCCGCCCGGGCGCACCAGGGCCACGAGCCGCTCGCCCCACTCCGGATCCGCCTCCGCCAGCAGCAGCACGGCCGCCAGCGGCAGCCCCGCGGCGGCGGCCTGGCGCCGGAGTCGCTCCTCCAGCTGCTCGGGGAACACGGTTTCAGCGCCGCTGCTGATCGCCCCATCCCAGCGGCCGTGCACCAGCAGGCCAGCGCCGTCCAAGCGGCCGACATCACCGCTGCGCCACCAGCCACCGGCTGCCAACGGCAAGGGCCGCAGGGTCCCGTTCTCGAGCCAGCCGGGCGACAGGCGGGCAGTGCGCACCTCCAGGATCCCGCGGCCGGCCATCGCCCGCAGCTCCACATCGGCCAGGGGCACGCCGCAGCCAGAGGCCCCCGCCAAGAACTGCCCCGGCGCCAGGGCCGCCACCATGGCGGCAGTTTCGGTGGCGCCGTAGCAGGGCGCCAGCTGCAGCGCCTCGGACCGGGCCCGGGCCGCCAGGTCGGCATCGAGGGCTGCGCCCCCCACCCAGATCACGGCACAGCGGCGCAGCCAGGCCACGGCGGCGGGCACGGCCAGCAGACGTCGCAACTGGGTGGGCACCAACGACAGCAGCACCGGCCGATCGGCCGGCAGCGGCACGGCCTCCACCAGGACGGAGGGATCCCGCAGCAGGGCCGGCGCCAGCCCGGCAAGCCGGGCCCGCCAGCGACGGACGCGCACCAGGGGCATCAGGCCGCTGACATGGTGCAGGGGCAGGGGATTGAGATGGAGGCAGGCCGCCGGATCGATGCCGAGGCCGGCCAGCCAGTGGCCGGTGGCGTCGGCGGAGGCCTGCAGGTGGGCCAGGGGCTGGAGGCACCAGCGGCGACCGCCGCTGCTGCCGCCGCTGCCCAGCAGCACCGCCGCCCCGTGGTCCGCCAGGGCCGGCATTCCGCCGCGGCCAAGCTCGGCCTGCAACAGCGCCTGTTCGGCAGCGGCCACCAGGGCGACGCAGGCACCGGCCCGCCAGTGACGCTCCAGGTTGGCCAGCACCGCAGCCGCCTGGTCGTCGGCGCCAAGAGGAGTGGGGGCGGGGGGACCCAGCACAAGCGTCTGCATGCCTGATGGCGCCGGCGGCGCTGCACTGCCGCCGGCCAGTCTGCCGCGGACGAACCGGGCCAGCAGGTTTCTGCCGTAGGGTGCCCCTCACGCGTGATGGGACATGCACCGCATTCTCTTTGGAGGCCACACAGATCCGGGCTTCTTCATCTATCTGGTCAGCACGCTCAGCAAACATCTCGATGAGCCGACCCAACAGCAATTAGCCTCATTCCAGTTCAGCCCCCTTTCCCAGGGCTTTGAATCTGCCCACGAATCTGCTGAAAACTACAGCCTGATTCTGCCGGCATGGGTCAACTTTCAAGCGGAGGATGTGCGCCGAGATCTGCATCAATGCCTGGCCACAGTTGCCGGGGATGTGAATGCGGGCCGTTGCCGCGTGTTCTTCGACTTTTGCAATGAATCCTCCTGGTCAGCCACGGCTGAAGTGATTGCCGAGCTGGCCGGCAATGCCGGCATCAGCAACCCAAAGACAATCACCCTGATCAGCCAGAACCGGCTGATGTCGCAGCAGGACCTGCCGATCGAGCACATCTGCGCCGATGTATTCCTGGTCACGGGCTGGAATGCCTGCCGGCTGGCCCTGCAGAACGAAGGACTGGATCTGAACGCGGGCAGCTCCGTATTCTCGGAGCCCCAGCAGAAGATCCTCTGCCTCAATGCCACCCCGCGCCTGACGCGCCTGCATGTGCTGCTGAAGCTGGCGGCGACAGGGCTGATCGACCTCAGCGCCCCGGACTATGCCGAGAATTGCCAGATTCCCTATGTGAGCTTTCCGGGCCTCAGCTACGAAAAAGGCGAAACGATCGACCTGGAAGCCTTCAAAAAGATCCTGACGAACCTCAGGCAAACCGATCTCTTTGATTTCATTGAGCCCCTGCTGGCCCGCACACCGCTACGGGTCGACAACCTGGCAGCGAAGGGCAATGCCTTGGCCATGCAGATCGATCTGCACCACTACCGCAACAGCAAACTATCCCTGGTGACGGAAACAGGAATGAATGAGGGCCACCGCAGGATCACCGAAAAAACCATGAAACCCCTGGCCCTCGGCCAGCCCTTCATCACCTTCAGCCATCCCCATTCCCTTGTTTGTGCCCGCGAGCTGGGCTACGTCACCTATGACGACTGTCTCGACAACAGCTACGACAGCGATCCCAACTGGGTGAGGCGCATGGATGGCGGCCTCGCCAGCGCCAGCGCCTTCCTGGCCGCCTTTGACCAGGACGAGGCCCTGCGCCAGCGGGTGCGCGAGACCAGCCTGGCCAACATCCGTTGGACCCTCACGGGCTTTCCGCATCACTACTACGAGCATTTCGCCCGCCCCGTGGTGGAAAAGCTCACCTGGAACGACGCGCCCAACCCCTGACCAGCTCACCTGAGCACCGGCGGGGCAGCCCGTCGACGCCGGGCAGCCATGGTAAATTGAAATTAAAAGCGACCAACTAAGGCGACCAACCAAGATGTGGGTCAACGATCTTTATCTTTCACCCGACTGCGATGCTTACGGAGAGCAGCTTTCCTCCCATCCCAGCCAGAGGGGCGAGACGGCCCAGAATGTGATCGGTTCGCTGATCAATGAATTCCGCAAACCGAAAGACGAGGTGATGGCATTGATCGAGGCGATCGCCCCGGTCAACAACGGTCACGAGCTGATCAGGCTGGGGGGCTCCGGTGATGGCGGCTACCTCGTGCCGAATGATCTCGAAGGCATCGGCTGCTGCTATTCGCCTGGCGTGCAGCACATCTCCGAATTCGAGATCCAGCTGATCCATCACCACGGCATTCCCTCCCAGCTGATCGATGGCTCGATCGATCAGCCCAATGTGCCCCAGGACCTGCAGGACAAGCTGCGGTTCACCAAGGGTTGGATCGGTGCCTACACCGATCTCTCCTGCCAACCCCCGATCTACTCCCTCAACGGCTGGATCGGCGCCAGTCTCGACCAGGTGCAAGGCGACATCATCCTGCAGATTGATATCGAAGATTTCGAATGGGAGGCCCTGCTGGCCCTTGACATGAGCATCCAGCAACGGATGCGAATGATCATCTGCGAGTTCGGCGGTCTCCATTACATGACCAACTCCAGGGCGTTTTACTGGATGAACAAGGTGCTCACCAAGCTGCTCTCAACCCACGACGTGGTGCATTTTCATCCCAACAACTGCTGCGGCAAGTTTGAGTATTACGACGGCCTGCAGATTCCAGGCCTGGCCGAACTGACCCTCCACCGCAAGGATCGCCGCCGCATCGCCGAACCCAACCGGCGGCTGAGCCTGATGCACCCCCTCGACCACGACTGCGTCCCCTCCCAGCCGACGCTGACGCTCACCCCCCACTGGACCCAGCCGGTGGGCTGACGCCTTCCTCACCGGCCGTCTGCCACACCACAACCGGGTCGGCGCTCCAGAGCCCCCCCTCGGGCTGCCAGCCCGGCGCCAGGCCGGCAGCCGTGGGGGTGGGTCCCTGCCATTGCAACGCCGCCAGGTGATGGAGCCAGCGCCGGCCGATGCCCGTTTCCAGGGCCGTGCTCAGCATCAGCCGGGGGGCACCGCCGCTCAGCTGGCGGAACAACGGCCGGGGATCGCCATCCAGCAACGGCCGGCGCACCTGCCAGCCGCTCCAGCCCTCACCGCTGCCCAGGTCGAGCCGCAGGGATTCATCGAGCGCCACCGGCAGCCGTCGGGCCAGGGCCCGCAGCCCCTCGCCATCGGCCGGCGCCAGGGGCTGCTCCAGCCACTCCAGCCGCGGCTCACTGACCAGGCGATCGGCCCAGGCTGCCGCCGTGGGACGCTCCCAGCCGCCGTTGGCATCCAGCCGCAGGCGCGCAGCGGCCGGCAGCCGTTGCAGCAGCAGCTCCAGCAGCCGGCGCTCCTGCCGATCCGGCGCCACCGCCACCTTCCACTTCAGCGTCAGCGGAGCTGCTTCAGCCGGAGAAGCGGCGGCGGGGGCGGCGGCGGCCTGTTCGGCCAGCAGGATGTCCAGGGCCGCCGGCATGGCGTCGCCGGCGGGCAGCAGCCAGGCCGTGGGCGGCGGCGCCAGCCAGCCGCCCGCCGCCTCGCCCACCAGGCCGTCCAGCTCCGCCAGGGCGGCGCCGATCGCAAAGGCCAGTGGCGGCGGCAGCTCCGGCAGCCGCCGCTCCAGATCAGCCCGCTCCAGGGCGGGGCCCAGCTCGGCGATGGCGGCGGCGCACAGCTGCCGCTGGCGCACGGCGAGGGCCGGCTCCGGCGGGCTCGGCAGCGGCGCAGCCTCACCCCAGCCCTGGCCCCCCTGGGGGGAACGCAGGCGCAGCAGCCAGCCACGCCGTTCGTTCAGCACCCCCTGGGCCGTGCGCAGGGGCCGGGGCAGGGCGAAGCGGAACGGCCGCCACTCCAGCCGCAGGGCCACCGTCATCAACGGGGCAGCAGGGCCGGCCACCAAGGGGCCAGCAGCGGGGCGATCGCCAGGCCCGCAGCCAGCCCCAGGCCGCTGAGGGCCTGGAAGCGGATCGCCAGAAACTTGCTGCTGACGATCTGCCGGGGCTGGTCGTGGTGCTGCCGCAACAGCTGAATCAACTGGCGGGCCGGGGCCAGGCCCACCACCCCCAGCAGGGCCGTCAGCGGCCACCAGCCCAGCAGCACCGGGGCCCACTGCAGCGCCAGGCTGCCAGCCACAAACCAGGGCACCAGGGCGGCGGCCCTGGCGGTGCCGAGCCGCACCACCGGTGAGCGCTTGCCGTGGGCGGCGTCATCGGCCACCTGGTGGAAATGGGAACAGAACAGCACCAGGGTGGTGGCGAGCGCCGGCCCGCTGCCCAGCAGCAGCGCCTCCCGCCAGGGCACGCCGACGGCCCCCGCCGGGGCCAGGGCCAGCAGGGCGGCGGCGGTGGCGCAGGGGCCGAAGGCCAGCCAGCAGAGCGGCTCCCCCAGCCCCCGGTAGCCCAGGCGGAAGGGCGGCCCCTGATACACGTAACCCAGACCGCAGCAGGCCAGCACCAGGGCCAGCACCGCCGGGCTGCTGCGCAGGGCCACCAGGGCCATCAGCGCCAGGCCCAGCAACAGGGCAGCGTTGGCCAGGCCGGCCACCCGGTCGCGGCGGCCGGTGAGATTCACCAGGGAATGGGGCTTGCCGTCGGTGTCGACGCCGGTGTCGGCGTCGAAGACATCATTGGCCAGGTTCTCCCAGGCCAGCAGCAGCACGGCCGCCAGCAGGAACAGGGCCAGCTGACCGCCCCGCAGCGGCTGGGCCTGGCCGAGGCGCCAGCCGGCCGCCAGCAGCACCGGCATCACAGCCACGGCATACATCGGCCACTTGATGGCGGCCCGCCAGAGGCGTCGCCGCTCCGGAAGCGGCTGGGGTGGGGCGTAACGGCTTGCGACGACCTGATGCTCGGACATGGCAGCCGCAGGCCCGCGGCGGGGAAAGGCCCATACATTTGAGCAGCCGTCAGTCCTGACCCCGCGCTCCCCCTGGTGCAGGCCCCTTCCGCCTTCTGCGATCTGCTCAGCGCCGCCGGCGATGCCGCCCGGCGGCTGGAGAACGATGCCAAGCGGCGTGGCGAGGAGGACGGGGTGCTCAGCCTGGCGCTGCCGCTGCAGGCCGAGGGGCTTGATCCGCTGCAGCTGCTGCCCCACCTCGCCGGCCATGACGCCGAGGGCGAGCAGGGCTTCCGCGTCCTCTGGGACGGCGCGCCGGGCCTGTGCATCGCCGCCAGCGGCCGCTGCAACAGCCTGGAGCTGAGCGGTCCGCGCCGCTTTGAGCTGGCCCAGCGCTTCAGCAGCCTCAGCCTCAGCCGCCTGGCCCGGGAGGCGGCCGCCTGTCCGCCCCTGGCCCGGCCCCGGGTGCTGCTGGCCTTCGGCTTCTTCGACAGCCCCCTGCGGCCGGGCAGCGGCGTGGCCGGGGTGCAGGCGGTGCTGCCCCGCTGGCAGCTGAGCCGCCAGGGCCAGCACTGCTGGCTGCGGCTGCAGCGCAGCCTCGGCGGCACGGTCACCGCCCGGGAAGTGGCCGAAGAACTCTGGGAGACCGCCCGCCGCCTGGAGGGGCTGGCGACCCAGCCCCTCCAGATGCCGACGGACCGGGCCGCGGTGGGGATCATCGAAGGCTCCAGCTGGCATGGCGGCTACCGGGCCGCGCTGGAGCAGGCCCTGGCGCTGGTGGAGGGCGGCGACCTGGAAAAGCTGGTGCTGGCCGTGCGCCAGCGGCTGCAGCTGGATGGTCCGCTCGATCCCCTCAGCCTGCTGGGCCACCTGCGCCGCAGCCAGCCGGGCAGCTGCCGCTTTCTCTGGCAGCAGACGGCGGGAACGGCGCTGCTGGGCGCCTCGCCGGAGCGGCTGCTCACCGTGCGGCAGGGGCAGCTGCGCTGCGATGCCCTGGCCGGCACCGCGCCCCGGGGGGCCGCGGCCGGCGAGCTGCTGAGCTCCGGCAAGGACCGGCATGAACACGAGCTGGTGGCGGAAACGATCACCGCGGTGCTGCAGCGGGCCGGTCTGCGGCCACGCCGGCCGCGCCACCCGCGCCTGGCCCGCCACGGGTCCCTGGTGCATCTGCACACCCCGATCTCGGCCGGCCTGAGCGGCCAGGCCCCCCTCGCCCTGGCGGAGGTGCTGCATCCCACCCCGGCGGTGGCCGGCCTGCCCCGCCGGGAGGCCATGGCCTGGCTGCGCAGCCTCGAACCGTTCGAGAGGGGCCACTACGCCGCCCCGATCGGCTGGATCGACAGCGAAGGGGACGCCGACCTGCGGGTGGCGATCCGCAGCGGCACCCTGCGGGGCACCCAGCTGGAACTCACCGCCGGTGCCGGTCTGGTGCGCGGCTCCCTGCCGGAGCGGGAGCTGCAGGAGGTGGCGCTCAAGCTCGGGGTGCTGCAGCAGCAGCTCAACCTGCCGGCCAGCGGCGCCCCTCAGCCCGCCGGCAGCCGGGCGATCACCTGATCTGCCAGGGGCACGCCCGCCAGCCGCTCCACCTCCCGGATGCCGGTGGGGCTGGTCACGTTGATCTCACTGAGGCGGCCGTCGATCACATCGATACCGACGAAGAACAGCCCCTCCTGCCGCAGCACCGGCGCCAGTTCGGCGCAGATCTGCCGCTCCCGGTCGCTGAGGGCGGTGACCTCGGGCTGGCCCCCCACCGCCAGGTTGCTGCGGAACTCCGCCCCGCTCGGCACCCGGTTGATCGCCCCGAGCGGCTCGCCATCCACCAGCAGGATGCGTTTGTCGCCGGCGCGGACGCCCGGCAGGAAGGCCTGGGCCATCACCGGCAGCTGCTCCATGGCGGTGACGAGCTCCAGCAGGGCCCGCAGGCCGGGGGTGGCGGCGGCGGCGAACACCACCCCCTGGCCGGCCCGCCCCCCGAGCGGCTTGAGCACCACCTCCCCCTGCTCGGCGGTGAAGGCGGCCAGCTGGTCGACCCGGCTGCTCACCAGCGAGGGAGCCATCAGGTGGCTGAAGCGCAGGGCCCCCAGCTTCTCGTTCCAGCCCCGCACCGCCGCCGGGCGGTTGAGCACCCGCACGCCACGGCGCTCCGCCAGCTCAAGCAGGTGGGTGGCGTAGAGATAAGCCTCATCAACCGGTGGATCCTTGCGCATCCAGACATGCGTGAAGACATCCGGCTCCAGGGGCAGCAGCGCGGGCTCCTCGAGCCGGAACCAGGGGTCGCTCACCTGCCAGGCGCCATCCTCAAGCGCCATCGGCGCCAGCTGGACCCGCCGTGCCCGCACCCAGGCCCCATGGCCGTCCGGCGTTGGCCGGGCCGGCAGGGCGGCCGAGAGGTCAGCCGGATGCGCCACCCACACCGGCAGGTCGGCGCGCTGGGCAGCCTGCATCAGGGCGACGCTGGAATCGCGGGCTGGGTTGAGCCGTTCGATCGGATCGATCACGAACAGCTGGGACCGCCCGGAGGCAGAGGGGAGGGTCAAGGGCGTTGATCAGGCCTGGGTGGGGGCCAGCATGGCGTCCAGTTCACCGGCGGCCTCGAGGGCGTGCAGCTCATCGCAGCCACCGATCGGCTTGTTGTTGATGAAGATCTGGGGCACGCTGCTGCGGCCGCGGGACCGCTTGATCATGGCTTCGCGGCCGGCGTCATCGCCGTCGATGGCGTATTCGCTGTAGATCACCCCCTTGCGGTCCAGCAGGCCCTTGGCGCGGATACAGAAGGGACAGAAGCGCCAGGTGTAGATCTCCACCCGGGCGGACCTGCCGGCGGCGCCCTCCTGTTGCTGGGCCATCGACATACTTGCCATCACCGTCGCCAGAGGCTTCATCAAAATCTAAGGGAGCCTGCGCTGGATCCAGGTGCACTGATGCAACCTGCATCGAGATGCAGCAACGCAACCTGCATCGAGGTGCAGCAATGCAACCTGCATCCAGGCGCACTGATCAGGCGCACTGATACGGTCGGAGCCACGACGCGATCCGCCTGCGGTGCTCGATCTCACCGATTTCAAGCGCGACCTCTCCGAGCTCACTGACCGCCTGGGCCATGCCCAGGACTGTCTTTGACGTCCCTGCCCTGAAAGCCCGCCAGCAGGACCTCGAGCAGCTCGCCTCCCAGCCCGGCTTCTGGGACGACCAGCTGCAGGCCCAGAAGAAAATGCGGCAGCTGGACGACGTCAAAGCCCAGCTGGAGCAGCTGGCCTCCTGGCGCACCACCGTCAGCGACGCCGAGGCCACCCAGGAGCTCTACGAACTGGAGCCCGATGCCGATCTGCTGGCGGAAGCCCACACCGGCCTGCAGGGCCTGCGGGCCGACCTCGACCGCTGGGAACTGGAGCGGCTGCTCAGCGGCCCCTATGACAAGGAAGGGGCCGTGCTGAGCATCAATGCCGGTGCCGGTGGCACCGACGCCCAGGACTGGGCCCTGATGCTGATGCGGATGTACACCCGCTGGGCCGAGGACCACGGCATGAAGGTGAGCGTCGATGAGCTCTCCGAGGGGGAGGAGGCGGGCATCAAAAGCTGCACAATCGAGATCGAGGGGCGCTATGCCTATGGCTATCTGCGCAACGAGAAGGGCACCCACCGGCTGGTGCGGATCTCGCCGTTCAACGCCAACGACAAACGCCAGACCAGCTTCGCCGGCGTGGAGGTGATGCCCAAGATTGAGGAGGAGGTGAAGCTCGACATCCCCGAAAAGGACCTGGAGGTGACCACCTCCCGCTCCGGTGGCGCCGGCGGCCAGAACGTCAACAAGGTGGAAACGGCCGTGCGCATCCTGCACATCCCCACCGGCCTGGCCGTGCGCTGCACCCAGGAACGCTCCCAGCTCCAGAACAAGGAAAAGGCGATGGCCCTGCTGATGGCCAAGCTGCTGGTGATCGCCCAGGAGCAGCGGGCCGCCGAGATCGCCGACATCCGCGGCGACATCGTGGAGGCAGCCTGGGGCAACCAGATCCGCAACTACGTGTTCCACCCGTACCAGATGGTCAAGGACCTGCGCACCAGCCACGAAACCACCGACGTGCAGGGTGTGATGGACGGCGACCTCGATCCGTTCATCCAGGCGCTGCTGCACCAGGGGGTGGATGTGGGCGCTGAGGTGCAGCCATGAGCGCCACCCCCCCGCCGGATCAGGAGAACGCCGGTTTCGTGAAACTGGCGATGCGCAACATGGTGCGCAAGGGTCGCCAGAGCCTGCTGCATTTCGGCCTGACCGCCCTGGGCCTGAGCGGTTTCCTGGTGCTGATCGCCTGGCTGGGCCGGCCCCAGCTGCCCGGCGGCTGAGTCGGCCCGTTCCCCCTCAGGCCACCTGCCGGCCCGATCGCAGCCCCGATGGTTTCCCCCGCCGACCTCGACCTGGCCTTCAGCGCCGACCCACTGCTAGCGGCACCGCTGCGGCAGGCCGCCGCCGGCCTGGCCGATCCGGAGGCCGGCGAAGCCCTGTGGCAAGAGCAGCTGGCGGCCTGGCTGGCGGCCCTGCAGGGGGAGCTGCCGGAGCGGGTGCGGGCCGCGGCCTACGGCCTCAGCCTCAGCCTCTGCGACGACGACGCCATCGCCGAACTCAACCACGACTGGCGCCAGCGCCCCGGTCCCACCGATGTGCTGGCCTTTGCCGCCTGCGATGGGGCCACCGACGGCCCGGCGGCCCTGCCGCTGCCGCCGGAGCTGGCCGGGGACGAACCGCTCGAGCTGGGCGACATCGTGATCTCGGTGGAGACGGCCGCCCGCCAGGCCAGCGAGGCGGGCCACGACCTGGGCCATGAGCTGCGCTTCCTCGCCAGCCACGGGCTGCTGCACCTGCTGGGCTGGGACCACCCCGACGAGGCCAGCCTGGAGGCGATGCTGGCCCGGCAGGACAGGCTGCTGGCGGTCGGGCCCTCGGGAGGGTGAGGCCGTAGGGCCCCTGATCGCCCCCTGATCACCCCCTGACAGTTGGAGGTAGGGTGCCGCTATCAGGCCCTTGTGCCGCGGTGCCCATGCTCAACGCCGAGGATTCCCCGCCGCCGCTGATGCCGCCCTCGAGGGAGCAGGTGATGCCCCTGAACGGCGACGGGCAGCGCCGCGGCCGGCGGCTGCGGGCCGGAGCCTGGAAGGTGGCCGGCGACCTGCCCGCCAGCTTCCGCTACGCCGCCCAGGGCCTGGCTTACAGCTTCGCCAGCCAGCGCAATTTCCGCATCCATGTCTGCACCGGCGCGGTGGTGTTCGGCATGGGGCTGTGGTTGGGGCTGAGCGCCGACCGGCTGGCGGTGCTGGTGCTGACCGTGGCGGCGGTGCTGGTGCTCGAACTGCTCAACACCGCCACCGAAGCGGTGGTGGACCTGGCGATCGGCCGGCAGTTCCACCCCCTGGCCCGCATCGCCAAGGACTGCGCCGCCGCGGCCGTGCTCGTGGCGGCTCTGTCGTCGCTGATGATCGCCCTGCTGCTGCTGGTGCCGCCGCTGTGGGCCCGGCTCGGCCTCTGAGCCCCCTTTCCCCGCCGAGCCCC
>Ga0208249_1000109_pt1 | contig 24950 bp, 22 predicted proteins | sample CryBogmetaGMA1M_FD_184546 | JGI IMG/M metagenome (GOLD analysis project Ga0208249, IMG submission 184546) | Freshwater microbial communities from Crystal Bog, Wisconsin, USA - MA1M (SPAdes) | ecosystem: Environmental > Aquatic > Freshwater > Lake | place: Crystal Bog, Wisconsin, USA | collected...
CGGCCACGTCAAACCTGCGGCCACGTCAAACCTGCGGCCACTTCAGACCTGCGGCCACGTGGGCTCAGCCCTGGCTCCAGCCGGCCTTGGGCTGGGGATGGATGGCCGGCACCGGCGCGACGGCCCCCGTGGCCCGCCTCCGCTCCGCGTCGATCGCTGCCGCGGCGAAGTGCTCGATGGCAAGATCGAACCGCACGCTTGCCCCTGGATCGAGCGGCACCACCCGCCCCTGCGTCTCCTCGAACGACCGCGGATTCGGGTAGTTCGTGCCCGGCTCGAGGCCGGTCACGTAGCCGTCGGCGAGCCCGCCCTGGTTTTTCCAGAGCGCGAAGCAGGTGAGGGTGTCGGCCCGCCACGACAAGCTCGCGGCGTTGCGGGCGTCGGGCCCCACCAGCAGGGCCGTGGCCATGCCGTCCGCGCCGGGCTTGAGCCGCGCGAAATGCACCTGCTCGCCGCGGCCCCCCTGCGGCGACACGTAGCGATTCCACGTCGGCACGTCCGCCACCGCGGCGGCATCCCGCGGGGCCAGCTCCTCGATCGCGGCGACGAGTTCGCTCCCCGGGCCGAGCAGCGGGGGCCCGAAGTTCACGTGGTACAGCATCTGCATGGTCGTGGGGCGGTCGGAGATGTTCTTCACGCTGTCGGTCCACGACACGCGGTGGCGGTCGGCGTGGAGCGTGAGCGACGTCGTCATCCGCAGCGCGTGGCAGAGAAACCGGGTCTCGTCCACGGCGCCGGTCAGCGTGATCGTGCCGGCGGCCTCGTCGAGCGTGACGTCGAGGTGATGGGCGGGAAGGTTCGCAATCCGGCCGTGCAGCCCATGGCGGAGCCGGCCCGCCGCGTCGAAGTCGGGGGCGCCGTTGCTCACCAGTCCGCAGCGGGCGACGAGTTCGTCGAAGCCGTCGAGCCAGCCCAATCCCGAGGGCTCGGCCAGCGGCACGAACCGTGGATGGACCGGCCCGTGCACCGGCGACTGCCAGCCGAGCTCCACGCCGCCCGCCATGATCTTCCAGAGGCCGAGCCCGCGGTCGGGCAGCACGAACACCTTGGTGTCGCCGGCGACGAGTTCCACCAGCAACACCCCCTCGCGGAGTCCGCCGGAAAGCCGCCGCGTGCGGACGGCCAGCCGGCCGAGGGCCACGTCGACCCGGTCGGCGGCGGAAAACGAGGCTCCTCGGTGCGAGGTGATCAGTTGCAGCGTCTGCGACGACATCGTCAGGCTCCCTTCGGCTCGTGCGGATTCCCGGTGGTCACCGCGGGCAGGATACCGTGCCGCCGCCCCGCCACGCAGTCGGCTTGAAGCAACTCCGCGGCGCGGGCAGAGTTGGCGTCCCCGGGCCGCGGGCAACCGCAGCCCCCCCTTCGCCTCCCGAGCGATCCGATGAACGACCTGAAGATCTTCAGCGGTCCGGCCAATCCCGCGCTCACGCAGGACATCTGCCGCTACCTCAATCTCCCGATGGGCAAGATCTCGCTGGGGCGGTTCCCCGACGGCGAGATCTCCTGCAAGATCGACGAAGACGTCCGCGGCCGCGACGTGTTCATCGTCCAGTCGACCTGCCCGCCGGTCAACGAGCACATCCTGGAGCTGCTCGTGATGATCGACAGCTTCAAGCGGGCGAGCTCCTTCCGGATCACGGCGGTGATCCCCTACTTCGGCTACGCCCGCCAGGACCGCAAGGACTCCGGCCGCGTGCCGATCACCGCCAAGCTGGTCGCCAACCTGATCACCCGTGCGGGGGCCGACCGCGTGTTGGCCATGGACCTGCACGCTGCGCAGATCCAGGGCTTCTTCGACGTGCCGGTAGACCACCTCTACGCCGCCCCGGTGCTCAACAACCACCTCAGCTCGCTCGAAATCCCCAAGGACGACATCGTGGTCGTGAGCGCCGACGAGGGGGGCATCAAGCGGGCCGTGGGCCACGCCAACCGGATCGGCGCCCCGCTGGGCATCATCGACAAGCGGCGGCTCTCCGCCGACACCACCAAGAGCACCACGATCATCGGTGCGGCCGTCGAGGGGAAGACGGCGATCCTGTTCGACGACATGATCTCGACCGCGGGCTCGATCTGCGGCGCCGCGGAGGTGCTCAACAAGCACGGCGCCAAGGCGATCTACGCGGCAGCCACGCACGGCCTGCTCGTCGGCCCCGCGATCGAGCGGCTCCGCCAGGCGCCGTTCAACAAGATCATCATCACCGATTCGATCCCGCTGACTCCCGGCAAGATGCTCCCCAACATCACGGTGCTCTCCGTCGCCAGCCTCCTCGGCCAGGCGATCAAGCGGATCCACCGCAACGAGTCGGTGAGCATGATGTTTCAGTAGGCTGGACACACGGCCGCACCGCCATCCCTGGCCGGTGCGGCCTGATGCCCGGCGGGGCGAAGCCAAGGTTCGCCGCGCCGGGCGGCTCGCCATCCGGGCTCGCAGGAAACACGCCGGCAATGCCCTCCTGGCCATTGCCGGCTGAAGCCCGGCGGGGCGAAGCCAAGGTTCGCCGCACCGGGCAGTGGGTGCAGGTTTTCAACCTGCACAGCAACCAGCCCGGCGACGGGTTCCGCAGGTTGAAAACCTGCGGCCACTTCACAACCGGAGCTCGGGGCTGCCCGTGCCCCGGGAGCCGGGCTATGGGAGCAAGCGCAGGCAGGATGCCGAAGCGCAGCGGACATGCAGAGAGCCTCGGCCGGGAGGGCCGAGGCGAACGTCCGGCGACGGGGCACGGGCAGCCCCGAGCGGCGCGGCGCATAACGCCGGCAACCGCAGATTGAAAACCTGCGGCCTCGTTGAGGCCCACTGCCTGAAAACCTGCCCCCGGGAGCCGCGTCGGCGGCCCGCCAGCCACGCCTGAGCCGCCCGCCCCGCGGCCGAAACGGGTCCGCCTTGCAGAAGTCGCGGCGGATGGCACACTTGTGGGCTTTCCATCGGTTCCCGCCAGCGTTTTCCCCCAGAGTTTTCCCATGAGCGACACGGTCGAAGTCTCCCTCCGCACCGGCAAGGGCACCCGCGAGAGCCGCCGGCTCCGCAATCAGGGCCACGTGCCCGCCATCCTCTACGGCCATGGGGAGAAGTGCGTCGACCTGTCGGCCAAGCGCGAGGCCATCGAGGCCGCCGTGCGGCACGGCAGCCGCGTGGTCAACCTGACCGGCGCCGTGAAGACCGCCGCCCTCGTCCGCGAACTCCAGTGGGACACCTACGGCGTCGAGCCGATCCACATCGACTTCCTGCGGGTCAGCGCCTCCGACCGCATCCACGTGAAGGTGCCGGTGCACCTCAAGGGCGAGTGCCCGGGCCAGCGGGCTGGTGGCATCGTCAACCTCGTGCAGCACGAGGTCGATCTGGAATGCACCGCCGACCACGTGCCCGAGTTCGTGATTGCGAACGTGGGCCACCTCGAACTGGGCCACTCGATCAAGGTCAAGGATCTCGAACTCGCCCACGGTGCGAAGCCGGGCGGCGATCCCGAAGAGACCGTCGTGACGTGCATGATCCCCGGCAAGAAGGCCGAGGAGGCCACGGCGCCGTCGGGTGGCGTCGAGCCCGAGATCATCGGCCGCAAGGCTGCCGAGGAAGGAGAGGCGGAGGCGGGGAAGGAGTGAGGCTCGCTCCGGCCGCCTGAGAGGGCAGCCAGCAGGCTCACGCCTCGGCCCCACGACCCCCTGGAGACCGCCGATCGACCGTGAAACTCCTCGTCGGCCTCGGGAATCCGGGGCATGCCTACCGGGACACGCGGCACAACGTGGGCTTCGAGGTGCTGGAGATGCTCGCCACCAGGGCGGGCGCCCCGGCCCGGAAGCAGCGGTTCCAGGGCGAAGCCGCCCAGGCCACCATCCGGGGGGTGCCCGTGCTCCTGCTCTGGCCGCTCACCTGGATGAATCTGAGCGGATCCAGCGTGCTGGCGGCGAGGGACTTCTACAAGATCCCGGATTCTGACATGATCGTGATTTGCGACGACTTCAATCTGCCGCTCGACACCATCCGGCTCCGGCCGGGTGGTTCGGCCGGCGGCCAAAACGGGCTGGCCGATGTGCTCGCCCGGCTCGGCACGACGACGATCCCGCGTCTGCGGCTCGGCATCGGTCCGGTGCCGGCCGGCTGGAAGGCGGCCGACTTCGTGCTCGGCAAGTTCCCGAAGGCCGAGCGGGATCGGGTCGGCGTGGTGATCGAACGGGCGGCCGACGCCGCCGAGGAATGGGCCGCCCTGGGCATCCAGGCGGCGATGAACGCATACAACTGACGCGTCGGGTGCGCGGCAGACGACGAAACACTCGACGCATAGCAATCTTTCTCGAAGCAGCATCTTTCTCAAAGCGACATCAAGGAGTCTGACAGTCATGGCGGTGTACGAAGGCATGTTCATCCTCGATCCGACGAAGTTCGCCCGCGATCCGGGTGCGGCGGCCCAGCAGGTTGCCGATCTGATCACCGGCCACGGCGGCACCGTGCTGGCCGCGCGGCTCTGGGACGAGCGGAAACTCGCGTACCCGATCAACGGTCACAAGAAGGGCGTCTACTGGCTGACCTACTTCACCATGCCCGGCGGCAACCTCACCGCCCTCGAACGGCAGTGCGAGATCACCGACGAGATCATTCGCAAGCTCGTGCTCAAGGTGGACGACCGGATCGCCGATGCCCTCGTGCAGCATGCCCTCGCGGGTGACGTGGCCCCGAAGCGCACGCCGGCTCCGCCGGCTGCCCCCGCGGCCCCGGCCGCCCCTGCCTGAGTGCTCCCCGGACCTTGCAACCTCCGGTCGGGGGGGCTAGGATCATGGACGTGAACGGGCGTTCACTTCATCCCTGGAGGTAAAAAGCCATGGCGAGTTTCAACAAGGTGGTGTTGCTCGGCAACGTGACCCGTGACCCGGAGCTGCGCTACATCTCCAGCGGCACCGCGGTCACCGAGATCGGCTTGGCCGTCAACGACCGCCGCAAGACGGCGTCCGGCGAGTGGGTCGAGGAGACCACGTTCGTGGACGTGACGCTCTGGGGGCGAACGGCGGAGATCGCCGGGGAATACGTCACCAAGGGCGCCCCACTGATGATCGAGGGCCGCCTGAAACTCGACACGTGGGAGAAGGACGGCAAGAAGAACTCCAAGCTCCGCGTCGTCGGCGAAAAAATGGTGCTCCTCGGCTCCAAGGGGGAGGGGTCCCGTGGCGGCGGCGGTGGTCCAGCCCGGTCGCAACGGCCCGCCACTGGCGGCCGACCGGCCTCCGGCGGCGACGACTACAGCCAGTCGGAGCCCGATTATGATGGTGGCCCGCCGTCGGGCGGCGTGGCCGCCGACGACGACATCCCGTTCTGACCCGCGGCCCCCGTTCGCCCGCGGCTCACCTGCTCACTGATCACCGTTCATCCAGTTCCATTCTCAGGAGTCGAATCATGCCCACCAAAGAAGCCCCTCTCGTCGAGGCCACCGGTCGCCGCCTGCCCAAGGGGAAGCGTGGCGGAATCGAACTGCTCCTCGTTCATTCGGTTGAGCACCTCGGCAAGCAGGGCGAGGTCGTCGAGGTGAAGCGTGGCTACGCCTACAACTACCTGCTCCCGCAGGGCTTGGCGACCGTCGCCACCGATCACCACAAGCGGATGGTCGAGAAGCACCGCGCCAAGCTCGAGGAGATCGCCCGCGAGCGGCTCGCCGGGCTCCGGGCCGTGCTCCAGGAACTGGTTCGCACGAGCGTGACCATCGAGGCCAACGCCAACGACGAAGGCCATCTCTACGGCTCCGTCGGCGCCCCGGAAATCTCCCGCTCGCTGAAGCAGCAAGACCTCATGGTCACGCCGGAGCAGATCATCCTCCAGGGTCCGCTCAAGGAGGTTGGCCTCTACACCGTGAAGGTGAAGCTGGCGCCGGAAGTCGAAGGCGACCTCAAGGTGTGGGTGGTGCCGAGCAGCGGCGACGGCGGCGCGAAGTAGCGGTTCGCCGCGGCATCGTGACGTGCTCCGACGTGATCGCGCCGGAGTCGCGGTTGGTTTTCGGTTCGAACACCGAGGTGGCTCGCGAACGGAGGCGCGTCGATGGCGGCACCGACTGACGGCGGCAGGGGCAGCGGCGACCGCGAACGACGGCGGCCGCGCCGGGATGGCGACCGCCAGACGGTCGCCACCTCGATCCTCGACCCCCGCGACCGTCCAGCCAACGTCGATGCCGAGCGGGCCGTTCTCGGCAGCATCCTCCTCAAGCCCGACGTCTGCGACGACGTGGCGCTGGTCGTCCGCGTGGAGGACTTCTCGGACGAGTCGCATCAGCTCCTCTACCGCCACCTGCTCGATCTCCACGACTCCGGCAAGCGGATCGACGCCACCATCGTGGTGGAGCGGCTGAAGACGCAGGGCGATTTCGAGCGGATCGGTGGCGCGGCGGCGCTCGCCGACGTGGTGCAGGCCGTACCGCACGCCGCCCACGCCACGCACTACGCCGCGATCGTCCGCGACAAGGCGCTCTTGCGGTCGCTGATCGACGCCGGCACCGACATCCTCCGCGATGCTTATGACGCGTCCGACGAGCCTCGCCAACTGCTGGCGCGGGCCGAGGAGAAGATCTTCTCGATCCTCGAACGCCGCAGCTCGGCAGAGGCGAAGCCGATCCAGTCGGTGCTGGAAGAGGTGATGGTGCGGATGGATGCCCGCATGAAGCACGAGCACGCGATCGGCGGCGTGGAGACCGGCTTCACCGAGCTCGACCAGCTCTGTGGAGGCCTGCACAACTCGGAGCTGGTGATCCTGGCGGCCCGTCCGAGTATGGGCAAGACGGCCTTCGCCATGAACATCGCGGAGCATGCGTCGATCAACCTCAAGCAGCCCGTGTTGTTCGTGAGCCTCGAAATGGCGGCCCTCGAACTCGCCGACCGTCTCCTCTGCTCCGCCGCGCAGGTCAACGGGCATCGGCTCCGCAACGGCACGATCTCGCAGGAAGACCGGCGGCGGCTCGTGCAGAAGTCGTCAGAAATCGGGGCGGCGCCGCTGTTCATCGACGACACCCCGAGCCGCACGCTCACGGAGATCGCGGCCGTGGCCCGCCGGCTCAAGCGGAAGCAGGGACTGTCGATGATCGTGATCGACTACCTGCAGCTGATCGAGCCCGACAATCCGCGGGATCCGCGTCAGGAGCAGGTGGCGCGGATTGCGCGGCGACTGAAGGGGATGTCGCGCGAGCTCGACATCCCCGTGCTCTGCCTGGCGCAGCTCAATCGGCAGGCGGAAGTGTCGCGGGACAACCGTCCCCGGCTCAATCACCTGCGTGAATCGGGCGCCATCGAGCAGGATGCCGACGTGGTGATGTTCGTGCACCGCGAAGAGTATTACCAGACCAACGACGAAGATCGGGAACGAGTCCGCGGCCAGGCGGAGATCATCATCGCCAAGCAGCGAAACGGCCCGATCGGCGACGTGAAGCTCCTCTGGCAGCACGACTTCACGCGGTTCGTGAACCTCGAGCACCGTCCCTACGACGAGTTCGAGCAGTTCAGCTCGACGGGGTTCTGAATACACGGCTGCCGGGCCATCGTGGCCCCGGCAGCCTGAGCGTGAGAGCTCGCCATCCGGGCGAGCGGTCCTGTGCACGGCTGCCGGGCCATCGTGGCCCCGGCAGCCTGAGCGTGAGAGCTCGCCATCCGGGCGAGCGGTCCTGTGCACGGCTGCCGGGCCATCGTGGCCCCGGCAGCCTGAGCGTGAGAGCTCGCCATCCGGGCGAGCGGTCCTGTGCACGGCTGCCGGGCCATCGTGGCCCCGGCAGCCTGAGCGTGAGAGCTCGCCATCCGGGCGAGCGGTGCGGCGAAGCAGTCATATCCCCATCGCTCACGCGATTGGGCTTCCTGGGGGGTGACGGCGGCTCAGCCGTATCCCATCGCTGACGCGATTGGGCTTCCTGTTTGCGGAGCAAGCCCGTTCGGCATCACGCATGAGGAGCGAGGGGCTGCCCCGTGCCCCGGGAGCCGGCGTTGCTTTCTCCGCGCAGCCAGGGATGGCGGAGCGGAGAAAGCATCGAGCGCGCGAAGCCCTGGAGGGGCGCAGCGAGCGTCCGGCGACGGGGCGTGGGCTGCCCCGAGCGGCGCGGCGCACCAGCCGACACACTGCAGGTTGAAAACCTGCGGCCACTCGGGGCAGCCCCGAGCGGCGCGGCGAAGCAGGCATGTCCCCATCGCTGACGCGATTGGGCTTCCTGACGGAGTCAGCGACGGTTGGCGGCGGCGCGATCGGTGCCCGGCGTGACGTCGAGCGCGAAGGAGTCGTCGTCGCCCCGCTCGAGCCGCTCCCAGGCGATCGCGCCCATGGCGGCGTTGTCGGTGCAGAGCGACCGCGGGGGCACGAACACCGCCACCCGCCGCCGGCGTCCGAGCGCCTCGAGCGACTCGCGGAGCAGCGCGTTGGCCGCCACGCCTCCCCCCACGGCCACGCCCGGGCAGCCGGTGCGATCGAGGGCCAGATCGACCTTGGCGAGGATCGAGTCCACCACGGCCTGCTGGAACGAGGCGGCGAGGTCGGCCAGCGGCCGGCCCGTCGGCAGCGCGACGTCCGCGGCCGCGTGCGGCGGCCGTACGAGGTAGCGGAGGGCGGTCTTCAGGCCGCTGAAGCTCATGTCGAGCCGATCGCGATCCGTGGCCAGAGGCCGCGGCAGGCGATGGGCCCGGGGATTGCCTCCGGCGGCGATCCGTTCGATCTCCGGACCGCCCGGGTAGCCGAGCCCCAGCAGGCTCGCAGCCTTGTCGAAGGCTTCGCCGGCGGCGTCGTCGATCGTGCCGCCAAGCCGTTCGGCGTCGAGCGGCCCGCGGAGATGGAACAGCGACGTGTGGCCGCCGCTCGCCACCAGCCCGACGCACGGATAGGCGAACCGCTCCCCATAGGCGAGGCGGCAGGCGTAGAGGTGCGCGAGGATGTGGTCGTAGCCGACGATCGGCACGCCGAGGGCGGCGGCGATCGCCTTGCCGGCGGAGAGGCCGACGAGCAGGGAACCGACGAGGCCCGGGCGGACGGCCACGCCCACCGCCTCGATGTCGCACCGCGCGATGCCGGCCCGCGCCACCGCCTCGTCGATGACCGGCAGGATCCGCTCAACGTGGGCGCGGGAGGCCAGTTCGGGCACGACCCCCCGCCACCGCGCGTGCAGCCGCTCCTGGGAGGCGACCACGCTCGACAGCACCTCCCGGCTCCGGGAGATCACCGCGGCGGCGGTCTCGTCGCAGGTGGTTTCGATCGCGAGCAGTGGCATCGTCTCGGCCGCGGGTCTGGCGGAGGGCGTGTGGGCCGGTGGTCAGTAGTCGTACCACATGCCGATGCCGCAGCGATTCTGGTTGTAGTAGACGAACTGGTACTGGGGGTCGGACCCCTGCAGGTATTCGAAGCCGACGCGGAAGAGCTTCTCGCTGCGGCTGCCCCGCCAGGCCCAGCCGGTCTGCACGCAGACGTTGCCCCCCCAGTCGAGTTCCTGCCGCGACATCCCGTTGATCGCCAAGAACGGGGCCCCGCGGATGCCGGTGGGCCGGGCCTGGATCAGTTCGGTGCCGTACTGGAACTCCCAGGGCTGCGAGCCGCCGGCGTTGAAGAAGGCGTAGCCGACTTCGCCGTAGAGCCGCAGCCAATCGAACAGGTAGTAGGAGTTGCCCCAGACGATGCAGTCGCGGACGTAGTTCACCCGCGGGAAGCTCGGGTGCTTGAGCATCGCCTCATCACCGAGGTGCGCGCTGTTGTGGTAGTAGGCGAGTTTCGTCTGCCAACGTCCGATGCCGTAGACGAGCGGGATGCCGAAGCGATAGTCGGCGGAGCGGAGGTCGCGGTCCTCCTGCGGGTCGAGCCGCACGAACGCCGCCCCCTCGATCTGCACCTCGAAGCCCTGCGGATGCAGGATCGAGTCCGAACCGTAGCGGAGGATCGAGGCCCGGCCGCCGAGGGTGGAGTCCCAGAGCACGCCGTTTTTGATCGACGGATTGAGGGGATCGGGAGCGGCATCGTTGTACCACACGGTGCCGAACCTCGGCTCCTTCGGCCCGGCGAGGTAGCTCGTGTAGATCAGATTGTTGGGCAGCAGCTGCCACTCCCAGGGCCGCGGCGCCCAGAGGTCGTCGAAGCAGGCGGGATACCCGCTGCCCGACAGGCAGCCGTCGCTGCACGACGAGTCGGGAGGGCACTCGCCGTCGAGGATCACGGGGCCGCTCGGCCCCGTCGGCGGCAGGCCGTGAGTCTCCGCCGGCCGCGCATAGAAGCCGTCGTCGACCCGCATGGGTGGCGGCAGCATCTCGGGCAACGCTGCGTCGGCGGTCTGCCCAACGGCTGAGCCCGCCCACGCCAGGGCCACGAAGCCCACCAACCACGACCATGCCCAATCCCGCCACGACGCACCACGGCATCGGCGGCAGGAGCGCACCGCAGCGGATTCGGCGAGGAAGGGATACGGCATGGGGAGAATCGGGAGCAGCGGGAGCGGTCGCGTGGGCGTGGCTTGCGAACCTGGATCACCGCGGCGACACTCTAGAGTCCAGGCCTTCGGCATCCACAGACTGATCGGCACGCGGACCGCGTTTCCGCAAGCCCGTCGGCCCGCGTGGGTCCGGTTCCCCGATGGCGCGGAAGGCGGGGCAAGATCGCGAAGCCGAAGCCTCGCCAATCGACCACGATTACCAAGCCCGCCACCATCACGCCGATGCAGCCATCCACCCAGCCTGACACCACCTCGACCGATGCCGGCATTCCGACGGCGCTCGGCCGGATCCCCAGCGGCCTGTTCGTCGTGGCCTGGCGGGAAGGCGACTCTGACCGCTGCATGCTCGCGAGCTGGGTGATGCAGGCCGGCTTCGTGCCCCCGCAGGTGAGCGTGGCGGTCGCAGCCTCGCGCGATCTGCTCGCGGCCCTCGACCAGGGTGCGACGTTCGCCGTGAGCGTTCTCGGCGAGTCGCAGCGGTCCCTCCTCGCCCGCTTCGGCAAGCCCGCGGCCGACGCCTTCGCGGGCCTCGATCTGCACCGCACCGCGAGTGGCGCCGCTGTCCTCAGCGACGCGGCCGCCTGGCTCGACTGCCGCCCCACGGCCCGCGCCGCGCACGGCGACCACGTCGTCGTGCTGGCGGAGGTCGTGGCGGGCGGCGGCACCGGCGCCGAGCCGGCCGTGCACGTTCGCAAGAACGGCCTGCGCTACTGACCGCCACTCCCGGAGGACATCCATGCCAGCCACTCTGCCACCCGTCAGCCGCCGCTCGGCACTCGCGCTGCTGCTCGGCACGGTCCTGCTCGCAGGCTGCTCCAGCGACCGGAAGCCGGCGACGCCGGCCGCGGCTGCCTCGGCCGAGCGGCCCGCGGCGACCGCCGCCGCGAAGCCGCGGCGCTTCATCTTCATCACCAACGGCGACGACCCGTTCTGGGATGCACTCCTCAGCGGCCTCAAGGAAGGGGAACAGCGGTTCGGCTGCGCGGCGGCCGGGATCACCGTCGCCCGCGACGTGAACAACGCCTCCGCCGAGGGTCAGATCGAGCGGCTCCGCCAATACGCCACGCAGGACGACGTGGCGGGCATCGCCATCAGCGTGATCCAGGCCGACAACCAGTCGATCGTGGAGGAGATGAAGAAGCTCCGGGCCAAGGGGGTGAAGGTGATCACGGTGGACGGCGACGTGAATCGCGACACCTTCCGCGACGCCCGCTCCTACTACATCGGCACCGACAACGTGGTCGGTGGCCGCACGCTCGGCACGGCGACCCGGGCCCTCCTCGAGGCGAAGGGCTTGAAGTCGGGGGGCTACGTCCAGTTCGCCGGATTCACCGACAACGACAACGCCCGCAGCCGGATGAACGGCGTGCAGGAGGCGATCGGCCCGGCCTACGCCGAGCGCGACCGGATGGCCGACGAGATGGACCTGCCCCGCGCCCGCGACAACGTCCGCAACGCCACCCAGAACCACCCCGACCTGGCCGCCCTGGTGGGTATCTGGGCCTACAACGCTCCGGCGATCGCCGACGTGGTCACGGAGAGCGGCACCCGCGACAAGTACGCGATCGCCACCTTCGACGCCCAGGACCTCGCGATCGGCCACATGGAGAAGGGGCGGATCGACGTGATGGTGGTGCAGAACCCGTTCGAGATGGGCGTGCGGACCGTGCGGCTCCTCAAGGCGATGGTCGAGAACGACGCGGGGGTGCTCGCGGAGATGTTTCCAAACGCGGCCGCGCCGAACGGCGACGTCCACACCACGGGCCTGCGGGTCGTGGTGCCCGACGCATCGTCGCCGGTGAAGGCCGACCTCTTCGATCCGCAGATCGTCGAGTTCATGACCCTGCCCGACTTCAAGGCGTGGCTGGCGAAGTACCGCCTCACCAGCTCCTGACCATGAACTTCCCCGGCAGCGCAGGCGGCGGCTGGCGGCTGCCCCGTCACGAACTCGCGATCCTCGCCGCGGCGGCGGTGGTGTTTCTGGCCACGGGCTGGCTCGACCCCAACCACACCTACTTCGCCAACTGGGCGGAGAGCCGCGACATCATCCTCCGCAACACGGCGCTCCTGGGGATCATCGCCCTCGGGGCCTCGGTGGTGATCATCGCCGGCGGCATCGACCTCTCGGCGGGCTCGATGGTGGCCTTCAGCGCCACGACGTGCGCGCTGGTGCTCACGCTCTGCGCCGCTCCCGACGACCGGCGGCTGGTGACCGTGGGACCGGCCGGCATCGCGGCCGCGATCGCCGCGGCCCTGCTCTCGGGTCTGCTGGTCGGCACGCTCCACACCTGGCTGATCACGGCGATCCGCCTGCCGCCGTTCGTGGCCACGCTGGCGACGCTCGTGGGCCTGCGGAGCTTCGCCCGGGCGATGTGCCTGTTCGTCACCAAGGAGCGCTGGGGGAGCGAGTCGCAGCAGATCAACGTCAACACGCCCTTCTTCGCCTGGCTGAAGGAGCACAACGTTTGGATCATGACGGCCACGTTCCTGCTGCTCGCCGTGGTCACCTGGCTGATCCTCTCCCGCACGGTGCTGGGCCGCCACCTCTACGCCCTCGGCGGCAACGAGCAGGCGGCCCGCCTGAGCGGCATCCGCACCGAGAACGTGAAGTGGTTCGCCTACTGCTACGCGAGCCTCACGGCGGCGCTCGCGGGCATCTTCCTGATGGCCGACAGCAGCGTGGCCCAGCCCGGCAACCTGGCCCGGGGCTACGAGCTCAACGCCATCGCCGCGGCGGTTGTCGGCGGCTGCAGCCTCCAGGGAGGCGTGGGCACGGTGCCCGGCACGGTGCTCGGGGCGCTCTTCCTGCGGCTCGTGATCGACGCGGTCTCGAAGCTCATCAAGGCGAGCGCCGACGTCTACGAGGGGATGATCGTGGGGATCATCGTGGCGCTCGCGGTCACGTTCACGCAGGTGGGCCGCCGCGGCCAGGCCGGCCGCTCGTTCTTCGCGGGGCTCCGTGGACTGGCGGCCATCCCCACGATCGCGATCTTCGCGGCGCTCCTGGCGACGATGGCCGCCGCGAACGTGCCGGCCCTCGCGGGGCGGACCGGACTGTTCGGCTGCCTCGTGGGCGGCGCCACCGTCGTCGCCCTGGCCCTGGTCCGTCGCCTCGAAGGTCGCCACGCGACATGACCCCGATCGTCGCCTTCCGCGGAGTGGGCAAGCGGTTTCCCGGGGTCGTCGCCCTCGAGGGCGTGTCGTTCGACCTCGCCCCGGGCGAGTGTCACGCGATCTGCGGCGAGAACGGGGCGGGGAAGAGCACGCTCATGAAGCTCCTCTCGGGCGTGATCACCGACTACGACGGGGAGATCCTCGTCCGCGGCGTGCCGGCCCGGTTCTGCGGCACCCGCGACGCGGAGGCCGCGGGGATCGCGATCATCCACCAGGAGCTGAACCTCGTGGAGCAGCTCTCCGCGGCCGCCAACATCTTCCTGGGGCGGGAACGCCGCACGCCCTCGGGCCTGCTCGACGACGCCGCGATGGAGCGGGAGGCCGCGGCGCTGCTGGCGGAACTCGAATGCCCGGTCGATCCGCGGACGCCTGCCGGCAGCCTGCGGGTGGGCGATCAGCAGCTCCTCGAGATCGCCAAGGCGATGTCGCTGGCCAGCGACGTGCTGATCATGGACGAGCCGACGAGCGCCCTGACCGACGCGGAGGTCGCCCGGCTCGACCGCGTGATCGCCCGGCTCCGCGGCCGTGGCGTCTCGCTGCTCTACATCTCCCACAAGATGGACGAGGTGTTCCGACTCGCCGATCGGATCACCGTGCTCCGCGACGGCCGGGTCGTGACCACGGTCGACCGCGCCGCCACCACGCCCCGCGAGATCACCGGCTGGATGGTGGGCCGCGACATCGCGGGCCACGAGTTCCACGGCCCTCGGTCCCCCGGCCAGAAGGTGCTCGAGGTCCGCGGCCTCTCCCTACCTTGGCCAGATCATCCCCGGGGCTATCGGCTTCACGACGTGTCGTTCGAACTCCGCGCCGGCGAGATCCTCGGCGTGGCCGGATTGATGGGGGCGGGCCGCACCGAGCTGCTCGAAACCATCTTCGGGGCCGTCGAGCCGACGTGGACAGGCGAGATCCACCTCGACGGCCGCGCCGTGCGGTTCGCGCATCCCGCCGAGGCCTGTGCCGCCGGGATCGCGATGGTAACGGAAGACCGCAAGCGGCTCGGCCTGTTTCCCGACCTCGACGTGGCCGCCAACGTGAGCCTCTGCAGCCTCACCGATGCGGTGCGGGGAGGCCTCCTCTCCCGCGGCCGCGAGGAGGCGCTCGTCGCGGCCCCGCTCCGCGAGACCGGCGTGAAGACCCCGGGTCCGCATGCCGCGATCACCGGGCTCTCGGGGGGCAACCAGCAGAAGTGCATCATTGGGCGCTGGCTGCTGGTGAAGCCGCGGATCCTCCTGCTCGACGACCCCACCCGCGGCATCGACGTGGGGGCCAAGGCCGAGCTCTACGCGCTGATCGACCGGCTCTGCCGCGAAGGGCTGGCGGTGATCCTCACGTCGAGCGAACTCCCCGAACTGCTCACCCTCGCCGATCGGATCCTGGTGCTCGCCGAGGGCCGCGTCACGGCGGAGCTGCCCCGCGCCGTCGCGACCGAGCAGGCGATCATGGAGGCCGCCACGGGCGGCGCGCCGGCCCGCTGACGAACTGCCTGCCAGCGGCGGGCGTCGCCTACGCGCCGAGGTACCGCGCCACGATGGCCCGGGCCTTCGCTTCGTCCCGCGTGCCGCTCACGATCGCTCGCCCATCGGCGAACACCGAGAGTTCGATCCCCTCCTCAACGCCGGCCCGCACGATCCAGCGGTTGGCCACCACCGTTCCCACGGCCGCGAGCCGCTCGGCGAGCGCCGCGAGATCGATCCCGGCGACCGCGGCCGACACCTGCACCGCCTCGCGGCCGCAGAGCGGCGTGGGCCGCCCGCCCAGCCGGCCGTCGAGCCACGGCATGTCGCCGCTGCGGCAGGTGGGGCAGCCGGCCGCGGCCAAGGGCGTGAGATCGACCGTGCGCCAGAGGCTGTCCCAGAGGTCGCAGACGAGCATCCGGCCGGCGGCCGTGCCGCCCACGATCAGCTTCATGGCCTCGGCCGCCTCGACCGCGCCCACCACAAGCGCGGCCGGTCCGATGATGCCCGCGGTCTCGCACGTGGGTACCGCGCCCGGCGCGGGCGGATCGGGAATCAGGCACCGCAGGCAGGCCGTCTGCCCCGGCACGATCGCGAGCACGCGGCCTTCGGCGCCGATCGCGCCGCCGTGGACCCAGGGGATGCGGTGCCGGCAGGCGACTTCATTGACGAGGAACCGGGCCTCGAAGTTGTCGGTGCCATCCACGATCACGTCCACGCCGGCGAGCAGGTCGAGCGCGTTGGCCGCCGTGAGGTCCGCCACGATCGGCTCGAGTGCGACCGCCGAGTTGATCCGCGCGAGGGCGTTCGCCGCGGCCACGGCCTTGGGCAGCCCCGCAGCCACGTCGGCCTCGTCGAAGAGCACCTGCCGCGGCAGGTTCGACCGCTCCGGCAGGTCGCGGTCGATCAGCCGCAGCCGGCCGATGCCCGCGCGGGCCAGCGCCATGGCCACCACGCCACCGAGGGCGCCGCAGCCCACCACGGCCACCCGCGCGGCGGCGAGCCGCTCCTGGCCACCGGGGCCGAGCGGCGGGAAGCGGGTCTGGCGGGAATACCGCTCGGCGTCGTAGGCGGGCATGATCGCAGTGTAGACCGCCGGTCCCGCTACCCCACGAGAGCGTCCGAGGTGCGGCGGCGACATCCACAGCCTCTGAACAGTGCCGGACGCAAGGCGTCGAAGCCCTCGAAAAAGGCAAACTGGACGACCAACCGATAGCGTTATATGATGACGTTATCATGCGAACGATCGTGGATCTCACCGATGATCAAGTGAAGTCGCTTGCGGCCCTCTGTGCGGCGCAGGGCATTTCCCGCGCCGAAGCGGTAAGGCGAGCAGTTGCGCGATTGCTCGCGGAGGAGCACCGGCCGAATCGATCCCGAGCGTTTGGCGCCTGGAGGGAGAAAAAACTCGACAGCGCAGCGACGGTCCGCCAACTCCGTGACGAGTGGGAGCGATGAGGGCGGTCATCGACAGCGATGTGCTGATCGACTTCCTCCAAGGTCTCGATGCAGCGGCCGCTGAGATCGATCGCTACGAAGACCCCTGCTATTCGGTCATCTCCTGGATGGAGGTGATGATCGGCGCCGAAACAGACGCGGAGCGTTTCGCCGCCGAGACGCTCTTCGATTCCCTGCGCCGGATCGAGCTTTCCGCGCCGATAGCCACGAGGGCCGTTGACCTCCGCAGGACTCTGCGATTGAAGCTGCCGGATGCGATCGTGCTGGCGACGGCCGACACAGAGGGCTGCATTCTCGTCACCCGGAACGACAAGGACTTCGATCCAAACGATCCGCGAATCCGTCTTCCCTATCGATCGTAAAACGCGTTTGGTGACATGCGTTTCTCGTCATCCACCCAGACCCGACTGCCCGCCGGCAGATACTCCATGGCCGCGGCGGCCAGCCGCTCGCGGACGGTCAGCTGCCCTTGAAACAACCGGTTTACCGGCGGTGTCATGGGGGTGGAGACCGGACCGACGCCACTCGCCTGCTGAACCGGCCATGGGCATGCACCCGACGCTGCTGACGGGATTGCTCGATCGGCACTTCGGGGCGCTGGTGGCCTGGACGGGGCTCCGCGACGGCTCGGGGGACGACGTCGTCCAGGAGGCGTTCGTGCGCCTCGCCGGCCAATCGTCCCCTCCGGAGCATCCCATCGCCTGGCTCTATGCCACCACGCGACACCTCGCCTCCAACGAGCGCCGCGCGGCCGGCCGCCGGGCGCGGCGGGAGCGGCTGGCGGCGGGGAGCGAGCACCGGGAGGGCACGGCGTGGGCCACGGTCGAGGCGGCGGAACTGGCCACGATCCTCCTCGACATTCCCGACGACCTCCGGGAGGTCGTGGTGGCGAGGATGTGGGGCGGCTTGGCATTCGAAGAAATCGCGGGGCTGGTGGGGCGATCGAAGGCGACGGTGTGGCGTGACTACGGCCGGGCGCTCGACCTGCTCCGCGATCGGTATGGCGCAGCAACAGGAGGCACGACGGACGATGGACAATCACGACCAACCGCTCGGTGAAACCCGTCCGGGGCATGCCGAGACCGAAAAACTCCTCCGTGGGATCGGGCTGGCGGCAGTGCCGAAGGACCGCGACGACCTCATCTGGGCCTGCGGCTACGAGGCCGGGAGGGCCTCGGTCGGACGGGTCGCCCCGACGGCCAGGCGAACGATCCGCTCCTGGCTCCCGCTCGTGACCTCGACCGCAGCCGCCTTCCTCGTCGGGTATTTCACGTCGGGGGCGGCCTCCCTCGCGCCCACCGGCCGCAACGCCCCGCCGGTGGCGGCCTCCGCCCCCCGCATCCCCGCTGACGCGCGAGCAAAGCCTGACCGCCCCGCACCGGCGACGGCCCCCGCCCCGCGGCCGCGCGAAGGGCTCTACGCATCGGTGCCACCGGATCGTCTCGATTCCATCCTGGCGGCGCCACGAGAGTTCCGGGATCCCGGCGACGTGGCACGTCCGTTCGATGAGCCGCCGCTCCGTACCGGCAGCTACCGCGAAGCCCTCGACCGATTCAACCTCTGAAGGCCTGGGGAGACCGTTCCAATGACTCCATCGATCACGCGTTCGCCTTCGACGTCCGGGCCGTCTGGCGGCCTTCCGAGACGCTTCACGACCGGGGCGGGGATGACCCTGGTGCTCGTCGTCGTCGGATGCGCTCTCGGGGGAGGTCCTCGCGAAGCACGAGCCGATGAGGCGGCGGTCATCAAGCTCACGATTCATCCCAGTCGCATCGACGGCGCAGCGGCCTACCCGAGACTCCTTCCCGAGGATCCCGACCTCAGGCCGGGCAATGCCGCCGTCGTCCTCCTGCGGATGCCCTGGTTGGAGTGGACGTGGATACAGGAATGGTTGCCGAAGCTCGCCGAGATCGCGCAGCTCCCCCCAGACGACCCGCGCGTTGCCGAGGTTCCCTTCGACAGTTTCGCCGGGGCGATGCGCCGCGCGGCCTTCATCCGGGACGCCGATTGGGCCTATCCCCTCGCGGACGAGCCCCTCGCATCGATCCCCCTTCCCGACGTCCAGGGGCTCATCGATTTCATCGGTCGGGGCATGCCGATTTGGGTCAATCAACGAATCGCCGCCGGTGACCTCGACGCGGCGCGGGAGGGCATCCTGACGATGCTCGCCTGCTCCCGCCATGTCGCCCGGAATCCCCTGTTCGTCTGCAATATGATGGCGACGACCACGGCGGGCGCCGCCCTCGATCGCGTCGAAGCCCTCGTCTCCCGTCCGGGGTGCCCCAATATGCATGCCCCCCTCGCGTTCCTCCCCGACTCGATCGGCGATTGTCAGGCCGCGATCCAGACCGAGGCCCGGATGATCGAGCGATCGTTGGCGGGGCTTCGCGACGACTTCCCATCGAGCGGCGACGCGGAGGGATGGCGGGCCGTCATCGAGGAATATCTCCTGCTTTTCGACGAGGAGGGTGACGGCGGCGGCAAGCGGATCGACCCGGCCGAGCGTCGCCGCGTCCTGGCCGACCGGGCGGCACGGGCCGCCTTGGCCGATGGAGCCGTCACGGCGACCGAGCCACCGGTGTCGGGTGACGAACTCGCGATGCGGCAGATCCTCGCCGAGCATGCCGACGCCCATCGACGGGCCGAGGCCGCCTGGCTCCTGCCGGCTCCGGAGGCGATCCGGAGCCTTGCGGCCCTCGATCGCTCGGCGAGCGTTGAATCGCTGCTCGACAGCCGGCCCTGGGAATTTCTGAGGGTATACCTCACCACCAAAGGCTTCGGTCGCCGGGCACGGATGCTCGAGGTGGTCGAGGCCCTTCGGGACGCGGCCGCACGAAACGGCGGCCGTTTCCCCCCGTCGCTCGCCGAGGTGCCGGCGCGGGTCCCGCTCGATCCGTTCACGGGAAAACAGTTCGTCTACGAGCCGGCCGCCGACGGCCGATCGGCGCGCCTGGCCACCCCGCCGATCCCGGGCGTCGACGATCCGCGCTCCGGCCGGATCTACGAGCTCACGCTCGCCGATCCGGAATGAATCGGGGCCGGTGCCGCTATCCCACGAGGTAGCCGGCCCAGTCCCAGGGGGGCGCGTCGCCCCCGCTCGCGAGCCGCCAGAGGGCGAGATCCCGCTGCAGGGCGTCGCACGCGGCCCGCGGAGCCGCGACGTCGGCCGCCCGACGCCAGGCGACGAGCGGCTGGGCCGGCGGGCTCCGCCAGCCGTCGTGCGGCAGGCCGCCGGCCGGGAGCGTCACCGCCAGAAAATCGCTCCCCTCGACGTCGGCCGGGGGTGGCTGCATGCCGTCCACGGCCACGCCGATCAGGAGCGTGCCCTTCGCCCGGCGGACCGCGGCGATTCGCGCCGCGACCGTATCCGGTGACTCGTCCGCCGTGATCACCACGAGCATCGCCGACGGATGGCGCGCGAGGGCGGCGATCCGGGGCACGGTGAGGCTGCCGGCGTCGAGCAGCGGCAGCACTGACACGCCGAGTTCGTCCGTCGTCGCGAGCAGTTCGGCAGCCGGGGACGCGGTCGCCAGTCCGACTGCCGCCGCCTTCGCCGCCGCCACATCGCGGAGGCCAACGACCGCCCGCGGCACCCAGCGGCGGCCGTCGAGCCAGAACGACCGGCCGCGCACCCCGAGCCGTCGCAGGCCGATCCACGCATCAACCGTCGCCACCGCGCCGGCGGCCGGCTCGAGCCGCGCCTCCACGCGATACAGGTTCGGGAGGTCGGGCGTCCAGAAGGCCGGCTCGGTGAGGATCGCGCGCGACGCGGGCCCGGAGTCCGCCTGCTCCGGCAGGGGCACGAGCCGCGCCGTCACCGGCAGCGTGGTGTCGCGGCCGCGGCGGGGCCCGGTGAGCGAGCCCACGAGCCGCGTCCCTGGGGGCACGTCGTCCGCCGGCCGCAGAAACACCTCCGCCCGCATGTCGTCGCAGGGTCCGAGCGTGACGATGATCTTGGGCGGAGTCGTCACGCGTCGCGGGCCTCACCGAACCGGTCGCGGGCCATCTGAGCGAGGTGCCGGAGGTCGAGCTTGCCCGACCCCAGGAGTGGAAGTTCGGAGATTTCGGCGAACGCGTCGGCGCCGGGAATCCAGAGGTTGGGCAGGCCGCGTTCCTGGAGTCGGCGGACCACCTCCTTCGGGTCGTGGGCCGTCGGGAGGTGAAACACGATCAGCCGCTCCCCCTTCGCGCGGTCGGGCACGGCGGTCACCACGGCGAGCAGTTCGCCGTCCGCCGCGCCGAGCTCCGCATTAATCGCCTCTTCGACCGAGATGTGCGGCACCATCTCGCCACCGACCTTCGAGAACCGGCTCTCTCGGCCGGTGATGGTGATGAAGCCCTCGGTGTCGAGGCGGGCGATGTCGCCGGTGCAGTACCAGCCGTCCTTCACCACCTTCGCGGTGAGATCGGGCCGGTCGAGGTAGCCCCGCATCACGTTCGGGCCGGCGATCCAGAGCAGGCCGTCGCGACCGACCGGCAGCTCATGGCCGCCGTCGCGATCCGTTATCCGGGCCCGGCAGCCGAGGATCGGCTTACCGACGGTGCCCTCGCGGGCGTCGGCGGGGCGGCCCGGCACGTGCCGCGACGCCGGCACGTTCGCGGCCACGAGCGGCGCGAGCTCGGTCGCGCCGTAGGCCTCGCTCGGTCGCACCCCGAACTTCTTCTCGAAGGCGTCGCAGACGTCCTTGGGGAGTTTCTCCGCCGCGCCGAACACGCACTCCAGCGACGAGAAGTCTTCGGCGGGCGTCCGCCGCGCATAGATCCTCAGGAACGTGGGCGTGGCCATGAGAAGCGTGGCGTGGTGCTCGCGGGCGAGCCGGCCCACCACCTGCGCGTCCCGCGGGTCGGTGTGATAGACGACGGCGGGGTCGAGCGTGAGCGGCGTCCAGAGCGTGGTGGTGTAGCCATACGAGTGGAAGAACGGCAGCACGCCGAGGGCCACGTCGCCCGGCGACAGGTGGAGGAGATGGTCGATCGCCCGCACGTTCGAGCCGACGTTCTCCTGGGAGAGCACGACCCCCTTCGGATCTCCCGTGGAGCCCGACGTGAAGATGATCGTGAGCGGATCGTCGGGCCGGATGCGGTCGAGGCCGAATGCCGACTCGAGCATTCCCAGCGGCATCAGTCGGGCCTGCAGGAACGCGATCCCCTTGTCCACCGCCGTCGCCTGCTTCCGCAGCGTCCCGGCGTCGAGCAGCCGGCCGCCGAGGTCGAGCTTCACCCGGCCGAGAAACGCCGGACTCGAGATCACGTGCCGCAGGCCGGCCCGCTCGATGCAGACGTCGAGGATCGCCTGGCTCGACGTGTAGTTGAGGTTCACCGCCACACGGCCCGACAGGGCGAGCGCCGCGTTCACCACCGCCCCGCCCACCGTCGGCGGCAGCATCACGCCGACGCGGTTCTCGTCGGCCGCCAGCACGCGGTCGAGCACCCGCTTGACGACGAGGATCGCGAGCAGGAGATCGCGGCCGCTCAGTCGGGTGCCGAGCGAATCGGCCATCTTCATCCGGCCGCCGGCGCTGCGACACGCCCGGAGCATCTGCCGCTGGAGGATGACGGGGCCTGCGGTCGGGTCGGAGCCTGCCATGGTCCCTCGGCGGTCGGCTGGGCAGCGGGAATGGCCGGGGTTCGTTGCCCCGGCGTCGCAGGCCATTAGAATCGCGACACGCCGGCACGACCAGCCAAAAACCGCGGTGATTCGGCCACTTTCGCCGGCCGCCGGGGCGGGGCTTTGCACCGTCGTCCGGCCGCCACTCCCTCACACCACGAGCGCAGGATGCCCCGCTACCAGCCGTCACGGATCGAGCCGAAGTGGCAGGAGTGGTGGCAGGCCCGGAGCACGTTCGCCACGCCCCGTCTGCCCGGCGGCCGCAAGACCTACGTGCTCGACATGTTTCCCTATCCGAGCGGCGACGGTCTGCACGTCGGCCATCCGGAGGGCTACACGGCCACCGACATCGTCTCGCGGTTCGAGCGGATGCGGGGCACGAGCGTGATGCATCCGATGGGCTTCGACGCCTTCGGTCTCCCCGCCGAGGAGCACGCCATCCGCACCGGCACGCCGCCGCGGGAGAGCACCGAGAAAAACATCGCGACCTTCACGCGGCAGCTGAAGATGCTCGGCTTCAGCTACGACTGGGACCGCGTGCTGGCGACCACCGACCCCGAGTACGTCCGCTGGACGCAGTGGATCTTCCTCGTGCTCTTCGACACCTGGTTCGACCCGGCGGCGCAGAAGGGCCGGCCGATCGCCGAGCTGCCGATTCCGGCCGACGTGACCGCGAGCGGCGCGGCCTCGGTCGCCGCGTATCGCGACGCCCACCGGCTCGCCTACCAGTCGGAGGCGCCGGTGAACTGGTGCCCGGCGCTCGGCACCGTGCTGGCGAACGAAGAGGTGATCGGCGGCGTGAGCGAGCGGGGCGGCCACCCCGTGGTGAGGATTCCGCTGCGGCAGTGGATGCTGCGGATCACCGCCTACGCCGACCGGCTCGAGCGGGAGCTCGAAGGCCTCGACTGGCCGGCGAGCATCAAGAAGCTGCAGTGCGACTGGATCGGGCGGAGCACCGGTGCCGAGGTCGATTTCCTGATCCCGCCGGCCGGCGCGGCGGACGACGCCGGCGCGGCCTGGAAGCGCGCGCGGTCGACGGGCGGCTTTCCCGCGAAGCCCGGCAGCGACGTGCTGCGGGTCTACACCACGCGGCCCGACACGCTCTACGGCGTGACCTTCATGGTGATCGCCCCGGAGCATCCGCTGCTCGACGCGCTGACGGCGCCCGCCCAGCGCGAGGCGATCACCGCCTACCGCGAGGCGGCCGCCCGCAAGAGCGATCTCGACCGCACCGACTTGGCCCGCGAGAAGACGGGCGTGTTCACCGGCTCGCACGTGATCCATCCACTCACGGGGGGGCCCGTGCCGGTCTGGGTGGCCGACTACGTGCTCGCGACCTACGGCACGGGGGCGATCATGGCGGTGCCGGCCCACGACGACCGCGACTTCGAGTTCGCGCAGACGTTCGGGCTCGAAGTGATCACCGTCGTCGAGCCGCCGGCGGGCCCCGCTGCCCCCGGGGAACTGTTCGCGGGCGACGGGCGGGCCGTGAACTCCGGCCCCTACACCGGCCTCGACACCCGCGGCTTCATCGAGCAGGTCGGCCGCGACCTCGAGGCGGCGGGCCTGGGCCGGCCGGCGGTGAACTACAAGCTTCGCGACTGGCTGTTCAGCCGCCAGCGATTCTGGGGCGAGCCGTTCCCGATCCTCCACGAGCTCGATGCCGACGGAAACCCGACCGGAACGATCCGCGGCGTCGATCCGGCGGAACTGCCGGTGAACCTCCCGCACCTCACCGACTTCAAGCCGGGCGACACGCCCGATCCTCCGCTCTCGCGGTCGCCCGCCGACTGGCTCTATGTGGAGCGCGACGGCCGGCGCTACAAGCGGGAGACCAACACGATGCCGCAGTGGGCCGGCTCGTGCTGGTATTACCTGCGGTTCCTCGACCCCCGCAACACGTCGCGGTTTCTCGATCCCGAGATCGAGCGGGCCTGGATGCCGGTCGATCTCTACATCGGCGGCGCCGAACACGCCGTGCTGCACCTGCTCTATTCGCGGTTCTGGCACAAGGTGCTCTACGACCGCGGCCACGTCTCGCATCCCGAGCCGTTCGGCAAGCTCGTCAATCAGGGCATGATCCTCGGCGAGATGGAGTTCACCGGCTACCGCAGCGCCAAGGGGGGCTGGGTGTCGGCGGAGAAGCGGGCGGCGGAGGATATCGCGGCCAAGGTGCCCACCGACCAGGTGGAGAAGCAGGGGGAGCACTTCGTCCTCCGCGACGCGCCGAAGATCCGCGTCGAGAGCCGGGCCTACAAGATGTCGAAGAGCCGCGGCAACGTGGTCAACCCTGACCAGGTGGTTCGCGACTTCGGCGCCGACTCGCTCCGCCTCTACGAGATGTTCATGGGTCCGCTGGAGGCGACGAAGCCCTGGAGCACCGCCGGGGTGAGCGGCGTCCGCGGCTTCCTCGACCGCTGCTGGCGGCTGGTGATCGACGAGCGAGCCGACGACCTCGCCCTCGCCCCGCAGGTCTGCGACGACCCGCCGACCGACGACCAGCTCCGCGAGCTGCACCGCACGATCGACAAGGTGACCCGTGACATCCAGGCGTTGTCGTTCAACACCGCGATCGCGCGGATGATGGAGTTCGTCAACTTCTGCACGCCGCTGGAGCGGCGGCCGCGAGCGATCCTCCTGCCGTTCGTCACCGTCCTCGCCCCCTTCGCCCCGCATCTCGCCGAGGAACTCTGGGAGCTGCTCGGCGGCCCGCCGCCGGTCTCGCTGGCGGCCTGGCCCGTCGCCGAGGAGCGCTGGCTCAAGGACGACACCGTGGAGATCCCGGTGCAGATCCAGGGCAAGCTCCGCGGCCGCGTGGTGGTGCCGGCCGACGCCGACTCC
>Ga0208249_1000111_pt1 | contig 24716 bp, 15 predicted proteins | sample CryBogmetaGMA1M_FD_184546 | JGI IMG/M metagenome (GOLD analysis project Ga0208249, IMG submission 184546) | Freshwater microbial communities from Crystal Bog, Wisconsin, USA - MA1M (SPAdes) | ecosystem: Environmental > Aquatic > Freshwater > Lake | place: Crystal Bog, Wisconsin, USA | collected...
CCGACTGGATGGCGTGCTCGGCCGTCATCAGCTTCTGCTTCACCATGTCGTGGGCGATCTTCACGTAGGCCAGCGCGGTCCGCTTGCCGTGCCGCGTCTGCAGCATGTAGAGCTTCTTCTTCTCGACCGTGAACTCGAAGTCCTGGACGTCGCCGAACTTCTTTTCGAGCGTCTGGCGGACCTTCTCCAGCTCTTTGTAGGTGCCGGCGAACATCGCCTCGTGCTTCATCTCGGCCACGGGCTTCGGCGTCCGCACGCCGGCCACCACGTCTTCGCCCTGGGCGTTGACGAGATACTCGCCGTAGAACACGTCCTCGCCGGTGGCCGGGTCGCGGGTGAAGGCCACGCCGGTGGCGCAGTCGTCGCCCATGTTGCCGAACACCATGCTCTGCACGTTGACGGCGGTGCCCCATTCGTCGGGGATCTTGTACTTGCGGCGATAGATGATGGCCCGCTCGTTCATCCAGCTGCCGAACACGGCGCCCACGGCGCCCATCAGCTGGTCGAACGGATCCTGCGGAAAGCCCTTGCCGGTCCGATCCTTGATGAGCCGCAGGTAGCGGCCGATCAGCTCGCGGAGGTGCGACTCGGTGAGGTCGGTGTCGTCGTGGATGCCGAGCTGGTGCTTCAGCCCCTCCATCGTCTCTTCGAAGGGGTCGTGCTCGTTCTCGTGCCGCTTCTGCACGCCCATCACCACGTCGCCATACATCTGGATGAAGCGGCGGTAGGAGTCGTAGGCGAACCGCGGGTTGCCGGTGGCCTCGGCGAGCCCCTTCACGGTCTCGTCGTTGAGGCCGAGGTTGAGGATCGTGTCCATCATGCCCGGCATGCTGTCGCGGGCGCCGGAACGAACGCTGACCAAGAGCGCGTTCTTCATGTCGCCGAACTTCTTCCCCGTCTCCTTCTCCATGAGCCTCATGGCGGCGGCGACCTCGTCCTCGAGGCCCTTGGGAAACTTCTTGCCGTGCTTGTAGTAGTCGATGCAGACCTGCGTCGTGATCGTGAACCCGGGGGGCACGGGCAGGCCGATCTTGGTCATCTGGGCGAGGTTGGCCCCCTTGCCGCCGAGCAGGGCCTTCATGGTGCCGTCGCCGTCACACTTCTTGGCCCCGAAGTAGTAGGTCATCTTGCCCGCCTTGCCACCGCTGGCTCCCGACTTCTTGGCAGACTTCTTGGCGGCGGACTTCTTGGTCGACGTGGCCATGGGCAGGACGATCCCTCTCGTGGTGTGGTGGGGGAAAAACCGGCGGTTTTTCTCCGCGAAAGCCGCCCGAATCTACGTTCGGGGTCGGGGACCGTCAACGAGCGTGCCCCCGCGGCACCGCAGCGGCCCCGCCACGCTAGAATCGAAGGATTCGAGGGGATTCATGCCGTTCACATCCAACTCGCCGGCCACCGTGCAGAGATGCCGTCATGCCATCCACGGGGCCGTGGCCTGGGCGCTGGTCGCCGCCACAGCCGCCGCCACGGATCGCCCCCCCGACTTCAACCGCGACATCCGGCCGATCCTGTCGCACAACTGCTTCGCCTGCCACGGCCCCGACGAGCACGACCGCCGCGGCGGCCTGCGGCTCGACGACCGTGAGGCGGCGATCGCGGAGCTCGACAGCGGGGCCCGCGCGATCGTGCCGGGCCATCCCGAGGAGAGCGAACTCGTGGCCCGGCTTCACGAGACCGATCCCGACGTCGTGATGCCGCCGCCCGAGAGCAACCACGTGCTGACGCCGGCCCAGAAGGAGCTCCTCGCGGCATGGATCGCGGCGGGCGCCCCGTATGCCCAGCACTGGGCCTACGTGCCGCCACAGCGGCACGGTCCGCCGACCGTGAAAGACGCCGCGTGGCCCGCGAACTGGATCGACCACTTCGTCCGCGGCCGGCTCGACGCCGAGGGGCTCGCCCCGGCGCCCGACGCCGATCCGCTCACGCTCCTGCGCCGGGTGACGTTCGACCTGACGGGGCTGCCGCCGTCGCCCGCCGAGGTCGAGGCCTATCTGGCCGACCCTGGGCCCGATCGATTCACGCGGCTGGTGGACAGGCTCCTCGCGTCGCCGCGACACGCGGAGCGGCTCGCCGCCTGGTGGCTCGACCTCGTCCGCTATGCCGACACCGTCGGCTACCACGGCGACCAGACGCACAGCATCGCGCCCTATCGCGACTGGGTGATCAAGGCGTTTCTCGACGACGTGCCCTTCGACCGCTTCACGGAGCTCCAGCTGGCGGGCGACCTCGTCGGATCGCGGGAGGGCGAGCATCCCGAGGATCGGGTGCTCGCCAGCGGCTACAACCGCCTTCTGCAAACGACCCACGAGGGCGGGCTGCAGGCCAAGGAATACCGAGCGATCTACCAGGCCGACCGGATCCGCAACGTGTCGGGCGCGTGGATGGGGGCCACGGTCGGCTGCGCCCAGTGCCACGACCACAAATACGATCCGTACACCGCCGCCGACTTCTACCGCCTCGGAGCCTTCTTCGCCGACATCGACGACGAGCAGCACCTGCAGAACGCCGGCTTCAGCAAGCAGAACCTCAACGCCCTGCCGACGACCCGCTCGCCGGAGGTCGACGTCGTGGGTCCGTTCGATCGCGAGCGGGCCGAGGAGCTCGATGCCGAGATCGGCACGCTGGAGGGCCGCCTCCCGTCGCTCGTGCTGCCCCCGCGAGCCCAGCCGGCCGAGCCCGAGTCCGACGCGGTCGTCGCCGACAGGCAGCGGCTCGTGGCACTGCTGAAGGAGCGGAAGCAGCTCGTTCGCCCGCTGATGATCACGAAGCCGCTCGCGGAGCCGCGAACGGTCCGGATCCTGCCGCGCGGCAACTGGATGGACGACTCGGGTGCGGTGGTCGAGTCGGCGGTCCCCGGATTCCTTGGCAGCCTCGCGCCGGCGGCGGGCAGCCGCGCCACCCGCGCCGATCTGGCCCGCTGGCTCGTCGCCCCGGCGGCCGCCGGGGGCCACGGCGAGTTCACCGCGCGGGTGATCGCCAATCGCCTCTGGGCGGTGTTCTTCGGGGCGGGTCTGTGCCGCAGCCTCGGCGACTTTGGCGGCCAGGGGGAACTGCCCGACCACCCCGAGCTGCTCGACGAACTGGCCCTCGAGTTCATGGCGCATGACTGGAGCATCCGCGACCTCATCCGCACGATCGTGACCAGCCGGGCCTACCGGATGTCGTCGGCGGCGTCGGCCGACCTCGTGGCCCGCGATCCCGACAACCGGCTGCTGGCCCGCCAGGGCCGCTGGCGGCTGCCGGCGGAGAACGTTCGCGACACGGCGCTCGCCGTGAGCGGCCTGCTCGTGGAGCGGCTCGGCGGAGAGAGCGTGCACCCCTACCAGCCGGCCGGCTACTACCGGCATCTCAACTTCCCGGCGCGGGACTACCGGCAGGACGACGACGACCGCCAGTGGCGGCGCGGGCTCTACGTGCACTGGCAGCGGATGTTCCTCCACCCGCAGCTGCTCGCGTTCGACGCGCCGACCCGCGAGGAATGCACGGCGGCCCGGATGCGGTCCAACACGCCGAAGGCGGCGCTCGTGCTCCTCAACGACCCCACGTTCGTGGAGGCGGCCCGCAAGCTCGCCGAACTCACGCTGCACGCCGACGGCAGCGACGACGACCGGCTCGCCTTCCTCTGGAAGCGGACGGTCTCCCGCGTGCCCGACACCGAGGAGCTCGCCCTCACGCGGGGCCTCCTCGCCCGCCGCCGCGTTGACTATGCCGCCGACCCAGCCGCCGCCGCGGCGTTGCTCTCCGTCGGTCTCGCCCCGCGCGACCGGAGCCTCGACGAGCGGGAGCTCGCCGCCTGGACCGCCACGGCCCGCACCGTGCTCAACCTCCACGAAGCCATCGCGAGATACTGACGCATGCTCCGCCGCACGTTCCTCGCCCGTTCCGGCCTGTCGCTCGGCGGCGCCGCGCTCGCGGGGCTCTTGGCCCGCGACGGCCTCGCCATCCCGGTGGCCGCAGGTTCGGTGGCCGACCGCTATCCGGGTGCCGTGTTCCCGCGGCATCATCCGCCCAAGGCGAAGGCCGTGATCTTCCTCTGCCTCGCCGGCGGACCGAGCCACCTGGAAACCTTCGACCCCAAACCGAAGCTCGCCGAGCTCGACGGCCAGCCGATGCCCGAGAGCGTGACGGCCGGCCAGCCGATCGCCCAGCTGCAGGGCAAGAAGCTGATCTGCCTCGGACCGCGGACGAAGTTCTCCCGCCATGGCCACTGCGGCGCGGAGGTGAGCGACTTCTTCCCGCGGCTCGGGGCGCTCGCCGATTCCTACGCGATCGTGCGGAGCATGGTGACGGAGCAGATCAACCACGACCCGGCTCACACCTTCATGAACTGCGGCACGGCGCTCTCCGGCCGGCCGAGCATGGGGGCCTGGGTGACCTACGGTCTGGGCAGCGAGGCCGACGACCTGCCGGGCTTCGTGGTGATGACCAGCAAGATGGGCCGCAGCCCGCAGCCGATCGCCGCGCGGCAGTGGCACTCGGGGTTCCTGCCCGGGCACTTTCAGGGCGTCGAGTTCGCCACCAGCGGCGCCCCGGTGCACTACGCCGCCAACCCGCCGGGCGTGACGGCGACCCACCAGCGCGACCTCGTCGACACGGTCGCGGCGCTCGAGCGGCATCGGCTCGACGCGGTCCACGACCCCGAGATCGTCACCCGCATCAGGCAGTACGAGCTCGCCTTCCGGATGCAGACCAGCGTGCCGCAACTGGCCGACCTCTCCGACGAGACGCCCGAGACGCTCGCCCTCTACGGCGCCGAGCCGGGCAAGGCGACGGTCGGCACCAACTGCCTGATGGCCCGGCGGCTCGTGGAGCGGGGCGTGCGGTTCGTGCACGTGTACGCCAGCGACTGGGACCACCACAGCGGCATCGACGGCTTCATGAAGGAGATCTGCCCGCCCACCGACACCGCGGCGGCCGGCCTGCTCACCGACCTGGCCCGGCGCGGGATGCTCGACGACACGCTGGTGATCATCGGCGGCGAGTTCGGTCGGACGCCGATGGGCCAAGGGGAGGGCAAGTCGATCGGCCGCGACCACCACATCAAGGGCTTCAGCATGGTGCTCGCCGGCGGCGGCATCCGCGGCGGCATGACCCACGGCGCCACCGACGACTTCGGCTACTTCACCGTGGCCGATCCGGTGAACGTCCGCGACCTGCACGCCACGATGCTCCATCTCGTGGGCATCGACCACCTGCGGTTCACCTACCCCTTCATGGGCCTCGACGCCAAGCTCACGGGCGTCGAGCCGGCGAAGGTCGTGAAGCCGATCCTCGCGTAACTCGCGGCGCGCTTCCGACACGTGGCCGCACGTCCGCAACGTGGCCGCAGGTTTTCAACCTGCGGGGCGAAACGTGGTCGCGCCGCGAGGGGCTGCCCGTGCCCCGGCGCCGGACGTTCGCGACGGGCATCCTGCCCGTCGCTCACTCGATGCTGACCTCGCTTCGCCATCGTGGCTGCGCTCGGTCAGCAACGCCGGCTCCCGGGGCACGGGCAGCCCCCCGCTGAGTTCATGTCCCTCGAAGCCTGGCAGTCACTTCACATCCAGTGCCAGCCGCTCGGCGCCAGGGGCCAAGGGCTCGATCCGGGCGACGCCCACCGTGATCGGCCCCGATCCGCTACGATCCTCGGAGAGAGCGTCTGCGGGGAGCATGGTCGTGACCGGCGGCTTCGACATCCAGGTGAACGGCTACTGCGGAGCCGACTTCTGCTCGCGGAACCTCACGCTCGAGCAGTGCCGCCGGGCCTGCGACGAACTCGCCGCCGACGGCGTCGATGGCATCCTCGCCACGGTGATCACCGACACGATCGAGGGCATCGGCCACAAGCTCGCCCGGCTCGTGGCCTTCCGGGATCAGGATCCCGCGATCGCCCGAATGATCGCGGGCTTTCACGTGGAAGGCCCGTTCCTGAGCCGCAAGCCCGGCTGCCCGGGGGCACACGACCCCGCGAAGATCGTGCCGGCGGACGTGGACGACGCGAAGCGGATCATCGCCGCCGGAGCCGGCCTCGTGCGGCTCGTCACGCTCGCCCCGGAGTGCGACACGGGACTCGCCACCACGTCGTACCTCGCGCGGCTCGGCGTCACGGTGTCGGCCGGCCACTGCGACCCGTCGCTCGCCGAACTCCGGGCGGCGATCGACGCGGGACTCACGATGGTCACGCACCTCGGCAACGGCTGCGCCCTCGACCTGCCACGGCACGACAACTTCATCCAGCGGGCGCTGTTCCTCCACGAGCGGCTCTGGATCTGCTACATCCCCGACGGCGTCCACGTGCCGTTCTTCGCCCTGGCCAACTACCTGGCCGTGTCGGGCCTCGACCGCACGGTCATGGTGACCGACGCGATCGTCGCCGCGAAACTGCCGCCGGGCCGCTATGCCTCCGGCGAGGGCGAGGTCGAAGTCGACGCCGCGGCCGTGGCCAGGCGGCCGGGCATGAAGAACCTCGCCGGCTCGACGATCTCGATGCGGCAACTCCGCGACAACCTCCACCGGCACCTTGGCCTCGACGACGCGGCCATCGAGCGGCTCACCGCCACCAACCCGCGGCGGGCCGTGGGACTCACCCCGGACAACCTCTCGCCATGAACCTCGCCGTGCACGCCGACCGGCCGGCGTTGGGGTCCGCCGCGGCCTGCGAGGCGGCCGACGTGCTCCGGCCGGCGCTCGCCACGCGGGGCGAGGCCACGCTCGTGGTCGCCACCGGGACCTCGCAGCTCGAGGTGCTGGCCGCGCTTGCGGCCGCCCCGGGAATCGCCTGGAACAGGGTCACGCTTTTCCACCTCGATGAATACTGCGGCCTATCCGCCGCTCATCCCGCGAGCTTTCGCCGCTACCTCCGCGAGCGGTTCTGCGACCTGCTGCCGGTGCAGCCGGCGGCCTGTCACTGGATCGCGGCCGACGGCGATCCCGCCGCGGAGTGCCGCCGGCTCGCGGGCCTCGTGCCGGCCGGCGACTTCGATCTGCTGCTCTGCGGGATCGGCGAGAACGGCCATCTCGCCTTCAACGATCCGCCCGCCGACTTCGCCGCCACCGCGGCCTACCTCGTGGTCGCGCTCGACGAGGCCTGCCGGCGGCAGCAGGTGGGCGAAGGCTGGTTCCCGGCACTCGACGCCGTCCCCAGGCACGCCATCTCGATGTCGATCCCGCGGATCATGGCCGCCCGCACGATCATCTGCTCGGTACCCGACGAGCGCAAGGCGGCCGCGGTCCGCGACACGGTGGAGGGCCCGATCACGCCGGCCGTGCCCGCGTCGATCCTGCAACGACACCACGACTGCCGGCTGCACGTCGACCGAGCCGCAGCCGCGCGGCTCGCCCCGGCGCCAGCACCGCGGCGAGTAGCCCGATGACGCCCAACCCCACGGGCTCCGGCACGGCGGCGATGCTCCCCGCCGGTCCGTTGTAGATTCCCGCGTCGAACAGGCCGGTGGCCATGAAGTCCGCCGCGTCCAACAAGTCCACGAACCCGTCGTAGTTGAAGTCCCCCTCGGCCCACGTGGCCGGGAGCCCCGACTCGTACTTGCCCGCGGACATGAACGCGGCCATGTCCACGACGTCGATCGACGAGTCGAGATTCGTGTCACCCGGCGCCGCGTAGCCGAACGTGACGCCGCCGTCGCCGCGGGCCATCCAGCCGACTGCCCGCGACAGGCCGCCGGCGACGTCGGCGGCGACGCTCCGCGACGCGATTCCCGCCGCTCCGGCCCACGTCCCGCCGTTGCGGCCGGCGACAAGGGCGGTGACGAGGTCCGATGCCGAGATGCCTCCGGCCGCGACGTTCACCAGGCTCGTGCCGACGTCGAGCTGCCCGCCGCCCACCGCCGCGTTCACCCGCAGGCTGCCCACATCCACGCTGGCGGGCAACGTCGCCGGCAGGATCCAGGCGCCGCCGGCGTTGACCGTCACGGCCGGCGACCCGGCGATCGTGCCGCTCGTCTTCGTGAGCCGGCTGAGGCCCGACGCCGACCCGATGGCGAGCGACGACATCCCGAGTACGCCACCGGAGAGCGTGACGGATCCCATGAGCGTTCCGGAGCCGCTGACCGTCTGGCCCGGGGCGATCACATAGCCGCCGGTTTTCTGGCTGACGTCGAACGTGGCCCCGGCATCGATCCTCACGCTGGCCGACGAAGCGATCGTCGCGGTCGCCCCCAAGACGAGCGTGCCCTCCCGAATCGTCGTCGGGCCGGAGTAGGTGCTGACCGCGGTCAAGAGCATGGTGCCCGGGCCCGACTTCGTCAGCCCGCCGTTGACGAGCGGCACGGCGACCTGCAGATCGACGGCGGCGGCGCCGTTGGCCACGGTGATCGTCCGCGTGCCGCCGCCGAGATCGACCATGCCCGTGGCCGCCGTGCCGGATCCCGCGCCGATTTTCGCCGTGCTGCCCGAGGTGCCCACGATCGTCACGTCGCCATTCAGCGTCAGCGTCGCCGGAACTGCGCCGCGACCGAGCGTGAGCGTGTCGAAGGTGAGGGTGGAATTGCCGGCCGTCAGCTGCCGCGCGGCGTCGACCTGGATCGTGTGGGCCGAGAAGCTCGCGCCGCCGGAGATCGACGTCGATCCCGAAACCTGCACCGACAGGGGGGTCGATTCGGCCACGGGAACGTAGTTCACGGCCAGTGATCCCCCCGTCATGGCGAACGATTCCCGGACGTAGAACTTCCGGATCGCGAAGGTGCCGCTGGTCAGCGTGACGGTGATGTCGGCCGCCGGCCGGTCGAGGATCACGGTGTCGTACTGACCGGAGGTCGGGGCCGTGCCCGAGACGCCGGGCAGCCGCGGCGTCGGCAGCGTCTGGGTGCCGATGGGCGTGACCTGCCCGGAGGCACTCACCGGGGTCGCCGGCGTCTGACCGCTGTTCCAGTTGGCGAGCGTGCCCCAGTCGCCCCCGGTGTCGCTCCACCAGACGGCCGGAACGAGCTGGTCGCGGAGAAACTCCGTGCCGCCGTTGACCACGTTGAAGTCGAGGTTGCTGTTGCCGCTGTTGAAGCTGGCCAGCGTGCCGGTGCTCGCATACTGCCAAAAGGTCCACGGCTGCGCCGTGCCGTAATCGTCCCAGGGGCCATAGACCGTCGAGAGGCCGTCGTTGGGATTGCCCGTCTGCACGTTGATCGCGTTGGGGTTGGTCTGGTTCGGATAGCGGGCGGTCCAGAGCTGCGGGAAGGCCGGTCCGGCGAGGCTCGGGGCCGCGGCGGCGGGCTTGGCGAGCTGGTCGCGTCGGGCGGATGTGGCCCCGGCCAACACGTTCGCCGCGTAGTTGCCGTTGATGTAGATCATCGGCCGGATCCGCATCACGTCGTAGATGCGACTTGAGAAGTCGATCGCGTACTGGGTGAGTTCGTTGTCGGTGCGGATGGTGTCGCCCGCCTCGAGATCGAACGTCGGCGGCAGGTAGCCCGGTCGCATGAAGGCGCCGGCCATCTGGATGAAGTGGTCGGCCTCGTCCGCGGCGGTGTTGGCGATGCCCCCCGAGTTGGAGGTGGTGGTAATGATGTCGGGCCGCGCGAAGTGGTACGAGCCGACGAGCATGCCCGCGGCCGTCGCCCGGTTCACGTTCTGGACGAAGTACGGATCATCGTACCGCTGCGAAAGCGTGAAGGCCGTGTTGTCGTTGGCCGGATAGCCGCCGTTCTTCTTGTCGACGCCGGTCGTTCCGCCTCGGCTGGCCCGCGCGAAGACGAACTGCCTGTTGTCCACGCCGCGGAGGTTGTTCCACGTCGTCTGCGAGATGCTGCCCTGCCAGGCCGAGACGTCGAGGCCCAGCAGGCGATTGCCGGAACTCTGCGCCTGCGCGGTGGCCGTGATCGCCAGCGCCACCAGCGGCACGGTCAGTCCCCGATGGCGTCGAAACCGTCTCATGACCGAAATGATACCGCTCGTCGACGTCCGCAGCCCGTTTCGGTCGATCCGCGGCGGCCCCAGGCCGGTGCTCGGCCCCGACGTGCACTCAGCCGACCTCCCCGGAGGCGATCAGGGCGGCGATCCTCCTCCCCGGAGCCGTCATGGCCAGCCGCTCGAGCCCGGCGCAGTCCACCCAGCGGCCGCCGGGCGGAGCCGGCCCGGCCCGAGCCAACCGCCGTTCGACCACGACGCACTCGATGCGGTGGTGCGTGACGCCGTAGGTCACGCGGCCGATCCGCCGCCCCGTGGCCCCCCGCGGTTCGCGGGGAAAATCCCAGAGCCCCTCCCACCATTCACCGGGACCGCGCTGCACCACGAGCACGCGACCGCGACACCGCGTCACGACCGCCGTCTCGCGGATCTCCTGCGTGGCCCGCGGCGCGGCCATCACCGGGATCTCCGCCACGCGGCCCTGCGCGGCCGCCGCGCAGTCGCCCGCGACCGGGCAGCGGTTGCACAGCGGCCGCGTCGGCGTGCAGATCAGCGCGCCGAGATCCATCAGCGCCTGGTTGAACACGCCGGCGGCCCGCCGCGGCACGAGCGTCGCTGCGAGGTCCCAGATCGGCTCGTCTCCCGCGCCCCCCACGGGTCGATCGTGGCCGCCGAGCCGCGCGAGCACCCGTCGCGAGTTGGCCTCGACGATCGGCGCGGGCAGATCGAAGGCGATCGAGGCGATCGCCCCGGCGGTGTAGCGGCCGATCCCCGGCAGCGACCGCAGCCCCGCGAGCGACCGCGGAAACTCGCCGCCGTAGTCCGCCACCACCACCCGCGCCGCCGCATGCAGTTGCCGCGCCCGGCGGTAGTACCCGAGCCCCTCCCAGTGCTTGAGCACCTCGGCCTCGCGGGCAGTCGCCAGGTCGTCAACGCGGGGAAACCGGCGAAGGAACCGGGCGAAAAACTCCTTCACCCTCTCCACCTGGGTCTGCTGGAGCATCACCTCGCTGACCCAGACCGCGTAGGGATCGCGGGTCCGCCGCCAGGGAAGATCACGGCGCGCACGGCGATACCACGCCACCAGCCGCCGCCGCATTCCGGCCGGATCGGCGAGCGTCGGCCCGGCGGCCGCCACCCGTCCGCTCTTCCCGGCCGCCCTCCGGACTCGCGCCACTTGCAATCCTCATTTTTCTGCGGTCAAACCTCGGCAGTCTATCGAGCCCGACCGACGCCGTTCGCATCCGCATGAGCCACCAGTCATCACCCGGCGGTCAGGGCCCACGGCGGCGGCGCGGAGCTGGCAAGGACAAGCTCGCTGTCGCCCGCCGCGACACCCCCACAGGCCCCGCCTGGGAGCTCGTCCATCCCCGCTGCAGCCGCAAGCGTCGGGAAGATCTCGAAGAGGTCGAGGCGATGGTGGAGGCGGGCGAGACGGAAATCGCGCACGACGAGCTCGTCTGGCTGCTCTCGGAATGCCCCGACTTCCTCGCAGCCCACGTGCAGCTCGGCCTGATCGCGCTGGAGGACGACGATGCCAAACTCGCCCGCGGCCACTTCGGCCGGGCGTACGAACTCGCGCTTCGCACCCTCGACGCCGCGGGCGGACCGCAGCCGCTCCCCTACGAGCTCGACGACAACAAGCCGTTCTTCCAGGCGGCGAAGGGGCTCGTGCACAGCCTGATGGAGCTGGGCCGGAAGCAGGCCGCCAAGGAGGTCTGCCAGCGGATCGCCCCGCTCGACCCGTCCGACCCGCTCGGCATCCAGCGAATCGCCCAGCGGTGACGGCCGGCGGTGGGCCGCGTCGGCGCGGCGGCCGTATGATATCGGCGTCCAAACCCCTTCCTCGGAGACCTGACACGATGCTTCGCCGCCGTGCCCTCGTGCTCGTCGCATGCTTCGCGATCCTCGCCACGACGCGCGGTCTTCGCGCCGAAGAGACCACGCCCCCCGCGGCCGCCGAAACGATCCGCCTCTGGGAGGCCGAGCCGCCCGGCGCGCTCGGCACGGCCGACCACGATGTGCCCGTCGTCGCCTGGTGGCCGGCGGCGCAGGCGGCCGCACCGACCGCGGCGCTGGTGATCTGTCCCGGCGGCGGCTACGGCAGCCTCGCCGATCACGAGGGGAGCGACTATGCCCGCTGGCTCAACGCGCAGGGCATCTCGGCCTTCGTGCTCCGCTACCGGCTCGGCAGCAAGGGCTACCGGCATCCGGTGATGCTCGGCGACGTGTCGCGGGCAATCCGTCTCGTGCGGGCCGGCCACGAGCGGTTTCACATCGATCCCGCGCGGGTCGGCGTGATGGGCTCGTCGGCCGGCGGCCACCTCGCCCTCACCGCCTGCATCCACGGGCCCGCGGCCGACCCGCAGGCCGCCGACGCCATCGACCGGGTGTCGGCCCGGCCCGACCTCGGGGTCCTCTGCTACCCCGTCGTGAGCATGCTCCCGGAGAAGACCCATGCCGGCTCGCGGAAGAACCTCCTCGGCGCCACACCCGACGAGGAAGTCGCTCGCCAGCTCTCCGGCGAACTCGCAACGCACGACGACGTGCCGCCGCTGTTCATCTGGCACACCTGGGAAGACAAGGCGGTGAAGCTCGAGCCGATCCTCGAGCTCGGCGTGCAGCTCAAGGCCCGCGGCCGCCCCTTCGAGCTGCACGTCTACGAAACCGGCAGCCATGGTCTCGGGCTCGGGGTTCGTCCCTACGACCCCTCGAAGACGCTCCATCCCTGGACCGGCGAATGCCGCCGCTGGCTCGCCGCGCGAGGCTTCTGACCACGCATGCACGACGCCGCGGCGGCCGGCCGCTTCATCTCGCTCGAGGGCATCGACGGCGCCGGTAAGTCGGCACAGATCGGCCGCCTCGCCGACTGGCTGCGCTCCACGGGGCGCCGCGTCACCACCTGCCGCGACCCGGGCTCCACGCCGGTGGGCGACGCGGTCCGCGCGATCCTCCTCGATCGGCACGACCTGCACCTCGCGGCGACCGCGGAGATGTTCCTCTACATGGCCGCCCGGGCACAGCTGGTGGCGGAGGTGATCGAGCCGGCCATCGCCCGCGGCGAGTGGGTCGTGTCCGACCGCTACCTGCTCTCGAACATCGTCTACCAGGGGCACGCCGGCGGGCTCGACCCGGAGGCGATCCGCGGCGTGGGCCGGATCGCGACGGCCGGGCGGATGCCCGACCTCGTGATCCTGCTCGACGTGGATCTCGAGACAAGCGCGCGACGGCTGGCACGGCCGCTCGACAAGCTCGAAAGCCGCGGCACCGAATACCGGGCGCGGCTGCGGGCCGGTTACCACGCGGAGGCGGCGGCCCACGCCGAGACGCTGGTCACGATCGACGCCACCGCGAGCATCGACGACGTGGCGGCGGCGATTCGCGCCGCCGTGAGCGCACGGTTTCACGACCTGAGGTAGGAGGCCGCATGGCCTGGCAGGGAATCGAGGGGCACGACGCGATCGCCGAGCGATTCGTCGCCGCGCACGCGCGGGGGCGGGTGTCGGGGTCGTATCTGTTCGTCGGGCCACCCGGGATCGGCAAGGGGACGTTCGCGCTGGCGCTGGCGAGGTCGCTCACCTGCGAACGGCCGCAGCCCGGGCTCGCGGCCTGCGGTGCCTGCGGATCCTGCGTGCAGGCCCTGGCCGGCAGCCATCCCGACATCGACGTCGTCCGCAAGCCCGACGACCGCTCGACGATCCCGCTGGAGCTCCTGATCGGCGACGACGACCACCGCATGCGGGAGGGGCTCTGCTGGCGGATCCTGCTCAAGCCGGTGCTCGGCCCGCGGAAGGTCGCGGTGATCATGGACGCCGATCACTTCTCGGACGAGGCGGCCAACTGCCTCCTCAAGACGCTCGAAGAGCCGCCGGCCGGCGCGGCGATCATCCTCGTGGGCACCGCCCTGGAACGGCAGCTGCCCACGATCCGCTCCCGCTGCCAGGTGATCCGCTTCGCCGCGCTCCCGGACGCCGTCGTGCGGCAGGTGCTCGAGCGGGAGACCGCCGCCGCCGGCGCGCCGGTGGACGCCGCAACGCTCGACCGCTGCAGCCGCTCCGCCGGCGGAAGCCTGTCGCGTGGGCGGCTTCTGCTCGATCCCGAGGTCACGGCCTTTCGCCGCCGGCTCTTCGACCTGCTCGCCGCACGGCCGCTGCACGGCGTCGATCTCGCCCGCGAGACGACCGCCTTCGTGGAAGCGGCCGGAAAGGAGGCGCCACCGCGGCGAACCCGGCTGCGGCTCGTGCTCGACGCCACGCTCGACGTGCTGCGGCAGGCGGCGCGACGCGGCGTGGGTGCGGCCGCCGGCGATCCCGCGATCGACCGGGCCGCCACCGCGTGGTCCGCCGACGCCGACATCACCACCGCCGCCATCGACCGCACGCTCGATGCGGCCGATGCCGTGGACCGCAACGCCAACCTCGGCGTGCTGGTAGATGCCTGGACCGCCGTGCTCGAGGAACCCAGGCTCGGCCGACTGCGGTGAGCCGGCGGGGGCTTCGCCCGGCTTCGCAGCCCCCCCAGCTTGCCGAAGACCCACGGCGATCACTCGCGACCCTGCCGCGCACGCCACGCCGGATCGATTTTTCCGGAGGTGCCTGTCGATCCATCCGCAGGGGTCGTGCCGGTTCGACACGCCCCGCTCGTTCGGCAGGCGGACACCAGCGACCATGGCAACGACCCAGCGGACCGCGCACGGCCGCGCCGGCTCGATCGTCGCGTCGGCGTTCTTCGCCGGCCTGGCCTTCGCGATTCTGGTCGTGGGTCCGGCGGCCTGGGAACCGTCTCCCGAGTCGTCGTTTCGCATCGACGACGTCGCGGTCGAGGCGGAGCGGCCTCCGGTCGAGGTCGCCGACGATCTGCCTCGCACCGCCGTGCTGCTCGCGGCCAAACCGACGGCCGTGGCGACGTTTCCGGAACGGCTCGCGCTGGCGGACGCCGCCGCCCCCATCGCGAAGGCGATCGTGGCCCAGGCGCTGCCGACCTCGGGCGACCGCGCCGTGTCCAACGCGGCTGCCCGCGAGACGGTGTCACGGCCGGCCGCGCCCGTCGCGGTCGTGGAAGCCGATCTCGTGCCCACGCCGCCGCCGACGGCCGCCGTCGCTGTGCCCGAGGCCGAATCGACACCACCGGTGCCCGCGGAGTCGCCGGAGCTTCGCGCCCTCGTCTCTCGCCTCCAAGCGACCGCGACGACCGTCGCCGAACCCGCGGCCGCGCCGGTGATCCCCGGCGACTCGGCTCCGCCGACGAGCCCGGCGGCACCGCTCCCCGGCGAAGCGTGGAACGATCCCGACGGCAGCAACTGGACCGAGTCTCCCGACGCGGCTCCGGAGCCGCATGTCGGAGCGACACCCCGTGGCAGCCGCTTGCTGGGTCGGCTGATCGAGCGGCGTGGCGAACCCGACCGGGGCCCGCCCGCCGCGGGGCCCCCCTCCACCAGCCGCCTGCTCGACCGGGTCCGCGAGCGGTTCAGCCCGCGACCCGACGGCCCACCACACGAGCCGGAATCTCCAGGACTCCCGGCCCCGGAGACCGTCAGCGATGGCTCCCGTTGGCCGGAGCCTGTGTCGCTGCGCGGGCAACTCGATCCACTCGCGAAGACGCGCGGCGGCGAGCCCGTCGCCACCTGGGCCGCCGCGGCGCTCGGCAGCCTCACGGACGTTCTGGCGACCGGCGGCCCGCGGGATGCTGCCGGTGAATCCACGCTGATCGCGCTCGGCGACCGGGTGACCGAGGGCATGCAGATCGCCGACGCCCTTCCGGACCACGGCCTCGCCTCGCGGACGCGGCGGGCGGCACTGGCGATCGCGAGGCGGGTGGCGGTCTGGCGGGCCGCGGCGGCATGCTGCGCGGAGACCGCCCCAGCCCGCGGCGGCACGCCCGCCGATCTCGCGCCGGGGATCGCCGCGGCCAGTTCGGCCGCCGAGGTGGCGGCGCTGCTCGTGGCACTGGAACGGTTCGAGTCGTCGCGGGATCCTGCCGACGCCCGCGCGGTTCGGGAGGCGACCCGGCTCATCGCGGCCACGCGAGCGGCGACCGCCGAGGGGGTCGATCGCGCCGTCCACGATCACTACCTGTCGCCCAACGTCCGCATCTCCGTGAACGAGCTGTTCGTCGAGAAGCTGCTCCCGGAGACGACGACCATCACGAGCCCGCTCCACGACTACGTGCTCGGCCGCCAGGTCCGCGGCACGAAGACCGTGGAGCAGTCGACCGCGGTGCGGTTCACGCCGCATCCGGCCGAAATCCGTCTCGATCTCCTCGTCAGCGGCGCCGTCGCCTCCCGGACGGTCACCGATGCGGGATCCGTCTCGATCCACTCCCGCGGCCAATCGAGCTTCACCGTCTTCAAGCCGATCCACGTGTCGCCGCGCGGCCTGGCCTTCGACGCCGCCCGCGGTTCCGCCTCGAATCAGTCCCAGCTGGCGGGCATCGAGACCGGGTTCGACTCCGTCCCCCTGATGGGCTCGCTCGTCCGCACCATCGCCCGCAACCAACACGACGAGAATCTCGACCAGGCGACCCGCGAGGTCAACGTGAAGATCGTGAGCCGCGCCTGCCGCGAGGTGGATGCCCAGACCGAACCGCAGCTGACCGCGGCGGCGAAGCGCGTGCGAGAGCGGTTCTGGACACCGATGGAGCGGCTGGGTCTCGAGCCGGCCGCGGTCGCCCTGGAGACGGCGGCCGGCGCGGCGACGGCGCGGCTGCGGCTCGCGGCCCCCACCCAACTCGCCGCCCACACCCCGCGGCCGCGGGCGCCGGACGACGCGCTGTTCAGCATCCAGATCCACGAGTCGACGGTGAACAACGCCTGCGGCCGCCTCGGTCTCGCGGGGCAGACGATGGGCCTCGAGGCGCTGACCCACCACGTCTGCACCCAGCTGGGATTGCCGCCGACGGTGCCCGACGATCTGCCCGAAGGCGTCGAGGTGACCTTCGCGGCGGACGATCCCGTGCGGGTGGAGTGCCGCGATGGGCTCGTGCACGTCCACGTGGCGCTCGCGGCGCTCGAGAGCGGCCGGCGGAGCAACTGGTACGACATCGTGGCCCACGTCGCCTACAAGCCGACGGCCACGGGGATGCGGGTCGCCCTCGAACGGGAAGGGCCGGTGCAGCTCAGCGGCCCCGGCCAGAAGGGCCGCATGGAGTTCGGGCTGCGGACCATCTTCGGGAAGATGTTTCCCAAGGAGCGTCCCGTGCAGCTCGTTCCCGAGACCCTCGTGGCCAATCGCCGCTTCGCCGGCGTGCAGGCGGTGCAGGCGGTGACCGCCGACGGCTGGCTCGCGATCGCGCTGGCCCCGGGGGCACCGATCGGCAAGCCGATAGCGCCGGGAAAGCCACCGGCCACCGCGGCCAGAGCCGCGGAGCTTCCGCAGCGCATCCTGCGGCGCTGAGCCGCCGGCCGCCGCTCGCGGCGCGTTACAATGCCCGCGTCGCAGGATCGACGCCCGGGGCGGCGCGTGAGACGAGGCGGTGGACATGCGGTGTGGAGCGCGCGGAGCCGGACTGTCGGCGTTGCTGGGCGTGAGCATCGTGATCGCCTCCACGCTGCTCGCAGCAACGCGTGCTCGGGCCGCCTCCACGCTCGATCGCACCGGGCGGTTCGCGATCCAGTGGTGGACGATCGACGATGGCCTGCCCGAGGCGCCGGTCAATGGCGTCGCCTTCGCCCCGGACGGCACACTCTGCTGCACCACGCCGACGCGCATCGCCCGCTTCGACGGCGTGTCGTTCGAACCGCTTCCCGCCCCCCTGACCGATCCCGTCCGCGAGGCGATCGGCGGCTTCTCGAACGTCGGCTTCGACCGCGAGGGTCGGCTCTGGGTGCAGGGCGGTCGGGCCGCCGCGATGCTCCACGACGATCCCCGCCGCGCGGACCGCTGCCGGTGGACGGTGCACGTGCATCGCCAGGGGCGGTTCAACAGCCTCGCATTCACCGCGGCGGGGCGGCCGGTGCTCGTCGGCCCGAACGAAGTGCTCGCGTTCGACGGGAAGCGGTTTCGCGAGGTCGCGGGCGTCGTCCGCAACGATCGCCGGGTGCTGTGGCGTTACGGCGACGTCGATCCCGGCTCGGGTGAACTCTGGCTCTGGGGCGACACCCTCCGCCCTGGCGACCTGCGGCGGGCCGCACTGCCGGCCGGGGGCGTGGCGCCGCTCGAGGTCGTCGCCGATGTCGCGCCGGGCGGCGACGTGATCTCGATGGGATTCTGCCCCGACGGGCCGCTGGCGCTGTTGCCGGATTGCGGGACGGTCCGGGGCCCCGAGGGCTGGCAACGGCTGCCGCCGATCCTGCCCGACGCCGACTATCGCCGCAGCGGCAAGATCGCCTCGACGTCCGACGGCACGGTCTGGATCTCGAGCCACAACGGCATCATCGCCTGCCGCGACGGCGTGGCCGAGCAGGTGACCAGCGGGCTGCCTGGCTTCTCGCTGCGGACCGGGGCGATCGTCGCCGACCGGCAGGGGGGCATCTGGGCGGCCTGCTTCGGCGGCCTGCTCGCCGTGCGCCGCACGGCGCTCGAGGTCGAGCCGGTCGCCGACTGCCGGACCGCCTTCGAGCGGGCTGATGGCTCGCTGCTCGTGGCCAGTCCAGGACTCGTGGCGAAGCTCGCCGCGGTTCAATCCGGATCCGGCCAACCGCTCGGCACGCTCGCGGCCGCCTCGGTGCCAACGGCGATCGTCGAGGATCCGAGAGGCCGCGTCTGGGTGGGCACGCAGGACAACTTCATCCTCCGCATCGACCAGGGACTCGTCACCCGGGTCACGAAGCCGGCCGAGCCATTCCGCGAGCTCCGCAACATCAACGCCCTCGCCTGCGACGCCAGGGGTCGCGTCTGGGCCGCGACGGCCAACGGCCTGGCGGTCCACGACGAAGCCAGCGACTCGTTCCACACGATCACGCCGGATGACCGGACGGCGCAGACGGTGGTGATCGGGCTGGCCGCGGAGGACGACGGCTCGATGCTCGCCGCGATCCAGAGCCGGGGCGTGGAGCGGATCGCCGCCGACGGCACGGTCACCCCGATCCTGTCCGCGGCCGACATGCCTGGACGGAGGATGATCGTGTTCCGCCGCGACTCTCGGGGATGCCTCTGGGTCGGTGGCGAGCGAGGCCTCGTCCGCCACGCATCCCGGGGGCCGCTGCTCCGGCTGTCCACCGCCACCGGACTGGTGGACGACACGATCCGGCAGATCGACGAGGACCGTTCCGGACGGCTCTGGCTCGCCACCCGCAGCGGCCATATCCAGGGCCTGCGGCTCGACGATCTCGACCGGCTTTCCCAAGGCGACCTGTCGGTCGTCCGCGGCGTGATCCTCGGGCCGCTCGACGGCGTCGGGGATGCCGAGTGCATCGGCCGGATGGGCCGCGCGGTCCGCTCCGGAGACCCGCGACTGGCGACGATCACGGTGCCCGTCTCCACCGGAGTCATCCGCTTCGATCCCGAGACGATCGTCTCGGAGGCGGCGGCGACCAGCCCACGCGTGGTCCGCAACGCCGTCGTACCGTTCGGATTTCGGTTCACGACGCCGGGACTCCACTGGGCGCTCCCGCCGCTGCATCAGACACGGTTGTCCGGCGTTGACGACGCCTGGTCGGCCCCCACCGCTGCCCAGCGCCGCGACTACGCGACGCTGCCCCCCGGCACCCACCGGTTCGAGGTGCGCGCGATCGTCGGCGAGACCGATCGCGACTTCCCGACCGCGTCGCTGCCGATCACGATCGCCGCCCCCTGGTGGCGCCGGCCGGGCACGCTGGCGGCGTTCGGCGTGGCTCTCGCCGCGACGGCCGCTGCCGCGGCCCGGGAGGTGACCCGCCGGCGGTCCCGACGGGTGATCGAGGCGCTGGAATGGCAACGCGCGATGGACCGCGAGCGGGCCCGGATCGCCCGCGACATCCACGACAGCCTCGGGGCGGGCCTCACCCGCATGGCGATGATGAGCGACCTCGCCCGCACGGGGGCCACTCCCCAGAAGAACCTGCCGGATCGACTCGACGCCATTTACCGCAACGCGCGGAGCCTCGCACGATCGGTGGACGAGATCGTCTGGGCGGTCAATCCGCGAAACGACACCGTGGCCCAGTTCGTCTCCTACGTCGTCCAGGACGTCGAGGAGTTCGTGCACGCCGGCGACCTGTCGCTGCGGCTGGACGTGCCCGACGGTCTGCCCGACGAGCGGCCGCTGCCCACGCACGTTCGGCATCACATCTGCCTGGCGATCCGCGAGGCCCTGCAGAACGTGCTCCGCCACTCCGCGGCGAGCCACGTGGACTTCGCGATCCGGATGGATGACGACTCGATCACCGTCACCATCCGCGACGACGGCGTCGGCTTCGCGACCGAGCGGCCGCCTGCGGCCGAGCAGGACGGCCTGGCCAACATGCGGCACCGGATCGGCGAGGTGGGCGGCGGCGTCACGATCGCGTCCGCGCCGCGCGAAGGGACGACCGTGACGTTCCGGGTGCCCGTTGACTTCCGCCGGCGGATCGTCGGCACCACCCCGCTGGAGACCATGCATGACCGCTGAACGAGCCTCGAAGCCGGCGGCGCAGCCCCCGACAGCCGAGCCGATCGACGTGGCCCTGATCGAGGACGACTCCGGGACCCGGGCCAGCCTGCGGGAGATCATCGCAAGCGCCGCCGACTGCCGCTGCGTCGGGGAGTTTCGCACGGTGGCCGAGGCCATCGCGGGCATCCCGAACGTCGCCCCGAAGGTGGTGCTCGTCGACGTCAACCTGCCCGACGGCACCGGCGTGGACTGCGTGCGGAAGCTCGCGCCGACCATGCCCGCCACGGAGTTCGTGATGCTCACGCTCTATCAGGACGGCGACATCCTCTTCGATGCGCTCGCCGCCGGGGCCCACGGCTACCTCATCAAGCCGGTCCGGGTGGACGAGCTGCTCGCCGCGATCCGCGACGTCGTGGAGGGGGGATCGCCGATGTCGAGCATGGTGGCGCGGCGGATCGTGCGGTCCTTCGAGCGACACGCCCCGGTGCACGTGGCGCCGCTGCCCAAGGGGAACGAGATGCTCGAACTCGCCCCCCGCGAGCGCGAGGTGCTCGACCTCCTCGCGGCGGGCGCGATGTACAAGGAAGTGGCCAAGCAGCTCGGCGTCAGCCGCAACACCGTGATCACCTACATCCGCCGCATCTACAAGAAACTCCACGTCCATTCGCGGCACCACGCGGTCGAGCGTTACCGCCGAATGCAATGAGCCCCGGGCGGCCGGGCCCACGCGCGGCGAACGAACCGCGTTGCCGACGCTCGGGCACCATCTACAATGCGGCCTCGCAGTCCCCCCCTCCCGGAGCCACGCCGATGCCCGCCGCGCCTGCCTTCCGTATCGAATCCGACAGCATGGGGGAGGTCCGGGTTCCCGCCGACCGCTACTGGGGTGCGCAGACGGAGCGGTCGCGCGACAACTTCAAGATCGGTATCGACCGGTTTCAGTGGGGAAGGGCGGTCAAGAAGAGCCTGGGGATCCTCAAGAAGTGCGCGGCGCTCGCCAACGGCGAGCTCGGCCAGCTGCCCGCCGAGACGGTGAAGCTGATCGTACAGGCGGCGGACGAGGTGATCGCCGGGAGGCTCGACGACCACTTCCCGCTCGTCGTCTTCCAGACCGGCAGCGGCACGCAGTCGAACATGAACGCCAACGAGGTGATCTCGAATCGCGCGATCGAGATCGCCGGCGGCGTGATGGGCTCGAAGAAGCCGGTGCATCCCAACGACGACGTCAACCGCGGGCAGTCGTCGAACGACACGTTTCCGACGGCGATGCACATCGCGGCGGTCGAGGTGATCCACGACCGGCTGCTGCCCGCCGTGCGCCAGCTCCGCGACGTGTTCCTCGGCCTCGAGCGGAAGCACGCCGACCTCGTGAAGATCGGCCGCACGCACCTCCAAGACGCCACGCCGATCACCCTCGGCCAGGAGATCTCCGGCTGGCGGTCGCAGCTCGACGACCGGATCGCGGTGCTCGAGCAGACGCTGCCGGGCCTCTACCAGCTGGCCATCGGCGGCACCGCCGTGGGCACCGGCCTCAACGCCCACCCGCGGTTCGGTGACGTGGCGGCCAGCCACATCGCCCGGGAGACGGGCCACCCGTTCGTGTCGGCGGCCAACAAGTTCGCGGCCCTGGCCGCCCACGACGCCATGGTCGACATGAGCGCGGCGGAGCGCGGCCTGGCGATGGCGCTGTTCAAGATCGCCAGCGACATCCGCCTGCTGGCCTCGGGCCCACGGTGCGGGATCGGCGAGATCTCGATCCCGGAGAACGAGCCCGGCAGCTCGATCATGCCCGGCAAGGTGAATCCCACCCAGTGCGAGGCGATGACGATGGTCTGCGTGCAGGTGTTCGGGAACGACGCCGCCGTCGCCTTCGGCGGATCGCAGGGGCACTTCCAGCTCAACGTCTTCAAGCCGCTGATGGTCCACAACGTGCTCGAGAGCGCCGACCTCATGGCCGACGCCTGCGACTCGATGCGGCTCCACTGCGCCACCGGCATCGAGCCCAACCTGGCGCGGATCAAGCATCATCTCGACGATTCGCTGATGCTCGTCACCGCGCTCAACACCCACATCGGATACGAGAAAGCGGCGAAGATCGCGAAAAAGGCCCACGTCGAAGGGACGAGCCTCAAGGAGGCCGCGGTGGCGCTGGGCTACGTCACGCCCGAACAGTACGACCAGTGGGTCGTGCCCGTGGAGATGACACGGCCGCTCCCGGCCTGAACCGTCACGAGCCCTGGACGAGCACGTTCCTGAACTGCCAGGGATCGCCGGGGTCGATGTTCTCACCGAACAGGCCGGGGCGGCCGGTGAGCGGCGTCCAGTCGGTGTAGTGGCCGGTGACCGGCCCGAGGTAGGGACGCTGGACCTCCAGGCACCGCCGGAAGTCCATCTCGTCGGCCTCCACGATGCCGGCCTGCGGATGCTCCAGGGCCCAGACCATCCCCGCGAGGACGGCGGACGAAACCTGCAGGCCGGTCGCGTTCTGGTAGGGGGCGAGGTCGCGGGTCTCGTCGATGGAGAGCTGCGATCCATACCAGTAGGCGTTCTTCTCGTGGCCGTACAGCAGCACTCCCAGCTCGTCGATGCCGTCCACGATCTCGTGCTCGTCGAGGATGTGAATCCGCTCCTGGCGGACACCCGCCCGGCCGAAGAGCTCGTGCAGCGAGAGCACGGCATCGTCGGCAGGGTGATACGCGTAGTGGCAGGTGGGACGGTAGGCGACGCCGTCGGCCGCCGAGTCGTCGCGGATCGTGAAGTAGTCCGCGATCGAGATCGATTCGTTGTGCGTGACCAGGAAGCCGTACTGCGGCCCCGGCGTGGGGCACCAGGAGCGCACCCTCGTGTTGGCACCGGGCTGGAGGAGGTAGGCACCCGCCTTGGAGCCGATCGTCTCCAGGCGGCCGTTCTCCGGCAGCCACTTCTCGTGGGTGCCCCAGCCCAATTCCGCCGGCTGCATCCCCTCGGAGAGGAAGCCTTCGACGCTCCAGGTGTTGACGAACACGTTCCTCGGCTTGGGATTCCGCGACCGCTGCGTGTCGCGTTCGGCGATGTGAATCCCCTTGACGCCGAGATCACGCATCATCCTGGCCCAGCCGGGCTGGTCGCCGGCGGCCGGCGTGGGCAGTGGCCGGCCCAGGTCGCGGGCCAAGTCGACGAGCGCCTGCTTCACGAACCACGACACCATGCCCGGATTGGCTCCGCAGCACGACACGGCGGTGGTGCCACCGGGATGCCGGGCCTTCTCCTCGCGGACCGTCGCCCGCAGCGCGTTGTTCGTGCGAGCCTCCGGCCCGGCGCTGCGATCGAAGTAGAAACCCGGCCAGGGCTCGACCACCGTGTCGATGTAGAGCGCCCCCACCTCCCGGCAGAGCCGCATGATGTCGAGCGACGAGGTGTCGACCGAGAGATTGACGCAGAATCCCTGGCCGCCGCTGGTGAGCAGCGGCTCGAGGAGGTGCCGGTAGCGGTCGCGAGTCACGCCCTGATGGATGAATCGCACACCGTGCCGGTCGAGGATCTCCCGCCCGCTGTCGTCGGGGTCGATGACCACCAGCCGGGAGCGGTCGAACTCGAAGTGCCGTTCCAAAAGCGGCAGCGTGCCCCGGCCGATCGACCCGAAGCCGATCATCACAATCGGGCCGTCAATCCGGCCGTGAACGGGCCACTTCGTCATGCGATCACTCCAGGAGGGGCTCGGGCGTGGGCGGATTCTCCGCGATGGCGTGGGGCCTGTCCATTCCCGCCGCCAGACGCGCGACCGCAGGAAGCCCAATCGCCAGTGGCCGCAGGTTTGCAACCTGCGGTGCCCCGCCGCTCGGGGCTGTCCGTGCCCGTCGCCGGACGTTCGCCACCAGGAAGCCCAATCGCGTAAGCGATGGGGATCTGCGTGCCCCGCCGCTCGGGGCTGTCCGTGCCCGTCGCCGGACGTTCGCCACCAGGAAGCCCAATCGCGTAAGCGATGGGGATCTGCGGTGCCCCGCCGCTCGGGGCTGCCCGTGCCCGTCGCCGGACGTTCCCCACCAGGAAGCCCAATCGCGTAAGCGATGGGGATCTGCGTGCCCCGCCGCTCGGGGCTGTCCGTGCCCGTCGCCGGACGTTCCCCTCGGCCTTCCAGGCCTCGGCTCTCTGCATGTCCGCTGCGCTTCGGCATCCTGCCTGCGCTTGCTCCCATAGCCCGGCTCCCGGGCACGGGCAGCCCCTCGCTCCTCGTTCGCTGGTGCGCTGGTGCGCTGGTTCAACCCGATCCGTGCGGCGTTCACGGCAACGCGATCCGCGTCCGCGGGGGCCGGGATGGCCCCCGCGGACACGACCTGCCGATCAGATCGCGGCGGCAGCCGTCTCGCCGGTGCGGATCCGGACGACCTCCGCGAGGT
>Ga0208249_1000112_pt1 | contig 24686 bp, 8 predicted proteins | sample CryBogmetaGMA1M_FD_184546 | JGI IMG/M metagenome (GOLD analysis project Ga0208249, IMG submission 184546) | Freshwater microbial communities from Crystal Bog, Wisconsin, USA - MA1M (SPAdes) | ecosystem: Environmental > Aquatic > Freshwater > Lake | place: Crystal Bog, Wisconsin, USA | collected...
ACGTCCCGGCCGGGAGAAAGATCCCGATCGGCAGTGTGAAGGCGAACATCGGCCACACGCTCGAAACGGCCGGCATGGCCAGCCTGGTCAAGGTCGTGCTTGCCATGGAGCATGGCCTCATCCCCCCTGGCTCGACCTGCAGCGAATACAACGAGGACTTCGACTGGGAGCGGGGCCCGTTCGTCGTTCCCAGCCAGTCGATCCCGTGGCCGAAGCGGGCCGATGGCGAAGCCCGCCGGGCTGCGGTGAATGCCTTTGGGATCGGGGGTCTCAACGTCCATCTGGCCCTTGCCGAGCATCTCCCTGGCCGACCGGCGGCCACGCTGCTGCCGGCGGCGCCGAAAGGCAAGGCCGACGACGAAGCGGTGGCCATCGTCGGCATCGGCAGCGTGCTCCCCGGCGCCCTGTCGGTCGAAGCCTTCCGGTCCCTCGTCCGCCGAGGGGAGACGGCGATCGGCCCGGTGCCGGGATCGCGCTTCGATGTCGCACGGGCCCTTGATCCGACGGCTCCCCGGACGTGGCACACTGTGGCCGGGGTCGGGGGCTTTGTCGAGGGATTTGTCTACGACTGGCGCCGGCACAAGGTGCCGCCGAAGCAGATCGCCGCCGCCAATCCGCTCCAGTTCATGCTCCTCGAAGCGGCCGATGCCGCAATTGCCGAAGTCGGTGGGGTGGCGGCGCTCGACCGCGTCCGTACCGGAGTCGTCGTGGGGACGATGTTCGGTGGCGAGTTCTCCAACGATCTTCAGATGGGGCTCCGCCTCCCGGAAACCTCGCGCCACCTTCGCGCTGCCCTCGGTCGCCGGGGCATCGCGCCGCGGGACATCGAGCGGATCGTCGAGGGCTATGGGAAGAAGCTCCTCGAGAAGATGCCGGCGCTGGTCGACGAGACGGGGAGCTTCACGAGCTCCACGCTCGCCAGCCGGCTGACGAAGTCGTTCGATCTCATGGGGGGCGCGTTGGCCCTCGACTCCGGGGATTGCTCCGGCGTCTCGGCGCTGTCGGCGGCGGTTGACCTCCTTCGAGAGCGTGATTGCGATGCCGTCCTGTGTGCCTCAGGCCAAAGGTTTCTCGACCTGACCGCATTCGAGGAACTCTCCCTTGCCGGGCTCCTCGCCGATGCTCCGGCATCACCGCTCGCGATGCGTGGCGAGGGACGTGTTCCCGGTGAGGGAGCCGTGGTGATGGTGCTCAAGCGTCTCGCCGACGCCCGGAGTGCCGGTAACCGCATCCATGGCGTGATTCGTGGCGTGTCGGTGGGATCAGGAACTTCGGTGGCTGGTGCTACTTCACGCGTTGTTCGTGAGGCTCGGCTTCAGGCGGGGATCAATCCGTCGGCCGTCAAGGTGATGGAGATCTCCGGATCCGGGACACTCGCGATCGACGAACCGGAACTCCTTGCCGTCGCTGCCGAATATGGCGTCGATGCTCTGGCCGGGGCAGTCGAGGGGCTTGTCGGCCACCTCGGAGCGGCCGCCGCCGCAGCCGGTTTGATCAAGCTTGCCGACGTTCTCGAATCAGGGCACATGCCGGCGATGAGCGTGGCCGGGCCGGCACGGGCTGGGTTGCGCGTGGCATCGACCGAACCGGTCGCCGTGCCAGCCATCGATGCCAGTGGCTACCGGGCTGGGTGCGTGACGGTTGTCCACGACACTCAGGTCGGCCACGTGGTCATGGATAACGGGCTCGCGGTGCCGGCGGCGGCGAAGGAACGGGCTGCGATCGCTCCGGCGCCGGTGGCCATCCCCGCTCCGTCTCGCTCTGAGGAGAGTGCCCTGCCGAGAGGGCGCCCCCTCGTGGCGGCCCTCTTTCCGGGGCAGGGGTCACAGTACACCGACATGTTCCGCGGTCTCGTCGCGGAGTCGCCCGCGGCCCGGCAGGCCGTCGAGACCCTCGACGCGTGTGCCCGGTCGGCAGGCTTCGAGACCCTCGCCGGGATCGCCTGGCAGGCCGACAATGCTTTGGGCACGGCGGTGTGGGACACCCAGTGGGGGATGTACCTTGGCGATCTCCTCGCCTGGACCGTTCTCGAGGGGATGGGCTTCAGCCCCGACGTCATTGCCAGCCACAGCTTCGGGGAATTCCCGTCGCTGGTGGCCGCCGGCGCCTGGAGCTTCGCCGAGGGTGCGCGGGCCACGCAGGCCCGGGCTGCCGCCGTCGAGCAGCACGGTCCGAAACACGGGGCGATGCTCTCCGTGATCGCCCGTCGCGAGGAGGTCGCCGCGGCGATCGAACCCTTTGCCGGACACGTGTGGGTGTGTGCCGAGAACGCGCCCCAGCAGTCGGTGATTGGCGGCCATGCCCGCGCCGTCGATGCTGTCGAGGTGCTCCTCGAGGGGCGGCGCATCCGGTCGAAGCGTCTGGCCGTGCCCAGCCCGTTCCACACACCGCTCCTCGCCGCTGCCGCCGCGAAGCTCGCCGAAGCGATTGGCAGAATGGCGATCTTGCCCCCGTCGCGCCGCGTCTACAGCAGCACGACGGCGGCGCCGATGGCCACGGTCGACGACGTTCGTGACAGCCTTGTTCGCCAGATGACGCAGACGGTGCAGTGGGTCGACGTGGTCGAGAAACTCTGGGCCGATGGGGTGCGGACGTTCGTCGAGGTCGGGCCTTCGGGCGTGCTCACCGGTCTGACGCGACGCGTCCTCGAAGGTCGCGACGGCGCGACCTTCATCCAATTCGATCAGCGCGGCCGTGACGTGGCCGGTCATCTCGCCAAGGTCCGCGATCAGCTCCATGCCGTCGGGGCGCTCGGCGCGGCTCCTGCCGATCCGGTTGTCGTGGGCAAGTCTGCTCCGCGGCCGGCCACCGTGCTGTCGTTCGATGCCACCTCCCGGCGGCGGGCGCGGAACCGGGCTGGCGGGGGGCCCGTCCGCCCTGCGACCACGCCCCGCTTCCCCGAGAAGCCCACGCCGCCGGCTTCCCCCGTTCAAGCCCTCCCCAAAGTCCAGGCAGTCGCGCATGGCCAGCCGGCCAGTGCCACGGCTGCTCCGGTTGCGGTGCAGTCGGTGAGCGTGAAGCCGGTGCCCGTGCCAACTGCTCCGGTGGCCACCGGGGTCAACCGGCTGACGCCCCCGGCTGCCGCCAAATCCGCGGCTCCCCGAGCGGCAACGGCGTCGGAGTTGGAGAGATTCCTCGTCGATTTCGTCGTCGATCAGACGGGCTATCCGCAGGAGATTGTCGAGCTCGACGCCGATCTCGAAGGGGATCTCGGCATCGACAGCATCCGCAAGGCGCAGCTCTTCGGTGAGATCGGCCAGCGCTACGGGCTCTCGGCCGATGCGAGTGTCTCGCTCGATGACTTCCGCACCCTCCGCCATCTTCTCGACTACTTGCTGCCGCGCGTCGGCGGCAAGGCGGAGATAGCAGTGTTGGCGACCAACTCAACGCATGTCGCTGCAAGAGTGTCGCGGGGCGGCTACGCCACCAACGGCCATGGCTCCAACGGGCACTCGGCCAATGGCCATGCGTCGCATGGCCACGAGGGGAACGGCCACGCTTCCAACGGTCATGCCAAGGCCAAGACTGTCAGCGCGACGGCGGTTGTCGAGGCTCCGGCCGTCGGCAACGACACGGCCGTCGAGCTGGAAAGCTTCCTCGTCGAGTTCGTCGTCGAACAGACGGGCTATCCGCAGGAGATCGTCGAGCTCGACGCCGATCTCGAAGGAGATCTCGGCATCGACAGCATCCGCAAGGCGCAGCTTTTCGGTGAGGTCGGCCAGCGCTACGGGCTCTCGGCCGATGCGAGTGTCTCGCTCGACGACTTCCGCACCCTCCGCCATCTCCGCGACTACATGCTGCCGCGCGTCGGTGGCGCGTCGTCATCGCTGGCTTCGAACTCGGCTGTCGCGCCGTCGCAGGCGCTTCCTCATGCCCCGGCTCCCCAGCCGAAGGCCGGTCCGCAGGCGTCATCGGTTCCCGTCGCCGCGTCGGCGTCTGTCGGTGGCGAACTGGAAACCTTCCTCGTCGACTTTGTCGTCGAGCAGACGGGCTATCCGCGGGAGATCGTCGAGCTCGATGCCGATCTCGAAGGAGATCTGGGGATCGACAGCATCCGCAAGGCGCAGCTGTTCGGTGAGATCGGCCAGCGCTACGGGCTCTCGGCCGATGCGAGTGTCTCGCTCGACGATTTCCGCACCCTCCGCCATCTCCGCGACTACATGCTGCCGCGCGTCGGCGGCACCGCTTCGCAGTCGCCGGCTGCGAGTTCGGCTGTTGCGCCGTCGCAGGCGCTTCCTCATGCCCCGGCTCCCCAGCCGAAGGCCGGTCCGCAGGCGTCATCGGTTCCCGTCGCCTCGTCGGCGTCTGTCAGTGGCGAACTGGAAACCTTCCTCGTCGACTTCGTCGTCGAGCAGACGGGATACCCTCGAGAAATCGTCGAGCTCGATGCCGATCTCGAAGGGGATCTCGGTATCGACAGTATTCGGAAGGCTCAGCTCTTCGGTGAGATCGGCCAGCGTTACGGGCTCTCGGCCGATGCGAGTGTCTCGCTCGACGACTTCCGCACCCTCCGCCATCTCCGCGACTACATGCTGCCGCGCGTCGGCGGCAGCGTTGACGGGGCCGGGGCATCCGCGGTTACGGCGACGGTCGTTGCAAAGCCCACGGTGCCCGTGATCGATTCGGGCCGTGTTAGCGCCATCCAGCAGTGGACACGCGAGTTTGCTGCCGCGGCTCCCGCGGCCAGCACGGCCGTGAAGCTCTCCGCCGACACGGTCGTCTCGATCGAAGCGACGGCGGCGGCTGCCGGGGTCGATGCGGCCCTGCTCCTCGCGGCGATGGCCTCTCCCGCGACGGCCCTCGGTGGCCTCGATGTCGTCCTCGGGGACGCCGCTCACGGCGCCCGGGGAATCGCCATCGGGTTCGGCCGGCATGCGGTGCCGTCCTGCGATGCGTTTTCCGCGGAAGGTGTGTCGGGATATCTCGTCGGCATCGAGGGGCTTCCCGGCGGGCTTGTCGGCTGGAACGACGCCGGGCTCGTGGTCGTTGCTGGCCGCGGTGCCGGGGTGGCTGGTGGCCTGCCACTCACCTCGGCTGTCGAGCGCCTGGCCGGTTGCCGGACGCTTTCCGACGCCGGGCGCTTGGCGGCCACGCTCGCCCCGATCGGCGGGAGCGTGATCGTCGCGGTCGACGGCACGATTGGCCTGATCGATGGCCAAGGTCGGATGGTGGACGGAGGCGCGGAAGCCTGCGACTGCGGGGCGCTGGCGGCCTTGGTGAAGGTGGCTGGGGATGTCGCCGGGCATGTCGATCTCCATCGTTTGCTCGCGGCGACGGCCGGTGCCGGGGTTCGCGACGGGCTCTCCGCAACGGGCACTTGGCTGGCGGCTGGCGCCGTCGGGGGCGCGACGGTGTCGTTCGCCGGCGGTCCGCGGGGGAGTTGGCTGCCGTCGCCGGCAGCGACGATGCTCGCCGCGGCCTGGCAGACCACGGCGGCACCACAGACCGCTTCCGCGCACACCCCCGCTGTGGCTGAGGTGACGGGCCGCTTCGGGCTGGCCGTTGCTGACCTCGCTCCTGCCGTGCCGACACGGAATCTCGCCGGAGAGCGGATGTTTGTCGTCGTTGGCACCGATTCCGCCGGTCGGGCCCTGGCCGCGGAAATCGTCTCGCGGCTTACCGCTCGGGCTTGCGAGGCGATCGAACTGCCGCTGACGTCGTCGTCAGATGTCGTCGCCGGGATCGCTGCGGCCGAGGCCCTGGGGCCGGTGCGTCATCTCGTCCTAACCGCCCCCTGGTCCGCCGGGGAAGACTGGGTCACGGCGCGCGAGTCGGCGGTGAACGCCGGTTACTTTGCTTGCCAGTGTTTCCTGGCCGCCCGAACCCGCGCTGGGGATTCCGGTCGATCGACGCTCACTGCCGTGACCGGGCTGGGGGGCGATTTCGGTGTCGGTGGGGCGATCGGCAGCGTCGTCGGCGGGGCCTACGCCGGTCTTTGCAAGAACCTCGCCCGGGAGTATCCCGAAGTCCAGGTCCGCGTGGCCGACTTCGCCACCAGCGCACCGGCTGCCGACGTCGCGGCGCGGGTGATCGCTGAGATCGAGAGTGCCGGGCCGGTCGAGGTGGGCTGGCAGGGGGCAAGCCGCAAAACGGTCATCGCGGTGGCCGGCGCGCCGCGGGCGGCGGCCCCGCTGGCCGGACTTGCCAACGGGAGCGTGTGGCTCGTGACGGGGGGGGCCCGTGGTGTGACTGCGGCGTGTGCCCGCGCCCTCGGGGCGAAGCACGGGCTCAATCTCGTCCTTGTCGGCTCGACCCGGCCACTGCCGATCCAAGAGTCGTGGCTCACCCTCGACGAGGCAGGACTCAAGGCCCTCAAGAGCCAAGTCATGCTCGATGCCAAGGCGCGGGGAGGGGATCCGCGCCGGGCGTGGCGAGACGTCGAGAAGTCGATCGAGATCGCCTCTGGCTTGGCGAAGTTCCGTACTGCTGGGGTGACCGCCCGTTACGAGGCCTGCGACCTTGCCGACGGGGCGGCCGTCCGGCAACTCGTAGGGCGGATCGAGCGGGAGGTCGGCCCGATCCGGGGCATCGTCCATGGCGCCGGTTGGGAGTCGGCCTGCAAGTTCGAGAAGAAGACTTCCGAAGGGCTGGAGGCGACGCTCGGGCCGAAGTGCATCGGTCTGGAGCATGTCGTCGCCGCCGTCGATCCGCGCCATCTCGAAAGCGTCGTCGCCTTCGGGTCGACCAGCGGTCGGCTCGGCGGCCTTGGCCAGGCCGACTATTCGTTGTCCAACGACATGCTCGCCAAGATCGTCGGGCGCCTCCGCAGCGGTCGCCGGTCGCTTCGCGCCACCGTCTTCCATTGGCACGCCTGGGACGAGGTGGGGATGGCGAGCCGGCCGGAGAGCCGGTTTGTCCTCGAGCAGTTCGGGATGAAGTTCATGCCTCTTGCCGAGGGGGTGGGGCGGTTCATGACCGAGATCGAGGCCGGGCTGCCGGAGGCCGAGGTGCTGGTCACCGAGCCGATCTTCTGCCTCGATACCCTCTCCACGACGGTCAGCCACGCACACGCGGCGGCCCCGGCCGCTCCGGCTGGCAGCCGCGGCAGCCTCGTCGCTGCGGTCGAGAAGGCCGGCCGCGTTACCAACGTCGCCATCGTGCTCGACCCCACCACCGATCGATTCCTCCTCGAACACCTGCAACAGGGCCGACCGCTGCTCCCCGCCGTGATGGGGGCTGAGCTGCTCGCCCAAGCGACGATCGCTGCAGGCGTCTGTGAACGTGTCGAAGAGATCCGCGACTTCATCGTCGAGCGGCCGATCGGTTTCCCCACCGATCAGCCCCGTGAGGTGCGAGTCGACATCGAGGATGCCGCCGCCGGCCAGGTGCACGCCCGTGGATGGACGGCTGTCCGTGGGAGCCATGGCCGTGAGGCGGATGTGCCGCGGGTTCATGTCTCCGCGACCGTGTTGGTCGGCGCGGCGGAGCCGATCGCCGAGCCGCTCGACGAGATGCCGCTGCCGTTCAATCCGATGATCTATCAGGACAACGCGCCGCTCTGGCATGGTCCCGGATTCCGCACGCTGTCGGGATTGTTTCTCGACCGGAGCGGTGGGTGGGGCCGACTGACGGCGCCCGATCCCGACGCGATCGCCAAGCCTCGTGGCGCCGGTGGCTGGACGGTACCGGTGGCGATGCTCGACGGCGCGATTGTCGCCTGTGCGGTCTATTCATTCATCCTCTTCCGGAAGCGGGTGGAGGTGCCACTGCGGTTTGACCGACTGCGCTTCACAGGGCAGGCAGCGACCGGGGAAAAATGTACCGTCAGGCTCTGGTTCCGATCCCAGGACCCGCGGGAGAGCCTCTACGACTTCGTCATCTACGGTGCCGATGGGCGGGCGTTGGTGGCCCTGGAGGGGCTTCACCTGGCGATCGTGTCGCCGGAGCGGAGCAAGTCCTCATGATGGCAGGACGGGCAGTCGTTGCCGACCGCATCGCGCGCGGTCTGGTCGTCGGGGCATGGAGTGTCGAGATCGGGATCGCGACGCCGGCCCCGGGCGAATCGCTCTCAGGTGCAGCCAGGCGACTGGCCGAACGGGTTGTCGCCGAGGTAACCGGCTTGCCCGCCGCGGTGGTGCGCGTCGCCACGCTGTTGCCGTCGGGTCGGCCGGTTGTCGCGAGCGACGACGGCCTTTTGTCGCTTGCGGTTTCCGTCGCGCATGAACGCAGGCTCGTGTGTGCCGCGGTCTGTGCCGGTGCGGGGATCGGGATCGACGTCGTCGACACCTCCGCCGTACGGGCGGGGCTCGATTCCTGGCTCGACGATGCTGAACGCGCCGCGGCCTCCCCGGCGATGATTTGGGCAGCGAAGGAAGCGGCCTACAAGGCATCCGGACTCGACGCGGTCTTTCGTCCGCTCGGGGTGGCGGTCGAACCGAGCGACGACGGGACCTTCGCATGGACGCTCCGCGACGACTGGCGCACGGTCAGCGGCATGGGGAGGTTTCTCGAAGTGGGATGCCATCTCGTAGCGGTGGCCTGCACCGACTCCCCGCGACGCCCGGCGGTTGATCGGTCGGGGCAGGGGGGGGCGACGCCATGTTTCTGAGCGACACCCACCTTCCGCAACTGCTCCCCGCCACGGCGTATACCGATCCGGAATGGTTTGCCCGCGAGAAGCAGCTGGTGCTCATCCCCGGATGGCACATGGTTGCCACCACCGACGACATACGGAATCCAGGTGATTTCATCACCACCACAATCCTTGATCACCCCGTCATCCTTCACAACGCCGATGGCCGACCCAGGGGCTTCATAAACTCCTGCGCCCATCGGCTCTCGAAGTTGACCTCTGCGACCAAAGGGAATCAGTGCCGCCTCAAGTGTCAGTATCACGGCTGGGAATATGACGCAGCAGGGGCGACTCGCCGTATTCCCGACGCGCCAGGTTTCAGGCCGCTCTCGAGCGGGCAACTCGGGCTCGTGCCCCTGAATACCGAGACTTGTGGCAATCTCATATTCGTGCAACTCAAGAAAGGTGGTCCGTCAATCAGAGAGCATCTCGGGGAGTTGCACGGGCGGATATCGGCGGCATGCTCAGCCATCAACGTCCAGTTGTGCTCCTGGTCGCATGCTGTCAATGCGAACTGGAAAGTCGTCATCGAGAACACCCTTGAAAGCTATCACGTCTCCGAAATTCATCGTGGGACGCTTGGAAGAATGCCGGCCGAGGAGTCGTGTCAGCACGGATTCGGTGATCGTTGGAGTACATTTACTGCCCCGGGGGGTGTGCCGGGGGTCGTTGGGGATATGCAGCGACGGTTACTGAAAGCACTCGGCGTCGGCGTTTTCCGGACCTATCAGCATCTCTTCGTGTTGCCGACGCTGACCCTGAGCATCCTGGATGACTTGGTCATTGTGTGGACCGTCGAGCCGATTGAGGCGCAGCATACGCGGCTCACTCTCCGTGCGTTCAGTGTCCAAACGCCGACCCGATCTTTGTTGGGAAATACGGTCTTGAGGTATTCCTCACGAAGACACTTGTCATTCTGGGCCCGGGTGTGGAAAGAGGACGTGTCGCTCTATCCCTCGATCCAGCAGGGCATGAACGCGCCTCTGCTCCCTGGCCCCGGACTGCTTTCCAGACGTGAGGAGCGAATCCATCACTTCCAGGAATGGGTGCTTCGGGGATTGGAAGGCAGGGCCACGGCGGAACGAAGACACGAGGAGACGACCCATGATTGACACCGCCCATCCGAGCGTGACCCCGCCCACGGCCCGGGGCCTCGTTCGCCTCGAACTGCCCGGAGGGAGACGGGTGGAGACACTCTGCCCCGAGAACACCCTCATCGCCCATGAGGAGATCTTCGACAAGCGGATCTACGAGATGTTCGGCATCGAACTGGCCGACGGGGCGACGGTGTTCGACGTCGGCGCCAACATCGGCCTGGCGGTGTTGTGGGTCGGCGACCGCATCGGTCGTGGCACCGTTCATGCCTTCGAGCCGATCCCCTCGACGTTCGCCGCCCTCGAGCGCAACGTCGGTGGCCATCCCCATCTCGACATCCATCTCCATCATGCCGGGGCGGGCAATCGTGACGGCACGGCCACGTTCACGTTCTATCCGAAGACAAGCACGAGTTCGTCGATGTATCCGGATCATTCTCCGGAGGCCCACGCCGAGTCCAATCGCTTCATCCTCGCCGACATCCAGCGGCGCCTCGGTGCCGGTTTCAAGCTTGTTCCTGGGTGGGTCGCCCGGTCGTGTGCCGAGGGAATCCGCCGCTGGTATCAGCGGTCGGAGACGGTCACTTCCCGTTTGGTGCGTCTCTCGGACGTGATCCGCGAGGAGGGCATTGAGCGAATTGATCTGCTCAAGGTTGACGTTGAAGGGGCGGAGTTTGACGCGATCGAAGGAATCGATGCCGCCGATTGGCCGCGGATCAGCCAGGCGATCGTCGAGGTCCACGAGGGCGCGGAGGCCTGCGACCGCATGGAACGCCTGCTGGTGGACAAAGGGTTCGTCTGTCGACGATGGTGCCAATCGCCCGACATTTTCCCCAGATTCTGGCTCGTCTACGCCCGTCGCCCGGCCGACCGTTCAACCGCATCCACCGTTTCATCCTGAGGAGTGGCAGTCATGATCGATCTCAATGGAAAGGTGGCGCTCGTCACCGGGAGCAGTCGGGGCATCGGTCGGGCGTGCGCCCTGCGGCTCGCCGAGGCGGGGGCCGATGTCGTCGTCAACTACGTCACCAGCGGCCGCGAAGCCGATGCGGTCGCCGCCGAGATCGCCGCGATGGGCCGACGCGTGGCCTGCATCCGCGCCGACGTCGGCGAGGAAGAGGATGTCGAGGACATGATCGGCTTCGTCCGTGAGCAGTTCGGCGCCCTCGACATCGTCGTCCACAATGCGGCGACCGGGGGATTCCGCCCCCTCGCTGCCACCTCTCAGCGTCACTTCGACGCCGCGATGCACACGAATGTCCTCTCGCTGGTTCATCTTCTGAAGGCCTCGGCACCTTTGCTCGAGGCAGGGAACAGCCGGGGGAAGGTGGTCGTGCTCTCGAGCCACGGCACGCACATGGCGCTGCCGATGTACGGCCTCATCGGTGGATCGAAGGCGGCCCTGACGGCGCTGGCCCGCCACTGGGCCCTCGAACTCGGCGACCGGGGCGTGAACGTGAACGTCGTCGAGGCGGGTCTCGTCGACACCGACTCGACGAGGCGTCTCCCCGGTGCCGATCTCATGTTCGCTGGCCGGACGAGCAAGACGATGGTAGGGGAGCGGCAGTTGGAGGCGACCGACGTCGCCGATGCCGTCCTCTTTCTCTCCAGCCCCCTCTCCGATCTCGTTCAGGGACAAACTCTTGTCGTCGATGGCGGCGCCGCGATCCACGTCTGACCCGATTTCACTCGCTGCTTCCGCCAGGACTTCCCCATGGCTGCCAACCTCAAATACCTCCTCCTTACTGGGGCCACCGGCCTCCTCGGCCGTTCCCTCATCCGTGACCTGTCGGCAGACGGCCGTCGGCTGGCGGTGCTCGTCCGTGGATCGAAACACGCCACGGCCGAGGCACGTGGCGACGAGCTCCTCGACGATTGGCGGGACGTGGCGGGGGTGACGGTCGAGGCGCCGGTCGTCCTCGCCGGCGATATCACCTCCCCGGGGCTCGGTCTCGGCACCACGGCCGCGGCCTGGGTGGGGCGCAACGTCGACGAGGTGGTCCATTCGGCGGCGAGCCTTTCGTTCCAGATGCGGGAGAGCGACGGCGAGCCCTGGAACAGCAACGTCAACGGCACGGCCAACGTCCTCGCCCTCTGCCGCGATCTCGGCATCCGTCGCTATCACCATGTCTCGAGCGCGTATGTCTGCGGCACGCGGCGGGGGCAGATCCTCGAAGGCGAACTCGACGTCGGCCAGACCCCCGGCAACGACTACGAACGGAGCAAGATCGAGTCGGAGAAGGCGGCCGTCTCGGCGCCTTTCCTCGACGTCTGCACCGTTCACCGGCCAAGCATCATCGTCGGCGACCTCGTGGCGGGTTTCACGAACACCTTCCATGGTTTCTACAAGCCGCTGCGGATCGTCCAGCCCTTCGTGGAGGCATTCCTCGAGGCGTCGCTCGAGCCCGGTTCGCTCCTCGATGTCCTGGGGATGACCGGCGAGGAGGTGAAGAACCTCGTGCCGGTCGACTGGGTGTCGGCGGTGATGGCGCGGATCATCGGCGATCCCTCGCTCCACGGCCGCACCTACCACATCACCTCCACAAGGCCGACGCCGGTGAGCAGGCTGTGCCGGGTGTTTGAGGAGCTCGTCGTGGAGATGGCAGCGGAACTCGCCGCCGCCCGGGCTGCGGCTGGTCCCGCGAAGGGGACGCCCGGCTTCGATCCCGCCATGCTCGCCCGGCTCTTCGAGGACCAGATGCACGTCTACCGTGCCTACTGGAGCGATGATCCCCGTTTCGACAGCACGTGGTGTACCGCCGCGGTGCCCGATCTTCCTTCACCCGAACTCGACGACGAGACGATCCGCCGACTCTGCCGGTTCGCGATCGCCAACCGCTTCCGGTGGCCCCCGCCGGGGAGAGGTGCGCGGACGGTCACGGCGCGGGGCCTTCTCGTGCGGCGGCTTGGTGCCGCGTCGTGGGAGGCACCCAGCAGCGGAGAGGTCGTCGGCCTTTCGGCGGCTGGCGGCGGGGGTGGTCAGTGGACGGTTCACTGCGAAGCGGGGCGGCCGGTGGCGCTCCATGTTGGTTTGCCGTCGATCACGGCACCGGTGATCCATCTGGCCGCCGACACGCTCGAGACGCTGCTCGGCAGTGGCGGAAATGCGATAGCGATGATCGCACGCGGTGCGGTCTCCATCGTGGCCACCGATGCGGCCGCCCGGCGGAGCGCCTCCTCGGTGCTCGCGTCACTTGTGGCGGAGGGGACGCTCCCAGGGGGAGTTGCTCCGCGGTCAACTGGCGGGCGGAGAGGGGCCGGAGTCGGTTCCGGGGCCTGATTCGCGGGGAGGAGCGCTCGACGGACGCGAGGCTGGAGTCGGTCAGGAACAGGCTCGCTTGAGGTAATCGTGGAAGCACCAGATCCGCTCCTCGCGGGTGCCGATGCACCCGCGGAACGGCGTGGCGGTGATTCCCTTCTGCTGGGCGGAGAACACGCTCGCGTCCTCCTTTTGGATCGCGGTGTTGGCCTTCACGCCATGCCGGGCCGTCAGCTTGGCGATGACGCGGGCGAACGGATTCTTCTTCGTGCCGTCGAGGCTGAACATCCAGGCGAGCGTCCGCGACGTGGTCGGGCCGGTAGGCAGATAGACCTGGCAGTAGGTGAACAGGTCCGAGAAGGTGAAGACGACGTTTGGAAAGACGTGGTGGTGGACATACTGGTCTGTGGTCGTGCCGCCCCCGAGCCAGCCCACGACTTGCCGCTGCTTCTTGACCGGATCGCTCTCCTCGCCGAGGTCAAAAACCAGCGTCGTCGACCGATCCTCCAGCCAGTGCTTCTGGGCCTCCTCGGGGATCAGGCCGAAGCCGCCGAGCGTGGTCGGATGGACGAGGGGAAGGTGGTAGGTCTCCACGGTGTTTTCGACCGGGATCTTCCAGTTGCAGTCGAAGTCGGCGGCGTAGCGCCAGTTGCACCTGTAGGGAGCGGCGAAGGCGGCGGTGATCCGCTCGTGCCAGTCGCCGAGCCAGCTCCGCAGATCTGGGCCCTCGGTGGCGAGGCGGACGAAGACGAGTTCGCCGCAGGTCTCGACCGGAAACACCTGCAGGGAGGCATTTTCCCGATCGAAGGGCTTGAAACAGCCCCCGTCGGGGACCTTATCGACCCTCCCGCTCGCCTGATACTCCCAGCCGTGGTATTGGCAGGCGAGCTTCGGGGAATTCCCGCGCGGGAGTTCGGTGAGCATGCAGTGGCGGTGGGAGCAGACGTTGAGATACGCGTGGAGACGCCCCGCGTGTCGCCGGAGGATGAGAGGGCGGCCGACGAGGTCGAGGGTGATGAAGTCCCCGTCGTTGGGGAGGTCGACTGTCAGCGCCACCGGGTGCCACGCAGTGAGGAAAAGCCTGTCAATCTCGGTGCGCAGCACGGCTTCGGAGAGGTAATCCTCCCTCTCGAGCACGTATTCAAGACGTTCTTTGTGGATGAACATTGGGAATTGACAGTACTTCCACCGGGCCCTGAGTTCAAACCGCCGGGGAGGAGGGGGGCCGATGGGGCTTGCCGGATGTGACGGATGGAGGGCCGAACTTGAGCGCCCTCAGATCGTGATCTACATTGTCAGTGCCGGTTCGGAGGGTAAGCGAATTGGCCAGCGGTCTGACTCGAAATCAGATGTCCAGAAATGGATTGTGGGTTCGAATCCCATGCCCTCCGCCTTGTCGAGCCTGATCGTGATTTTCGATCGTTTTCTTCGGGGCCGCCTTCTGTGGCGGCCCCGTCCGGTTGTGGTGATCGACCGGACGACGACGTTTCCCGGATCTTCTGCCTGGGAAATGTCCTTCTCCGCTCCGCGTGCCTTTTCCGCCGCGAACCGGGCTCCCCGGTGCGGCCCCTCTCCTGTCTGGTGATCCTCATGGCCTCCCGCCGTATCAATTTCCGCCTGGCGCTTCTCTTCGTCCTTCTCGTCGTGGGGGCGGTGGGGGGGATCTATGTCCTCCACAAGTTTCAGGTGAGGCGCAACGCCGCCGCGCTCCTGGCGACGGTGGACGAGAAGGTCGCGGAGGGGAATCCGGATGAGGCGATTGATCCACTCCTCAAATACCTGACGCTCAGGCCGGCCGACAACCAGCGTCACCTCCAACTCGCAGAGATCCTCGCGGAGCGTGCCTTCTCCAGAGACCCCTCGCGCGACCGATGGGCGCTGACGAAGGAGGTGCTGCGGACGGCGGTCACCAGGAATCCTGAAGAGAATGATCTCCGGGAGAAACTCGTCATTCTGCTCCTCGAGGCGAATGAGACCGAGGCGGCGATGTACCACGTGACGGAGCTCCGCAAGCGGACCGATGCGCAGCAGGATCCGGAGCGGTACGGGCGGGTCGGCATGCTCTACACCCAGGCGGCGATGAGGGGGGGAAATCCCGCCGAGGTGGAGAAAATGCTCGTCGAACTCACGCAGGTGACACCGGGGACGCAACTGCCAGCCGATCGCATCGACGCGTTTGTGTTCCTGGCGGCGATCATGTCGGAGGGAAGGGGACGGCTGCAGGCAGCCGAGGAAGTGCTCCGCAGAATGGTCGACGCGTTCCCCGATTCTCCCCGGGCCTGGAAGGTGTTTGCAGGCTGGAGCCGGAGGAATGGGAAGCTCGAGCAGGCGGCTGAGGCGATCGCGAAGGCTCGGACGCTCGCCCCGGCCGACGCGGAAGGCATGCTCATCGACGCCACGGTGGCGCTCGCCATGGGCAAGCCCGATCGGGCCGAGGCGGTCCTCGCGTCGATCCCCGCTGATGCTCCCCTCTCCGAGCCGCTCGTCATGGCCCGGGCAGAGCTCTCCCGTGTCCGCGGTGACACCGCTGGCATGATCCGGGGCCTGACCGCGGGGCGGGAAGCCATGCCCGAGAGCAAGCCGCTGATCTCCGAGCTGATTGTCGTCCTCGCCGATGCCGGACAGATCGACGAAGTCCGCTCGCTCCTCGCCGAGGCCGGCAAGATTCTCCCCGAGGGGGCCCCGGCGATTGTCTACGGCGAGGCGTCGGTGGCTTTGGCGGAGGGACGCTGGTCGCAGGCGCTCAAAGCTTGGGAACGGCTCAAGGAGATCATGGCGGGTGATCCATCGTTCAACCGCCGCGCCGACATCGCCATGGCGAGCTGCTATGACGCGCTCGGGGACACCCAGAAAGCCGCGGAGGCACGCCGTCGCTTGGCCGCCGCGGCGCCCGATTCGGAGTTGGCGAATTTTCTCGAGGCCACGGAGCTCGAACAGGCCGGCCGAGCGGAGGAGGCGATCGCGATCGTCGAGCGGATGGCGGCTGGAATCTCCCCGGAAACTCTCGCCGCCCGTCCCGAGATCTGGCGCTCGCTGTTGAGAATGCGCATCGCCGAGCAGGCGCGGCGGCCGGAGGCCGAGCGCGATTGGACGGTCGTCGATGGCCTTGTCTCGTCGCTGACCGCCGAAGGAAGGCTGCCGCCGGAATCGGCGGCACGCGTTCGCATCGACGTCCTCGCGGCCAAGGGGGATGCGGCCGGGGCGCTCATGGCTTCGGAAGCGGCGGTGGCCGCCCAGCCCGACAGTGTGACGCTGCTGGCGCAAGGCATCCTCCTCCTCGCCGAAGGCGATCGAAAAGACGAGGCGTGGGCCCGCATCGATGCCGCCCCGGAATCGCTGCGATCCACGCCCGGCCTGCTCAGCGCCGAGATCGACCTGCTTGTGAGAACGGATCGCGACGCCTGGGGGGACCGTCCGGAGGATCTCCAACGTCGGATCCTGGCGTTGCCGGTGAGTGTCGCCCGGGCGACGCGACGCCAATGGCTCGCCTTCCAGGTTGGGCAGGGGGCCGAGTCAGCCGCGCGGCAGGTGGCCGAGACAATCCTCGCCGACGATCCCGATGACATGCAGGTGAGGATGATGCTCGTCGACATCGCCGCCGATCGCAACGATGCCAACGAGGTGACCACGCAGGCGGCCTTGATCGAGAAGCAATTCGGTGCCGAGACGGCGATCAGCCATGTTTCCCGGGCCGTTCAGGAGATTGTCGCCATCCGTGCCACCAGGCTCGGCAACGGCGGTGCTGACCTCGAGCCACTCACCGCGGACGAGAAGAAGACGCTCGAAGGGGCACGGAAGCTTCTCGAGGAAGCGGCCTTGGAGCGCCCCGACTGGGAGGCGCCGGTGCGCATCATGGCGTCGATCGCCGAGCTCGAAGGGGACCCGGCCGCTGCGATCGGGCACCTCCGCCGTGCGATCCAACGCGGGGAGAGTCTGCCCATGGCCCGGCGTCGGCTCGTCGTTCTCCTTGTAGCCATGGGGCGATTCGGCGAGGCCGCGCCGGTGATCGCGTCGCTCGGGTCTTTCGGTGGCCCGGCGGTCGATCGGATCCGCGCCGACTCCCTGGCCGCCAACGGCAATCCAGAGGAGGCCCTCCGGCTTGGTGCGAGCCTTTCCTCGCAGGATCCGGAGAATGCCGAGCTGCTCACGTGGTACGCCGCACTCCTTGCCCGCTGTGGAAAGCTCGACGAGGCGGAGGCGGCTTGTCGAAAGGCAATGGCGATCGCCCCGCAGGATCAGGCCCCGCGCCGGAGCCTGCTCCGGCTCCAGGTGGAGCGAAAGCTCGAGGCGGAGGCGAGGGCCACCCGCGACGCGGCGGTTGCGACGCTCGAGGAGCCGGCCAAGTCGCGGTTCAAGGAGTTTGCCGCCGGATTGCTCGGGGGAGGAGACGAGATCGAGTCGGCCTACCGGGAGGCGGTCGTGGCCAATGGCGATGATCTCGACGCCGCCCGAAGGCTCGTCGAGCAGTATGTGGCGCGGGGGCGTCTCAAGCAGGCCCGCGAGGAGTTGAAGCGGATCGTGGGGCTGCCGGCGGCCAAGGATTCCCCGACCGTCGCCTGGGCGCGTCGACAGTTGGCCGGCCAGATGGCGCAGGGGGGAAGCTACCGGGAGTTCCTCGAGGCGATCGCCCTGCTGGCCCTCAATGTCGACGGTGACGGGCGGCAGTCGACGGATGACATGGCCCTCGAGGCCTCGCTGCTCCTCGGTCGCAACGAGCCGGCGAGTTGGCGGCGTGGGCTTCAGGTGCTGGAGATTCTCGCGGAGCGTCGACCCTTGACGGTTCAGGAGAGGGTGATGCGGGAAAGGGCCCGCGCCATCCTCGTGCCAAGCCTCCGGCCTCAATCGATCAAGAACATCGGGGAGATCGCCCTGTCGGTGGATGGAAGCACGGCGATGTTCGCCATGCTCATCGACCTGTGCCTCGACGAGGGGGATGTCGCCGGGGCGCAGGACTGGCTCGACAAGCTTCAAGAAGTTTCACCGGATGCCCCAGGCACGCTCCGATTCGTGGCGAAGGTGGCCAAGGCGCGAGGGGACGAAGGCGCGGTCGCGCGGGCGCTCGAGCGACTCATGCCCGATGTCCGTGTCACCGATGCGAACGCCAGTCGGATGGTGATGTCGGCGATGGTCGTCGATGAACTCGGGTTCCACGAGGAGGCGGGCAGGGTGTTCGACGAGTGCGCGGGGCTGGCCAAGGACGGGGTCCTCCTTCAGGCGCGGTCGCTCGGTCGTCGCCATCGCACGAAGGAAGCGATCGCCTTGGCGGAGACGGTCCGTGGCGAGGTTTCGCCGCAGGCCTTCCTCGAGACGCTCCTCGCAATCTCGCGGTACGGCGATGCCGATCCGGAGTCGGATGCCCTGGCCGACGTGGAGCGGATCGCGGCGACCCTCCGCCGTGAGAATCCCGGCGCGGCCGAGGTGGCGTTCTCGGCGGCCACCCTCGAGGATGCCTTTGGGCGCACGTCGCGGGCGATGAAGGGCTACCGTGATCTCCTCGGCACCCAGGATCTCGACCCGAGATTGCGCGGGCTGGTCTCTGCCAATCTGGCCTTCGACATCGCCCATCCAGAGACGGCCGACGAGGCCACCAAGCTCATCGACGCCGCCGTGGCCGAACTGGGGCCGACGACCGACTTGCTCGACTCGCGGGCCATGGTGCGACTGGCCAAAGGGCAGAGTCGTCAGGCGCTCGAGGATGTCTCGGATGCGATCCTGTTGCAGCCGACCCCGCGGAACTTCCTCCATCTCGCCGTCATTCGGGCGGCGACGGGGGATCTCAAGGGGGCCGGCGACGCCCTCTCCACCGCTCGCGAGAAAGCCCTGGACGAGGAGCGGTTGTCGCCGGATGACCGCCGCCGCCTGGAGAAGCTGGAGGCTGCGATCAAGGCCGGGGCGAGTGCGCCGTGAGCAGGGGAGGTCGCCCTTCTGAGACAGATTGGGCGACAGCTTGTGAGACAGCTTGTGAGACAGCAGCCGCGGAGCGCTGTTCAGTCGGTGATCGGCACGACATCGCCGGATCGCATGAACACCAGATCGGACGAGATCCGTACCGGATCGAGGTCATGGAGTCCGGCGACCGCCCGGCGATAGGCCTGGAGTTGCGGGGTGTAGAACGCCGTCTTCTCGGTGAGGATCCGGGCTCGTGAATCGCTCTTCCCGTCGCCCCCGAGCCCATCGAACTTGAAGTCGATCAGCTCTGCGGCGACCGGCCGTCCTGACCGGCGCCAGAGCACGATCCGGTCGATGATCCCCAGGAGCGTTCCTTCCCCCTCGTCGAGGGCGAACGCCCGTTCTCGGTGGAGGCTCGGTTCGGCGGGCCCCGCCGGGAGCTCGCCTGAGACGAACTTCCGCGGCAACTGGTTTCCCGGCCGCGTTAGGACGGCGGCCACGGCCGGGCAGGCACACATCGCCCGGAATTCCCCGATCAGGCTCTCCACCTGCGAGGCCAGCGCCGGTTCCCGGCATGCGATCCGCCGCAGCAGGTCGTCGGCCGGGATGTCATCCCCCCAGCCGACGTGCTCGATCCAGGCATGGAGGAGCGTGCCGACGCTCCGCGCCGTCCGTGAGCCGGTGTCGAGCAGGGCCTGGGCGCTGATGATCCTCCCCCCTTCGGCGGAAGAGGGGGTGTGACGGGGGCGGGAACGCCGTCGCTGACCATCCTGGAGGGGGCGGAGGAGAATCGGCAGCGTGGGCTCACCGGGCGGTGATGCCTGTCCGGGCCCCCGATCCGCGGCCGCACCGGTCGCCGGCCGCGTTCGCCGCCGCTTGTTCGGTGCCGCGATCGACCCGAGCTCCACGGAATCCCCGATCGGTGCCGGTGCGGCGGGGCCGTCTGCCGGGAGAGAGTCGTCAGCGGAATCGGCGCGGTGGCCGTGCATCCAGAGCATCGATTCGGCTGGAGCCTCGGGCGTCTCGGGGAGCGTGGCGCGGATCACACCGGCGAGGGTCTTGGGGATCGACCGCTCCTTCTCGGTCGCCGGTCGGATGAGAATCTCCATTCCCTGAGCGGCTCTGGTGAGGCCGACATAGAGCGTGGCGATGGCTTCACGGATCACCGGGTCGCTCGCCGCCGCGCACACCTCCTGCCAGTCGTCGGGGAAGAGTGGCTGATTCTCCTTCGAGACGTGGACGAGGATCCGGCGGATCGGCTCGAGGGGGCTTCTTCGGTCGACGACCACGCGGGGCGGGTGGGCGACGAGTTTGCGGTCGAGGTCGGTGAGGACGACGAGATCGAACTCGAGCCCCTTCGCTTTGTGGATCGTCATCACGCGGATCGGCGACACGACCGGATCGGCGACGTTCACGGTCCGGCAGTGGTGGTTGAACGGGGCGGTTCGCACCAATCCCTCGCGGCTCTGTCCCCCTTCGAGATCCCATTCGCGGGCCGCGGCGACGAGTTGCTCGAGCCGACGGAGATCTCGGTGCGAGCCTGACGGGCCGACCGCCGCGGCCAGGCGGGCGAGCACCGGTCCATACCCGTCATCGACCAGATCACGACGGAGCCGATCGAGCGTCGCGACGCAGGAAGCAGGGATGTCACCGGCGGCCCCGGTCGTGTCCAGACCGAGGAGGGGAGCGAGCGGTGAGGTGGCGACGTGGAACCTGGCTGCTGCATCGGAGGGATGATCGACAAGGTGGAGGGCGGAGAGCACGAGCTCGACGGCCGGCGAATCGGCGAGCGGTTGGCCCCCCTCGGCGCTGGCCACGATGCCATTTCTTTTCAATTCCGCGATCACCAGTTCTGCCGCCTTGTTCGTGCGGACGAGGACCCCCACCGATTTTCCGGGGTTGGCCCGGGAGAGTATTGCGGCCCTCGTCGCCGCGGCGGCGAGAAGGAGAGCGGTTCCCTTCTGCCCTTCCTCGGGGGCGGCACAGGTGCGCAGTCGCACCCAGCCGGGGAGGGACTCACGGGCGGCCTTGTGATGCGGGAACTCGCTGCTTGCCAGGGCAGCGATACGGGCGTGATCGGCGAGTGGCTCGGCCCTGGCGAGCCGCTCGAAAACCCGGTTGACGGTGTCGAGGATCGCAGGGCTCGAGCGATAGCTGGCGGCGAGGTCGAGCGACACGAGCGGCCGCTTTCCGGCGGCGAAGAAATCGGGCAGGGCATCGATCAGCTCCGCGGCTCCGCCGCGCCAGCCGTAGATCGCCTGCTTCCGATCACCGACAGCAAAGAAGGTGCCGGAGGCGGTGACGGCGTGTTCCGCGAGCCGCTCGAGGACGCGCCACTGGCTCGGCGACGTGTCTTGAAACTCGTCGATGAGGAGATGCTTCGCGAACCGGATCCCGCGCCACCGCGCGGCATCGAGGGTGCCGTCGCCGGCGGCGGAGCCGACGAGCCTGGTGACGTCGTCGAACGACACCATTCCGTCGCTGGCCATGAGCCGGTCGGCGGTGGCCGCATAGTGGTCGAGGAGATCACGGAAGGCCCTGGTTTGGGTGGCGGTGCGGGCCAGGATCACCGACTTCACCAGATCGATGATCGTCCAGTACGCCCCAGCCACAGCCGGATCGATCGGCTTCCGCTGGTATTTCGTCTCGCCGGCGAGGAGCTTCGGCACGATCCCCTTCGAGAGGAGCGATTTCCAGTCGGACTGCTCCAAGGCGGTGATGGCGGCATCCCGGGCGTCGGCCACGCGCGAATCGTCGAACACGCTCGCCCGGAGCGTCTCGACCGCCGCCGAGAGCGCTTCGCCCGACGGGGGCCTGGGCACCGACAGCCAATCCCAGGCTGCCGGCTCGGCATCGCGGTGGAGCGACGCGAGATCGTTGACGATGTTCTCGATCGCCTCCTCGAGGCCGGTCGTCGTCGCGCCTCCGGACGAATGCACCATGAGCGTCGCCAGGAGCTTCGCCGGGGAGTCGCCCCCGCTTCCCCCGGAGGGCCCGGCCGTGAGCGCGTCGGAGATCGTCCGGTGGATCGCGCGGCGGCGCTGGTTGGCGAGATCGGACTCGGTGCCAATCGACCAGGCCGGCGGGAGCCCGAGCTCGAAGCGGGCCGCATCGGCGCAGGTCACGAAGAACGAATCGAGCGTCCCCACCGCCAAGCGGTCGACGTTTGCCGTGACGCGGACGAGGAGATCGCGGAAGAACAGAGTGTCGGCGGTCGGCCGATCGATCGCCGTTGCCAGCGAGGACGTCTCCGCCGGCGTGGAGGGATCGGCGGCTGCGGCGAGCCGCTGGAGGACCCGGGCGAGGATCTCGCCGGCCGCCTTGCGGGCAAACGTCGCGGCAAAGATGTCGTCGATCTCGGCCCCGTCGGCAAGGAGGCGGATCAGCCGCGTCGACAGGGCGTGGGTTTTGCCGGTGCCGGCGCTGGCGAGCACCCGGACGATCGGCTCGAGCGGGCGGCTCGCCGGCGCGGGCGTCGATGCGTGCGTCATAGGGCCGGCGGGGGCTGAGGAGACGTCCCCGTCGGCAGCCTTGCGCGATGTTACGGGGCGACGGCGGGAGTCGCGCGGGGTCGGTGTCATGCGGAGTCTCCCTCGTCTTCATCATCGCGGATGGTGTGGGTCTGGCAGATCGCGTCGAATTCGGGGAACGATCCTGCAGCGTCGTCATTGCGGGGCCAGAATCGCCCTTCCCGGACGGCGCGGACGACCTCGCGGGCGGCTTCGTCTGCCGAGTCGTACTCCGGCATCGTCCACGAGGCGGTCTCGATGCGGATCTCCTCGACTCGGGCCGGGACATTGAAATAGCCGACGCCCACTCGGAGCGGATTGGCCAGATCGAGCTCGGGCATCCCCTCGACCTCGACGAGGAGATGCCGGTACAGCGGCAGCTGGAGATCGATCCAGCCATGGGCATCGCGATGCGTGCGCTCGGGGGTTTTTCCCCGGGCCGACGTTTTGTAATCGAGCACTTCCCAGCGTCCATCGTCGGGGTGATGGTCGATGCGGTCGATCTTTCCCGACAGCCGCACCGGCACCCCATCGACGACGAAGGCCGACGAGCGGACGATCTGCTCGGTGGCATGGATCACCCAGCCCTCGCCGGTGCGGTCGGCCTGGACGCGGGCAAACTCGCGAAGCCGTCGCCGCGCCAGTTCCGCCTGCACGAACACCGCCGGCGCCGCCCCGGGGCCGTAGCGCTCGTCGATGAAGCGATCGAGCGCGGCCGAGAGCCAGTCGCCGATCGCTCGGGGATCGGTGCTCGAGGCAATCGCCTCATGCTTGCCGAAGCGGTCGAGGCACTCGTGGATCAGCGTTCCGAAGTCGCCGGGCCCCAATTCGAGCGCCTCGTCACCGGAGGTCGAGAGTTCGAGGCGGTGCTTGAGCCAGTACCGGTAGGGGCAGGCGAGGTAGTCGCGGAACTCGGTGACCCGCATCGGTGGGAAGTCGGCCGAGGACGGCATCACCACCAAGCTTGGCGCGGGGACGACCAGCCGGGAGGGGACAACCGTCGGAGGGCCGGCCGTGGCCGCCGCCCGGGGGGGGGCAAACAGACGCTTCGCCGCGGCGACGACCTCATCGGGGGAGCGGCGAAAAAGGAGCCTGCTGGGGACCGCCGGCGAACCGTCGGCAGCGCGGCGGGGGACGACGACGAGGAGCTCTTCACGGGCGGCGGCGACGGCGAGCATCCAGGCGTCTCGGGCGGCTGTCCGCGTGGCGTTGTCGAGACCGAGGGCCTGACGGAGCGGTTCGGGGAGGAGGGGATCGCGCCCGGCGCTCCCCGGCAGGCACCCCTCGACGCAGCTGGTGATCGCCAGGGCCGGGCTGTCGTCGAGGGCCACCTCGAGCCAGCCGACGAGCTCGATCGCCTTCGGATCCTGGGGCGGCGGAAGCTGAGTCCGTCCCCAGGTGGAGAGCAGCAATCGCTCCATTCCGGCTGATCCGGCGGCAGCGACGAGCCTGTCGGGAAGCGTCTCCAGATCGGCGAGCGCCTCGCCGAGGGCGGCAAGCGAACGGGAAAAGACGCGCGTCGAGGGGTCGTCACGGTCGATGTCGATCCCCTCCACGGCCGCCGTGCAGGCCTCCCGCAGCGCCTTGACCCACACCGCGGCGAGCGGAGGAGCGGGAGCACCGGCCCCTTTCGGCCTGGCGCGCCGCGGGCGCGCGGCACGCGAAGGCGCGGGCTGCCAGCGCGTCGAACGCTGGACGGCATCGATGGCCGCGGTCGCGGCCGCAAGCGGCTCGAGCCAAGCGTCGAGGCAATCGACGATCGCGACGAAGGCCTCGTTCTCCTCCCGCTCTCTGGGATGGGATGCCGCGGCGGCGAGATGATCGCGGTCGACCTCCCATGGCAGGTGACGGAGGGCGACGCCATCGGCGATCGCGGCGGGGATCGCTTTCCCCGTGCGACGGTGCACAAGCGCTATGCCATCGGGGCAGCGGAGCAGATCGGCCAGAGGGGCGAACTCGCGGCGCCGCATCCATGCGAAGATCGCCCGGACAAATTGCCAGGGACTCGATCGCTCGACGGTCCGTCCGGCGGCATACCTGCCTGCCAAGCCGGCTGTGGCGAGGCGCTGCTCGATCGCCGGAACGACGGCCGGATCGGGAACGGCGACGGTGATCTCGTCGGCCGACCGGGTGCCGGCCAGGCCACGGATCCAGTCGACGATGGCGACGGCCTGGCTGTCGCCGTCGTCGACGACCGCGATCCGATCGAGGGGGAGGGGCAGCGGACGATCCTGCCACGCGGCCGGGACGAGCCCCCCGAAGTCGTCGAAGCACTGCTCGGCCTCGGGCCCGATGTCGGAGGGAAGGGGAACCAACGCGTCGATCCGGCCGCGGACTCCGGTCAACAATCTCCGCTGGAGGGG
>Ga0208249_1000114_pt1 | contig 24405 bp, 21 predicted proteins | sample CryBogmetaGMA1M_FD_184546 | JGI IMG/M metagenome (GOLD analysis project Ga0208249, IMG submission 184546) | Freshwater microbial communities from Crystal Bog, Wisconsin, USA - MA1M (SPAdes) | ecosystem: Environmental > Aquatic > Freshwater > Lake | place: Crystal Bog, Wisconsin, USA | collected...
GTACTGACCCCGCGGACCGGCCCGCCGGGTCAGTACTTGGGGAAGAAGTCCGGGGACGGGAAGCGCTGCTCGATGGATTCGTTGCCGTCGAGCAGAAACTCCTCCCGGGGCACGTTCACGAGCGGCCAGTCGCCGGATCGGACGCGGACGACCCGCCCGGGCCGGATGCCTTCGATGACGAGGTCCGTCTCGAACCGGATCCGGATCCCGCTGCTCCCCAGCGGAACGTCGCCCGACGGCCCCGTGACGTCGAGGATCGAGCCTTTCGACGCCATGTGCGCGGGGCCGTACGCGGCCCCCACGTGCTTGAGCGTGTTCTCCGCCGCGTTGATGTGCGCCGGCACGCCCTTCCTGAAGTCGGCGTACAGGTCGGGGTCCATCCCGCCGAAGAGGGTCGCCGTCACGGTCGCGCGGCCGAAGGATCCATACTCCACCGCGTCGATCCAGGCGGGCATCCACCGGGAGCGGATGAAGGCCTTGTGCACCTCGGCCTGATCCCGGGCGGAGTGCTGCATCGCCGCGTCGTCGAGCCAGATGTCCGAGACGTGGAAGCGGGTGAAAACCCCTTCGGGAGTCGGCCTCCAGGTGATGCCGAGCAGCACGGGCTCTCCGCCGAGGGTCTTCTTGCCTTCAGCGGGCCACGCGCCCTCGGCGATCAGGTGCTCGATTCGCAGCCGCTCCCGGCCGCGCCAGACGCGCGTGGCGGCATCGACGGTGAGCGTCTCCCGAACGGCCTTCTCGTCGCGGGCCGCCTTCGGCTCGCGGCGCGCGACGATCACCCCCGCATTCTTGCGGATCTCCACCTCCTCGAGCCGCCAGACCTTCTCCTCGCGGAGGCAGTGGCTGGGCTCGTCCTCCAGCAGGAGCACGTGGTTCTCCGCGGGGGCGGTGCCGGCCCCGCGGTTGTGGTTGCCGTCCTTCGTGCGGTTGTCGACCGGCAGCACCGGCACGGCGGAGATCCGCGGGTCGGGCGGAAGGAAGGCTCGCACGTGCAGCACGGTGCCCAGCGGGATGTCCCGCAGGTCCGCCGGTGCACCGTGGTGGCGGACGATGCCGTAGGGGAGCATGGCGAAGGGGTGCGGGTCGTTGCGGAAGAACATGCCCGTTCCCTGCACCCGGATGCTGCCGCGCCGGTTGGCGTGATCCACGAACACGAGCTCGCCCCGGTAGGCGTGCGCCTGCTCCACGGCCGGAAACCGGCCCGCCTCGGGGCGAAAGGGCTCCTCCTGCGCGCCGCCGGCGGCGTCCGCGGCCATGGCGCGGTCAGGCAGGCCCACACTGCCGGCGAAGGCGGCGAGAACCGCGACATGAAGAAGCCCGCGGCGGGTGGGTCGGCTCACAGTGTGATCGCCCCGTTGCTGTCGCCGAACGTGTCGGTCTCCACGCCCATCGTCCGGGCCATCAGGAGCAGGAGATTGCTCATGCGGGCGGCGGGGTTCACCGGTCGGCTGCAGATGGCGTAGTGCTCGCCGGGCTTGTCGAGCCGGTAGCCTGTGAAGTGGCCCTGGTTGAAGTCCCGGTGGCCGCCATGCGCGAGGCCGAGATCGGAGCCGCCGGCGAGCACGAGGGGCAGGTTCGCGTTGCCATGGCTATGGCCGTAGGACATGCCGCTCCCGAACAGCGCCATGGTCGAGCCGAGGAGCGGCCTGCCGTCGAGCCCCTTCGTCTCGGTGAGCCGCGTGAGGAAGTGGCCGAATTGCTCGATGGCGAAGGTGTCGTAGAGCGTGAGCTTCTCCATGTAGCCCGGATCGCCGCCATGGTGGCTGAGCTGGTGCCGCGACTCGGTGATGCCGATCTCGGGGATCGCGAAGGCGTCCCCCTCGCCGCCGAGACTGAAGGTGGCCACCCGCGTGACGTCCGTCTGGAAGGCCAGCAGAATCAGGTCGTACACGGTGCGGAAATAGTCGCCGGCCATCGTCGGGGCGACGTCGCGGTTGGTCCGCCGGCGATCCTCGTCGGAGACGGCGGGCAGCGGCGTGTCGAGCCAGGCGTCGGCCCGCCGCGTGCGGATCTCCGCCTCGCGGACGGAGGTGAGGTAGTGCTCGAGGCGGCCCTTGTCGGCGGCGCCCATCCTGCCCACGAGTTGCCGCACCTCCTCGAGGTTGGCGTCGAGCACGCTGCCCTTGCGCCGCAGGCTCCGCCGCTGCGCCGCCTTGCCCCCCTTCGGCTCCTCGAAGAGCGAGGCGAAGATCTCGCTCGTGCGACGCAGCGCCGGCAGCCGCACGCCGTCGGCTGTCCAGGCGAGCGACTCGCCCGTGAGGGCGATCTCGAGCGACGGGTAGCGGGTGTGCCGGGCCGTGATCTCGGCCATCTTCTGGTCCACGGAGATCGTGTTGCGGTCGGAGGGGCCCAGTCCGCCGCCGGTGAGCCAGGTCGAGATGCAGCCGTGGTGGTGGGCGAGGGCTCCCGGGTGGTGCAGGCCGCTGATCGGCGTGATCACGTCGCGGTGCCGCTCCAGCGGCTTGAGCGACCGCGAAAACGCGTAGTCCCTGCCCGGCGTCGTGATCTGGTAATTGAGCGAGTGGACGCCGTTGGCGAGGTAGATGAAGGCGGCCCGCCGGGGCGTCGCGGTCGCCTGCTCGGCGGCCCGCAGCGGCACCATGCACTCGAGGAAGGGCAGCGCGATGGAGCTGCCCATGGCACGGAGGGCGTGGCGGCGGTCGATCAGCCACGACTGCGAGAGAAAGCGGGCCATGGGAGGTGCTCCGGTGCGGGATTGCTCGTGGGGACGCCGCCGGCGGCGGCTCAGCGTTTGCGGAGAAGGTCGGAGAGGGCCACGGCGCGGACGATGTCGGCGACGCGGAAGTCGTGCCGCTTCGACTCCGCCACGATCGCGGCGACGTCGGCGCGATCGTCGACGGTGAGCACGCGGCGGAGCGCGTAGGTGCAGAGGTGCTCGATGAAGGCCCGCGCGACCTGCTCGCGGTCGTCGAGCAGGAGCCGCTTGAACTGGACCGGGTCGGCGAACGACCGGCCGTCGGGCAGCGTGCCCGACGCATCGATCGCGGGGTCGGCGCCGACGCCCTGCGGCACCTGCTCGTGGGTCCGCCAGCGCCCGACGGCGTCGTAATTGTCCCAGGCGAGCCCCAGCGGGTCGATCCTCGCGTGGCAGGCGGCGCAGTTGGCGTCGCTGCGGTGCGCCTCGATCTTCTGCCGGAGGGTGGCCTTGGGGCTCTCCGGCGGGCTCGGCTCGATCGCGCTCACGTTCGCCGGCGGTGGCGGCGGCGTCCTGCCGAGGATCGTCTCGCTCACCCACACGCCGCGGTGCACCGGACGATGCCGGGTGCCGTCGGAGGTGAGACCGAGCACCGCCCCCATCGTGAGCAGGCCGCCGCGGTGAGCCTCCGGCGCGAGCGACACCCGCTGGAAGCCGCTCGTCTTCGGCTCCGGCAGCCCGTAGAACTCGCAGAGCCGCGCGTTGGCGATCGTCCAGTCGGAATCGATGAAGCCGTCGACGGGAAGATTCCCGGCGACCAGCGCACGGAAAAACTCGACCGGCTCGGCCCGCATGCTCGTTTCGAGCCAGGCGTCGTAGGTCGGATAGAGCTTCTTGTCGGGGGGGAACATGCCGAGGCGATGGAGCTGCAGCCACTGCCGCGAAAAGTCGTCGATGAAGCGGTTCACCTTCGCGTCGGCGAGCAGCCGGCCCACTTCCCGGGCGAGCCCGTCGCCCGCCAGCCCGCCCGTCCCGGCCGCGGCGAGGAGGGCGTCGTCGGGCATGGAGCTCCAGAGGAAATACGACAGCCGCGAGGCGAGCTCCCAGTCGGTGAGCCGCTCGCGGCCGGCGGGGTCGCCCTCGACGAGGTAGATGAAATGCCTCGACGTGAGCACGCCCGCGAGCGCGGCCCGGAACGCCTCGGCCGTCGTCTCGCCCGCCTCCCGCTCGCGGGCGTGGGCGCCGAGAAACGCCGCCAGCTCCTCCGGCTCGACCGGCCGCCGCCAGGCCCGTGCGGCGAACCGCCGCAGGTGCTCCGCGACCGTCTCGGGGGAGGCGTCCTCGGGGGGCACGAGCCCGGCGCGGCGGGATGACTCGGCCGCCGTCTCGACGGGCCCCTCCCACTCGACCCAGTCGAGCAGCACGGTGGAAAAGAGGCCGTTGCCCTTGTTGTCGAACATCTGCGGGGCGCTCGGGTTCAGCAGCCGCGTGTCGCTGGAATGGGTGAAGATGTGGCCCGTCGAGTTCTGGAGGGCGTTGCGGTAGGCCGCGCCGTGCCGGCGGTCGACGACGTCGGTCACGGCGACGCAGAAGCTCAGCGACACCGGCATCTCGAGGAACACCTCGAACTCGTACACCTGCGGGCTGTCCTCCGGCGCGGTGACGTCGAACTCGACGAGGCCGTCCACCGTCTCCTCGCCGGTCGCCCTGCCGATGCTCAGGTGGGCGAGCTGCCCTCCCGGCGGACGGATCCCGCTGGCCTGGATGCGGAGCTTGTAGAGCCCGCTGTGTTCCGGTCCGGTCCGCCCGAACCAGTGGGGCGCGAGCGCGGGCTGGTTGCGTCCCGGAAAGAGCAGATACCGCACCGGCCGCTTGATGCCGAACCGCGCGAGCAGCTCCGCCCGCTTGCGGGCGTCGCCGGAGGCCAGTTCGTCGGCGGTCTTGCGGATCGTCCGCGCCGCGCCGGCGCCGGCCGCGGGGAAAGCCCGGTCGAGCACGATCCCGGCGGCGCGGACGTAGCGGTCGACGTGCGACGGCGAGAGGGAGAGCTCCGAACCGAGCCGCTCGTAGCCGTGCCAGAGCGTGTCGGCGTTCAGTTCACCCGGCTTGGTCGGGTCATACCGCACGCCGAGCAGGTCGTAGACGGTGTTCTCGTATTCCCTGCGGCTCAGGCGGTAGAGCGTGACGGGCGGCCGCGCCGCCATCCGCGTCGCCCGGCCCTCCGCGAGCAGCCCGTGGAGATGCGTGACGAACGCCGCGATCTCCTGCTGGGTGGGGCGCGGTTCCTTCTCCGGGGGCATCTCCCCGGAGTTCACCCGCTCGACGACCTCCGCCCAATGGTGCGTGTCTGCGGCCGACGTGAAGTCCCGGGAAAGCCGGTCGAGGCGAAGCTCACCCTCCGCCCCCTTCGGGCCGTGGCAGCGAACGCAGTGCCGCTCGAGGAAGGACTCGAACGGCTCCGCCGCGCGGATGGCACCGGCCGATCCGGGGCCTGCGGCGAGAGCGAGCACGATGACGAGCGCGAGGCAGGAGGCACCTCGACACCTCTCAAGGTGCCTCTCACGGTCCGCCCGCGCCCCGATCACGTGACGGCGTGCCATGCGATGTCCTCGGGGGCCGGGCTGCGGATCCTCCCGCACGAGCGGTGCGTCGCCGGGCGTCAGGCCCAGACGGTCGCACCGCGGTTTCCTGCCACGGCGACGGCGCCGAGGCAGGCCGTCCGGTGGGAATCCAGGGACTCCCACCGGACGGTCGTGCGGGACAGATCATGCAGTGTTTTCGACCGATCCCCTGCCGTCAAGCACGGTTAAAACCGCGTTCCCGGCGGGGCGAACTTGGCCGTGTACACCCCGTTGGCTTCCTTGGCCTGCAGGTAGACGTAGGTGCTGTTGGGGAAGTTGTAATCCAGCAGGTCCCCTGCCGTTTTGTCGCTGTTGCCGACACCGAACTGTCCCGGCCCCTTCCTCAGCACGAACTGCGTGACCGCGTTCTGGGAGAGGAGGCGGGACCCACCCGACGTGGGGGTCAGCGGGCTGTTCGACGCGAGCACCCGCACGGTCGTCGAGCCGATGTTCTTGATCCGCACGTACTGGGTCTTCGAACCGCCGCCGCCGGCGAAGGCCGTGCTCGTCACACAGACCATGGCAGCCACCGCCATGGCGATCACGCAACGTCGATACATGGAATTGTCCTCACGAATACGAGGGAAGTCATTCAAGGCCACGCCCGCACGAACGCCGTGCGACCGATTTCGGGAAGTTTCCCGCCGTGTGTTTCCGGGGCGGATGAGATCCGCGGGGCCCTGATGCCGGGCGACCGAGGCGTGTCCGCCGGGGTCAACCCAGCCATCCCAAACCCGTTCCGCGCGTCACACACGACGCTCTGGCGACGGTCGAATCCCCTCCGTCGCGTCGAGGATTCCGTCGGCAGGCCGGGCAGTATGCGCAAACCTTGCCGGCGCGCCTACCAGCTTTCCAACAAACGCCGCCGTAGTTCGCGAACGTGAGCGGCAGCCGCGGCTCGAGAGGCTCGAGCGTGGGCGAAGTCCGGGATGCCTGGCGAGCCTTCGCGCCGACCCTCTGGCGACGCATCGTCACGACCGTCACGCGTGGGCCGGTCGACGGGCGGCGAGCTTGCCGCCGGGATGCTCGCTCGTGATCCCGTGCCCGAGCGTGGCGGTCCATTCGGCGAGCCTGCGGCCGAGCAGCCTGCACGCGGCCCTGCCGTGCTCGTCGGACGGCGCCTTCGCCGCCACGGCCCCGTAGTGCAGCGTCAGGTCGCGGGACGCGTAGTCCGTCACGCCGAACACCAGCAAGCCGAAGTTCATGAGCACGGTGAGGATGCTCTGGCAGGCGAGTTCCATGCCGCCCCCCCAGCCCCCCGCGGAGCTGAACGCGCAGCCGATCTTGCCGTCGATCTTCATCCAGTGCGGCCCCATCTCCTCGTCCCAGAACTGCTTCATCCTCCACGACAGCACGCCCATGTTGGTCGGGCTGCCCACCGCGAGACCGTCGGCCCAGAGGACGTCGTCCGGCGTGGCCCGCAGGTCGCCGGCTCCCCCGACCTTGCGGATGCGCACCTCGGTGTTCGTGATCTCGCGGGCACCCTCCGCGACGAGCGCGGCCATGTGCTCGACGTTGCCTGTTTGGGAGTCGTACAGCACCAGGATCTTGACGGGCGACGTGACAGCCAAGGTCGTCGGCTCCTCGGGGAATACGGAACACCAACGGAACGCGAGGGGCTCAGCTTACCCGGGCCCGATCCGCGCGGAGGAAAACGTGCCGGGAATGCCGGTCACCGTGAGCGCGGCATCGACACGGAGGGCGTCGTTGGCCGAGAGCGCGCCGGACGCCTGGAATTGACTGAACGCCGCCCGGTCCGGTGATGCTGCCGGTCATGGTCATGGTTGGCATCACCCCCGACGCGGACGTGTCGAAGATGAAAGACCAGAGGGTCGCCAGCAGTCCGCGCGCCTACGAGAAGACCGCCGATGCGAGCCCCATTCGCGATGCGGGCTCGGGGAAGACGCGGCAGCCCGCCCTTGCACGAATAGACACAATCCGCTGGTCCGACCCAGACTGCTAGGTATTCAATCCAAATCTCCATGCCTCTCTGGCATTCGGGGCATCCGTCGGACATCCCCCAAGGAAGATCTCATGCCCATCAGACGTTGGATCGCCGTCGGATTCTCGTACGCACTCCTCGTCTTCCTCGCCGGGCCGATCCAGTCCGCCACGATCAGCGGGCTCTTCATCTTCGGAGACAGCCTGTCCGACCCGGGCAACAACGCCATATCTTTCGGATCGACCGCGTCCCCCCCGTACCACGTCACGCTCCAGGGCGAGATCACGTCGAACTCGTTCATCCCGGACTATCCCTACGCCACGTCGTATCAATACAGCAACAGCGACGTCTGGGCATATCAATTCGCCACGATGCTCGGGCTGCCGTCACAGGTCGCCGGGCCCGCGCTTGGCGGAGGCGTCGGCGGCAACTACGCGTTCGGCGGCGCGACGACCGGGCCGTTGAACAACGTCGGCATTCCGAGCCTGCTGACGCAGGCGGCGATCTTCGAGTCGTCGCTCGGAACAAACCCGGCGCCCGCCGGGGCGCTGTACGTGATCGCGGGCGGTGGCAACAACGCGAGGGCCGCGCTGACGGCCATCGCCGGCGGGGCGGATGCCGCAGCGACCATCGCCGCAACCTCCGTGCAGTTCGCGGCCGACGTCGGTGCGATCGTCGACAGCCTGCAGAGCAAGGGCGCCCACGACTTCGTCGTGTGGGACGTCGCGAATCTGGGACTCACGCCGGCGATCAGCGTGAGCGGGCCGGTCCCCTCGGCGCTGGCCACCTTGCTCAGCCAATCGATGAACGCGGCGCTCGCGCAGCGCCTCGCCAGCGAGACCAACGTCCACACGTTCGACCTCTTCGCGCTCCTGACGGCGGTGAACGCGGATCCGGCCGCCTACGGGCTCACCAACGTCACGGATGCCGTGGGCGCCGTCCCGGGGGCGGATCTTTCGAAGTATCTCTGCTGGGACGGCATCCACCCGACCGCCGCCGGGCACGCCATCCTCGCCAGCTCGATGTACACGCTCGTCACCAGCGTGCCGGAGATCGACCCGACCGGCTGTGGCAGCGTCGTGGCAATGGTCGTGGGATGTGTGGGCCTCCTCGAGCGGCGCCGCGCGAGGGCGAGCGTCGCCTGACGCCGCCCCGACTCATACTGCACCCCCACAGTCGTCGGCCATCTTGATCAAGAGAGCGGCTCGGGATCGCACCTTCCTCCGGTGAAGCGCAGAGACAGCTGCGGGATGTCGGTGTCGGCCGAGAACTACGCCGCCAGCGACACCACCGCTCCCGCCGCGACACCGATCGCCATCGCGAACAGAAACCGGCTCCGTGGACGCGCGAACCCGCCCCACGCCCAGCCGGCGAGCCCAGCGCCGGCACCGCAGGCGAGCGCAGCGAGCGATTCGGCCTGCGAGACATGTTCCGGTGGCAGTCCCGAGACGAGCCACAGCGCGCCCATGCCCACCATCACGAACGCAGGCACGGCGATGATCGCCACGCCCGCCGCCCGTCGACGGATGCTCCCGGGGATCGGCGAGGGCGTCCACCGGATTCCGGCCCCGAGGCTGGCCGCGACGGCAGACGCGAGCACGACTGCCGGGACGTTCTTCGCCAGAAGCCGCTCGATCGGCAGTCCGGTCGCCGACAGGCTCCAGAGCGACAGCGCCGCCACCACCGGCATGACCCAGGCCGTGGCGATCCGGGCCGTGCGGGGAATCTCGAACGCCGACGCAAGCCACACGAGGCCGAGGGCGACCGTGCCGTCGAGCACCCAGGCGTAGGGGGGCTTGCCCGCCCGGCCGCCGACCCAGTCGAGCAGCGGCCGCACGAACGACCGCACCGGATCGTCCTCCGGCACCCCGACGAAGAAGCCGGCGAAGACCCGCAGCCCGAACGCCACGAACGGGATCAGCCCCGACACGAGTTCCGCCCGCCCGCGAAGCCGGGGCAGCGGCACGATCCAGACGGCCGTCCAGACGACCGTGAACAGGAGCAGCCGCGTCGCCTCCGGTGTCGACGTCACTCGCGGTCTCCCCTTTCCCCGTCGGGCATCGCTTCGGTGTCGCCGGCCAGGCGATCACGACGCATCTTATGCCTGCGCACGGCCGCACGGTCGCCGCCGGCGCCGGTCTTCAGGCGGATCGGATCCTCGGCGAACGGCGTCTCCGTCCGGCAGATCGCCCCGGTCGCGCCGGCTCTCAGGCCTGCCCGGGCGGCGGCCGTCGAAGGCGACTCTGCGGCCTCGGCCGACCGGATTGGCGAAGGCTTGAGAAGCTTTCCATCGACGGCAGCCCGGCAATGAATCCGCTCTAGCTGGCCGTGGAAAAAGTCCTCCGAGACTTTTTCCAGGCACGAAAACCTCCGGTTTTCACGGGAGCTGCGCTCCCGCGATCGCATCCATGCGACCGAGCAGGCTGTTTATCCACAGCCTGCTATCCCTACCGCGCCGGATTCACCGGCACCGCGATCCAGGCGCAGTACAGGGTCATCTTCTGATACCCCGGCCGCACATCGCTGACCAACGTTGGGCCCGCTTGGACGCGGGATTGGCTCTGGCCGACCCGACGTACGACTCCGCACACGTCCGCATCCGTTCGCCCCCCGCGGAAAACGTTTTGTGGTCGTTTTTCCACGGATGAGAGCCGCCGGTTTCCCCGGGTGCCGCACACCCGGGGTCGAGGAAACCCGACCCCTTCACGTGCGTTTCCGGCTTCCTCAACGCGGGTTTTTTCGCCATGCTTCCGGGCACACGGTCGACCGTTCACCCCCTGGAGGCACCCGGCATGACACCGGCGACGAAGGAGGCGAGCCCCGGGCTCGCTCGTCCGCGAATGGGAACGCCCGGGCGGCCTCTCGGCGTCCGGTTCCTCGAATGGCTCACATTCCAACAAAGCGGAGGCCAGTTCCAGGAACTCCGCGGCATCGTGACCCGCTATCCGCCGCCCGACCCGAAGGTCTACCGGAAGCACCTGCCCACGGTCTTTGACGTGCCGGCGAGCCCTGTCGTCATGGTGTTCATCATCGAATATCTGCGGGTCGCGCCGTGGCCTTTCACCCGCTATCTGGAGGCGGCCGTGCTGCTGAAGACGGCGTTTCACGGGCAGGAGGGCTGGTTCCCCAAGATCATGCCGGTGACGACCTGGGTCGCGAGGCAGGGCGGTCATCATCTCGGCTTCCCGAAGTTCGTCACCCCTTCGATCGTGCTCGCCGACGAAGGCGACGCGGTGCACGGCCGCGCGACCGGGTTTCAAGGCGAGCGGTTCGAGGCGGACCTGACGTTCACCCCCGATCCGCCACGACACAACGACGCCGCGCCGCCCGCCCACGACGCGTCGCTGTTTGACGGACCGTTTCACGTGCTCAAGCCCGTGGGCGTGGGGCCCGCGTGCTTCAAGGTGTGGTTCGAGGACGTGCGGCCGCCTCAGTGGCGGTCGTACCCCGGCACGGTCGTTCTGCAGGGCACGAATGAGGGGCTGATTCCCGCCGGGACGCAGGCGTATCCCGGCAGCCTGCACCACTTCACGGGGGGCATGAACCTCGTCTCCGGCCCGCTTTGTCCCTGAGGCGTTCGACGCCGCGCGGTCGAGCACGTGCGCGGCGCTCTCGGGCAGGATCGCGTCAGCGAACGCCGGGCCCGTTCAGCTCCGGGGCACTTCAGCAACACACCGACGATGGACAGAAGGAATGGTACACGAACCAGCGCGGCATCGGTGACGCGCGGCTGTGATCATCTGGCGGTCACTTCGGCGCGCCGCGGCGCGTCTCGACACCCTCCACCTGCTCGCGCAGGTCGGTCCCGAGGTCGGGCGTGTTGAAGCCCCGCGACTGGTCCAGCCTCACGGTCCAATCGCCGCAGATGTCGTAGCGGATCGTCCCCGCGCGGACCGTGCACTCGAGGAGATGCCCGCCGACGCGGCGGTCGGTTGCGAGGAAGTGCCAGTGGTAGCCCGGCACCGCGATGCCTGCGGTCCACTGCGGGCTGCGGATGCCGACGAGCGTGCCCCGCAGCCGCTCGTGCCGCCACACCGACTGCGACTTCGCCACCTCCGCCAGAGGCCGGTAGGGCCGCTCCTGCGCGGCGACGCTGCGGAGCACCACCGTGGTGATCTCGGCCTCGACCCGGATGGCGACGAAGTTGTTCCGCTCGGGGATCCCGTCGTCAAGAAACCGGTCGAGGTCCTCGAGTGAGGCCCCCTCCGGGCAGGCCAATTCGCCATCGGCGCCGAACCGGGTCACGACCGCGAAGGGGGACGTTGTCTCGGGGGCGACGGCGAGCACCGCGCCCGTCGCGCGGACCTGATGGGCGACCCCATCGAGCACGATCAACTCACCGTCGAGACGGTCGAGCGTCCCGAGGCCGAAGTCGCCGACCGGGAGCAGGTCGGACAGGGTGACGGTGCCGTCATACCGACCGAGCATGAGCGCGTTGATGACCGAGACCTGCGTGATCCGATCGTCCGCACCGGGCTCCTGCTCGGCGCCGGCAGCGGCGGCCCCGAGAGAGGCGATGCAGCAGAGGCAGGTCAGCGGGAAGAGCGGGCGGAGTCGGGCGGACATGGCGGCAGCCTCGTCGGGAGAGCGGGGGAGGGGGCGCGGGGTGCCCGAGGCTCCATTGTGCGCTCGATTACCGCCGCGGGAGTGTGTCGGGAGCCCGTACCGGACGACAAACGCCCCCGGGACGGGCCCTGGCGATGACGCGACCGGTCCAGAGCGCCGCGAGCGTGCGGTATTCAGCACGGCAGCCTGCGAAAGGAAGGGAGCCGCGGACCCCGTGTCGTCCGGCTGATATACCGTGACGGAACAGCAGTTCGATGATCGAATGGGTTCAGTGTTCCCGTCGAACAGTCGACATGAATGACGGCTTGATTCGAGCCTGCCGCGGCGCCGGAGGATGACCTTGCGATGACGACACACGCGCCCCGGAACCAGCCGCTCAATCTGTTCGAGTACCAGTGCCTGGCCAAGGACCGGATGACCGCGTCGGCGTACGACTATTACGCCGCCGGCGCCATGGATGAGATCACGCTCGAGGCGAATCACCGGTCGTACGACGAGATCTTCCTCCGCCCGAGCGTGTTGGCCGGAGTGGGCACCATCGACACCACGGCGACGGTGTTGGGATTCGACATGACGATGCCGGTCGTCGTCGCTCCGACCGCGTTCCATGGGCTGGCCACGCCGCTGGCCGAGCGGGCAACTGCCCGCGCCGCCGCGGCAGCGGGCGTGGTCTACTGCATGAGCACGATGGCCAACACCCGCATGGAGGATGTCGCCACGGTGGGCTCGGGGACGCGCTGGTTCCAGCTCTACGTGTTCAAGGATCGAGGCGTCACGCGCTCGCTCGTCGAGCGGGCCGAAGCGTCGGGATTCGCCGCCCTGGAACTGACGGTCGACACGCCGAGGGTGGGGAAGAGGGAAGCGGATGAGCGCAACCACTTCGCACTCCCGGAAGGATTGGAAGCGCTGAATCTCAAGGCTTCGCATCACAGCGCGGTGAGCCATGCGGGGGACGGGTCGGGGCTGGTGGCCTATTTCGCCCACCTGATGGATGACAACCTGACGTGGGCCGACGTCGAATGGCTCCGCTCCATCACGACGCTGCCGATCATGATCAAGGGCATCGGCCGCGGAGACGATGCCCGGCGGGCGGTCGCGTCGGGGGCGGCAGCGGTGATCGTCTCGAATCACGGCGGTCGACAGCTCGACACCGCCCGGCCCACGATCCGCGTCCTCCCCGAGGTGGTGCAGGCGGTGGGGGGCGATGTTCCGATCCTCTGCGACGGAGGCATTCGCCGCGGCACGGACATCCTCAAGGCGCTGGCCCTCGGAGCGTCGGCGGTGCAGGTCGGCCGCCCCGTCCTGTGGGGGCTGGCGGTCGATGGCGAGGCGGGGGCGGCCCGCGTTCTCGAACTCCTCCGGGCCGAGTTCGAACTCGCGATGGCGCTGTGCGGCTGCCGCACGCTCGCCGGGATCACGAGCGATCTGATCGGCTGAGGCCGCGGGTCGGCGTCGCTGCCGGGAAAGAGCCCTCTCTGGCATGTATGCTCGGGGCGATCACCTTGGGCAAGGTGGTCATCGCCACGGTATGGTCCGGTAAAATGGACTCCACCACCACGTCCGACGCTCGCATCGTCGGCTCCGACCTCGTGCCGGTGCAGGCGGAGCATCCGGTTCATAATCCTGCCGCCTCGGGCCCCTGCCAGGATGGGAACCAAGCCCTCAAAAACTGCAAAAGTCGAAGTTAGGAACAGGGTTGCCCAAGAGAGCCAGCGTGTGCGGGTGTGAGCTGGTTCGACGAGGATCGCCAGGCGGCCGCGACGGCCCGTCAGCGATCGTCGGGAGTTTCTGCGACCGTCACCGGCGTGATGAAGACGTCGTACTGCTGGCCGATGCCGATGGTCGGCTCGTCATCGGCGAGGGTGTAGACCACCTGCAGCACGCGGGTGTCCACGATGTCGCTCGTGCGGCCGGAGATCCCGCGCTTCGGCACCACGAGCGGCTCGATGTAGCCGAAGGAGAGCGGATATCGGATCCCCACACTGCCCCGCGGCGAGGCCCAGGCCGGGAGATCGGGTCGGAAGCGGGGCATGTCCACTTCATCGATCTCGACCCGCAGGTGCGTTGGCCCCTTGCGACCGATCACCACGAGCCCCTCGGCAGGCACCGATGCCGGGGCAAACTCACCGGGGCGCACATTGACCTGGATGATGCGGCCGTCGACAGGGCTGTGCACGGCGAACTGCTCGAGTTCCGTGGAAGCCTTGTCGCATTCCCGCTGGGCGAGGGCGATCCGCTTCTCAGCGGCGATGATGTCGGGACCGGGGCCACCGCCCACCGGATTCACGAGGCGGGCGAGCTCGGCCTGGGCCTCCACCACCCCGGCGGCGGCCTCCGCCACGGCGGCCCGCGCCGTCGCAACCCGCGCCTCCGCCTGCTGCATGACGAACCTGCGGTTGTCGACTTCCTCGCTGCTGACGACGGCGGTGCGGAGCAGCCGTTCGCCGAGTTGAAGCTTGTTGCGCCGGTCCGCCAGATCGGCGTCCGCCTCGAGGACCCGCGCTTCGGCCGACGCTTGTGCCGCACGGGCGGACGCGATGGCCGCCTCGCGGGTCGGCACCGTGGCCCGAAGCGCCTCCATGTCGGCGACCGCGGCGTCGATCTGTCCCCTCCGCGCGGCCACTTCAGCGGCCGCCCGTCGGCTGTCCACCCTGAAGAGCAGATCGCCCCGCCGCACGTCGGCTCCGACCGTCGCGTCGACCGTCTCCACGATGCCGGCCACGTGCGCGGCGATCGCGATCGGTTCGCCCGGCGGCTCGCTGGTGCCGACGGCGCCGATGAGGCCGCCGGCGTGGGCCCCCGTCGCGGCAAGCGTCTCGGCGCGGGGTTGCGTGACCGGCCGACGCGGTGACGATTCGCTCACGACGGGTGGCCGGTTCGCGGCCACGAGAAGGATGCCGCCCGCGAGCGCGGCGAGCCCGACGACGGGCAGGCCCATCGACAAGAGCCGACTGCGACCACTCATGCGTGTGCCTCCGCACATGTGGAGGATTTCCGCTCGATGCGTTCGATCCGGCCATCGGACATCTGATGGATCACATCGGCGAACTCGAAGATCCGCGTATCGTGCGTGACGATGATCACGCTCCGATCCGGGGCCAATGCCACCTCACGCAGCACCTCCATCACCCTGTGCCCCGCCTCGGCATCGAGCGACGCCGTGGGCTCGTCGCAGATCACGAGGCGGGGAGCATGGACGAGGGCGCGAGCGATCGCCACCCGCTGCTGTTGGCCGCCGGAGAGCTGCGCCGGCATCTTGTGGAGATGGTTCTCCAGACCGAGCCGTGCGAGAAGCGTGGCTGCCGCCCGTTCACCGAACCGTGTCGAGCGGCCGGCAGCGACCAGCGGCAGCGACGCGTTCTCGGTGGCGGAGAGGGCCGGCAGCAGGTTGAACTGCTGGAAGATGAAGCCCAGGTTCGCCAGCCTGAAGTCGGCCAGCCGCCCCCCGCGGGCACGGCGGACATCGAAGCCGAGGACTTCCACACTGCCGGCGTCGGCGGAGAGGATGGCACCGATGATGCTGATGAGCGTGGTCTTGCCGCAGCCGGACGGACCGACGAGAAACGTCATTTCTCCGGCACGGGCCGTAAAGTCGGTGCCGCGAAGCACCCGCACGGTCGTTTCCCCGGCGGCGAACGACTTCTCCACGCCGACACAGTGGACGGCGATCGCTCCCGGTCGCGTGCTCGTCGGCGGGGCATCCATGAGCTAGCCCCGGAAGACCGTTGCGGGATCGACGAAAAACACCCGCCGCAGGCTCACGGTCGTCGCCAGGAGCACGATCACGCTGGCGAGCACCGCCACCCCGACGGCCACCTCGGGCAGGAGTCGAAAGCCGCGGAGCGCATCGGAGCGGCCTGCTGTGGCGAAGAATCCCGCCGCGGCGGCCAGCCCGATCCCATACCCGACTGTCGCGACGAAGGCGGCCTGCGTGAGCGTCATGGCGAGCAGCCAGCCGTTGCGGACACCGATCGCCTTGAGGGCCGCATATTGTCGGATGTTCTCCATGACGAACTGGTTGAACGTGAGGCCCACGATCGCGATGCCGATCAGCACACCCAGGATCACGACCGTGCCGAAGCTCGCGGGGATACCGGTGGTTTCCAGAATGTAACCGATTGTCTCGCGGCGAAACGTGGACCGCTCGACCGCCTTCAGCCCCATCTCGGCAGCGATGCGGTCGGCCACCGCGGCGGTGATGGTGGGATCGGACGCCTTGCAGAGCACGAAGCAGAGCGTGTTGCGGCCATTGTTGGTGTAGCGGGTGGCCAGGGAGTAGCGGGTGTAAATCGTCAGATTCGCCGAGAAGGCCGGAGAGGCGTCGACGATGGCGACGATCCGGGCACGGCGGTCGTTGAGTTCCAGTTCCCGGCCCACGTCGGGCTGCTCGCCGGGAAACAGGAGCCGAAAGCCGGCCGGGTTGATGGCGATGGCGTCGGGAAGGGTCAGGTCGTCGAGCGTGCCGAGCAGGAATCGGTCGGGCACACCCACGAGCGACACGTCGTCAACGCCGATCATGATGGCATTGTCGAGCTTGCCGCGGCGGGTGCGGACCTGCGTGCTGGCTTTGAAAAACGGCACCGCCCACGCCACTCCCTCCACACCCCTCACCCGCTGCAGCACCGTGTCGCGGAGGGGATACGGCACCTCGATCGTCTTCACGGCCGGGTCCATCACCCAGATGTCGGCCTCGGGAGCATCGTCGATCACACTGGCTGCGCGGGAGAGCAGTCCAAAGAAGATCGACACCTGTTGGCAGAGCAGCAGCGTGCTCAAAGCCACTCCGAACACGAGGCCCAGGCACTTGGTCGCGTCACCAAAGAGCATTCGCAACGCAACGACCAACATGCCGCTCTCCCGGAAGGTTGACAGGCGATCGTGCTCGCGAAGATCGCCCCCTGGGACGCCGGCCCCCTCGTGGCCGATGTCGGAGGGCGGACCGTGTGGGCCTGCGCCGCGGGTTCGTCACCGAGGCTTCACACTATAGAAATGAAGGAACGCGAGCCAGAGCGCAAAGCCTCGCTCAGCGGCGGCCTGCAGTGGACATCCTGATTCAGGCGGCATGAAGGTCTTGGCCTGCCCCCCTCAACGGTTCCATCTCAGGAGCGAGATTCCTGAGTGGGCGAACCCTTGGGAGGGCAACCCTGTTCATAGAAACTGGTTCCATCAGTGGGGGCAGGTCAAGCGGCAGAGCAATCGATCAAAGAGGGCAAGAATGCCGTCAGTTGGACGCGGCTCTCCTGCCAGACCTTCAGGGCCAACCACGCCCGGCTGCAACTCTTCGCCTTGGCCTACAACCTCGGGAACGTTCTCCGCCGGCTGGCACTTGCAAAGAACTTGCGGCAGTGGTCGCTGACCACGCTGAAGCAGAAGCTCGTCACGATCGGTGCCAAGGTCACCCGGCACGCCAAGCACGTGACGTTCCAACTGGCGGCAGTCGCCGTGCCGCGACGACTCTTTGCTTCGATCATCGAACGGATCGGCAGACTCAGGCAATCACCCGCACTGTGTCGATCCGGTTAGCAGGCTGTGGATAAACAGCCTGCTCGGTCGCACGGATGCGATCGCGGGAGCGCAGCTCCCGTGAAAACCGGAGGTTTTCGTGCCTGGAAAAAGTCCCGGAGGACTTTTTCCACGGCCAGTTAGCCGCTCTCCTCGGGCGGGGTGGAGGAGGAAGGTACTGGCGTGAGCGAGGGGGGCGGCTTTGCACCCGCGGCGACAAAAGGCGGGAGTTCCATGCTCAACGCGGGCAACACGTCCAGCTCAATCGCACAAGGACCCACTCGGTTGGCGGGCTGGCGGCAGGTCGACACACGCTTGGGACCACAACCCGCCCCGGTGCGTTTCGGGGGGTGGTCATCCGGGAAATCCGAGGTTGGTGGGTGAAACCGCCCCTGAAAACCTGATTGCCGGGTATTTCAAGGGTTGTGACCAATCCATTGACACGGTTGGGAACGGATGTAAAACCGTCGCGCATATTCTGGCAACTCCCCCCATCGCATCACACAAAAGCCACGATCATGATTCGCCGATCATTCAAAACGCTGCTCCTTGGGCTGGCTGCATTTGCCTGCCAGCTGTCTCTCCCCGCCCCTGCTCAAGTGACGGGGGGGGGACTCGTCTACGAGATGGTGCCCGTTGCCAATGCTGGCAACGCCAATGACACGGGCGGCAGCCACATTGGCTCCGTGGCCTACTGGTACCAGATCGGCAAGTACAGCGTGACGATCGGGCAGTACACGACATTTCTGAATGCGGCCGACCCCAATGGCACGAACCCCCACGATATCTATAACGTGTTGATGGGTACAGACCTCAACGTTGCCGGCATCTCATACGATTCCGGGGCGGCACCCGGAGCGAAGTACAGCGTGATGAATAACGGTGGCGATAGCGCCAATCGCCCGATCACGTACGTGAGTTGGTATGACGCCGCGAGGTATGCGAACTGGATGACGAACGGCCAAGGCAGCGGCAGTACGGAGACGGGGGCATACACGCTCAACGGCGCGACAAGTGGGGGTGCCGTGGCGGCGAATCCAGGTGCGGCGTTCCGTCTTCCGACTGAAAACGAGTTTTATAAGGCCGCCTATTATTCGCCGGACTACGGCGGGCTGGGCATGCCAGGCTACTATGTCTATGCCACGCAGAGCGATGATGCCCCAGGAAACATCATCGGAAGTGGGGCCAATCAAGCGAATTACATAACCATTGATGGATATTCGGTGACACAATCGTCTGAATACTCATCGAGCCAGAACTATCTAACTGACGTGGGGGCGTTCTCCGGCAGTGGGAGCTACTACAGAACGTTCGACCAGACCGGCGACGTGTCGAATTGGAATGATCTGGATGGTACCGCCGGCCCGTCGCGTGGGCTCCGAGGCGGTAACTGGTGGCGCACTTCTGGGTACTTGATGTCCTCCTATGGTGTCACGCGCGACCCGGCGTACGAGAATCACCGCTGCGGTTTTCGTCTCGCCTCCTCCGTCCCCGAGATCGACCCGAACAGCCTTGGGAGCGTTCTGGCCCTCGTCTTTGGGGCGCTGGGGCTGCTTGAGCGTCGTCGGCTGAAGGCGGCCTGACCGTCAGCGCTTCACGCGGGCGCAGATTCGGAGTCATGTTCAATGCCGGGGTGGCCTGCATTGGAAATCGTGAGAATTTCATCGCGGACAAAATGCAGAGAGATGATTCTCGGGATGTGCCCTTCCTCGAAGTGACACTCCACAGCATCTCGTACATTCGCCTTGACCGCCTCGAGCGTGTCGCCCTCGGTGAAGATCGACTCTCCGACGGCCCTGGCGAAAGGACCGCCCTCGGCCGCTTCCACCACGATAGACACGATCTCGATCACGGCCGCGTGTCTGCAAACAGACCGGCGACCAAAGGCATGTCATGAATCCACGTTTGATGAACACGCCTGAAAACCAGCAACTCGTGACCGGTTGGCTGAACTTGTGTGCGGGCGACACTTTTCCCGCTGGTTTCAGATCAGCCGTCCAGGATCCCGAATCCGCCCGGATTCAAGGAGCATCGTCACGATCAATCTCTCTTCAGTCTGCTCGTCAAGAAGTCCGGGGCCTCGGTCCGTCCGGACCATTGGAACGCCCCCGACTTCCCGATCATCGCCTCGAGGCGTCGTGTGAAGATGAGCCGGCTCCAGAGGCTTCTCTACGAGTTCGGCACACTGCATCGGCTCTTGCCCTGTCGGGACGTTCGCGACCGTCCCATCGGGGCCGGTTCGGTGCCGTTGGATACCCAGCGTTTGATCAGTTCGCTCGCGGCTCGCCGAGGAATGAGCGTTGACGTCGAGAAGCACGGCGGATCCGGCCATGCATTGGCCATTCCTCGGTGGCTACCGGCCTCGGCGGCGACGCGCGTCGCGTCGGTCGCCGCTGGGCACGCGTTCACGAGGCCCCACGTGAGGTATGATCTCGACCCGTGCCGAGTGTGGCCGCGGTCGCCCGCAGATCGAAGAAGACCGGCGGATATCCGGCTGGCGGCGCCCCGGAGCACGGTTTCGCGCATCTGCGGCGACGGTTGGCAGAGTGCACCATGAGCCGTTTCTGTCCGGAAACGCTGTACCTCCCCGAACCGGGCAGACGCCCGCTCGCCTCGCGCGTCACCAGGCCGCACCGCTGCACGGTGATCGGCGGGGGGATCGCCGGTGTGGCGGCCGCAACGGTGCTGTGCGAGCGCGGTGTGGATGTCACCCTCATCGAGCGGGAGCCCCTGCTCGGCGGCCGCGCCGGCGGTTTCGAACACCGCCTGCAGAATGGCGAGCTCGTCCAGGTCGAGCGGGGCTTTCACGGTTTTTTCCGACAGTATTACAACCTGCGCGGGCTCTTGCGGCGGATCGATCCCGATCTTTCTTTGCTGCAGCCGTTGCCGGACTACCCGATCCTCGGGCCGGACGGCATGGTGCAGAGCTTTCGCGGCCTGCCCACCCGCACGCCCTTCCAGCTGATCAAGCTCGTCTGGCAGACGCCGTATCTGACGGCGGGCGACGTGATGCGCGGCGATGCGTTCGCGGCGCTGGAGATGCTCCGATTCTCATCCGAGCGAACCTACGACCGGTTCGATGGCGTGAGCGCGACGGAGTACCTCCAATCGCTCCGCTTTCCGGAGGTGGCAAAGCGAATGCTGTTCGACGTGTTTTCGCACTCGTTCTTCAATCCGGAAGAGCAACTGTCGGCCGCGGAATTGCTGATGAGCTTCCACTTCTACTTTACGGGCAATCCCGAGGGGCTGATTTTCGATGCGGTGAGGCAGCCGCTGCACGTGGGAATATGGAAGCCGTTCGAAACATGGCTCCGCAGCCGCGGCGTGCGGGTGCTTACGGGCTCTGCCGTGTCGCGGGTCGATCGCCACATGGATGGCACGCTGCGGGTGGAGCATACGGCGGGGAGCGTCGCTGCCGACGACGTGGTCATCGCGCTGGATGTGCCGGCGGTCTCGAGGCTCGTGGAGGCGTGTCCGGCCCTGGCGCCCCTCTCCGGCATCGGGCGCCTGCGGACGACCTTGCGGTTCGCGGTTTTGCGTATGTGGCTCGAGCGTCCGCTGCGTGCCGATCGCCCGGCCTTCGCGGGCACCACCGGGGTCGGATTATTGGACAACATCTCCTGCTACGATCGCTTTCAAGACGAGAGCGCAGCGTGGGCGGCGCGGCACGGCGGCAGTGTCGTGGAACTGCACGCGTACGCCGTGCCGGACGGCTGGGATGAAGCCGGCATACGGGCCGACCTGTTCGCCGCCCTGCAGACGTTTTATCCGGAGACTCGCGGGGTGCGGGTCTTGGACGAGGTCATGCTCATTCGACAAGACTGCCCGGCGTTTCCTCCGGGTTCGATGCGTCTGCGACCGACGGCCCGGACGGCGATCGCGGATGTCGCGCTGGCGGGAGACTATGTCTCAGTGCCGATGCCCTGTGCCCTGATGGAGCGGGCGGCCGTGTCGGGATTCATAGCCGCCAACACGCTGCTTGCACGTCAGGGAGTCGCGCCGGAGCCGATTCAAAGCGTGCCCCGCGAGGGTTTGCTGGCTCCACTGCGGTTGCTGCGGCGGGCCGGAGCGTAGTGCAGGGGATGCGTGGGGTCGGTGTGCCGGGAAAACCCGGCACGGACCCCTCTTCATGCCATCCTCGTGGGCGGTAAAGTCCCCGCCGGCTCACCACTGTGTCGCCCTCGTTGCCGCGAGCAGGTCGTCCATGCGACTGTGCCGCCGCGCGGCTTTTCATTCGCGCGGACGCGACGATCGTGCCGATGCACGAGCGGTATCCTCGTGATGCCCGCGGTGGGCGACGCTTCGGAGAAAACGGAATGCTCGCGGCCCTCTGGAGACGACCGGACCGGGGGCGGGGCACGGCGATCCCGAGCCTCATGCTCGTGCTCGTCTGCCTCGCGGGACGGGGTGATGCCGATGACCTCCCACGCGCGCTCGACCTCGAAGCTTTCGCGTCATGGGACGAGGAATCCCTGAGTCCGGCGGGGTGCGAAGCCATCGTTCCCGTGAGCGAGCGGGAACCGCTCTCGCTGCTGCCCGCGACGACGCCGGTCTCCCAGGGCGTGCTCGGCCCGTCCGCGAGACGTTTCTACCTGACCGGCATCCTCGGCGGCTCTTTCCTCGTCGTGTCCGGCGACAACACGCCGTCCTCGAGCCTGACGGAAGGCGGTGCCGTCGGGATGGCGCTCGAGCGGTCCAACGGCCGGATCCGGGTCGAGGTCGAGGGCCGCTACCGGGGCCCCATCGGGCAGACGTATCTCGGTTTCAACGAAAATTACTCCTTCCGCGACCCCACCCTCGTCTGTGTTTCGCAGGCGCGGAGCTATGGCTGGTCCTCGCTGGCGAACGTGTGGCGCGACTTCACCCTCACCGAGCAGATGGATCTTTACGGTGGCGGCGGCATCGGGGCCGCAGGTTTCCAAACGGAGTATCAGAAGATCAACGTCGATCCACCCGCTCCGAGTATCGATCGCACCATTACGGGATACGCCTGGCAGGCCGGCGTGGGCGCCATTTGGAACGTCAGCGACCGCGTCGCGATCGATGCGAGTTATCGGATCTTCGGGTTTGGATGGACCATCACGCGAGAGGACGTCACCTTGGGGCTTCTGAGGTCCGAGGTCCTCCTGTCGCTGCGAATCTACGAGCCCTTCCGCGGGCTGCTGCGGTGACCGGGCGGTGCCCGGCCGCGACGGCGGCCGAGGCGTCGTCCGATCGAGGGCAGCCGGCGTCGATCGCTCGATCAGGCCGGGCGCGACCCCACCGGGTCGGCTGCGAAGATGCCGTCGCGAAACCGGGGCAAGAACGCGCGGACGGCCGCATCGGTGGCCACGAGCAGCGCCGGCAAGAACACGAGTTCCGCCACGGTCGCCGCCACCACGGCGGCGCATGCCAGCCGGCCGAAGGCGGCCAGTGACGGCACGCTGCTGGCGGTGACGGTCGCGAAATTCACCGCAAGCAACAGGCCGCTCACGACCACCGCGTTTCCCGTCTCCGCGACGGCGCGCCGCACGGCGGTGGCGGTGGGCACGCCCGCCTGACGGTGCCGGGCCAGCGACGACATCAGATGCACCGTGTCGTCGACCGCCAGGCCCAGGCAGACATTGAACAAGATCACGGTGGCCGGGTCGAGCGAGCGGCCCGTCGCCATCAGCAGGCCACCGATCACCGTCAGAGGAAACACGTTCGGCACCAGGCTCACCAATCCGGCCAACGGCGAGCGAAACGCCCACGCGAGGATGACGCCGATCACGACCACCTCCAGAAACAGGCTGGAGCCCAGGTCGCGGACGAGCTGTCGGATGTTTCGCGCCGAGACGACCGACATGCCCGTCAACTCGAACCGCCAGCCCGGCTTTCGGCGCGCGAGCGCCCCGAGTTCGGCATCGACTCGCCCGGAGACGCCTTCCAGATCGCGGAAGCCGACGTCGGACACCCGGGCCCGAACGAGCGCCACGCGGGACTTCGGCTCCACAAAGTCATGAAACTCCTCCGCGACCAGCCGTCTTCGGGACCTGTCGGGCAGCGTGGCGGCGACCGTGGCCAGTGAGAGTGCCCGCGAGATGCCGCCGGACCGCTCGAGCACGTCGTGGACTTCATCCAGTGAATCACGCACCGCGTCGTCCCGCCAATCGACGTCGTCTGGCCAGCCCACCACCACGACGACGCCCATCGCCCCGCCGAAGTCGTGATCGACCCGCACCAGCGCCCGGGCGGCTGCCGCGTCGCGGGGCAGGGAGTCGATCACACGGCTGTCGGCGTCGATGCCCGACCCGGCCAGCGAGAGCAGGAGCGTGAGTCCGACGCCGACGAGGGCGATCGGGCGGGCGTGTCGCAGGGAAACTCCCGCCAGCAGGTTGGCCAGTCGGCCGGCCGTGCGGGAAGAGCGGCCCAGTCGCGAGCCGCTGCAAAAGCCGGTGGCCGCGATCAGCGGCGTGATCAGCGATACCGCCAGAAAGCTGGCCAGCGCCCCGACGGCCGCCGCGATCCCGAACCCGCGCACGGCGTCGATCTGCGCCGCCGCCAGCGAGGCGAAGCCGATCGCCGTCACGAGGCTTGTCAGTCCGCAGGCGCGGCCTACCCGGATGATCGCGTGGCTCGACGCGACCGAAGGTGGGATGCCGCGTCGCACGCTGCGTCGCATGTCCTCGATGAAGTGGATGGAGTCGCAGGTGCCCACCGCGAGTGCCAGCGAGGGGACGACACTGGTGAGGATATTGACCGGAACTCCGCCCAGCCCCAGCACCCCGAACGCCCAGACGGCGCCCACGAAAGGGGGCACGCAGGTCACCACCGTCGACCGCAGGCTTCTGGCCACGATCGCCGAGAGTGCCACCGCCAGCGACAGGCCCAGCACGTTGAAGATCAGCATGTCGCGACGCAGACCACGGCCCGCCTGTTCCCGGATGGCGGGCAGGCCGGTGAGTTCGAGGTCGAGTGCGGACCCGGGACCACCGCTGGACTCGAGGACGCGTTCGATCGCGAGGATCACCCCGGGCAGCCGGGGCGGACGATCGGCGTCGGCCTCAAGCCGCACGAGTACGAGCGAGGAGGCCGCGTCGGCCGAGAGCAGGTGGCCTGCGACCAGGGGGTGTCGCATGGCGCGGCTCTTCGCCGAG
>Ga0208249_1000117_pt1 | contig 24302 bp, 4 predicted proteins | sample CryBogmetaGMA1M_FD_184546 | JGI IMG/M metagenome (GOLD analysis project Ga0208249, IMG submission 184546) | Freshwater microbial communities from Crystal Bog, Wisconsin, USA - MA1M (SPAdes) | ecosystem: Environmental > Aquatic > Freshwater > Lake | place: Crystal Bog, Wisconsin, USA | collected...
CCACTCTCACGCCGACGGCAGGTTTCAGCTCGGTCATCATCGGCGTTCCGGCAGGGGCGTTTGCGGATGCCGCAGGCAACGCCAACACCGCCGGTGCCTCGTACACCGTCGCTATCGACGCCATTGCCCCGGCAGTGATCATCACCAGCAACAAGGCGTCCCTCGCCAATGGCGAGACCGCCACGATTACCTTCACTCTCTCGAAGGCTTCGTCGAACTTCGTCGCCACCGACATCATCGCCACCAACGGCACGATCTCGAACTTCGTGCAGACAGCCAACCCGCAGGTCTACACCGCCACCTTCACGCCCAACACGAGCACCGTCGTTGCTGGAACCGTCTCCGTCCCGGCCGGCGCCTTCACCGATGCCCTGGGCAACTTCAACACCGTCGGCAGCGTGTCGCTGGCTCTCAACACCCCGGCGCCGACGGTTACGATCACGTCCAGCAAGCTGCTCGTGAACCTCACAGAGACGGCGCTGATCACCTTCACCCTCAGCGCCGCCTCCACCAACTTCGGCGCCGGCGACATCGTCGTCACCGGCGGCACGCTTTCCGGCTTCACCGGCTCCGGCACGACCTACACCGCCGTCTTCACGCCGGCTGCTGGCCAGACCCTCGGCCTAATCTCCGTCCCGGCCGCCCAGTTCACCGACGCCGACGGCAATGGCAACCTCGCCGGAGCCATCGCCCAGGCGATCATCATCGACTCCGTCGCACCGACGATCACGATCACCTCCAACGTCACCACGCTCGGACCCGGACAGACCGCCACCATCACCTTCACGCTCTCCGAGGCATCCACCACCTTCACTGCCGCCGACATCATCATCTCCGGCGGCACCCTGGGCACCGGCACCGCCGCCACCTTCACCCAGATCTCGCCCACCGTCTACACCGCCACTCTCACGCCGACGGCAGGTTTCAGCTCGGTCATCATCGGCGTTCCGGCAGGGGCGTTTGCGGATGCCGCAGGCAACGCCAACACCGCCGGTGCCTCGTACACCGTCGCTATCGACGCCATTGCACCAACGGCGATCATCACCAGCGACAAGGCGTCGCTGAAGGCCGGTGAGACCGCCACGATCACCTTCACACTCTCCAAGGCCACGGCCAACTTCATCGCCACCGACGTCGTTGCCACCAACGGCACGATCTCGAACTTCAAGCAGACGCTCGGGAATCCGCTTGAGTACACCGCCACCTTCACGCCCACCATCAACACCACCGGAGTCGGCACCGTCACAGTACCGGCCGGCGCCTTCACCGACGCCTCCGGTAACGCCAACCTCACCGGCAGCGTGTCGATGGCTATCGACACGGTAGTGCCAACTCTGCTCAGCATTTCGGCACCCGCTGGCACCTATCGCGTTGGACAGACCATCGCCATTACTGTGATTTTCTCCGAGCCTGTGACGGTCAATGGCTCACCGTCGCTGAATGTGCTGATCGGCACCGGCACGTCAGCAACGGTTCGCACTGCGACGTACGTGGCCGGCAGCGGCACCAACGCGCTCACGTTCCACTACACCGTGGCATCGACCGACACCAATGACGTCGATGGCGTACGGGTTCAGCAGGTTGTCCTGCCAGCCGGCGCAGCGATCTCTGATATCGCCGGCAACAGCGCCGCTCTCGCCATCACCGCCCCAACGATCTCCGGCAATGTGTTCGTGATGACGAAGGCCGCCAAGGCTTCATTCACGATTCTGCCAAACCCGCTCTCGAGCCCGCGAGCCACGCCGGTGTCCGTGATCAAGGTCTTGTTCGACAACCCGGTGCCGTTTGTCAACGGGCTCGATGCCCCCGGATGGTTCAGCCTTGAGGATTTCGAACTCACCCGGAACGGGGTCGTTGTGACTTTCCCAACGAGTGCCCGCCTGACCCAGTCGAGCGGCTATAACGAGTTTGAGATCTCCAATCTCTCTGGCGTGACGGAGACTGTTGGCACCTACATCCTCACCTTCTCAGATGCCCAGATCGGCGACCGCGCCACGACGACGTGGATCAAGACCACGTCCACGCCGGGTGAACTGACCGCGACGATCGACCTGTCGCCGACCGCCGCCGTGCCGCGCCGGATTCCAGTCGACACTGCCACGATCGCATTCAGCCGGCCTGTTGTGAACATCGATCTCAAGGACTTCGTCTTCAAGAAGAATGGCGTCGTGGTGCCGTCGTGGACCAGCACCGCCGTGCTCACGGGCAGTGGCGACAGCTACGTGATCAGCGGCCTGACGGCGCTCACGAACGACCCAGGTTCAACCTACGAGATCACGCTGCTCTCTGATGACACTGCGACGAGTGCCGTCGAGAGTGACATTGCCACGCTGGCCGGAGGCACGCTCATCGCACCGGTCTCCGTCCGATGGACGTTCGAACCGCCAGTGGCGATCGTCGGCGTTACGCCGCTCGCCGTTCCACCGTCCGGATACTTCCGCGTTGGCGACGTGATGGAGTTCTCGGTGAAGTTCTCGGAAAAGGTGTTCGTCACCAACCCGCAGTTTCTCACTATGCCGATTCTCCTTGGCACGGGCACCGCCACCAAGACGGTGCAGGCCGGATACGTTCGCGGCGATGCCACCGACACGCTAGTCTTCCGCTATCAGCCGCAACCCGATGACCAAGACCTCGACGGCATTCTTTTGACGGGAACGCTTTCGCTCGGCACTGGCACCAACGTCGGCACGATCAAGGACAGCGCTGGCATCGATGCCGTGTTGGCCTATACACAGCCCAACACGACGTCGCTCCGTGTTGACTCCAAGTCACCGCAGGTCATTTCGGTGACGCTGCCGGTAAACCGGACCTATGGGCTTGGTGAGTCGCTGATTTTCACCGTGTCGTTCGATGAGGCCGTTACCTTCACCGGCACACCGCGAATCCCGCTCGTCATCGGCACGAAGACCGTCTACGCCGACGTGATCGCCGGACAGGAAACGCCAACGCTCATCTTCCAGTACGTCATCCTGTCGGGCGATAACGACACTGACGGAGTCGTCGCATCCAACCAAATCGCCCTGAACAGCGGCACGATCGGCGACGTCGCGGGCAATCCCGCCATCCTGACATTCCCGTCGATTCCGGATCTCTCCAATGTCCGCGTTGATACGCTGCCGCCGGTGGCCCCGGTGATCCTCGGCGTGTTGGCCAATAACACCGGCGCCGACGTTGTCGTACCCAACGGTGGCAGCACACCGGACAACACGCTCAAACTGGTGGGAACCGCCGAACCCGGCAGCACCGTGACGGTGTTCCTTAATGGCTCGATCTATGGGGCTGTCGTGGTGCCAGCGAGCGGAAACTGGGAGTTCACGACTTTTACGCTCGCGAGCAATCTCCCGACTGGTACCGCCTATGTCTTCACCGCGAAGGCGACTGATGCCCTTAAAAATGAAGGGCCACTGTCCTCCGCCTACTCGGTCACAGTCGACACGACGCCGCCGAAGGCCCCGACCGTGAATCCGCTCATCACGATCAACCCGCGACCCGCCATCACGGGCGCGGCCACGCTTCTAGTCGGCGAGACCCTCACGGTCACGATCGTCGTCGATCCAACCAACAACGTGTTCGTGACCTATCCGGTCACGCCGGATGTCAACGGTAACTGGAGCCTCAATCTCTCTACGGTGGTGCCGACTTTCCAGCCGCTCGCCGAGGGCACGTATTCCATCACCGCGACGGTCACCGACGCGGCTGGCAATGCCACCATCGACGGCTCGTCGAGTGAACTCAGGGTCGACACGAGCCCTGTCACTGTGAATCCGCTCCAGACGAACAAGCCCCGGCCCACCATCACCGGCACCGCGGTCATTCCGACCGGCGGGCGGCTCGAAGTCGCAGTGAACGGCCAATCCTACCCTATCGTTCCCGCCACCAACGGCACGTGGAGCCTCGATCTTTCGGCTGCCACGCCCGCCTTCCCGGCACTCGGCGACGGCGTGTATTCGGTCACGGCCACCGTGTTTGACTTGGCGGGGCTGTCGATCGCGGACCCAACGGCCAACGAACTGCAGGTTGATACCACCGGGCCAGGCGTGCTCTCCGTTGATTCGCTCACCGCCGACGGCTTCTACCGCGCGGGCCAGGTGATCAGCATTCAGATTCGATTCAACGACAAGGTGGTCGTAGACACGCTCGGCGGCTTGCCGGTGCTGGCGCTGAACACCGGCCGAAACGCCGTCTATGACCCGATTTCGTCGTCACCTGACACGGGGCTGCTCACATTCCTTTACACCGTGCAGGCCGGCGACAACACGGCCGACCTTGATTACGCGTCACCATCGGCGCTGTCGGCCAACGGTGCCACATTACGCGACACTGCGACCAACAACGCGTCGCTTGGCCTGCCCGTTCCGGGTACCTCTGGATCGCTGGGGTTCAATCGGTCGATCACGATCGACACCCTGGCCCCATCGCCAGCGCCAACCGTAACGCCGCTGACGACCAGCAACACGCTGCCCACCGTCACCGGAACTGCTGTCCTCGGCGTTGGCGAGCGTCTGCAAGTGACTGTGAATGGCACCACGTACAACGTGCTCCCCGACAACAACGGTCGCTGGTCTGTCGACCTGCAACTCGCCAACCCGGTGGCAGGATCGCCTCAACTCCAGCCGCTCACCAGCGGCCTGCGATACAACGTGATCGCCACGGTGATCGACACGGCAGGCAACGCCACGAGCGACCCCACCACGAACGAACTGTCGATCAACGCCTTCCCGCCAGTGATCATCGGGGCCGTGGACGACGTCGCCCCCGTGCTCACCACCATCACCAACGGCGGCAAGACGAACGACCCCACGCCTACGCTTCAGGGCTCGGCGGAGCCCAACCGCCTGATCACCGTGTCGGTGACGGTCGGCACCGGGACGGCGGTGGTGATCGGCACGACCAATAGCGACGGCCAGGGCAACTGGACGTTCACGCCCACCTCGAGCCTGGCCGACGGCACCTACACGTTCACGGTTGAAAGTTCGGTGGCGGGAGGCGGCACGCCCGTAAAGTCGGTCACCCCGCTGACGCTTACCATCGACACGGTGGCTGCCAGTGTCGCGGGCGTGTCCGTGCCTGTGGGCGTCTACCGTGCTGGCCAAACCGTGCCGTTCACGGTCTCGTTCACCGAGCCAGTGTTTGTCACAGGCAGTCCTGTTCTCACCGTGCTTATTGGTACAGGAACCTCGGCGGTCACTCGCACCACGACCTACGTGGCCGGCAGCGGCACCACAAACCTCGTATTCCAGTACGTGCTCCAACCCACCGATAACAACGATGTCGATGGCGTGCAGGTTCTCTCGCTCTCGCTTCCGTCCCTAGCGGACACGATCCGCGACACTGCCGCCAACGACGCCATACTCGCGATCGCGAGCGGCGTGGTTCCCGGCAACGTGTTCCTGATGCCGAAGGTCGCCACGCCGACGTTCACGCTGTTCCCGTCTGCACGCGTCAATCCCCGAGCAACGCCGGTGTCGGTGATTCGCGTGGTGTTCGACAACCCGGTACCGTACGTTCCCGTCACCACCCCTGGCGTGGTAGATGGCATCGATGCCCCAGGGCAGCTCAGCCTTGCCGACTTCGAACTCACCTGGAATGGAGCGGTTGTCGCCCTTCCGTCCGTGGCCCGACTAATCCCGGGCAGGAGCAACACCGAGTTCGAGATCTCGAACCTCTCCGGCGTAACAGAAGCTGTCGGGACGTACATTCTGACCTTCGCCGACCTCCGTGTCGGGCCCCACACGCAGTACACGTGGTCGAAGACGGAGGCGACGCCCTTCCCGTTGACGGCCACCATCAGTCTGACGCCGTCGAGCGGCGCTTCTCCGCGAGTTACGCCGGTCGATTCCGCCACGATCCAGTTCAGCGAAAACGTGGATAATGTCACGCTGTCTGACTTCGAGTTCCTCGTCAACGGCATCGTGATCCCGTGGGCGGGTTCGGGAGCGGTGCTTTCGGCGGCCAACGAGGGATCTACCTATACGATCACGGGCCTCACGGCACTCACGAGCAGCCGCGCCACCTACGAACTGAAACTCAAGGTCAGCGACATCAGTTCGTACACAGGCGGTCAACTCATCGGACCTGTCTCTGCCACCTGGACGTACAACGGCGCCACGCGAATCCCTGCTGGCGGCGTAACCGCGCCAACCCCGCCCGCTTCCGGATTCTTCAAGAAGGGCGACGTGATGAACTTCACGGTCCGCTTCTCGGATCCGGTTTTCGTACCCAATCCGACCGGCGTGTCGTTGCCGTTTGTGATCGGCACCTCGACCGTCGATGCCGTCTACGTGGGTGGCACCGGCACAACTGAACTGCGATTCCGCTACACGGTGCAGTCAGCGGACGAGGACCGTGATGGGATCCTGCTGCAGGGCACGGTCACCGCGCCCGCGGGCGCGATCAAGGATGCCACGGGGGCGAGTGCGGAACTGACCTACTCGCCGCCCGACACATCGATGGTCTTCGTCGATGCGGTCAACCCGACGCTCAATACGACTGTGGCTGGCCCCGCCAACGGCACCTACATCGCTGGCGGCATGCTCACATTCACCGCAACGTTCAGCGAGCCGATGCTCGTTTCGGGAACGCCACGGATCGCCCTTACCATCGGCAATAACACGCGGTATGCAACGTATGTGGCTGGCGCGGAGACCCGCGTGCTGGTGTTCGAGCATCAAATCGCCGCGGGAGATTCCGATCTCAACGGAATCGTCGTCGCCAACACGGTCTCCCTCAATGGCGGCAGCATCACAGATCTTGCCGGCAACACGGGCGGCCTGACCTTCTCGCCGCTGACCACCACAGGCGTGATCGTCGACGCAGTGCCGCCCACCATCACGCGGTTCTCGGTGCCTGCCACGACGCCTAATGGATCCTACAGGGCCACGCAGACAATCCCGATCGAAGCGACCGTTTCGCGGGCCGTGGTCGCCGGATCCTCGATTTTGGTGAGTCTCGACACGGGAGCAGTGGTTGTGCTCTCTGCCCAGGCCACCGGGACGCTTCTCAAGGGCAGCTACACGGTCGCCACCGGCGAAAACTCCGCAGACCTTACGGTCACGAGCTTCACCGACTTTTCCATCGCCGACTCGGTTGGCAACAAATTGGGCAGCACGGTGGTGCCGACCGGCACGAACAACATCGCGGGTGCGCGAGCCATCGTGATCGACACGATCACGCCGGGAGCACCAGCGATCACCGGCGTTGCTGATAATGTCGATCCGGTCCGCGGCAGCGTGCCATCGGGCGGGGCGACGAATGACAACACACCGACCGTCTCGGGTACTGCCGAGCCGTACGCCGTGGTCACTCTGAAGGCCGGAAACGCGACACTCGGCTCCGTCAACGCCGACGCCGCAGGCGTCTGGTCGATCACCCCTTCGCCGCTGACAGATGGGGCCTATTCGCTCACGGCTTCGGCGGCCGATGCAGCGGGCAATGTGAGCCCATTCAGCAGTTCCTACCTGCTCGCGATCGACACCGTGGCACCGGCCACACCCACATTCGGGGTAGCCACGGGCACCATCATCTCCGGAAAAGCCGAAGCCGGGGCAACTGTCACTATCCGTCGGAGCGGCACGACCATCGGCACGGTGACTGCCGCCGGCAACATGGATTGGGTGTGCAGCCTTCCGCTCACCGACGGCACCTACACCCTCACGGCAATAGCCACGGACGCGGCTGGGAACGTCAGCGCACCCACCCAGCCCACGAACGTGACGATCGACACTATGGCTCCCGACGCACCGGTCATCGCACGCGTGATGGATAACGTCGATCTTCTGCAGGGCGCCATCGGTCCCGGCGGCCTGACAAACGACGCCACGCCCACGGTTTCCGGAACGGCGGAGGCGGGCAGTGTCGTGACGTTGCGGAACGGCGTAACAACGCTCGGTATCGCCACCACGGATGGCCTCGGCGACTGGTCCATCACCCCAACCGCACTCGCCAGCGGCACGTATGTACTGGCGGCGACTGCCACCGATGCCTACGGCAACGTAAGCCAGCCATCGGCTGTCCACACGATCATTGTGGACATCATTCCGCCGCAGACGCCCACGATCACAGCGGTGGCCGACGATGTTGACCCGGTGACTGACAATCTAACCGGCGGCGGCACCACCAACGACCCCACGCCCACCGTGAGCGGGACCTCTGATCCGGGGGTCCTGGTCACATTGAAGAATGGCTTAACCGACCTCGGCACCGCAACGGCCGACGGGGCTGGTCGCTGGACCATCACGACATCGCTTCTGGCCGATGGACAGTATTCGCTCGTGGCGTCGGTCGCTGACAAGGCTGGCAATGTCGCAAGTTCCGTGGTCTTTGCTCTGACGGTCGACACTGCGGCACCAGCGACGCCCTCAGTCACCGGGATCCTCAACCGCGTCGGCCGCGCCGCCAACACGGCAACACCTACGCTCACGGGACTCGCCGAGCGAGGATCGGCGATCACGCTCCGCGTTGGCTCGGACGTCATCGGATCGGGACGCGCTGATTCCAACACGGGGCTGTGGTCGATCACGGTCTCGACACTCGTTGACGGCACCTATGACGTGGTCGCTACGGCCACCGACGCGGCCGGCAACGCAACTTCGTCTGCCCGCTACTCACTCCTCATCGACACCGTGGCCCCCTCCTCGCCGGTGATCACCGGCATCGACGATAACTTCGCATCCTTGACAGGGCCGGTGGCAAACGGAGCAGCCACCAACGACACGACCCCGACCGTGACCGGCACCGCGGAAAAGGGAGCGACTATCACCGTGAAAAGCGGTAGTACGCCGCTGGGGACGACCATGGCCGATGACAGCGGGCTGTGGTCATTCACGCCCTCGTCGCTCGCCCAAGGCACCTATTCGCTGACGGCCACCGCGACCGACGCCGCTGGGAACGTGAGCGGAGCCTCGCAGCCCTATTCGGTCACGATCGACACTGTAGCGCCGGCGAGTCCGCTCATCACTGCTGTGCAAGATGATGTGCTGCCTCTGACCAGTAGCCTTGCAAGCGGTGCACGGACGAACGACTCGACGCCGGCCTTGAGTGGCTCGGCAGAGCCCAACGCGACCGTAACGCTGAGAAGCGGTTCGACTGTTGTCGGCACCGGAACGGCAAGCGCGACCGGCCTGTGGGTGATCTCGACGTCAGTTCTGTCGGATGGAACTCACAACCTGACCGCTACTGCCACCGACAAGGCTGGAAACGAGAGCCTCCCGTCGGCCGCCTTCACCGTGGTGATTGACACGGCAGCTCCCGCGGTGCCTGTCATCACGGGCGTCGACGACAACGTTGCACCTGTGACAGGTCTGGTGGCGAACGGAGCAGCCACCAACGACACGACCCCAACCGTCACCGGCACTGCGGAAAGGGGTGCAACTGTCACCCTGAAGAACGGCAGCACCACGCTGGGCACGATCACGGCGGATGACACCGGCCTATGGTCGTTCACGCCCGTGTCGCTCACTCAAGGCACCTATTCGCTGAGCGCCACGGCGACCGATGCGGTCGGGAACACGAGCGCCGCCTCGCAGCCGTATTCACTCACAATCGACACGACCGCACCACTACTACCGGCCATTACTGCGGCACGCGACGACGTGCTTCAGTACGCCGGACCAGTGTCCAACGGCGGCGCAACCAATGACACCTCGCCAACCTTCACGGGGACTGCGGAAGCCGGTTCCTTTGTGACGTTGCGAGATGGCGTCACTGACGTTGGCAGTGCCTTCGCGGATGCTCAGGGGGCTTGGTCGATCGTCACGAAGACACTGGGCGAGGGCACCCGAGCTCTTATGGCAACGGCAACCGACCGTGCGGGCAATATAAGCGTCGCATCGGCTCCATACCGAGTGATCATCGATACCGTCGCCCCCTCCGCTCCGACCATCACGACCATCGAAAGTGACGTGCCGCCAACGATGGGCGTGATCGCCAGTGGCAGCCGCACGAATGACTCTCAGTTGCGGGTGAGCGGGACGACAGACCCAAATGGTCGCGTGACCTTCTGGATCGACTACGGGGCTCCGAATGCCGTCAGCATCGTGACAACGGCAAACGCTCTCGGCCGCTGGGCCGTGACCACGCCAACGCTCGGTGATGGGCAGCATGCCTTCTCGGCACTGGTGCGCGACGCTGCCAGCAACCGCAGCGGGCTCTCCGCGGCCTCGAGTGTGACGGTTGATACCGTGGCTCCTCGCGTAGTGTCCATCGCGCCGCTGCTTGCGTCCGGAACTTACGGCATCGGTCAGACGGTCGACATCCAGGTACGGTTCGGCGAAGACGTGCAGGTAGGCGGAAGCCCAACGCTGACGATGAACACCTCCCCTGCGAGAACGGCCACGTTTATCGGGTCGTCCGGACCCGTCGTCACGTTCCAATACGTCACCGCCGTCGGTGATGTTTCGGGGAAACTGGACTATGCCTCACCGTGGGCCCTTTCATCGAATGGGGGCTGGATTCGCGATATAGCTGGCGGTGACGCCAACCTGTCGCTCCCCACTCCGGGCACTCAGGGCTCGCTCAGCGGCTCGAAGAACATCGCCGTCGATGCGGCCATCAAGGCCACGGCCGGCAATCTCACCACTTCTCCGGGCACCTCGCCGCTGGTCACCCGGTCGAAGACGTCGATTCCGATCACGTTTAATACGCCCGTAACAGGCGTGTCGCTCGCTTCGATCAAGCTCTTCTTTGAGGGCAGGTCGGTCTCCCTCGCCGACGCTGCCATCACAGGCAGCGGAACGAGTTACACGCTTACGCTGCCCGCAGCCACGACCTCACTGAAGGGCACATACCGCCTGCGAATCGGCGGTCCGGGCGCCGGCATCTCAGGCGGTGGTGTGGAGATGTCCACACCGTCGAACCTCTACTGGAAGAGGGGCTGACGCTTCCGTCAGCGGGTTTGTTGCAGGCCTACAAACTGCCGAAGCGGCCGTGCGTTAACGCGCGGACTGCCTCGTAGTGGCAACCTGCGTGGACTGGGTTGAGCCTGCCGGCTGCCGGCAAGGTCAGCCCGAACCCCGTGACCGGATCATGCGGCGGAATCCTGTCGCCTGCAGCGCGTTACAGCCGATATTCCCGAACGAATCGTTGCTTTCGGAGGGGGGAACATGGCGAGTGTCCGCGTGCTAGCGGTGAAGCGTGTCGTAGTGATGCTGTCGATCGGGCTGGCTGCCGCTCCGACGGCAATGGCTCAACTGGAGCCGTCGGATGCCGTCGTGGCCTCTGACGATTCGAGCCAGTCGGTCCTGTTGCCAGGGGAAACATGGGAGCCAGCACCCGCATCGGGCCAACTCAGCCCCGCCTTGCCGGCGATCGCATCTGCTGAGAGTCACAGCAGTTGGGATTCGACATCTGGCTATGACGCCGCCACGTGCCTTGATTCAGCTTCGGGATGCGGTGGCCAATGCACAACCGGCGACTGCTCCTCCGGGTGCTCGGGTATCAGCGATCCTCCAGGATTTTTGCAGTTTCTTGGGCACAACAAAAACGCCCACTGGACGCTCCGCTCCGAGGCGCTCCTGCTCTGGAGAAACGCGCCGCCGTCGCGGCCGATCTTTTCCACTGTCGATCCCGGCACCGGCAGCATCGGCCCCACGGCGCTCAACGCCAACCAACTGAATAGCGACGTACTGGTCGCCCCGCGACTCTCACTCCTGCGCACCGACTGCAACGGCCATACGCTTGAGGCGACGTATCTCTATGCAGGCAACTTCTATTCGGAGCGGACGTTGCCGTATTCCCCAAACGGATATGCGACGGCACCGCCGGGTATCTACGGCAACAACTGGGGACCGTTGAACAACACCGAACTCGATTCGGGCGCGGGCAAACTTCTCGGGCAGATTCAAAGCCTCGAGTTCAACAGCCGCCACTGTCTCTGGGCGGACACCTGCCAGTTTCTGATCGGGCCACGCTGGCTCCAATGGAACGAGACCCTTCAGTTGCAGGACTCCTATGTGCACACGACGCCGCCGCCCCCGGCGAGCGGAACGGACTTTTACCAGACGCAGTGCTTCAACAACCTCTGGGGCGGCCAGATCGGGCTCGACACCTTGCTCCTTGGACGAGTCGGGCAGGCTCGGGTCGAAGGGCTCATCAAGGCCGGGGCGTATTACAACGCAGCCGGTCAGACCTCCGCCTACTACTCGACGCAGGTTCCACCACTGGTAGGCCAAACCCGTGCCTCCGGGCCGGCATCCGCCGCATTCGTTGGCGAAGTGGGCATGACGGCGGTGCTGCCAATCTGCTGCAACTGGGACTTCCGCTGCGGGTATTTCGGCCTCTGGCTGACGGGCCTTGCCCAGCCCACAAACCAAATCAGTCACCAGACAATCGTGAAGGGGTCTGACGACACTTCTTCGTTTGGCACCCTCGACACGACCGGCACACTGATCCTGCAAGGGCTGTCGCTGGGGCTCGAGGGCCGCTGGTAGGGCGGCGGGCCGATCCTCGAAATCCCAACCTGCTACCGGCAACTCGGCGGCGGCTGGCCCGTTGAACCAGAAGCATCTCCGGCGGATCACGACCGATTACGAGGGCTTTTACGGGCGCCGTTGGGGCTGTTTGACGGCGCCCGCCCCCCCGGTCAAGGCGGCAGCCGCCAGATTCCGAAAGAACTGCCGGATTATTGCGTATGCCAGGAAACTCCTATTTAATCGAACCTGGGGCGTTTTGGCAGCGTAGAACGGGTATCTGCGGTCGTCCTACGGACTGACCATGCTTTTTTTGAAGGGTTGCCCGATGCTGTTTGACGGCTTTTTCCGTGGTCGCTCCCTTGCTGGTCGCTCTCGCCGAAGGAGTCGCCGGACCGTGCCGCGGCACGACGTGGCGTTTTCACCCGAGGTTCTCGAGGCGCGGCTGCCGCTGGCCTACAACATTACGACGACGACGCTCACGTCAGACACGTCGCCACCAACGTTTGCTTACAACATCACGATCGACGATCAGGTCGATTCCAACGGGTTTGGCCGAGACATCTACCTGACGCGTTTCGATTCGGGATCGCCGCTGGTCAAGATCGCCGACAACCCCTCCTTCAACAACGCCACCACGCTCGGCCTCCTCGTCGGCGGCTCGCAGTGCACGACATTCTTTGTGACGAGCGCCGGCCACCAGAAGTCTCTGTTTGCGACGAGCGACCCCGCTCCGGTCGACCCGAATGCGATTCCGATCACCGTGTTCGGAAACAACGCCACGTTCAACCTCGCCGACAAGACGAATCCGCTGCTTCAAGGCATCAATCCGCTCGGCATCCGAGGGACGGCGTCCATCGACTACACGGATCCCGACAGCAACCCTCATCGCCTCAGTTTCACCTACGAGGCGAGCTCCCTCGCCGCGTACAGCGGCGGCCAGTTCAAGATCACGCAGATCAACCCGACCGCGTGGTCGGATGCCAAGCTCGACGTGCCGACAGGAAGCGTGTTTACGTCGTACTCGACCTTGACGAGTGGCGACGTGACTCGAGTTTTCTTTCAGTTCAAGTACACGAGCGACACGTTCGGGTCGCTCGACAACATCGATGTCACGAACTCCGCCTACGAGTACTTCGACCCGTCGCCGGCGCATCCGCAGAGCTTTACGGTGTCGCAGGGCCAGGACCTCAACCAGCGGCTGATCGTCGATCTGGCGCCGGTGGGCTCCAGGATCTCGATCAACAGCGCTTGGTACGGCAAACTGGGCGACGACAGCGGCGACACTCCTGGAGTCGACGTCGATCCTTCATTTTACAAGGCCTATGACGGGGTCATCGGTGTCGGACAGCTTAACCTCTACGCCTCCGAGGTGACGATCAATCAGGACGTCAGCAGCGTCAATCGGATCGCAATCGGTGGTCCGCGGAACGTGCTAACCCGGAGCGGCGACCTCGATCCCACCTCACCCACGCCGAACGTCGTCACCAACGTCTCGTCGGTCGCGAACCTGTACGGCGGAGGCGGCCTGTTCGTGAGCGGACCTGGCATCCAACCTGATACGGCCGTGGTGGACGTCGACTCGTTCACCAATTCGATCACGCTCTCCAAGCCACCGCTGATCACGCAGACGAACGTCTCGCTCAAGTTCACCGTGCCGCGGCCGAGCGGCTACATCCGTGCGACGTCCTCGCTGCGGGTGCTCGCCAATGCCGAAGCGCCAAGCTTCGACCTCGAGGTCGCGGGGAGCCAGGGATCCCACGGGGAAATCTTTGTCTCGCAGGCAGGCTCCCTGACCACCACGCCGGGACAGGCCGGGCAGTTGGCGATTGATGCCCAATCCACCGACATTCGCTTCGAGGGCAACGTCTCCGCGGCGTCGCAGGCCTACTTCCTCTCTGCCCAGGGATCGGCCGACCAGTACGAGTTCACGACGCGATCGTCCTCGACTGGCACACAAACGGGCCTTCTGACCGGCGACACGGTGGCTTTCACGCTGGGCCAGCCCGGGGGCGGCACGGTCGATCTGAAGACCGCGGTCAAAAACCTGCGGTTCGATTCCGGCGTCAGCGCGAGCGGAGTCCCGTACCGCTACGCCATTGCTATTGAGGACACTGACGAGCTCATCGTCGATGCGGTGTCGGCCAGTAGCGGTCCGATCGCGATTGCCTCGGCAACTGGAAAGGTTTCGATGAAGGGCTCGGCGGTCCGGACGACCGGCGACCTTGAGGTGCGCGCTGCGACGAGCCTATCGTTCGATGGCAGCGTGTCGTCGAGCAACGGCAACGTCCACCTCGTTTCACCGACACTCACGGTCGCGAGCACTATCTCGGCAGGAGGCAATCGCTCCGTTTCGCTCGAGTCGACATCGGGCTCCTCAACGATCAACTCGCTCGTGCAGGCCGGCGGACAACTGAAGTCGCCGGTGAGAGTCGCATCAACCGACAACGTCGATATCGCCGCGGGTGGAGTGACCGGGTTTACCATCGATGGCGTAACGCTCGCAGCGGGCGACCGGGTGTTGTTGAAGAACCAACGCCAAGCGTCGGAGAACGGGATCTACGTGGCGTCGGCCAACTCCTGGACGCGTGCCCCCGACGCCAATACCGGCGCCCTGCTTGTTCCCGGCTTCGTCACGTTCGCACTCGAAGGCCAGACACAGCGGGGTGGCTGGACGTTCCAAAACCCGGCCAACCCCATCCTGGGTCAGGCAGGCACCGGCCTGTCGTTCGTGCCATTGACAGCCCTGCAGACCTACGACCCAGCCAAGGCCGCCACCACGGCTCCGCTGGTTTCGCTGTCGGGCCTGCAGACGGTCGATGGCGTGGCCCTCGCTGTCGGCGACCGGGTGCTCGTCAAGGATCAGCCGAATGCAGCCGACAACGGCATCTACGTGGTGAGCACGGATGCATGGCCTCGCGCCAGCGACGCCGACACAGCGGCCGAACTCCGGGCCGGTTCGTACGTGTTTGTGACCAGCGGAACCACCAACAGCGGCAAGGGATTTGCCCTTGCGAACGATGCGGTTCAGGTCGGCACCACCGACCTCACCTTCGGCGCATTCACCGTCCAGACCCAGCGGTCGAACTTCTGGAGTCCCTCCAACACGATCGTCAACGCCCGTGTCACGACCACGGTCAACGTCGACTCACTGTCGGGCCTGCAGACGATCGACGGTGTTCAACTCGCTGCTGGCGACCGCGTTTTGGTGAAAAACCAGATTTCGCAGGCAGAAAACGGCGTCTACCTTGCGGCCGTCGGTTCCTGGACACGGGCTACCGATGCCAGCACCGGCGCGAACTTTGCGTTGGGAACGTTTGTGTACGTCAGAGAAGGAACAGTCGGCAAGAACACCGGCTGGCTGGTCGACAACACAGCGGTTATGACGGCGACGACCACGGCCGGTAGCAACCTGGTCACCGGCCTCCACTCCCCCGCCGGCTTGGCCGTCGGCATGGCGGCGGAAGGGGCTGCGATCCCCGCAGGCACGACGATCACAGGCCTCGGAGCTGACGGAACCTCGGTCTTTCTCTCGAACAACGCGCTCGCGACGGCCTCCTTCTCGCTCGTCCGCTTCGCCACCTTCGACAATCCGACGGTCGGCACGACTCCGCTCGTCTTCAAGGCCGTGGGGGGCGACGTCAATGTCGTTTCCGCGACCGACATCAGTGGTTCCCCAACCCAGGGCCGCCTGCAGGGGCAGAACGTCCTGCTTACCGCAGGCACCACCGGCACTGGCTTGATCAGTACGAAGACGAACGCCAGCACGATCTCCGCCGTCGCGCCGGGAGCGATCTCACTCGACAACTCCTCGCAGGTCGACCTCGTTGATGTTCGCACCACCAATGCTGGCAACATCGTCGTCACCGCCTCGGGCACGCTCACCGCATCGTCGGTCACGGCTTCCGGCACAGACGCCACCAAGGGCAACGTCACGCTGACTTCGACCTACGGCGACGTAATCGCCGGCACTGTGGGAGCGCTCGTTGGCGATATCACGCTCAACTCGCTGGTGGCCAATGTGGCCGTCGCGAATGCCGCCGGCACTGCACGAGTGTCGGCACAGAAAGGCAATGTTGTCGCCAAAACCGACAAGGGCGCGATCATCGTCAACGGCCAAGTAGCCGCGCAAGGCACAGGGAGCGACGTTAGCTTCATCAGCAACTACATCAGCAATACCGCTTCCGCTCCCGCGGCACTGCGATTTGGGCCGCTGGCTGACGTCTCCGCCAGCGACCAACTGATCATCGACACCCCCAACAGCATGCCGGTCGTCGATCCGCTCGCCGAGTTGACCGCTGCCCGACTGAGCCTGCGATCCAAACTCTTCGGCAACACGGCGCCGCCCACGAGCCTCGGCAGTTACCCCAGCGTGCTGATCAACCGCACTGATGCCGGTGACATCAACTACACATCGCTTTCCAGCCTCACGGTCGAAGGGGCCACGACGGTCAATGGATCGATCGCCTTCACCGCCCCCGACCTCAAGGTGACTGGTGGCATCGCGACAGTGGGCGCGAACACCGACGTGAGCCTCACGGCCAGCACGAATAACCTCTTGATCGACGGCACAGTCACGTCGCAGCGGGATGTCAGCCTCAACGCCGTCGGTGGCTCGATCACCAACTCCACCGCCGGCCGCACAACGCTGATCACGGCCCCCAGGAACGTGATCGTGGCGGCAGACAAAACCGCCACACTGCTGACCAAGGCGCAGGCCCTGACCGCCACGCTCACCAGCGTCGGCAGCACCCTCGATGTGCAGGATGACGACGGACTTGTGATCACCTCGGCTGTCTTGTCCGGCGGCGGAAACGCGACCTTCAAGGTCGGCACTGCGGCCCTCGGCGGAAGCACGTTGGTCGGGCTCATCAACGCGGGCCCGAATGGCACGGTTTCAATCGACTCCTATGGCGATATCGTCGAGAGCACGGTGGATCCAGCCGCGGACATCGTGGCCCGGTCCGCGATATTCAAGTCGGCGAATGGCCAGATCAACTTGGACACGACCGTCGATGTGCTCACCGCCAGCACGCTTCAGAAAACCGCTCCGATCACGCTCCGGGATCAGGGCACGGGGACGACGCCCCTCCAACTGGCCAGCCTCACGGGAGTGGGCACCGGTGCCCACATCACCGTCACGTCAGCCCGCACGATCCAGGCGACCGCAGTGACGACCGCAGGCCGGGTCAACCTCACGACGACCAGTCCCGTCGCCTCCGTCCAGGTGGGCGCCGTCACGGCCACCGGCAACACGGCGACGATCACGTCCGGCGGATCCATCACGAAGCTCACCTCGGCTTCATTGATCACGGCCACGAGCGTGGTACTCGATTCGGCCTCCGGGTCGATTGACGCCATGTTGGCCGCCTCCAATGTCGCTGCCGCAACTGGTGCGGGAGGAGCGATCACGCTCCAGGATGCCGATTCTCTGAGCATCGGCAACGATCTCCTCGCCAGGGGAATCTCCACCACAGGTCCGGTCTCGATCACCGTGGGCGGAGCGCTCACGCAGTCGCAGTCGGTCGTCGGCCAATCGCTCGTCGCCACGAGCACGGGCGGCGTCATCACGCTCACCAACGCGAATAACGATGTCGATGCACTGACCGTGAATAACGGCAACCGGGCCGTCTCCTTCACCGACAAGGACGACCTGAGCATCACGTCGATCGTCGGCGGGTCCATCACGCTCGTCGTCGGCGGCAACCTCTCGCAGACCGGCTCCATCACCGGCACCGCGCTCGCAATCACTGGAACCGCCGGCACCGTGAGCCTGACCGATGCCGGCAACAGTGTGGACACGCTCTCGGTCAGCAACGGCACCCGCAACGTCGCCTACGCTGACAAGGATAGCCTCACGATCGCCGGCGCTGGTGTCACCGGCGGAAACGTGGTTGTCACCGCAGGCACTGGGCTGACGGTCAGTGCCCCAGTCACTGCCGGCACGGCCGTCGGGGGCGATGGCGACATCTCTCTCACATCCTCGAAGGGCAACATTTCGCTGGCAGCGAACCTGAATGCTAAGGCTGACAGGCTCACCCTTGATGCCAGCAGTGGCGAAGTCATTCAGACGGCAGGCATCATCGATTCCACGACTCTGGTCTGGTATGCAAAGTCCGCTCCCACACTGCTCAACACCAACACGTTTACCGTCGTCGGGCCGCATCTCAAGGGCGTTGGCGATATCCGGATTCCTGCCAGCGGTTCCGCCTCGGGGACGCTCACCGTCGCCGGTGCGAGCACATTCGACGGCACCATTACGATTGACGCCGATGCCGTGGTGATCACCGACCTCGTTCAGGCCGGAGGAGCGGCGAAGTCGGTTGACATCACGGCCCGCGCAGCCGGGGGTATCACCTTCCAGTCGACCGGCCGCATCGAGACCAACGCCGGCGTTACCTGGCTGTCTGCGGTCAATGGAGGAATCACCGCCAACAACACTGGAACGCAGACGACCGTGACCAGTTCCAGCCTAAACCTTACCGCAAAGAACACTTCGTCGCTCACGTCGGTAGTCGACACATTCAGCGGAACGGTATCCGCAGGAAATCTGACGCTGACGGAATCCACTGGCCTCGCTCTCGGTACCGTGTCGGCTCAGGCCATCACCTTGGCTGTCAGTGGCAATCTGACCCAATACGCCTCCATCACCGGCACATCGCTGGCGATCACCGCATCGACGGGAGCAGTGACGCTCAGTGACATTGGCAACGACGTCAACTCGCTGACGGTGAGTAATGGCACCAGGGATGTCACCTTTACAGACAAGGATGACCTCACCATCAACGGTGCTGGGATTACTGGCGGAAACATCGTCGTCAAGACGGGAACGAATTTGACGGTCTCGTCTCCGGTGACGGGTGGAACCACCGCTCCGGGTGACGGAAACATCGCCATGACCTCCACAGCAGGCACGATCTCACTCGTGGCCAACCTGGTGGCCAAGGCTGACAGGGTCACGCTCAATGCCAGCAACGGCTCAATCGCCCAGACGGCAGGCACCATCGATTCGCAGGCGCTCGTCTGGTTCGCACAGACGGTTCCGTCGCCGAACCCTCTGACCGGCACATACAGCATCGTCGGCCCCAACCTCACCGGGCCCGGCGACCTTATCATCGGCCCATACTTCACTCCCATCACGATCGCGGGTGCGAGCACTGTGAACGGTGAGATCGTGATCGTGGCACCCAGCATTCGAATCATCGACACTGTGAAGACTGCCGCCGGCAACCCTGTCACCGCGACGGCCACTGACGGCGACATCGAATTTGATGGTCAACTAGGTGGCATCGTGACCGCCCCCGCCGGAGCCATCACCCTCACGGCGACATCCGGCGCGGTCACGGCCATCAATAAGGCCGGGCGCACAACGGTCCGCGGTGGGCCACTCACCGTCAACGCCCAATCGGCCGACTTCAAGTGCAGCGTACAGACTCTCTCCTCCACTGTTACCAGCGGCGGCCTCACGGTCTCCGCCGTCGATGGCCTTACTCTGGGCGTGATCAACGCCGCCGGGCAGGCCATCGCTCTATCCGCCGCCAGCGGCGTCACGCAGCAAAGCGGCAGTGCGGTCACGGCACAAACGCTTGCCGTCACAAACACTGCGGGCAATGTCACGCTCACGAGTTCCAGCAACAACGTGGGATCGTTCCTCGTCAGTAACCCAGCTGGTACTGTCTCCTACAGCGACGTGAACGACCTTGTGCTCGATGGCATTACGGCCGGGGCAACCGCGCTCACAATCGGCGGTGCACTGACGCAGACCGCGCCGATTACCTGCACGCAACTAACGATCACGTCAACTGCGGCCCAGACTGGAGCGGTGCTCCTGGATACGTCGATCAATGACGTCGAATCACTCTTGGTCAGCAGTCCTGCCAACACGGTCTCATTCGTCGACGCCAACGATCTTGTGATCAATGGCATCACCGCTGGGGCAACGACTCTTACCGTCGGCGGTAAGCTGTCTCAGGCCGCACCGATCGCCTGCACGCAACTGACAATCACCTCAAACGCCATCCAGAACGGCGGCGTTCTCCTCAACACTTCGACCAACGACGTCGAGTCCCTATCGGTCTCCAATCCCGGCCGTCGGGTGATGTTCACCGAAAAGAATGACTTGGTGATCAACGGAATCACAGCTGGCCCAACCACGCTGACAGTTGGTGGGAAACTCTCCCAGACGAGTGTGCCGATCGCCTGCACGCAACTCACGGTCATCTCCACCGCCGTGCAGAATGGTGGCGTGCTCCTGAACACCGCAGCAAACGACGTCGATTCGCTCGCCGTCAGCAATCCTGGCCGTCGTGTCATGTTCACTGACGTTGACGATCTCGTTGTCGCGGGTATCACCGCTGATGGCATCACGCTAACTGTCGGTGGCAACCTCACACAAACCGCGCCGATCGCTGGCCGTTCGCTCGGCATCACGTCGACCGCCGGCACCATCAATCTGCAGAGCTCCGCAAACAACCTTGACTCACTGACGGTTGATAACGGTGGTCGGTTATTCTCGTATGCAGACACCAGTAGCGTCGCCATCACCTCGGTGGGAACGCTGTCGGTCGGTACCGTGACCGCCCCGCAGCAACTGACGGTCACCACGACCAACGGCGGCAGCGTCGATGTCGGCCCGCAGGCGAATGGCCTGTTCCAAGCCGGCGGCACGCTTGACCTGCGAGCCGTTCAAGGCTCCATCGGGATGCGCAACAATGGCCGGATCATCGGCAACCCGATCCTGCTGCCACCCGGCAAGGGGATCCAGGTTGGCGGAGCGATCACGACGCCCGCAGAACTCAACGCGGCGATCAGCACAATCAACTCGCTGTCCCCCATACCCGGTGGGACCTACGAGATCCTCGTTGCGTCGAGCATGACGCTGACGCAGCAACTCACCGTGAGCCGGCCGATAACCTTCCGCGGCACGTCTCAGAGCATCGTGCTCTCCGGCAGTTCGGGAGTCACCAATGGTCTCTTGCTCGATTCGGGCGCCAGCGGCAGCGTGATCCGCGACATCGCCTTCAGTAGCTTCAGCGGCGACGCCATCCGGCTGACTTCAGCCACCGGGATCACCATCAAGGGCATCCAGGCGAACAATTCGGGCAACGGCCTGTCGATCAATGGCACGAGCACCAACACGGTCGTGCAGGGCAACACGTTCGACCGCGATCAAACGGGCGTGTCGCTGATATCGGCCACCGGCGCCCTCGTCGGCGGCGCGGCCGCGGGCCAGGGCAACGTGATCTCGAGCGCCGTCCGACAAGGCGTGTTCGCGTCCGGCTTCTGCACAGGCTCGCAGGTCGTGAAGAACACGTTCCCCAGCACGGCGACCCCGTACAATGTGGCGGCGTCCAGGAACCTGACGATCGTCAACTGAGACGGCCACGTGGGTGCAGGTTTTCAACCAGTGCATGCAGCCAAAGCGGGCGAGTTCCGCAGGCTGAAAACCTGCGGCTCCTGGCAAACCGCCAGCCAGCGCTAACTCACCCCGCGTTCTCGACAACGTCCGCCCCACCGCTGTTCGTCGCGCGGGCGAACCGGATGTCGAGTGTCCGCAGATACGTGTGCAGGCCGGCGTCCTGGATCGGCAGGATGTGGGCCGGGTGACCTGACTCGTTGTGGTGGGAATGCCAGAGGCCCGGCGGCGTCACAAACACCGAGTGCGGGTGCCAGTCAAACCGCTGGCCGTCAGCCACGTGGCCGTGCTTGTCGAGCGACTTGCCCACCATCGTGTAGCAGCCGGGCTTGGCGTCGACCACCAGATCCACGGCCACCGACTGGTGGCGGTGCGGAGCCTGCACCGCCCCCACCGGCAGGAGGCCGAACATCGCCCACATCACGTGGGTGATCGTCATGGTCTGCGGAAACAGGCGGCTGCCAAGCAGCACACTCAGCCGGTTGGCACCGGCGCTGGTGGGATCGTGGACCACGGCGTCGAGGGCCTCGAGGATCGCCTTGCGACGGTAGACCGTGGGCGCAAATCTCGGCTGCCGCGGCGCTACCCCGAGATAGCGCAGCAGCGGCTCGTCGTGCACCCAGTAGAGGGCCGCATCTTCTGCGGCATCGTGAAAGGCCGGCCCGCCCGCGGGCAGCGTGAACAGGTCGCCGGCATGCCACGAAAACTCCCCGCCGTCGGCCAGTCGCGTGGCGCCCGCACCCCGCATCGCGAAGAAGAGGTGCGTGGTGGCGGCAGCCTCGGTGGCGATCGCTTCACTGGGGCAGATGTGAACGAAGTTCGCGGATAACCCGGGCGTCGTCGCCGGGCCCACGATGCCCAGCGCCGCACTCGAGTCGAGCGGCAGAATCCGAGTGGGACCCCGCTCGTGAAGTTCGGCCCCCCACCTCGCTCCCGGGATACCGCCCAGCGTCCCATCGGTGATCGGATTGGAGGCGTAGCGGTAGTCGTGAAACCTCGCGGCTTCCGTGAGGTGTTCCTCGGATAGCGGGTTCATGGTGCGTCTCCAGGGACGATTTCTGCAACGGTCACTTGAGGTCGGCGGGCTTCACGCCCTTCTTGAAGCCGTCGGTCTTGAACGACGACGGCTCGAACGAGCCCACGATCGCCACGTCGGACTTCGCGGGGATCTGACTCTCGAGGCCCGTCGCCCAGTAGCTGGCGTTCACGAGCAGCCGTCGAAAGCCTTCCGAAAGCATGTCTTGCGAGGCACCCATCGTGGTGGTGACCACGCGGCCCGAGGGACCGCCCTCGATGGAATAGGTCTTGGTCCAGGCGATCGGCATCATCGGGTTGTTCTTGCCGCCCTCCACCGCCGGCGTGTCGGGCGTGAGCCCCGCCACTACCTGCCCGAGCAGGAGCGGCTTCGAGTCGCCCGGCAGCGGAAGCCGCACGCCGTAGACGTCGGTCGGGCCGTAGACGTCGCCGTCGGCGATGCCCCGCAGGATCGGGTGGCTGGCTGCCTCAGGGGCGACCACGCCTCGGGTCCCCTCGACGCCGTGGTTGCCGTGGTGGTTAATCCAGGTCTCGCCGAGCACCTGGCGGCCAAACCCCTCCTTGAAGGCATCGTCTTCATTCCGCCAGTGATACCGCTGGAACGTGCCCCCCTTCGGAAAGTCGAAGCCGTGGGTCGCCGTCCGCAGCCCAATCACGGGCTTTCCTTTGCGGAGGAAGGCGTCGATCTCTCGCATCTGTTCGTCGGGCAGCGTGCGAAACCTCGTGGCGATCACCATCAGATCGGCATCGCGGAGTGCCTCGAGGCCGGGGATGTTTGTGCGACTGTTGGGGTCGATCTCACCGGTTGCCGGGTCGATCGCGTAGACCACGCGGCAGTTGAAGCCGTGGTGTGCGGCGAGGATCTTGGCCAACTGCGTGAGGGCCTCCTCGCTACGGTACTCCTCGTCGCCGCTCACGAGCACGACATGCTTGCCCTTCCCCGGGCCGTTGCCCCCCGCGACGTCGAGCCACGGATCACCAGCCCGAGCCGTCGCGGCCAGCACCAGAAGTCCAAGCAATACCGACGAAACGACGCGACGCACCATGGGCTCTCCTCGAAGCAGCAGCGGGGGCGCTGGCCGGTAGGGCCAAATCACGCGTCCGCGGACCAGCATCCTACTCAGGCGAGGATGCCCCTGACCACGTGGCCGTGGACGTCGGTCAGCCGGAAGTCGCGGCCCTGGTAGCGGTAGGTGAGCCGTTCGTGGTCCAGACCGAGGCAGTGGAGGATCGTGGCCTGCAGGTCGTGAACGTGGACCTCGTCGCGGGCGATGTGAAACCCGAGTTCGTCGGTCTCACCGTAGGTGACACCCCCCCGGATCCCGCCCCCGGCCAGCCACATCGTGAAGGCGTTGGGATGGTGGTCGCGGCCCTTCGACCGGCCGAGGACGGCGCTCGCCTCCACCATCGGCGTCCGCCCAAACTCGCCCCCCCAGACCACGAGCGTC
>Ga0208249_1000118_pt1 | contig 24295 bp, 22 predicted proteins | sample CryBogmetaGMA1M_FD_184546 | JGI IMG/M metagenome (GOLD analysis project Ga0208249, IMG submission 184546) | Freshwater microbial communities from Crystal Bog, Wisconsin, USA - MA1M (SPAdes) | ecosystem: Environmental > Aquatic > Freshwater > Lake | place: Crystal Bog, Wisconsin, USA | collected...
CTCACTGCACGTTTGCGGCGCTTCGCCATCCTGGCTTCGCTTGCAACCGTAGCCCGGCTCTCGGGGCACGGGCAGCCCCTCGCGATCAGTGCGCGCGGCATGACGGGGGTCTCATTGGGGGAGCAGGCGCCTCAGGTGATGAGCTGCTGGACCACCTTGCCGCCGTCGACGATCTCGATCGGCCTCGCGCCGGGGGCCATCAGCTCCTTGCGGGCGTCGATTCCCAGGCGGTCGTAGATCGTGGTGGCCCAATCCTCGACCGTGAGCGGATCCTCGTCGGGCTCGCTTGCCGTCGCGTTGCTCGACCCGTGCACGACGCCCTGCTTGATGCCGCCGCCGGCCATCACGATCGAGAACACCCGCGGCCAATGGTCGCGGCCCGCGGTCGGATTGATCTTCGGTGTGCGGCCGAACTCCGTGCCCACACACACGAGGGTGGAGGCGAGGAGCCCGCGGCGGTCGAGGTCGCGGATGAGCGCCGCGAAGCCCTGGTCGAATGCGGGGAGCTCCGCCCGCATGTTCTTCTCGATGCTGTCGTGGTGGTCCCAGCCGCCGTAGGTGAGGGTGACGAACCGCACGCCCGACTCCACCAGCCGGCGGGCGAGGAGCATCCGCTGCCCGGCAGGATTGCGGCCGTACTCGTCCTTGATCGCGTCGGACTCGAGGTTCATGTCGAAGGCTTCCTGCGCCTTCGCGGAACTGATGAGGCCGTAGGCCCGCTGGTAGAACGTGTCGAGGGCGTCGAGCGAGTCGCTTTTCTCCTTCTGGCGGAAGTGGTCGTTGACGACCTCGAGCATCCGGCGGCGCTTGTCGAAGCGGGCGGTGTCGATGCCGTCGGCGAGGTTCAGGTCGCGGACCTTGAACTTCCCGTCGGCCGGGTCGGCGCCGAGGCTGAAGCCCGAGTAGGCGCTCGAGAGATAGCCGGAACCGGCGAACTCGTTGGGCTGGTTGGGGATGCAGACGTAGGCCGGCAGGTTCTCGCGCGGGCCGAACTCGTGGGAGATCACCGAGCCGAAGCTCGGGTACTGCAGGGCCGGGCTCGGCTTGTAGCCCGTGAACATGTTGTGGGTGCCCCGCTCGTGCGCCGCCTCCCCGTGCGTCATCGAGCGGCAAATCGCGATCTTGTCGGCGAGTTTGGCGGTGTGCGGGAGCAGTTCCCCGAGGCGGACGCCGGGCAGGGCGGAGTCGATGCTGCCGAGCGGGCCGCGATACTCGACCGGTGCGAACGGCTTGGGGTCGAACGTCTCCTGATGCGCGTAGCCGCCGGGGAGGTAGATGTAGATGACCGACTTCGCGGGAGCCTCTGTGGGCGATTTCCCGGGATTCGCGTCGGCCCGCGCCGCCTGCATCCGGAAGAAGTCGCCAAGCGAGAGACCGAGGCCCCCGATCGAGCCGACCGTCAGGAACCCGCGACGATCGACGCCGTTGGCAAACCCCCTCATGGCACCTCTCCAATCAGAAAGGATGGGTCGCACGCTATCGATAACTATACAACACCGCCGCTCGCCCGCCATGACCGGACCGGCAGGCGATCCCCTCTCGGCAGGGGGTCTTGGGCGTGAGGTGGCGTGATCACCAAACCACTCGAGAACCGGCACGAGCCGGCCGTGGTGAGCGCACGCCGTGGGCAGAGCCGCGACGTTTCCGAAGGCTCCGTTCGGACAGCCTTCCTTCCGTCGATCGTCGGTGCGTTCCCGTCGGAGTGCCAGGTCGCATCACGGGACATCCGGTCAACGGGCGGTGGCCGCGAGCAGAAGGTGAGTGCATGGCCAGTCGGCCATGGAGCCGACTGCGGCCACGGCCAGCCAAATGTGGGAACAATCGCCGATGTCGGCCACCGCGTGCGAGAGCCTTCAACGGCACCCGACGCTGGGGTAGAGTGGCCGGGTCTCCAGAGATTGCAGGAAACGGTACCCTTCGACAGCGCATGTCCGCCGGCGACAAGATCCAGCCCCTTCCGGAACTCGCCACCACCCTCGCCAGCCTCCGCGGCCAGGGGCGGAAGGTCGTGCACTGCCACGGCGTGTTCGACCTGCTCCACGTCGGCCACCTCCGCTACTTCGAGGAGGCGAGGGCGCTCGGCGACGTGCTCGTCGTCACGCTCACGACCGACAGGCACGTGAACAAGGGGCCGCACCGCCCCGCGTTCACCGAGCAGCTACGGGCCGAGGTGCTCGCGGCGCTCCAGTGCGTCGACTTCGTGGCCATCAACCCGACGCCCTCGGCCGTCGAGGCGATCCGCCTGCTCAAGCCCGACGTCTACGTGAAGGGGCCCGACTACAAGGACGCCGGGAAGGACGTCACCGGCAAGATCCTCGAGGAGGAGGAGGCCGTGAAGGCCGCCGGCGGCCGGATCGCCTTCACGAGCGGGGAGACCTTCAGCTCCACGAGCCTGATCAACCAGCACATGAGCGTCCTGCCCCCCGAGGTGCAGGCGTACCTCGCCGACTTCGCCCGCCGCCATCCGCCCGCGGAGGTCCTCGAGTACCTCGTGAAGGCGAAGGGTCTGAAGGTGCTTCTCGTCGGCGAGCCGATCATCGACGAATACATGTACTGCGAGGCGATCGGCAAGTCGTCGAAGGAGCCGACGATGGTCGTCAAGCGGCTCTCGAGCGAGAAGTTCGCCGGCGGCATCCTCGCGGCGGCCAACCATGTGGCGAGCTTCTGCGACGAGGTGGCCTGCCTCACCCAGCTCGGCACCGAGAACTCCCACGAGGCCTTCATCGAGGGCAAGCTCAAGCCGAACGTCAAGCGGATCTACCTCCATCGGAAGAACTCCCCCACGATCGTCAAGCGGCGGCTCGTGGAGCACTACTTCTTTCTCAAGCTGATGGAGGTCTACGAGATCAACGACGCGGCCCTCGCCCCCGACGAAGACGAGGCCGTCTGCCAGGCGCTGATGGAGCACGTGCCCCACTACGACCTGGTGATCGTGATCGACTTCGGCCACTCCATGCTCTCGGAGCGGGCCCGGAAGATCCTCCGGGAGCGGGCCAAGTTCCTCGCCGTCAACGCCCAGTGCAACGCCGGCAACCTCGGCCATCACGCCCTGTCCAAGTATCCCGGCGCGGACTACATGACCGCCACCGAGACCGAGGTCCGGATCGAGTCGCGCGATCGTCACGGCCCGGTGCGGGGGCTCGTGCAGGAGGTCTACGAGAAGCTGGGCTGCAAGCGGCTGATCGTCACCCGCGGCAAGAACGGCTGCATCTGCTGCGACCCGGCCGCGGGCGTGATGGACATCCCCGCCGTCGCGGGCAAGGTGGTGGACCGGATCGGGGCGGGCGACGCCTTCCTCTCGGTCTCGTCGCTGCTGGCGGTGCAGGGGGCCCCGCTCGACGTGGTGGGCTTCGCCGGCAATGCGGCCGGGGCCCTGGCGGTGGCCACCGTCGCCAACCGCGACGCCATCGACCGCGTCGCGTACTGCAAGCAGATCGAGTCTCTCCTCAAGTGAGGGCCACGCGCATGAGCACCGTCATCGAGCCCACAGCCGGCACCTGGCAGACCTACATCGACGACCTGGCCCGCGTCCTGGCCGCGTCCTCGTTTACGGGCCGCGACGGCGGTGAACTCCCGGCCGACGAGGGCTACGCCCGCTGGCGCGACCTCACCCTCCGCGTGCGGGCGCAGCGGCGCACGGTCTACATGATCGGCAACGGCGCCAGCGCCTCGATGGCGAGCCACTTCGCCGCCGACCTCGCCAAGAACGGTCGCGTCCACACGCAGACGTTTTTCGACCTCGCCCTGATCACGGCGATCTCCAACGACATCGCCTACGAGCAGGTGTTCGCGGAGCCGCTCCGCCGTCGTGGCGAGGGGGGCGACATGCTGATCGCGATCAGTTCGTCGGGCAAGTCGCCCAACATCCTCGCCGCCGCGGCGGTGGCCGCCGACCTGGGGATGACGATCGTGACGCTCACCGGCAAGGATCCGGCGAACCCGCTGCGGAGGCGGGGCGACCTCAACCTCCACGTGCCGGCGCCGACCTACGGGCTCACCGAAACGGCCCACGCGGCGGCGCTGCACCGATGGATGGATCTCGTTCAAATGGCCGACGGAGAACTGACATGACGGCTGCGGGCAATGGCAAGAAGTTCGGCACGGTCGCCGTGATCGGCGGGGCTGGCTACGTGGGAGCGGTGCTCGTGCCCCGGCTCCTCGACGAGGGCTATCGCGTCCGGGTGTTCGACCTCTTCATCTACGGCGAAGAGGCCCTGGCGGGGGTCCGCGACAACCCGCGGCTGGAGATCCGGAAGGGGGACGTCCGCGACCTCGCGGCGGTCAAGGAAGCGGTCCGCGGTGCCGACGCCGTGATCCACCTGGCCTGCATCTCCAACGATCCGAGCGTGGAGCTCGATCCCGACCTTTCGAAGTCGGTGAACCTCGACTCCTTCGGCCCCACGGTCAAGGCCGCCAAGGAGGCGGGCGTCCGCCGATTCATCTTCGCGTCGTCGGGAAGCGTCTACGGCGTGAGCGATTCGCCGCACGTCACCGAGGATCACCCGCTCGTGCCGGTGTCGCTCTACAACAAGTACAAGGCGGCCTGCGAGCCGCTCCTGTTCGCGGAGCAGAGCCCCACGTTCACCACGGTGTCGGTGCGGCCCGCCACGATCTGCGGCTACTCGCCGCGGCAGCGGCTCGACCTCACGGTCAACATCCTCACCAACCACGCGGTGAACAACGGCAAGATCACGGTGTTCGGCGGGGTGCAGATGCGGCCCAACCTCCACATGCAGGACATGGTCGATCTCTACTGCCTCCTCCTCGAGGTGCCCGACGAGAAGATCGCCGGTCAGATCTTCAACGCCGGCTATCAAAACTACTCCGTGGCCGAGACCGCGGAGGTGGTCCGGAAGGTGGTCCAGGAGGAGCTGCCTGACAAGGGGGAGATCGAGATCGTCACCACACCGTCCGACGACATCCGCTCCTACCGGATCAACTCCGACAAGATCCAGCGGGTGCTCGGCTTCGTGCCCGGGCACACGATCGAGGACGGGGCCCGCGACCTGATCCGGGCCTTCAAGGCGGGCAAGCTCCCTGACTCCATGAGCGACACGCGGTATTCCAACATCAAGACGATGAAGGCCGTCCACCTGAAGTGAGGCCCATGGCTCCGACCCCCGAAACCTTCGTCGTCCTCGGCAGCAACTCGTTTTCCGGGGCCACCTTCGTGGCGGAGGCTCTCGCCGACGGCGCGCGGGTGATCGGCATCAGCCGGTCGCCGGAGCCCGACGAAGCCCTGCTGCCTTACAAGTGGGCTCCGCACGGACTGTTCACGTTCCACGCCCTCGACTTCAATCGCGACCTCGACCGGATCGAGGACGTGATCCGGGCGGCGCAGCCGGAATACGTGGTCAACTTCGCGGCCCAGAGCATGGTGGCCCAGAGCTGGGACCATCCCGACCACTGGTATCAGACCAACGTCGTCTCGACCGCCCGGCTCATCGATCGGCTCAAGAAGCTCGACTTCCTGAAGAAGTTCGTGCAGATCTCGACGCCGGAGGTCTACGGCTCCACGAGCGGTCTCGTGAAGGAGACCGCGCCGTTCAACCCGAGCACGCCGTATGCGGTGTCGAAGGCGGCCTGCGACATGAACCTCCAGGCCTACCGCAAGGCCTACGGTTTCCCTGTGGCCTTCACGCGGGCGGCCAACGTGTGCGGGCCGGGCCAGCCGCTCTACCGGATCATTCCGCGGACCGTGTACTGCATCCTCACCGGCCAGAAGCTCAGGTTGGAGGGGGGCGGCACGAGCGTGCGGTCGTTCATCCACATGGCCGACGTGTCCCGTGGCACGCTGGAGGTGGCCCGCCGCGGCATCCCCGGCGACGTCTACCATCTCGCCACCGACCAGAACCAGACGATCCGCGAGGTGGTCGAGGAGATCTGCCGGCAGCTCGGGTCCCGGTTCGAGGATGCGGTCGAGACCACGCCCCCGCGTCTCGCCCAGGATCCCGCCTACCTGCTCGACTGCACCAAGGCCCGCACCGAGTTCGGCTGGGAGCCGAAGCGGTCGGTCGCCGACGTGATCGCCGAGACGATCGCCTGGCTCAAGAAGAACCTCGACCGGCTGCAGCACGTGCCCGCCGACTACGTCCACAAACCGTGAAATAGGTGGCAGGCACCATTTCGCCGCGAAATGGTGCCTGCCACCTATTTCAGCACTTGCCATGATGAATGCCTCGAACCTCGCCGTGATCGCCGCCCGGGTTCGCGCCCGGGTCGTGGAGATGTCGCATGAGGCCGGGACGCCGCACCTCGGCTCGTCGCTCTCTTGCATCGACCTTCTGGTGGCCACCTACTGGGGGCCGCTGCGGATCGACCCGAAGCACCCGCTCGATCCCGATCGCGACCGGTTCATTCTTTCCAAGGGCCACGCGGCCACCGCGCTCTACGTGACGCTCGCCGAGCGGGGGTTCTTCGACCCAGCCCTCCTCGACACCTACGACACCGACGGCGGTGCGCTGCCGGAGCACCCCGGCCTGCAGTGCGTGCCGGGCGTGGAGGCGGCCACCGGCTCGCTCGGCCACGGGCTGCCGATCGCCCTGGGCATGGCGCTGGCCGCGAGAATCCAGCGACGGCCGTCGCGGCAGTTCGTCCTGATGAGCGATGGCGAATGCGAAGAGGGCTCGGTCTGGGAGGCCGCGATGTTCGCCCCGGCGCAGAAGCTCGACAGCGTGATCGTGATGGTGGACTACAACAAGTGGCAGGCCACGGGCCGCAGCGACGAGATCATGGCGCTGGCGCCGCTCGCCGAGAAGTGGCGGGCCTTCGGCTGGGACGCCTGCGAGGTGGACGGTCACGACATGGCGGCCGTGCTCGCCGCGATCTCCCGTGAGCCCGACGGTTCGGGCCGGCCCCGCGTGATCGTGGCCCACACCGTGAAGGGGAAGGGCGTGTCGTTCATGGAGGACGACAACAACTGGCACTACCGGATTCCGACGGCCGACGAGGTGCGGAAGGCCCGCGTCGAACTCGGGCAGCCGGAGGTGCGGGCATGAGAAACGCCTTCGCCGCCGCCATCACCGAACTGGCCGCCGCAGACGAGCGGATCGTGCTCCTCTCGGGGGACATCGGCAACCGCCTGTTCGACACGTTCCGCGAACAGTTTCCGACTCGCTTCTACAACTGCGGCGTGGCGGAGGCCAACATGACCGGCATGGCGGCCGGCCTCGCGCTCTCTGGGCTGCGGCCGTTCACCTACACGATCACCCCCTTCGCCACCACGCGGGTGATCGAGCAGATCCGGGTCGACATCTGCTACCACGACGTGCCGGTGGTGATCGTCGGCACGGGCAGCGGCCTGTCGTATGCGTCGCTCGGGCCCACGCACCACTCCTGCGAGGACGTCGGCATCCTCCGCTGTTTCCCCAACCTCACGGTTCTCTGCCCGGCCGACTCCGCCGAGGTGGGGCCGGCCCTCGAGGCGTCGCTCACGCTCCCCGGGCCGGCCTACATCCGCCTCGGCAAGAAGGGGGAGCCGGCCGTCCATGCGTCGCGGCCGACGTTCGAGGTGGGCAAGGGGATCGTGATGCGGGAGGGCAGCGACATCTGCCTGCTCGGCATGGGCACGATGACCTCGATCGCCCTGACAGCCGCGGATGAACTTGCCTCGCGCGGCCTCTCGGCCCGCGTGGTCAGCATGCACACGGTCAAGCCGCTCGACGAGGCCCTGCTCGCCGACGCCTTCAGCCGCTTCCGGGCCGTGGCCGTGGTGGAAGAGCACAGCGTGATCGGCGGCTTGGGCTCCGCCGTCGCCGAGTGGCTCGCCCGCCGCGACGGCCGTCATCCGCCGCTCGTCGTCTGCGGCACGCCCGACGCCTTCATCTCGGAGTCGGGCAGCCAGCAGTGGATGCGGGAGCGGTGCGGCCTCACCGGTCCGGCCGTGGCCGCGACGATCCTCGCCCGGCTCGGGACCGCCACGTGATCGGCGTCGACTTCGACAACACGATCGTCCGCTACGACGACGTGTTCGGCCGCGTGGCCCTCGACCTGAGCCTCGTGCCGCCCGAGGCCGCCACCTCGAAGACCGCCGTCCGCGATCATCTGCGGGCCACGGGCGCGGAGGATCGCTGGACCGAACTTCAGGGCATCATTTACGGGCCGAGGATGGGCGACGCGGCGTTGTTTCCCGGGGTGGCCGAGTTCTTCGCCGCCTGCCGGGCTGCCGGCACACCGGTGGCGATCGTCAGCCACCGCACGCGGTTTCCCTACCTCGGCGAGCGGCACGATCTCCACGCCGCGGCCCGCGACTTTCTCGCCCGGCATGGCTTCCACGACGAGGCGGGCATCGGGCTGTCCGCGGACCGCGTGTTCTTCGAGGAGACAAAGCAGGGAAAACTCGCGCGGATCGCCGCGGTGGGCTGCACGACGTTCGTCGACGACCTGCCGGAGCTGCTCGGCGACCCCGCATTCCCGGCGGGCGTGCGGCGAATCCTCTTCGACCCGGGCCGGCTCCACGCGCCGCCTGCGGGCGTCGTGACGGCGGCCTCGTGGTCCGACGTCGCGCGGCTCGTGGCGGAGGACCGGCCGTGAGTCGGCACGCTCCCGCGGGGTACTCTACCGTACCGGCCACGCGGTTACGCTTCCCGGATCAGGAAGCCCAATTGCGTAAGCGATGGGGATCGTGTCATCGTGGTGGTGGTGGTGGTGTATGAACGCCGAGGATGGCATCCACGAGATCGCGGATCGAGCCGCGCCAGTGCTCCGCGCGGCGGGAGTCTCGTCGCCCTTCCGACTCGAGAGGCTCACGGGCGGCGGCAATAACCGGGTGTACCGCGTCGACTCGGCGGGAGCCCCCGTTGTGCTCAAGCTCTACTTTCGGCATGCGGCCGACCCGCGCGACCGACTGCGTGCCGACTTTGGGTACAGCTCGTTTGCCTGGAACGTCGGTGTGCGGGCCTTGCCCAAGCCGCTGGCGAGTGATCACGAGGCGGGCATGGCGGCTTACGAGCACGTGCAAGGGAGAAAGCTCGCTCCGGGTGCACTCACGCGCTCGCGTGTCGCCGAGGCTGCCGACTTCTTCCGTTTGGTCAACGAGCATCGGGAGCATCCGCACGCGATCGACCTGCCGGAAGCCTCCGAGGCCTGCTTCTCGGTCGCATCCCACGTCGCCTGCGTCGACTTGCGGGTGAAGCGATTGTCTACCATCGCGGTCGATTCGCCGCTCGGGAGGGAGGCAGCCGACCTCGTGGCCTGCCTCCTCGGCCCCACATGGCGTCGTGTGAGCCAGAGGGTGCGTGCCTCACAACGCAACTCCACTGATCGGCCACTCGCGGCCTCCGAACGCTGCCTGAGTCCGTCCGACTTCGGCTTCCACAATGCCATGGTCGCGACCGACGGCCGGTTGCGGTTTCTGGACTTCGAATACTCCGGTTGGGATGACCCTGCAAAGATGGTGTGCGACTTCTTTTGCCAGCCAGCCGTGCCCGTGTCCCGAAACGAGCTCGACTTCTTCGTGGGGCGGATCGGAGAAGTAGGGTCCATGAACGAGGTATTCAGTCGTCGCGTGGACCTATTGTTGCCCGTTTACGAACTGAAGTGGTGCTGTATCATGCTGAACGAGTTTCTTGCTGTCGGGGAAAGTAGGCGTTCGTTCGCGGGCATCCCCGAAAACCGCGAGCTTCACTTGGCTCATCAATTGGAGAGTGTAAGGCGTGCGCTCGGATGCATCGAGGCGTGATCGCCTTGAGAACGTTTGGTCGTCCGTTGCGGGTGTCGCAAGGCGACTCGAGATTGGGAGAGGCGGGAGAAGCGTTTCGGTGCCGCGCCGTGGGTGAGTCAAGGAACCGAGGTAAGGGCATGACGGGTTTTCTGTTCCGGGTGCTTGCGGTATTCCTTCCGCTTCTGGTCTGGCAGACGGTGGAACTGTTCGTGTTGCCGAGCAACTATTTCACCTTCCGCCCCTGGGAAGCGGTGAAGGTCCAAGACGGCGGACTATTTCGTGGTCCTTTTTATCCAAACCAGAACATCGACATGCAGTCAGCGGGGGACCTTGATCCACAAGGGCCGCGATTGAAACGCATCCGGTTTCAGACGGATAGCAGTGGCTACCGGAATCCGCGGGAATACGACCCGAGCACGCGATACGACTTCCTTCTCGCGGGCGACTCCAACTTCGCAGGCGCCAGCGTCGACGAAGACGACACCCTGCGGGCGGTACTCGAACGAGAGCACGGCAAGAGGGCCTATAGTTACGCTTCGGTATTCCCAGAGTCGCAAGCATTCATGCAAGATCCCCGCGTGGTAGCGAATCCTCCGCGGTTCGTGGTTCTTGATTTTCGACCCGAAGATGTCGTGTACGGTCGATATGCGACGTGGCCTGCTTGTGCAGCCATCAATGACTCCGTGCATGCCAGGATATGTAAGCCTGTGACGCTCTTGGATCGGCTTCTGTTTGGTTGCACGAGTGATGCATTTCGGATCGTCTATGACCGCGCTCAGGCGCAGGTGGGTTTCAATTACCTCCGCGCGAGAATGTTGCTGGCCAGGCGGCGGCACGATCCCCCGCTCACGGTCCGTGATGCAGAGCGCAACTTTCGCGCGGTGGTCGAGTCGCTCGTCGAGTTCCGACGATTGCTCAACGAGCGTGGCACCGAACTGATCGTTCTGCTCATGCCGCTGCCCTATCCTCCGGGCGTGGGTGACCTCGTCGCGCGTCATCTCGAGGGGCACGTGCCGATGGTGCACTGGCAGGCGAGTTCTTCGTATGCGGCCGAGGCGGACCTCCGCACGTGGTACGAAGTGAATGACTCCCATTGGCGAGAGTCGAGCATCGTGCGCGCTGCAAAGAGAATCGTGGCTGCGAGCGAGGGGCGTTAGGTGGTATTCACATCGTTCGTCTACGTCGCCTTCCTGCTACTCGTCCTGGTTTTGTATTTCACGGTGCCGGGCTCGGCGCAACGCGGCCTTCTGCTCGTCGCGAGCTACTTGTTCTACGCCTATTGGAAGCCCCAGTATCTCGTCATGCTATTGGGCATTACGACGGTTGACTACGTCGCGGCGTTGCGCATCGAAGCTGCCCCCAACTCGGTGGCGAAGCGCTGCTGGCTGGCTTTGAGCATCGTCGCAAATCTCGGCTTGCTGTTCTTCTATAAGTACTATGATTTTCTGGCGACACAGTTCAATATCGTGTCGGGGTGGGGTGGCTGGGGCGGCTCGTTGCCGTTGCTCGACCTGCTGATTCCCCTGGGGATTTCCTTTCATACTTTTCAGTCGATCTCTTACACCGTTGATGTCTATCGAGGGGCGTGCAGGGCCGAGAGGAACTACCTCAATCTCGCGCTGTTCATCTCATTCTTTCCGCAACTCGTCGCGGGGCCGATCGAGAGAGCTTCTCATTTGCTGCCGCAACTCGTGCGTGTCAATCGCTTTGACCTGGATTGCTGCATGAGCGGCGCGCTGTTGGTGGCCTATGGCATGTTCAAGAAGTTGGTGCTGGCGGACAATCTCGCGGTTCTCGTCGAGCAATACTTCACCGCAGAGGGGTACGGCGGCGGGGCACTTAGCTTGATCGCGGTGTACGCATTTGCCTTCCAGATCTATTTCGATTTTTCAGGGTACACGGACATCGCTCGGGGGAGCGGCCGCATGCTCAGGATCGAGATGATTGAGAATTTTCGTTCGCCCTACTTGTCCACCTCCGTTCGGGAGTTCTGGAGGCGATGGCACATCTCGCTGACTGACTGGTTCCGTGAGTTCGTGTACAAGCCGCTCCTCCGTCAGGGGTTTGGTCGTAGCATGTGCGTTGTCGTCGTGTTCGCGTTGAGCGGCCTTTGGCATGGTGCGAACTGGACGTTTCTCATCTGGGGTCTCCTAAACGCAGTCTTTTACTTCGCGATGAAGGATGACCAGAAGATCACGCATCTGGCTGAAGAAGGCGGTGACGTCGCGGCGGCATCGCGCGGCATGGCGGCGGTGCGATGCTTCCTGACTTTCAACATGATTTGCGTGACCTGGGTGTTTTTCCGGGCAGCGGATGTTTTCGAAGCTTTGCGGGTTCTGTGGAGCATCGCGACGATGGGCGGGAGCATGGGGGCCGGCGTCGCCAGGGTTGTCGGTGAGCACCCGAGTCGCCTAGCCATTATCCTCGGGGCGCTGTGTCTCGACAGTTCGTTGGAGCTATGGTGGCCGCGCTACGCATGGATCGACGCTCTCACCGCGAGGAAGTCATGGCCTTACTGGATCGCCTTCGCGTGCCTTGCGTACGTTTCGTTGCTCCTCGGCCAACTTGGGGCGGAACAGTTCATCTACTTCCAGTTCTGAAATTCAGCGACTGCTCGGGGAGTCAAAGGAATGGCTTACGTCGATTTTCTGTCGGTTGTCCACAAGAGCACGAAGCGGGACTACGTCGCCCGCGTCACGGAGTATCCCAAGGCCGAGGCGGCCAAGCTCGCCAAACAGTGGGGCAAGGACTACTGGGACGGCGACCGCAAGACCGGCTACGGCGGCTACTCCTACGACGGCCGCTGGCGGAAGGTGGCCGATGCCATGGTGGCCCACTACGGGATCAAGCCGGGCGACCGGATCCTCGACGTCGGCTGCGGCAAGGGATTCCTGCTCTATGACTTCACGCAGGCCGTCCCGGGCGTCGAGGTGGCGGGGATCGACGTCTCCACCTACGCCCTCGAGCACGCCAAGGAGGAGGTGAAGCCGTTCCTCCACCACGCGAGCGCCGCGAAGCTTCCCTTCGCCGACAAGAGCTTCGACCTCGTGATCTCGATCAACACGCTCCACAATCTCGAGTGCTTCGACGTCTACGACGCCCTCAAGGAAATGGAGCGGGTGGGCCGGCGGCACAAGTATCTCTGCGTCGAGTCGTGGCGGACGGAGGAAGAGAAGGTGAACCTTCTCTACTGGCAGTTCACCTGCCAGATGTTCTGCTCGCCGCAGGCATGGGAGTGGTGGTTCGCCCACGCCGGCTACACCGGCGACCACTCCTTCATCACCTTCGAATAGCCGACCCGCTCGGGGCTGCCCGTGCCCGAAAGTGGCCGCAGGTTTCCAACCTGCGGGGCGCGAGGTGGTCTCCCGCACGGGGCTGCCCATGCCCGTCGCCGGACGCTCGCTGCGGGCATCCTGCCCTGCGCTCGCTCGATGCTGACTACGCTCCGCCATCACGGCTCCGCTGGTCAGCAACGCCGGCTCCCGGGCACGGGCAGCCCCGTGCTACCGTCGCTCTTGTTTTCTCCGACGGACGCCTCAGGCCGGACAGGGAACCGCGACTCTGCCCTCGGCGTGGGTGCCGATGTATCCTTGCCGCACAAGGATTCCTGATTCATGAAAACCCGTGCCGCGATTCTCGTCGAGCAGAAGAAGCCCCTCGTGATCGAGGAGGTGGAGATGCCCGCGCTAAAACTCGGGCAGGTGCTCGTCAAGGTGCTCGCCAGCGGCATCTGCGGGTCGCAGATCGGCGAGATCAACGGCGTGAAGGGGCCCGACCGGTTCCTGCCCCACCTGCTCGGCCACGAGGGCTGCGGCACCGTGCTCGAGGTCGGCGAGGGCGTTCGCACCGTCAAGCCCGGGGATCGCGTCGTGCTCCACTGGCGGAAGGGGGCGGGGCTCGAGTCGGTCACGCCCACCTTCGGCTCGCGGCTCGGCACGGTGAACGCCGGCTGGGTGACCACGTTCAATGAGCATGCCATCGTGTCGGAGAATCGCGTCACGGCGGTGCCCGCCGACTTCGACATCGAGGCCGCCGCGCTCTTCGGCTGCGCCATCACCACCGCCTTCGGCGTCGTCACCACCAACGCGCAGGTCGCGATCGGCCAGTCGGTGGCCGTGTTCGGAGCCGGCGGGATCGGACTCTCGATCGTCCAGGGCGCCGCGCTCGCTGGGGCCCACCCGATCATCGCGATCGACCTCGTGGACGCCCGGCTCGACCTCGCCCGCTCGCTCGGGGCCACCCACACGATCAACTCCCGGTCGGCCGACGCCGCCGCGGAGATCGCGTCGATCGTCGGCGGCGACGGCGTGGATGTGGCGATCGACAACACCGGCAACGTGGACGTGATCGCGCTGGCGAGCCGGCTGACGAACGCACGCGGCCGGACCGTGCTCGTGGGCGTGCCGCCCAAGGGGGCCACCGCCGCGATCTCCACGCTGCCGCTGCACTTCGAGAAGCGGCTCGTCGGCTCGCACGGTGGCGAGAGCCGTCCCGACATCGACATCCCGCGGTTCGTGCGGCTCGTCGAGGACGGTCGGCTGTCGCTCGCGGGCGTTGTGGGCCGCCGCTACCCGCTCGATGGCGTCAACGAGGCGATCGACGACATGACGAGCGGGCGGCTTGCCGGCCGCGCGATCCTCCGGATGGCCGATGCCTGAGCCACGCGGCGGGAGCCAGGCGATGACAGCCGACGCCGTGGTGCTCGTGGTCGGGGCCGAGTCAACGATCGGCGTCGCCGTCGCGGCGCGGCTCGAGGCCGCGGGGCAGGCGGTGATCCGCACCAGCCGCCGTGGCACCCCCGGCACGATTCCGCTCGATCTCGCGGCTGACCCGGCGTCGTGGCGGCTGCCCGACGGGGTCGCGGCCGCCGTGCTCTGCGCCGCCGTCACCTCCACGGAGGTCTGCCGGGCGCGGCCCGACGAGGCCCGCCGCGTGAACGTGGATGCGCCGGTCGAACTGGGCCGGCGGATCGCCGCCGCCGGCGGTCGCATCGTGTTCCTGTCCACGAACATGGTGTTCGACGGCACGGTGCCGTGCACGCCGGCCTCGGCCCCACGCTGTCCGCAGACGGCCTACGGCCGAATGAAGGCCGAGGCGGAAGAGCGGTTGCTCGCGCTCTGCCCCTCCGTAACCGTGGTCCGGCTGACGAAGCTGGTGGGCCGGACGCTGCCCGTGATCGAGGCGTGGCGGACGACGCTCGGCCGGGGGGACGCGGTCCGGCCGTTCGCCGATCTGCCGATGGCTCCGGTGACGCTCGACCTCGCCGCGGCGGTGATCGCGGCCGCGGCCCGGGAGCCTCTCGGCCCGATCCTCCAGGTCTCCGCCCGGGCGGATCTCACCTACGCCGAGGTGGCGGGCCGGCTTGCCGCCCGCTGGGGTTTTGGCCCGGGGCTCGTGCGGCCCGTGACCGTGGCGGAGTCCGGAGTGGTGCTGGAACACGTGCCCGCCCACACCACGCTCGATGCCTCGGCCGTGCGGGATAGACTCTCGCTCGAGCCTCCCGATCCCTGGGCGGCGATCGACGAGGTGGCCTGATGGCGACGACGGTGGCGGGCGAGACGGCGTGCGGCATCTGCGGCGGCGGCACGCTCGAGGAGATGACCGACTACCGGGCGCTCCGTCGGGTGACGTCCGACTGCCGCGCCTGGCCTGCGGGCGGCCGGCTCGGCGTGTGCCGCGGGTGCGGCGCGGTGCAGAAGCCGGCCGACGACGCGTTCCTCGCCGACATCGACGCCATCTACAAGTCGTACACGATCTACCACCAAGGCGCCGGCGCCGAGCAGGCCGTCTTCGAGCAGTCGTCGGGGCTGCCCGCCTCGCGATCGGTGCGGCTCCTGGAAACCTTCCGCGATCGCGCGGGGCTGAAGCCCGCGGGACGGATGCTCGACGTCGGCTGTGGTAACGGCGCCACGATCCGCGCGTTCGGCCAGGTCGCTCCCGGCTGGACGAAGGCGGGCACGGAGTTCGACGGCAAGTATCGCGCCGAGGTCGAGTCGATACCGCACACCGAGCCGCTGCACGTGGGCCCCGTGGAGGCCGTGCCCGGCGCGTTCGACGTGATCACGATGATCCACGTGCTGGAGCACATCGTCGATCCGGTGGACGTGCTCGCCACGCTCCGCGGCAAGCTCGCCCCCGGCGGCCTGCTGCTCATCGAGGTGCCGCATCACCCCGCCAACCCGTTCGAACTCCTGATCGCCGACCACCGCTCGCACTTCACCGCCGATTCGCTGGTGCGGGCCCTCACGGCTGCGGGCTACGAGATCGTGTCGGTGGCCGAGGACTGGATTCCGAAGGAGCTCTCCGTCGTGGCCCGTGCCGCCCGCGCCGCGCTTCCCGCGCCGAGTCTCGGCGACGTGGCTGCGGCCCGGCCCCGCATCGCCGGCAGCCTCGCCTGGCTGCGAGCCACCGCCGACCACCTGCGGCGGCTCGGGGCGGATGGCCCCGTCGGCCTGTTCGGCACCTCGATCGCAGGCACCTGGCTGGCGGCCGAGGCGGGCGACGCCGTCGCCTTCTTCGTAGACGAGGATCCCAACCGCGTGGGCCGCACCTACCTCGGCAAGCCCGTCCACGCCCCCGCCGACGTTCCGGCCGGGAGCCGCGTGTTCGTCGGCCTGCCGCCGGCCGTGGCCGCGGGCATCTGCCAGCGTCTCGCGCGGCCCGGCGTCACGTTCCTCCCTCCCGCCTGACGTCGCCATGTCCACCGCGCTGCTCGCCATCGGCGTCTTCGCCACCGCCTTTCTCCTGCATCTCGCCTGGTGGCGGATCGCGCTGCCCCGTCGGCAGACCGCCGCCCTGCTCGCCGTGTTCTTCGGGGTGCTCGTCGTCTGGCTCGGCGTGTCGCACTTCCTGCCGGGACGCTGGTGCACCGCCGCCGATCGCTGGCAGGCGATCCACGTGGCGATCTTCCACACGGCCTGTGCGCTGGCCTACATCGTCGCCTATTCGGCCCTCGAGCACCGCAGCCCGAGCATGACGCTGCTCGTGGCCGTGGCCGACTCGGGCGCCGCCGGCTGCTCGCCCGAGGAGCTGCGGAGCCTGCTCGCGGGCGCGAGCCCCGTGGAGGTGAGGCTCGACGCGATGGTGCACGAAGGGATGGTGACCCGCGACGGCGACGGCTACCGGCTCGCCCCGAAGGGTCGGGCATGGGCCACGGTGCTCTCGAACTGGCGGCGGCTGCTCGGCATGCCGCCGGGAGGCTGACGCACCGCCATGAACCTCCTCGGCCTCACGGACCATCGCCCGCTCGTCGCCCTCGCCCCGGTGATCGGCCTGGCTGCCTACTGCGTGTCGCACGTGATCACGGCCCGGATCATCCGCGGCCGCAGCCCTTACCCCGCGCTCGCCATCGGGGCCCTCGTGGGCCTCGCGGTCACGATCGCGATCACGCTCGTGGCCTGCCGCCGCGACGCGGTGTCCCTCGTCGACACGCTCGCCCTCGTCGGACTCAACACGCTCGCCGCGCTCGCCTTCGCGTTCGGCTACTTCAACTTCGTGAACCTCACCGTCGCCTCGCTGCGAATCCGGATCCTCGAGGAGCTCGCCGAGGCGGGGGGGCGGCTGCCCCGCGCGGCCCTGCTCGACCGCTACGGCACGGCGAGCGTGGCCGATCTCCGGCTCGCGCGGCTCCTCGGCGGCGGCCACCTCGTGGAGCGGAACGGGCGGCTGCACACGGGGCGTTTGCAATTCCTCCTCGTGGCACGCATCTTCGACGGCCTCCGCTGGCTGATCTTCGGCCCCGCCTACGCCGCCGCCCTGCGCCGGCCGCCGGCAGCCGCCCCCGGCGACTCCCCCCGCACACCCTGATCACCCCATGACGGCCACGCCTCCCGAACTCACGCACGACTGCGATCTGTCGCTGTTCGTCGCCTGCTACAACGAGGAGGATGGCATCATCCCGACCCTCGACACCGTGGTGGCGGCCGCGACCGAGGTGGGGATCAGCTACGACATCGTGATCATGGACGATTGCTCGAAAGACCGATCGGTCGAGCTGATCGTGGAGTATCTCCGCACCCATCCAGACCTGCCGATCACGCTCTACGTGAACGAGGTCAACCAGGGCGTGGGAGCCAACTACGCCGAGGCCGCGTTTCGCTGCCGCGGCAAGTACTATCGAATGATCTGCGGCGACAACGTGGAGTCGAAGGAGACGCTCGTCACAATCTTTCGGCGGGTCGGCGAGGCCGACATGATCATCCCGTATCCGGCCGACACCACGTTCCGCGGGCCGTTCCGCCGCGGCGTGTCCCGGAGCTTCACGCTGCTGGTCAACCTGCTCAGCGGCTACCGGATCCGCTACTACAACGGTCTCGCCGTGCATTACCGCTACAACGTGATGCGGTGGCACTCCAACTCGCACGGCTTCGGCTTTCAGGCCGACCTGATCACGAGGCTCCTCGACCTCAAGGCGACCTACGTCGAGGTGCCCGTCTATCCCAACGAGCGGGCCGGCGGTGAGACGAAGGCGTTCAAGTTCCGCAACCTCTGCTCGGTCGGGCACACGCTGCTCGAGATCTGGATCCGCCGCCTCGGCAAGCTCGTCTACCCGGAGGCCACCCGCCGGCCGCTGAGCGAGCTGCGGGTCTACCGGGCCGGCGACCTCGGGCACGGCGTCGCCAAGACCATCACCGACACCGGCTCGTCCGCGTCCACGCCGGCCTTCTGAGGGCCGCGCACCGCCGGCTTTCCCGCCATGGCCACCACCGATTTCCTCGTCGTCGGCGGCGGCATCATCGGGATCTCGATCGCCCGCGAACTGCGGCGGCGGCATGCCGACCGGTCGGTCACCGTGCTGGAGAAGGAGCCTGCCTGCGGCCGGCATGCCAGCGGCCGTAACTCCGGCGTGCTCCACGCCGGCTTTTATTACACGGCCGACTCCCTCAAGGCCCGGTTTACCCGAGACGGCAATCGGGCCCTCTCCGCCTACTGCGAGGCCCGCGGGCTGCCGCTCAACCGCTGCGGCAAGCTCGTGGTAGCCCGCTCCGCCGCCGACCACCCGCAGATGGACGAACTGCTCCGCCGCGGGGCCGCCAACGGCGTCGCGCTCGAGAGCATCTCCGAGGCCGACGCGAAGCGGATCGAGCCGCGGGTGAAGACCTGCGAGCGGGCGATCTGGTCGCCGGCGACGGCCACCGCCGATCCCGGCGCCGTGCTCGCGGCCATGCGGGAAGACGCGGAGCGGGAGGGCATCGCCTTCGCCCTCGCCGATGGCTTCCGCCGCCGCCGGGGCGACGAGGTGGAGGCGGCGCGGACGACCTGGCACGCCGGCTACGTGGTCAACGCGGCCGGCCTCCACGCCGATCGCATCGCCCGGCAATACGGCTTCTCGGAACGCTACCGGATCCTTCCGTTCAAGGGACTCTACCTCTACGGCGACGACGCCGGCGGCCACTTCCACACCAACATCTACCCGGTGCCCGACCTGCGGAACCCGTTCCTCGGCGTGCACTTCACCGTCACCGTGGACGGCCATGCCAAGATCGGTCCCACGGCCATCCCGGCCTTCTGGCGGGAGCAGTACGCGGGCCTCGCCGGCTTCGACGCCCGCGATCTCGCCGAGATCGCGGCCCTGCAGTGCGGCCTGCTCTTCTCGGCGGGCTTCGAGTTCCGCCGGCTCGCGGTCGAGGAACTCCGCAAGTATCGCCGGCGGCACCTCGTGGCCCTCGCCGGTGAACTCGCCACCGACGTGCGGCCGGAGCACTGGCGGCGGTGGGGCAGGGCGGGCATCCGCGCCCAGCTGCTCGACATCCGCACGCGGAAGCTCGAGATGGACTTCGTGATCGAGGGGGACGACCGCTCGATGCACGTGCTCAACGCCGTCTCGCCAGGCTGGACCTGCTCGCTCCCGTTCGCGTCGTACGTGGTCGACGCGATCGAAGGCCGGTGGCCAGGAAGCCCAATCGCGTAAGCGATGGGGTGGCGGTGCCGGAAAGTGGCCGCAGGTTTTCAACCTGCGGTGCCGCGCCGCTCGGGGCTGCCCATGCCCGTCGCCGGACGTTCGCCTCGGCCCTCCCGGCCTCGGCTCTCTGCATGTCCGCTACGCTTCGGCATCCTGCCTTCGCTTGCTTCCATAGCCCGGCTCTCGGGCACGGGCAGCCCCGAGCTCCTCGATCGGTGAGCACCGGCTCATCGCTGTCGCAGGAAGCCCAATCGCGTTAGCGATGGGGTTGGGGGAGGCTGGTTGCGCCTGCGGGGGGCCGCGTGCGTGATGTTCACCCCTGCTGGTCGTCCGCCCACTCCAGCAGGCTCGGGTAGCTGCGGATGCCGAGGGCGAGCCGGCGGGATTCCCACTCGGCCTGCGGTGCAGCGGCCGTGATCGCCGCCACCCGCACGCCCGCCGCGAGCCCGGCCTCCCAGTCGCTCGGGCGGTCTCCGATCATCCACGCCGACTCGCGTGGCAGCGAGAACTCGGCGAGCATCTCCTCGATGAAGCGGGGCGACGGCTTGCGGTAGCGAGAGGGTTCGTCGGGCCGTTCGGGAGCGATGCAGATCCGCGCGAATGGCGTGGGACCGAGGTCGAGGAGTTCGATCATCCGGCGATTGACGGCCTCGACATCGGCGAGCGTGAAGTAGCCCCGATTCACGCCGGACTGGTTCGACAGGATAAAGAGCCGCGTGCCCGCCGCGAGCAGCCGCGCCAGGGCTTCCCGCGTGCCGGGGAGGAGGGAGACCTGGTCCACCGCCCCGACGAAATGCCGGTCCTCGATCAGCGTGCCGTCGCGGTCGAGAAACAGGGCCTGGATGTCGGCGGGCACGGTCGAGGTCCGGGGAGACGAGGGAGCGGTCGAACACGTTTCAACCGACGCTATCATAGCGGGCTCGCCTCCGCGGCCGTCCCGCGGCCACCGGCGAGCCAGCCGCCCCGGGGACGTCCGCATGGCCACCAGGAAAGCCGTCACCACCGCTCCCGTCACCCCCGCCGCTGCGGTGGCGGAGCCCTGGTTCTCGCGCACCGACACGCTCCTCGTGGCGGGCTTGCTGGCGCTCGTCACGCTCGCCTGGTGCACCGCCAACGCGAAGTGGACGGCCGCCGAGTGGGCGCTGCCCTCCGCCTACCTCGAACCCGAGAAGTGCGACGTCGTCCACGCGCTGGCGATGATGAAGGCCGCCGACGAAGGGGAGTTCGTCCCGCTGACCTGGAAGCAGGTGTCGCGGCTCGGTGCGCCGGACAACGCTAATTGGAACGATTGGCCGCTCCTCGAGGAGTTGCAGATCGTCGTCTTCGCGGTCCTCGGCAAGATTTTCGGCCTGTTCGGTGGCCTCAACGTCGGAATGCTCCTCGGACACTGGCTCGCCGCCGCCACCTTCTACGCCGTGGCGCGGTATCTCGGCTGCCTGCGGCCGTGGGCGTTCGTCGGGGGTCTGGCCTATGGTCTCGCGCCGTTCCTCTTCGCTCAGTCGCCGCATCACATCACCACCGAATACGTCTGGCACGTGCCGCTCTTCATCCTGGTGTGGAAGTGGGTCTCGACCGAGCCAGGGCTCGAGTGGGGGAGCCGGCGGTTCTGGTTCGCGATTGGGGTCGCGGTCCTCACCGGCCTGCAGAGCCCCTACTTCACCAACGTCCTTTGTCAGCTCACGCTCCTCGGCGCCGCCGCCAGCGCCTGGCGGCAGCGGTCGGTCGCGGCCCTCAAGCCCGCGCTCGCGGTGATCGCCGCCGCGGCTGTGTCGTTCGTGCTCATGAACCTCGACACCTGGACCTACCGGCTCGCCAACGGGGCCAATCAGGGGGCGGTGGTCCGGGAATACAAGTGGCTGGAGATCTACGGGCTCAAGCTCGTCGACCTCGTGATTCCGCCGGTCACGCACCACGCGGCCGGCTTCGCGACGTTCGCCGCCGCCCACCGGGCGGGCGCTCCGCTCCTCGACGAGGGGTCGTATCTCGGGATCGTGGGGATTGCCGCGGTCGCACTGCTGGCGGTCACCGCGGCCCGCGACATGGTCGATCGCGGCCGCATGCCCGCGGCCGCCTGGCAGGTGCTGTGGATCGTGCTCACGTTCTCGACGGGCGGGCTCAACGCCATCCTCGGGGCCTTCGGCTTCACGCTGTTTCGCACCGGATGCCGCTACAGCGTGGTGATTCTCGCGATCGCGCTCATGTACGCCGCGGAGTGGCTCTCGGCCCGTTCGCGGGCGACCGCGGCGGGCACGGCCGCGGAGACGACGCGGATCGGGGTCCTCACCGCCGCGATCGGCGCGTGCCTGCTCGTGCTCTGGGACCAAGTGCCGCGGGCGCCTGCCCCGGAGCAGCTGGCCTTGATCGCGCGGCAGGTGGACGCCGACCGCGGCTTCGTCGCCGCGATGGAGTCGGCGCTTCCCGACGGGGCGATGGTCTTCCAGCTTCCGGTGATGGAGTTTCCCGAGACGCCGATCCCCGGGATCGCCTCCTACGACCACTTCCGTCCCTACCTCTACGGCGGCCGCCTGCGGTATTCCTTCGGATCGATGAAGGGAAGGCCGCGGGAACAGTGGCAGCCGGCCGTGCAGCAGAAGATGTTCGAGGGAGCGGTGCCCGACCAGCAGGCGCAGAAGATCCGCTTCAACATCGCCAACGTCAATGCCGCCATCGACGAGATGCAGAAGCGGGGCTTCAAGGCCGTGTACATCAACCGCAACGGCCTTCCCGACCGGGGGAAGGGGCTCCTCGAGGCGCTCGCGGAGCTCGGCTTCGACTCGGCCATCGACAGCCCGCTCGGCGACCTGACGTGCGTGGTGCTCGGCAAGCCCGCGGGGAAGTGAGCCGTGGATCCGGCCCTGCTGCGGACCGCCGCGGTGCTCGTCGGCGTGACGCTGGCGGTGTTTTCCGCGACCCTCTCCGCCGACTTGGTGTACGACGCCCGGCTGCAGATCCTCACGGATCCCTTTCTGCACGACCCGCGGAACTGGCTGAGCGTGCTCACGTTCCGCGTGCTGGGCATGGACGTGCTCGACTTCAACCGGCCCGTGCACCTCGCCTCGCTGATGCTCGACGCCGCGATCTGGGGCACGAATCCGTTCGGCTACCACCTGACGAGCGTTCTCCTGCACGCGGCCAACGTGGTGCTCGTCTGGCTCATGCTCCGCGATCTCCTCACCTCCGGCGCGGCGGGCAGGCCTGAGGCCGGACGGCTCGTGCCGGCCGTTGCGGCGGTCTTCTTCGCGGTGCACCCGGTCGTCGCGGAGGCCGTCTGCGAGCCGACGTTTCGCGAGGACCTGCTCGCCGCCCTGTTCACACTCGGGGCGGTCGTGCTCGCCGCGCGGCACACGCCCGCGGCCGGTGACGATCTTCGCCGGGCCGCGGGCTGCGCCGGGCTCTGCCTGCTCGCGGTCGCGAGCAAGGAGTCGGGCATCGCGGCGCCCTTCGTGCTGGCGGCGTATGGCCTCGTCTGCCGCCGGCGTGAGGCCGGCCGGTTCTGGAAGGTCGCGGCCGGGGGCGGCCTCGCCCTCGTCGTCGCCTTCCTGGCGGCCCGGTTTTTGCTGGAACCGTCGCCGTCGCGGATCTTCGAGTCGCGGCCCGAGTATCCGGGGGGCACGCTCCTCGAGGCCCTGAAGATCGAGCCGCGGATTCTCGCGCTCTATGCCCAGCTCGTCGTCTGTCCGGTGAATCTCTGCGCCGACTACGGCGGCTTCTCGATCCGGCACGTGCCGCTCGGAGTGTCGCTCGCGATCCTGGCCGCGCTGGCGATCGCGGCGGGCTTCGCGGCGTGGCGTGACCGCCGCATGGCCTTCGCGCTGGCGCTCGTGCTCCTGCCGCTTCTGCCGGTCTCGAACCTGGTGCCGATCTACCGGGCCGCGGCCGATCGCTACCTCTACCTGCCGCTCGCCGGGGTGGCGTGTCTGCTGGCCTGCCTGCTCGACTCGTCGTGGGTGCGGGAGCGGGAGCCGCGACGGCAGGCGGCCTGGATCCTGACGGCGTTCGCCGTCGTGGCCCTGGCCTTCGGCTGCGTCGCGCGGCAGCGGGTCTGGAACAATCAGCTCGCGCTCTGGACCAACACGCTGGCCCGCAACCCCGGGTCCTTCAATGCCGCCAACGGGCTCGCGGGCGCGCTCCTGGAGGCGGGGCGGGGCGATGAGGCCGCCGAGATGGCCCGCCGTGCCGTGGACCTCTCGGCGGGAACCCGCGGCGACGCCTGGATGACGCTTGCACTCGCACTCGACGGGGCGGGGCGGACCACCGAGGCCGACGAGGCCGCCGCAAAGGCGCTGGAACTCGACCCGCGGCTCGCCGATCCCGACGCCCGCGTGGCGGCGCTCGCCATGGAGCGGGAGGAGGCCGCGGCCGTGAAGAAGATCCTCGCCCGGCGCCGCTGATCTGGCGGCGCCGTTTATGGCGGCGCGTTGCGGATCTTGGCCGCGACGCAGCGGGTCGGAGGCATGCTCGGCGCCGGCGGCACTTGTGAGTTCGCTGCTCCGGCGGAATGTCGGCGTCTTGCGTCCACAAGTGACACCGGCTTCTGCGCGTGCCTCCGACCCGCTGCTTGCCGGAAGGGGAACCGGAAGGGGAATCAGGATGCGCGTCGCATTCTACGAACGACAAGCAAGGGAGCTCGGGGCTGCCCGTGCCCGCGAGCCGGGCTATGGGAGCAAGCGAAGCCAGGATGGCGAAGCGCAGCGGACATGCAGAGAGCCGAGGCCCGGAAGGCCGAGGCGAAC
>Ga0208249_1000119_pt1 | contig 24276 bp, 16 predicted proteins | sample CryBogmetaGMA1M_FD_184546 | JGI IMG/M metagenome (GOLD analysis project Ga0208249, IMG submission 184546) | Freshwater microbial communities from Crystal Bog, Wisconsin, USA - MA1M (SPAdes) | ecosystem: Environmental > Aquatic > Freshwater > Lake | place: Crystal Bog, Wisconsin, USA | collected...
AACCCAAGTTGTTGGTGTCGTTGGTTTCAATGCCTACATAGGACCCTGTGAATGCAGCATTGGTTGGTGGGGCAGCAACATAGATGTTCATATCACGGAAGGTTGCGATGTTAGAGTTCGTCACAATTACACCACGCTTGTTCCCTGATCCGTTACCGTAGACGTTAATAGTGGATCCCTTGTAGCAGTTGAAGGAGAACGTGGAGGCACCCAATGTCCCTGTGCCGTCAAACTGAACACCGTACAGATTGTTAGAGGAGGACGAAGACATTGACGCATTGCACAAATTCAACACGGTCGTCCTGATTTTTGCAGACACAGTAGAGGTAGCATTGAAATACAGACCCACGAGGTTGTTAGACCCGGAATAGGAAGAATTCCCCAACGTCATCGTCAAATCTTCCATACGTGTGTTTGCAGAAATGTAGAACAGTGCCGTGTTCTGTGAAGGGTTGGAGCATTGGATCGTACAGGTCTGAAGACTGATTCCTCGTAGGGCAGTCGTTGCAGGAAGTTGAAGCAATGGATAGAGTGTCGCACCCGTGCTGGTTGTGATGGTTCCATTGGTTCCTGTAGGCGAGATGTTGTAGACTCCAGGAAGCACCCAGATGGTCGTGTTTGAGTTTTGAGGTGTTGCGACAGACCCACTTCCAATGACTGCAGCAATCGCGGCAGGAATGGTTGCGAATGGTAACCCACCGATATACGCAGTCGAATCGTTTCCATACACTTGGTCAACACGTGCGACATTTCCTAACTGTGTCGTTGGAATTGGATAGAACGCACCTGACAACTGGTATCCGATTTCACCAGGACCCAGAACATAGGAATTCGTCGGGACAAGTGTCGCGTATCCATGACCAATCGGACCTGTTGAACCGGTTTGTCCAGTGAATCCAGTGAATCCAGTGAATCCGGTAAACCCAGTAAATCCAGTCGGTCCAGTGAACCCAGTTGAACCTGTTGGTCCAGTAGAACCGGTGAACCCGGTTGGTCCGGTTGGTCCGGTAAATCCAGTTGGACCCGTGATTCCCGTGAATCCAGTTGGACCTGTCATACCTGTAAAGCCAGTCGAGCCCGTCGTTCCCGTGAAACCCGTAGGTCCAGTGATACCCGTGAAACCCGTAGGTCCAGTGAATCCAGTGAATCCGGTGAAACCAGTAAACCCAGTCGATCCTGTCGGTCCCGTGAAGCCTGTTGGTCCCGTAAACCCAGTAAATCCAGTTGGTCCAGTGATTCCCGTAAAGCCCGTAAATCCCGTTGATCCGGTGAACCCAGTGAACCCAGTGAAGCCAGTAGGACCAGTGATACCAGTGAAGCCAGTCGAACCTGTGAATCCGGTAAACCCGGTAAAGCCGGTGGGACCTGTAAAGCCTGTATCACCGGTGATACCTGTGAATCCAGTTGAACCCGTGAACCCAGTGAATCCCGTAGGGCCAGTTATACCGGTAAAACCAGTGCTACCTGTGAACCCAGTGAACCCAGTAGGACCTGTGATTCCAGTGAAGCCGGTCGAACCCGTGAACCCAGTAAAACCGGTAGGTCCCGTGAACCCAGTGAATCCGGTAGGACCTGTGATACCAGTGAATCCGGTTGAACCCGTGAATCCGGTGAATCCAGTTGGTCCGGTGATACCCGTGAACCCAGTTGGTCCCGTGAACCCCGTGAATCCAGTAGGTCCCGTGAATCCAGTAAATCCGGTGAACCCCGTAAACCCGGTTGAACCAGTCATTCCAGTGAACCCCGTAGGGCCTGTGATGCCGGTGAACCCTGTAGGTCCGGTGATGCCGGTGAATCCAGTTGGCCCAGTGAAGCCCGTGAACCCGGTCGGTCCTGTGATACCTGTGAATCCGGTAAATCCAGTCGATCCGGTGAAACCCGTCGGTCCCGTGATACCGGTAAATCCTGTACTACCCGTGAACCCCGTAAAGCCAGTTGGGCCTGTGAACCCGGTAGTTCCGGTCGATCCGGTTACAGATGGACCCGTGTCTCCGGTGTAACCAGTCGGACCAATTGAGCCAAATCCGGTGGGTCCTGTGATTCCGGTGAATCCTGTCGAACCAGTGAATCCGGTGAACCCAGTAAAGCCGGTCGGGCCGGTGGATCCCGTCGGACCTGTTGGACCTGTTACAATAGGACCTGTTGGACCTGTCATACCTGTGAACCCAGTCGGCCCAGTGGATCCCGTCGGTCCCGTTGGACCCGTTCCAATTGGTCCAGTAGGACCTGTGATTCCAGTAAAGCCTGTGGAACCAGTGGGTCCAGTGGCGCCAGTGAAACCGGTGAAGCCAGTTGATCCAGTACATCCAGTTGATCCAGTGAATCCAGTGAATCCAGTCCGACCAGTAGGACCAGTCATTCCAGTAGGACCAGTCTTGCCAATGTCAACTGCAACCTGCTTGATGTTAATCGCGATGGATGGAATCGCAGGACCTGCGGGAGCTGGGTTACCCGTAAGAGAACCGTACTCGGTAAAGGCCACTGCACGTACAGTTGAAGACTGTGAGAACGCGACAATCTCAATGTAATCGCCAACATTGAGGGGGTACAAATAAGGAACCGTTACCAACGCAGCTGCAGTTGAATTAGATGGAACTTCAATACCACCGTTTGTAGAGGGAACATCAATACCGTTGATCCTCAGCCATGTATACGCAGTTGTTGGGTCCGGGTCAGTGTTTGCGATCTGAATAGATGTAATGATTTCATAGATACCCTGAACTTCAATGACAATGCGAGTTAGTTTTGGTACAACATCGCTGTTATACGCGAGATGAGTCCCCTGCTCAACATACGTCTGGTCAAATGGAAAGACGGTTTTTGAAGTTGTGATATTGATAGTCTCAGAAAGCCCATAACTGGATGCAACGTTCGTACCCGATGCCATCGGACCGGTTGGACCCGTGATTCCAGTAGGACCTGTGGGACCTGTCGATCCGGTAGGACCATGCAATCCGCCATATCGAAGTGCATTCCACCGCGTGACACCATCACCAATTTTAAACAGTTCAGTATCAGTTTCAATTCCCATTTCGCCCTCTGCGAGGAGGGTGTTGGCTGCCGTCCATTGGGACGCCAGACCTCTCCGAAATTGGAGTTGGATGAATGGCATCTACGCTTATGTCTTTATCAGAAAATGCTGCCACAGTCAAGAACGGGACCCTGTGAATAGGTCTGCGAAGGACCACCACCATCAAAGATGATGGATGCAGAGGGGCCAACATAGGGGAGATTGTTCCATGTATGAATTCCATCACCGATCTTCATCTGACCTGTATCGGTCACTACACTCGGTTCACCGAGAGCCAAGATGACAGTTGACGCAGTCCAAACTGCAAGTGAATCTTTGCGAAGTAAAAATTTAACGTTCGTGGTTCCACAGTTCGCCATTACTAACAAACAACAGTTTGTGAGTCCCCAGCATCCAGGACAATATCGCCAGAACCTGCTGCGCTTCCACCATCGAGTACATCGCAGAACTCGTCGGATGATGTCCCGGCATCGAGGATCGGCTCGCACACTGCCACAACCGCTGCACACACGCGCTGGCACAATCCCGAGAGTGAATAAATCTCAAGCACACCATTGGTGAAGCCAGATGTATGCGGAGTCTCACGGAGAACGTAACCAGGACTTCCATAATGCGCATTCACAACAGTCTGTCGACGCACCTGTTGAGTGAACATGGATGCATCGCGACCAGATGAAAAAGATCGTTGTTTTCCCACTGAGATGGGAGGCGGAAAGAGATGCACCTCTGGCGCTAGAGGCGCATTCGCTTGAGCGGATATAAATAGATTGGCCACAACCAGTGCCATCAACGCACTGGCAATGAAGTTGATGTTCCACATTACTCGAAACCAAGATTAAACCAGCGAACGACCTCCGCTGCATCACTATGTCCATCGCCATGTGCGTTCATCAGCTTCTCAAACCGAAGCTTGATCGCCTCCGGATTACGCTCGAGGCGCGACGCGATCTGCTCAAATGTCAGACTGTTGTGACGGCGGAGGTGAACCATTTTCCTCTCGTCCTTTACAGTCCAGCGGCGGCCACTGTTCGTATACTCAACCACAGTGCGCTTAGAACGGGTCATCATGTTGTGAGAGGATGGTTATCCTCATCGTAACAAGATTCGTTTTTGGTACGAGCGATGGGACTCGAACCCACGCGACTTGCGTCAGCAGATCTTAAGCCTGCCTCCTTAACCACTCGGACACACTCGTAATACGCTGAGCGGGAATCGAACCCGCGCAAACAGATTGGAAATCTGTTAGTCTACCACTAACTTATCAGCGTTCGGGGTTTCCCCACTCTAGTCCTTCTTGGCTTCTTTAAATTCATTTCGCAGTTTCATGAGGATCTTTCCAAGCTGGTTCTGTCCCTTCCACTTCGATGGGTTCTTTGCATCTGCAGTGTCGACGGATGTGCCAATTCCCCAGTACTTATCACGAGGATTCGCCTCGCCGATTGGACGATCACCCGTTGCTAAGAGCTTCTCCAATAGACCATGCTTAACGTTCACGAACTTGGCACGCACCGCCTTCTCCATAATCGGAATCTTGACATCATCCCACTGAGCTGGACTGAAGTCCTTGACCTTCTTACCCAGTGCCTTAACCGACTTTGCCTCAGTGAACTCCTTGTTGCGAGGTGCCTTCATCATCTTCTTCGCGGACTCTGAATCCTTACCTTCGAACATCATTGCCTTCGACCACTGGAAGTAGTGTTCTACAGTTGGGAACGTCATCCCGTCCACTTCGAACGGTGCGACGAACATATTGCTCATGTAACGGTATTCACCCTTGCTCTCATCCGCTCCGTAGAACAGCACTGGTTCAGGTCCAGGCTCTTCCTTCTTCTTGATCAGCTTCTTCAGAATCACCTTCGGCTTCTTCTCCTCCGGTTTCTCCTCCGTCTTTTCCTCCGTCTTTTCCTCCGTCTTTTCCTCCGTCTTTTCCTCCGTCTTCTCCGGCTCCATCGGCAGATCGATCTTGGCCTCTTCTTCCTTCTTTGGGGCTCCACGCTTGAACACGAAGCTGCGGTGGAGGAATGAGAATGCTTGGTGCTCCTGTGTCAGCTTGATATCAGTCTGCTTCGCATAGTAGTCCGAGAACATCTCACTGCTGACCAGTTCATATCCCGCCTCTGCGAGAATCTCAGTGACCTTTCCAAACGGTACCAGTGCCTCCTCCATTGCACGTTCGAAACTCTCAAGCTTTACAGAGATCATCTGACCAAACTCTTCGCGCCAAGTATCACCATCTGTGTACAACTTTGCGATTTCACCGAAGACCTGACCATCTGCGCGGTAGAGAGTGCTCTTCTTTCCGACAAGGCTAGCATACACCGAAGCACCGTCCATACATGTGCCGAAGAACACACCCTTTCCATGATCAGTTAGGTTCTTCACGAAGACCTTGAAGGTATCCTCAGAGGTGCAGGCATAATGCATCGCCATCTGACACGAGATTGCATCAAAGTACTTCAGACCGGCAAACTGCTGAAGATAGGGAGTCGGTGCAGGTTCCAGTCCAGCGAGAATGCGCACATATCGATTGTCCTGTTCGTAGAGCGGCTGTGTCATGTCACCAACGATAAACAGTGCAGGAGGAAGACGGTCACCCTTCGAGTCTTCCTGAAAGCGGATGTAGCGAACGCATGCACCTTGTACGGGTGAATTCAGGTTGCCCGATGCAACATCGAAACCAACCACTCGGCTCGGCTTGGTCTCCTTCCACTTGAGCAGGTCACCACCGCGACCCATTGCCAGCTCTAGAAGAGTTGAGCCAGGCTTGACATTCTGTGTAAACAGTGCCGCTTTAATCCGATTGTGGAATGCATAGGTATCCTTTAGAACACGGTCACGAGACCCCAGATCGTCGCGATAATACAGGTCATCTTCAAAGGTGTCATCGGGTGGATTCGTGACACATGTTGTTAGCATCTCCTCTGTCACAGGAATGTGAATGTTGGTCCAGATCGAATTTGCAGTTGCTACATCATTTCCGAACTGGGCTTCGTGCAATACGCGGTATTGGTGAGTCTTGTCGTAGCGAGTGCGCAGAATCACCCAGCGGTCATTGTCCACGTCGCGAACACATTCAATGATCGTATTGTCTTCGACACGCGCACCGGTCTTGTCGATAGGAATCCCCTTTGCATTCAACGGAATCGCGATCTTGTATGCATCAGGATTACGAGGCACAGATGGTTGGAAGATACCAGGTGCACGGTCCTTTCGGTCGGCAATTGACTGGAGCTCTGGTGCCATTGTCGGAGGCACATACTCACCCGTCATCGTCTCACAAGGATAGACGATATCGTACCCACGCGTGCGGCCAATGTAGAGCTGACCATGAAACACTGGCTGCTTAAGCACCGTATCGTACTCATCTCCGGCCTTGAACTTCACAAGGAAGTCAATGCTATTCTGATCAGCGGGCTTCCACTTGTAGACAGTCGTCCACGTATTACCGCGACGCTCAGACTGAGGTGCAACAGGTGATGAGCGCGGAGTGAAGATGAGACCATCTGTTCCATACTCAAACTTTGTCGAGAGAATGGTATTGATAGCCTCCTCCATTGCGGGGCCATCTCCAGCGAGAAATAGCTTTGTCTCCACGCGAAGAGGGCGGCCCGAAGTCTGTGTAACGAAATCGCGGCGGAGATCAGAGACGAACTCACGTGCACATCCAAGACGGGACTTCAGGGGATTCGACTGGATATCAGTGTCTGTTGTGAGCAGTGGAAGACGGGTCGTGTTCACGCCGCGAAACGAGTACACGTCGAAGATACAGAAGAGGTTACGATCCTCGATATACTCACCGTCCACTACATCATTGACATGCACATCCTTTGTGGCTGTCATTCCTGTCCATGTAATGATTCCATTGGGACGGATCATAAGGAGCCGCTTGTCGCGCATGACGACGAGAAAGCAGCGCAGCCCGTCGGCCTTATTGGTGACTGTGTACCCGGTCAGAATGTTGTTCGGTCTGTCTGCGCGGATATGGCGGCGCTTCATCGTGACGGGGTTGATGAACTTGTGACCAGATGCCGAGAACTCCATCGTGTACCGCTTCACGTCAGAGGAGGGCAGGAGGAACGAAGTCCCGTGAAAGGCTGCGAGAAGATACTCAGTGTGAACGAGAATAGAGTCTACAAGGGCCTTCGGGTCAGCCGTGCGATTGATGACCTCAATCTCAAGCTCATAGGTAGGGTTCTGACGAAGCACTTCGTGAATGGACTTCATACCCCTGACTTTGGACTTGACAAGTGAGAAGTCGATCTGAAGAAGACCATCCTGTGTCTTCCAGCTCTTACGGTTAAGGATGCGAACATGTGACTTGGCATCCATTGCCGAGCCTGAGAAGTCACGACGCACATCCTCCTCCTTTCGCAGTGTAAAGGAGATGCCTGCTTCAGGTACATCTACGCGGTCCTGTCCACCGAGATAAGGTGACTTGCGTTCGACCTTGACGGCTGTTCCCTTGAATCCATTTGTTGTGCACACTTTGTGAATGTTCTCTGCACCCTGCACAACCACGCGAATGTTGTCAGGGTAGGAGAAGGTTGCTCGGACCGTTTCGGTCGCAGGTCCGGCTGTGAAGTCTTCAATTTTTTTGAGGATGCGGTCTGCAATATCCTTTGTCCGAATTTGGTCGGAGAGGACCTTGCATTCCAGTTCAGCGTTTGGATGTTTGACGAACGTTGCAAGATGGTCAAGGTCCTTCCGTGCAGATGACGAAAGAAGAGACTCCATTTGCCCTTATTATTCCCTCTGATAATGTCTATCCGTTTTCTACCGTTGTCGGACTAACTCCTCCATACCCTCCTTCGTCAGTTTCAGCTCAGGACCCGCATCAAACATCTGCTGAATCATCTCCTTGAACCCAGACTCATATGCATCCATGCAGTTGAGCTGTATACCCACATTGTAGGTACAAGGAACTACTTGACCAGGTAAAAAGACCGGGTCAGGGAGCGGGGGTTGATCGGCGATCATCGCTTGGGCCGATTCATATTCCTTGTACTCCTGCGTGTCGCCGTACATGACGGATGTGGGAACTGAAATGTTCTCATCGCGAGGTTCGCGAGCGGAGAGAATGGCGTTGATTTCATCGTCGGTTAGAGGAACTGCTGACACATCGAAGATGACGTCCATTTACTCCTTTCTTAGACTCTTCCTAGCCCGTTCGTCCGCATCCATACGCTTGCGCTGATCTAAGTAAAAAGCGACAAGGGTTTCCATCTCCTCGATACATGCATCGGGGAGACTCTCACTTGAAACCAGTGCGCCAGTGTTTGTGCGAGTGTATTCATTTGTATAGCGCTTGATCACATCAAAGACCTGCGCATGTTCATGAATGTCTAGTGTATCCAGCTGATCCCTAAGCTTTTCTTTTCTAGACCTGTTCATTTACCTTTGCGGCTGGAGCTTTCTTCTGTAACTTCCTACGAGACGGAAGCTCTGCTGCCCTTGCGACATCAGGATCGACTGTGACAACACGCTTCTCTCCTGCATCACCCGGTGTTGATGCCGCGATCATCGGCTCGACCTCTTCCCGTGCTTCCATCGCCTTCTCTACAGCTGGATTCACGATCGAGGACAGGGTTGCAAGAACAACGATTGAATCATCGCCCTGTTGGAAGCGAGATCCGACCACCTTGAACTCAACTTCCTGATTCTCCTTGACATCGTCGAATTCCGCATTCCCAATGTGGAGATCGCGAGGCAGGAGAACCTTCATCGGAAGAAGCTCGGCGTGAAGACCAATCTTGCTCTTGAGCATGACCACTCCTCGAAAGACCTGTCCGGGATGCGGCATGCACACATCTGCCTGAAACTTAACGGTGTAATCAAGTCCACCCTTGATCAGATTGACTCGTCCAAGTGAGTGCTCGACGATCGTAATACTTCTGCGCTGAATAAATCCTTCGGGAGTACACACTCCTTCATAATTCATGCGAAGCTGCGCGAGCAGGCTCACATGAATGGATCGTTGTAAATTTGATGCATGAATGTGAACAGACCGCTTCAATTCGCGACGTTCAAACACTGGGTCCATGCCGTTTGTTGTTCTTATTCACTTGTTTTCGTTTTAAGCTTGGTTAACACATCCATCTCTTCAGGTGTGTACCACACAATGTTGTTCTGCTCACGCGCAAGGAGTTCGGTGATGTCGCAGCGGGTCCAGGTGAGTTTCTTCGGCATCTCTGGAATTCCACGTTTACGAATGTCAATGTACATGGCCAGTTTCACAATCTCTGCAGTGCCATTGCTTCCCGTGCCGCATACGATGGGGACGTCGCGCTTCACTCCGTGAATACGGGTAAACACTCCGTCCTTCTCCTCAAACTTGCCAATTGCAAACTTGCCATCCTTCAATGTCGCGACCATCTTGTCATTGTCTGCGGCATATCGCTCAGTCAGTGCCTTGACCCAGCTCTGCGCTGCGGTGCGATCATCTCCAATCGGATCAGGGGGATCATAATCCTCACGGCCTAGCACGAGGACATCGGTACCCGGAACACGAAGGCGATCTGCAAATGGCAGGTCCTTCGAAGCAGGCGAACGAAGGTAGGCGATCTTCTGCTCGCGGTTCAAGCGGTCGAACATGTATCCAGGTAATACAGCTGCAAAGTCTACCTTGATCATCTGTGTGAAATCATTGGCCTCGCGGATCTGCTTCTGCATACGAGCAGATGCATCGCGCGCCTTTGTAAGATCCTTACCCTTCAGGTCTGCAGGCACCGGTACGTCATTCAATGATGGATCCTTGAGATCGAGTCGCTCGATCATATCGGCCAACGAAACATCGCCTGTTTCCTTTGCTGCCAGCTCAACGACCTGAATCGGAGCATCGGTGCGAATCGGGGCTTGAGAGGTACGTTCCACAAGGGTACCGTTCTCAACTCCAATCGGGCTCAAGGAATAGAGATCGCCGCGAGACTGAAGGAGGCTCGGGCGCCCAAATGAGTCCTTAAACTTGAATCCAGTACGAATGGCATTCTGCAGAAGGAAGACAACTACATCACGGTGGTACGGGAGGGATGCAAAGAGTTCATCACGGTCCCAGATAGGTTTGTCGATGAACATCTTTCCAAGCTTGCTAAACACTTCATCGCGCACATCGAAATAGGTTGAGAGCGGGCGAACATATCCTTCTTCTGGTTCTGATGGCTTCACGCGGCATTGTGCAGGTGCATCGTTCGAAAACATGGGTGATATCATGTCCTTCAGAAGCAGGTTGACTTCCTCTGATCCTTCGGAGCGACGCTGAGGGATCTCAAGGTTCTTCCAGTCCTCTGGTAGAGTGTTCAGACTTACCTGAATCGGACAATCCATTGCAGATTCTTCTAAGAGCCGACGCACCTTTGCGATCTTGATTCCCTTCTCTTCCACCTTTGTTCGGTACGTGTATTCGTCAAAACACTCATGCTCTGTATCAGAGCGGACAACGTGGAGATAGACGGAGCAGTTCTGCTCTTCAAATGGTAATGCTTGATGACTGCAGGTTCGAAGTGCTCGGCCAATCACCTGTTCAATTCGACTCATGTTCCACCAGGGATCTAGCACATGCACCTGTCGCACATATCGGAAGTTCACACCCTCTGAAATACGGGGAGTGGTAACAATCACGCGGACCTTCTCACCGTTCACGTTGCGACTTGATCGGGCAAGCTGGAGAAGTGCATTCGTCTGCGGAGTCGAGACTTCACTGCTGAGAAGCATATACTCGCCCTTTGATTTCCCCTTGTATGCGGGGTTTGCCAATAGAGAAGGTCCACTTGCAGGCGTGTACCCATGTTCCTCCAGTGCCATTGCAAACAGACGTGAACCGCGCTCTACGTAATTCGAATAGACCAGCACCACACCTTTCGAAGACTCAATCGACTTCAGAACAGAGACGAACTTTGCAGAAACACCAGGTAACGCCTCAGGTGTCAAGCATGGTTCTCCAGTGTATTGCCACTGTGTTCCCGCAGCCCTGAACACCTCTCCAAATGCCTTGTTGCCAGGTAGAACACTGATCGTAGGAATCATCAATGCGGCTCGCTCATCTTCGTCATCCTTTCCACTTGCTGTATCAAGTACCTTCTTCTGCTCTCCAGTGATAGTCGACGGAGTAACGGATAAATACTTCATCCGCGTTGCGGGACCCATCTCAAGACCAGTGAACCCTGTCAGAGGCTCCGGCATTCCGTCCACTTCAGGTGCGGGGAGACGGAAGGGGAACGTGAATGGGTTCTCACCCTTCACATAGGATACGTACGTCTGTGCCCAGTTACGAAAGGCTTCTTCTTTGGACGCCTTGATCGATCCATCCGGTAACAGAAACTCTGCAGCGAGGATCTTCTTGTTCGCAGGCTGCTTACGATCATTCCAGAGGAACAGGTTCATGTAAAAAATGATCTCATCATGTGTATCGTACATCGGTGTTGCAGTCAACAACACCAAGACCATTCCCTCAGCTGTCTTGACCAATGTCTCAAGCGCAGTGGAGACTGTCTTCATTTCAGAGCTGCCTTCGCGGAGATTGTGCGCTTCGTCGATGATGATCAGTCGATTGTCAAATGTCTCATGAACCCACTTCTCCGCATCTGCTGGCTTCAAGTCGAGGAACTTCTTGTTGATAAGAGCGCCAAAGCTACTGTATCCTGCGAACTCGTAGAACTCACCAATGATACGATCAGCCAGAGTTCCCAATCTCAGTCGAGTGTCTGGAACGTTCCACTGTTTGGGATCTGCTTCAATGCGGAGAAGCATGTCCAGATACCTGCGCCCAGTGCACTGCTTGGAGGACAGCAGTTGAGTCTTGTCGAGTGAAACACGATTGATGTCGAAGATCTCCGTCTTGAAGTTAGACTGCACTGCAGGTCCTGCAACGACCAGAACCTTCTTTTCTTGAAACTCAGGGCGCAGAATGTACTCTTCTGCAATCTGAATAGCGGAACAGGATTTACCCGACCCCGTGCCGTGAACCATCAGGAGATTGCGCGTTGGACTGTCAGGTGACAGAACGCGACGCAGAAACTTTTGTCCACTCTGAAGCTGATACTCAGAAGAGGACACATCGCACAGTTTCGTACGTAGATCTTGAAGGGCACGCAATGAAGCCGCTGGAAGTGATTCATTTCGAATCTCTGCCAGTTCGGGGTGGGTGAGATTGACCATTATGATATGATTAGACGAGTTTGGCCAGGCGGCGACGATAGGTCCCACCTTTACGTGGACCAAACCCTTTATTTTTCTGTGTTTTGGGACTCTTTTTTGCATATCTTGGAGATTGATCAGGAGCTGGATTAGGTTGGCAGACCACTTCGGTGAATGCTTTGTTACTATTCTTTATCGTTCCAATTTGTATCCTTTTCCACGGACGCACGTAGTTTAGTTCTTCTACTGCAAATGCCTTTGCAACGACTTTTCGTCTCAGGGCTGACATGTCTTTGATTGCTTTAGCAGCAGTTGCTGGATTCTTCGCCAGTCGTTGTAAGTCTTTCCATTTAGGATTCGTCTCTAGTTCTGACAGTGTCCTGCGCACAGTTTCGCGTGCCTCCCCGAGTCGTGTTCTTGCCTTTTCAAAGTCAACATGTTCTTTTATGAGATTGATTACCTGATTTGCCCTAACTGTAATTGCCTCAGTACGGGAATCCAACCACCCGGTAGGATCGGGACCAACGCATCTGATAAGCGACGTATCTGCACCTGTAGCGTTCGGACTATTATATGCCCATTTACTTCTCGAATTATATAGGTCTCTAAAGAACTTTCTTATCGCGGTTACATTTGGGCGCAGATTATCAAAACTACCACCACCCCCCACCGGACATGTTATAAACATTGCCTGTCCCTTCGTGTAGTTACAATGCCAGCAGACCATGTCCCCGATTGAACGAAAAACGTTAAACTCAAAATCACTGTATTTGCCACCCGATGATACAACGCGGAATATAGTAGCAGCGAAGTTGATAGGAATGAAGTGATCATAACTCACTGCAACCTCTTTCGCTACACCGCTGCGCATTGACCCTCGATATTGGAATCTGAACCCACAAAGTGCACAGCACTGTGTTTTTGAACGTGCAGTGGTAAAATTAGTATCACCGTGAATAATTTTAGCCTGTGTATCGGCCGACAGTTCTTCTAACCGAATTCCCGGAACCAAGAACTTCTTTGCAATCGTTCCCCTAGTCCACTCGCTCACGTTATCAAGTATAGGTTTTCGCCTGTTAAGATCCTGCACAGCAGATTTGATCCGTTTGCGTCGTTGCGGAATCAAAGGCAATTCATCCCGACGCCTCTTCTCTTCTCGCTGTGCTACAACCACTGGATCGCTAGCTGCTCTAAGTGGCGTGATACGTTGAGTAGACTCATGCAGACTCATAAGAATACCAGAACTATCTAGGATAGAACCTGATACAGAGTCGGTTTCTCTTTCTCTGATGTTCGCCTCATCCAGTCCCTCTCGTTCGGCTGAAGCTGCGGCTATTAGCGCATGATCCACAGCCTCTTCAGGTTCTTCTTCAAAAAGAGGGGCAAGTTCGGGTGCATCGATAGCCTCTTCTCCAAATACAGAACGCTCAAACTCATCGAAATCGGCATCGTCATCGTTTGCCTCGTTATCAATGAGTGCGTCGGGGTCATCGAATGAACTAGCTCGCGGCCGTTCTGCCATTACATGTTCACCCGATAACTTTCATGGAACCCACCCCAAAAATGTAATGACTACCTTTATGGATATGAATTCGTATCAGAGCATGCGTTCAGTGACGCTTACGATCATATGGTGGGTGTTTTTCTGTGCTTCATTTGGATTCTTTAAGATTATGCTTGAGGGTCTACCACGCCATGACGATGTCCTCAATCCTACACTCTGAGTCAGGGGCTGATGCAATTGTCTTGTTGGCCTGCTCCAATGCATCCGACTCCACGATCTCATCTGCGCCTTCTGGTAGTCGTGTCTCGTCGACCAAGATGTCAACGAACCCAGTACCACATGGCGGCTTCTGACCGAACATGATGTTCGCAGAGACACCGCGCATCGTATCATACTCAGCGACCACTGCGGCATCAAACATGGTCTTCGATGTCTCCTCGAAGGAACTCTTCGCAAGAACACCCGTCTCATTCTTCTTCATTCCGAAGCGATTCACCGGCACGATGCGTCCTGAATAGGTCATGGTGTCGACAAGAACGCTCAGGTGGTGGTAGTTCACCTTCTCTGTGGAGAAGACCTCATTGAACTCATCCAGCAGGCAGGTACGCGCAGCCTCAATACCGAAGACATCATTTACCTCGTGAATATCGTTCGAGAACGTGCGAGTTCCATCAAGACCCTCGAAGACCAGGAGATCATAGAGATTGGTTCCCTCCGTATCTAGAACATACTGGTCCTTTGTAAGATAGCCACCGACCGAGTCATCGTAGACCTGCTCACTCTTCACCTTTCGAAGGAACACGCGGCCAACACCGTCCACACCTTCGAGGACCGTGTCCAGAAGCTTGTCCTCGAGGAATCGGAGGTAGGTCGGGTTCTTAACAACACTTCCATCGAATGCAACACGCATGATCAGGTTCTTGGCCGATGAATCCGTTGTGTAGCACTTGAAGATCTTGAGCTGCTTATCGTTGAAGACCTTTGCCTGAACCTCATTGAGATCGCGGACACCGCGTGCATACATCTCTACATCGTTGAGCTCAATGCGCATGATCCATGCAGACCCACACTCTGTCTCGTGTTCAAGGCTAAACCTGCGATACTCTTCGAGCATGGCGCGATCCTCCTCGACCACAGAGTTCACCGGGTACGGATCATAGTAGATACGGACTGACTTGGTGATGTGACGCAGTGTCGTGCGTTGCACACGCTTCATCATCGCGATCGCCTCAGTTCCAGACACATCTCCTGCGAAGTATGCAGTGTTGCCGGGCCTCTTCGGGTTCGGAGATGCAGAGAGCAACTCCTCGATACGTGGCACTCCTGAGGTGGCGTTGGCCTTTGCAGTACCTGCAGAGTGGAAGGTGTTCAGGGTAAGCTGGGTCGTAGGCTCACCGATAGACTGGGCAGACAGAGCGCCCACCATCTCCCCCGCATGAACCTGTGCACGTGTGTGGCGGAACTCGATGTCGGACATCAGCTCGTTGAACAGTGCCTCCGTAAGGCGGTGAACCAGAATGGCCTTCTTTGGTGCAAGGTGGTAGCGGAGAAGCGCATGGAACACTCGGTTCGCAGGGAATCGAGAGATGAATCCGTTGATTCCATCCACAACCTGCTGAGGTGTGAGGTCAGTCTTTGTTGCATACCCATTTGCATAAGAGGAGACCAATCGCTTAAGGTTGACGGGAGCCAGCACCTGGTCGTTCTTCTTGTATCGGAAGACATTGCGCACAAGCATATCACGGTCTGCAAGGATCTCTTCGATCATATCGGGTGCCTCCGTCACCTCAGTCTTGAGAAACGGGTTCACATCTGCGGGGCTCATCGCATAGTTGCGGTAGATATCCTCAAGTGTCATGGTTCCAAGATCGCAGATCTGCGTCTCGACTGCAATCGAATCAATCCCATCTTCACCGTACGCGAACTGGATAATGCTCCCGGTCACGTTGCGCACCGTACCATCGTGTTCCACATGCTGATCCTCCATCGTCTTCATCAGTCGGCGCTGAATGTACCCAGTATCTGAGGTCTTGACTGCGGTATCAATCAGACCTTCACGTCCAGCCTGAGCGTGGAAGAAGAACTCGGCGGGAAGAAGACCGTTCATGAATGAGTTCTGAACAAAGCCGCGCGACTCCACGCCATCATCATACCGTGCGAAGTGTGGCAGGGTGCGATCCTGAAGCGTATACTGAACACGCTTACCCTCAATGAGCTGCTGTCCGAGAAGAGCCACCATCTGCGTGATGTTCTGAGGACCTCCCTTCGATCCCGAATCGACCATCTGAACAATTGCATTGGCCTTTGGTAGGCTCTTGATCACTGCACTGTTGATGTTTGCTGCAACGTCCTTCAGAGCAGATGAGATGCGATCTTCCAGCTCTTCACCGTCAGACATGCCCGAGATGTTTGCGAACATACCTCCGTGCACATCCGAGAGGATCTTGGACACAGCCGTGCGACCCTCTGACAGCTTGTCATTGACGAAGCGCTGAGTCTCGAGGTTTGCAATCAGATCTGCGGTACCGACCGAGAAGCCCGTGAAGAGATTGAACTGTGTGACAACAGACTGGATATCATTGATCAGCTGACCACAGCGCTCTGGGCTGAAGTCATTGTATACCATGTGAATCAGCTTGCTGCACTCGGACTTGTACATCACACCCGATGTGAGCTGACCATTCTCAATCGTGATTCCTGTCTTCATAGAGACCATCGGAAACGCTGTGGAAATGAGCTCTGCACCTGTCCAGTCGCGGCCCTTCCGTGTTACCACGCGCTTCAGACGAGCCAGCATATTCATGGCGATCACCTCAGGAACCTCGACACCGGGCTGGCTGATGCGGAAGATACCCGTCATTGTGTCCTGAAACAGCTGAATGATCGGGCTGTTCGTTCGGGGGCTGATGATGTTGCGCAGCAGCGATGCCAGGTAACGCAGCTCTGTGGCTGACGCAATGCTCTGAGGCACGTGCATGTTCATCTCATCACCGTCAAAGTCTGCATTGTAGGGGCGAGTGGCTGAAACGTTCAGGCGGAAGGTCGAGTAAGGGAGAACGCGAACACGGTGGGCCATCATCGAAGCCTTGTGAAGAGAAGGTTGACGGTTGAAGAGCACCGCATCTCCATCGATGAGATGGCGGTGGACAATGTCGCCCTCGCGCAGATCGATGGTGTCGGGACTGACAAACCGCAGGTTGACCACGCGGTTGTCCTGCTTGAGAAACACGGACTTTGCGCCAGGATGCTTGTCGGGACCATTCCGGATGTAACTAACCAGTCGGTCGCGATTGTACGAGTTCACAATCTCAGGGAAGGTGAGGTTGATCGCAATCTCCTCAGGCACACCGAGTTCGTCGAGGTCAATGTTCGCATCGGGAGTAATCACCGAACGAGCAGAGAAGTCAACACGCTTACCCATGAGGTTACCACGCACACGTCCCGTCTTAGCACCGAAACGAGACTTCAGAGTACGTAGAGGACGTCCAGACCTCTGTGCGGCAGGTGCCAATCCCTTGATGTCGTTATCCACATAGGTCGCAACATCGTACTGGACCATCGCTGTGTACTTGTCGATCATCTCCGCAGACTCACCCTTGTCGAGCTTGTCGCGAAGACGCTGGTTGTTGCGAAGAATGTCGATCAGCTTGTGTGTCAGATCATCCTCCATACGCTGGTTGTCGTCCATCACAACGGAAGGGCGGACCGTCAGAGGCGGAACAGCGAGAACTGTGCAGATCATCCACTCGGGGCGAGAGAACTTGTGATTGAAGCCAATCTTATCACAGGTCTCATTGGTGATTCGCTGGAAGGCTCGCAGGATCAACTCCGTCTGGATAGGAACAGGCGGAGGAGGCTCATCTGCATCACCAATCGGGAATCCCTCGAGTGTCGCCGCCTTTCCTGCAACACGTGAGACTTTGCGGAAGAAGGGTGTTGAGCATGTTGCACATGCCGTAGGCTTATCGGCTCCCATACCACGAAGTTTGGCAACGAGGTCGCGAACATCCTTGAACCGTGCAAGACCAGATGAGGTCAGCTCATTGATCTGCTCCTCACCGAGAATCACATGAGAGCAATTGAGGCAGATAATGTTGGCCAGCTTCTCAATCCAGTCGAAGAACTGGTACAAATACACAGGTCGCGCGAGCGTAATGTGACCGAAATGTCCAGGACAGAACTGATTGGTATGCTTGCAGGTAGGGCATACTTTTCCATTCTCGATGACACCGAAGCGCGCGTCAAACACACCGTTTGCAACAGGTTGTCCAGACTGATAGGTCTTGTCAGTAGTAACCTCCACGACACTCCGCTTGAGGATGTCGTCGGGGTTTGCAATGCCGAACTGAACTCCGGTAATTGTGTCTCCCATTTTACTTATTATACTGTTCTGTGTAAAGTATTCGTTTTCACTTGCGCATCTTTAGCGTTGCATTCCAAAAGTCATCATCCATGACAATGTGCTGAACATGCTCCTGATCGTAGAGAGCTAATGATGCAATGAACGCTTCGTACTCATGACCGAGACGCTGTATGAACTTGCCGATGTCGCGAATGCGCCTTGTCCGAATGTATCGTAGAATATCACGACAGATGACTTCAGTGACAAAAGGCTCTACATCTCTGTCTTTTAGATCGCGAACTGTGTCAACCCAATGGTCCATTACTTATAGATGTTAATCTTTATAGGTGCCGTGAACGTTTCTCCATTCGTCACATTGGCATCCGTAGGCACAAACTGATACTTATAGTCCCATGTAGTGCCATTGTTTGAGAAGTACTGTGATGTGAACCTACAGTGCGCTGCGGATGTATTGGTCGTGCCCATGAACTCATTTAGACTGACAACTGTCGTACTTGGAATGTTCGTAGGAATTGAATACTCTGTCGAGAGTGTGTTACTTGGCGTCGCGGAGAGCGCGAGAGAAGCAAGTGATATCTGAGTTAAACTGAATGAAGAACCCTGCGTACCAGTCTGACCAGTAGGGCCGGCTGGCTGCCATCCAGTAAGGCCAGTAGGACCTGTTCGTCCAGTCGATCCAAGCGGACCCCAAAATCCAGCAGGACCAGTTGGACCCGTTATACCGGTGGGACCACTTACTCCTCGCGGCCCTGTTAATCCGATCGTTCCGGGAAATCCAGTCGGACCAGTAGCTCCAGTGGGTCCATTTGGATAGCGGTAGTAGGGTAGGATGAGCTGTGATGCAACATCATATGTAGATTGTGCACAGCTTTGACGCGTCCATAAGACCCCATCTGGGCTTGTGTATACGTAATAAGTTGAAAGTTCACTTACACCCCCAGCTACCCAGTATGCCCCAGTCCATGCGACTCCGTAACTCTCTGTTGGAAGGGTTTCTCCGATCTGTGACTGGCCTTGTACGAATACAAAAAGACCACATGGGAGAGTGACAAGACTTGGTGAATTCTTGCATGTGATCACCCATGCAGTACCGTTCCATGCAAGTGCTTGTGGTAGCGACGTATAAGGAAACTGAATGCGATACCATGTAGATCCGTCTGAACTCCAGTACAAAACAGGCACAGTTGTTCCAGAAGGACTATCAGTTCCAACTGCAAGCCAATAGAACCCGTTCCACGCAATTCGATTCCCGACGAAGCCACTAGCTGAGATCGTCGTCCACGATGTTAAGGTTGAACTAGTATAGATACCCTGAACTCCAACGCCTGCCCAGTAGGTTCCATTCCATGCAATGTGAGTAAAACGCGGAGCTCCAGATACCTTTGTCCATGTTGTACCGTTCGTCGATGTATAGATGTTTCCATTGCCACCGACAGCCCACGTGGTACCATTCCATGCTACACACGATAGTGAGTCTATAGCTGCACCAGATGCTGTAAATACAGTAGCCCAAGTTACTCCATCATAAGACTGCGTGATGTATCCCGCATTTGTATCTGTATTAAAGCTGGTGCCGATCCAGTAGGTTCCATTCCAGGCCAATTTCGACTGTGCACCCAATGCAGTATTTGTTGCGCTATTATAGAAATTCCATGCATTCGTAGGAGGAGATGGCAGAATCGGAGATTGAACAACACCCCCCACACCAGCCGAAGCAAGCGAATATGACGCAACACTTGGAATCGTGAAACCAGGAAGTCCGGTCGTACCTGTTGGGCCCGTTGATCCCAATAATCCAGTATCTCCATACCACCCTCGAAATCCTGTGAATCCGTTCGACCCAGTGTCACCTCGTGGTCCTGGATCACCAACCGGACCCTGTAATCCAGTATCCCCAAACGATCCAAAAAACCCGGTCGATCCACTCCAACCCGTTGTCCCTTTTTGACCGATACCAGTCGGTCCAGTAGAACCAGTCGGACCCGATGAACCCGTCATTCCTTTCATTGTTGGATCATACCATCCCATTGGACCACGTGGTGCTGTGGGCCCGGTAGGTCCAGTAAACGTGCTAGCTATACCCTTCGTACCGGGATCACCCGGAGTACCACGTTGACCAATTGCTCCTGTCGGTCCAAATGAACCAGTTGGACCAGTCGGACCCGTGATTCCTGTAGGCCCGGTAGACCCCGTACCTCCTGTGGCTCCTGTTCCTCCGGTCGATCCAATAGCTCCAGGTGATCCAGTGAATCCAGTAGGGCCAGACCCACCAGTCAGACCCATTTGACCCATCGGCGCGTTAGCTGGCCCTGTCCATCCAGTTGCACCATACATCGTATTCACACCTGTAGGACCTGTAGGACCTATGGGTCCGTAGACTTTCGTTCCGGTCCATCCGGATGCACCTGTTCCGCTATAGATTCCAGTAGGACCGGTCGATCCAGTTGGTCCAACCGGACTAGCACCAGTGAAACCAGTCGATCCGGTCCATCCGGCTGATCCAGTATCGCCTGTTGGCCCTGTTGGACCGGTTGAACCATATCGATACGGATTTCCATAGAATCCAGTCGGTCCAGTGGGTCCGGTGGGTCCTTTGAATCCCGAAGGCCCATAGGGTCCAACGGGTCCAGGTATCTGAACAACGTTAGATGGCAATGGGACTACATATGTCCCAGTACCTCGATCGCTATAGGACATTCTGTTGTTACTTACTGATAGTAATAATACACAGTAAATTGATTACCGGGACTTGCAACAGCTGAATAAATACCTGCATTGATAGCCCAAACAGTTCCAGTGTTCGACCATTGAAGACTTGTTAATGACAGATTTGAAGAGGATGTGGTGTTCGAGAAGTTCCATCCCTGTGTGATAATGTAACTAGTATTTGGTGCAACCGAGTTCGATGAATATAAGTTCCACCCCGCACTTCCAGGATTTACTGTAATGGTGATACTGCTTGGAGTAGCACCTGGTTGAATGAATTTACTGGGTCCAGTAGGACCTGTGAATCCAGTACAACCGGTTTGACCACTTGGACCTTGTGCACCAGGAAGCCCCTGTGCACCTGTTGGTCCCGTAGGACCTGTTGGTCCACCTGTTCCATATGCACCAAGCCACCCCTGAATTCCTGTCGGGCCCGTGAATCCAGTTGGACCTGTACGGCCAGTACTTCCGGTGGGTCCAAGAATACCAGGCGAGCCTGTCGGACCCGTTGACCCAGTTGGACCTGTAGATCCCTGTGGCCCCTGTGGTCCCGTTGGCCCGGTCCATCCAGAGGGTCCCGTTGGACCCGTTGATCCGGTGAATCCAGTGAATCCAGTCCTTCCTGTCGGTCCAGTGAATCCGGTTGGCCCAGTCCATCCAGAGGGTCCCGTTGGACCCGTTGACCCAGTGTTCCCAGTGAATCCAGTCTTCCCAATTGCACCCGTAGGCCCTGTACATCCAGTCGATCCGGTGTACCCAGTTGCAGAAAGACCCGTAGGACCCGTAGGACCAGTATTTGCACCTGTGCATCCAGTTGGGCCGCGATCACCGATTTGACCAGGTACACCCTGAACACCTGGATACCCCTGTGGACCCTGTGGACCAGTCGGACCTGTCGAACCCGTCCAACCCGTCATATAAGGCCCTGTTGGTCCAGTTGAACCAGTTCTTCCCGTGAACCCGGTAGGACCAGTACTCCCCGTAAAACCCGTTGACCCCGTCGGACCCGTTCCACCCGTAGGACCCGTTGGTCCCGAAGGACCTGTGAATCCAGAAGGTCCAGTCGGTCCGGTTGGTCCAGTCATAAATGCAGTACCACCGGGACCCGCGACTCCAGTTGGTCCAGTCGGACCCGTTCCACCCGTAGGACCCGTTGGTCCAGTTGGTCCAGTATACGTAGATCCTGTCCATCCCGTCGCACCTGTGGGGCCCGTAGATGCGGTCGGTCCAGTTGGCCCGGTAGCACCCCTTGAGCCGGTGAACCCGGTTGGTCCAGTAGATGCGGTGGGGCCACTTGCAAATACATATCCAGGTGGACCCTGTGGTCCCTGAAGTCCCGGTGGGCCAGTATAACCAGTAGGACCCAGTGGACCCGCTGGCCCGATGGGTCCTTGAGCAATGTTGGGTGCACATGTGACAACCCCTACACCTGGAACGTAGGATGAGAGCATATTATCTATTCTCCAGAATAGAGACACGCTCTGCTAACTCTTTAAGACCCTCAATCAAAAGTGCCACAATGTTTCCATACGTTACACTTTTCAAGTCGTCAGTTACAACCACTTCGGGTAGAATCTTCTCGACTTCCTGTGCAATCAAACCGATCTTACGGGGCGTCTCGCCGACGCGATTGTAATATACTCCGCGTAGGGCATTGATTTTCTCCATTGCATGTTCGATATTGCTAATATTGGTCTTGACTCTCTGATCGGATGTAGCGCTGAAATCGGTCGCAGTTACAACACCTGTTCCAACTGTAAATGTGAATGTACTACTTCCATTCAACGACGTTGTTGTACCGTTTGCATACATAACATACCCACCTGTTATTGCATTCAGCGTGAGTGGTCCAGGTGGTCCCGTGAATCCAGTTGACCCAGTAAACCCAGTTGGACCTGTTCCAAGTGGACCCGTTGGTCCCGTGAATCCAGTCGATCCAGTGAACCCAGTGAATCCGGTGAATCCAGTGAACCCAGTGAATCCAGTCGATCCAGTAGGTCCAGTGAATCCAGTGAATCCAGTGAACCCAGTGAATCCAGTGAACCCAGTGAATCCAGTCGATCCAGTCGGACCTGTGAACCCAGTGAATCCAGTGAATCCAGTGAACCCAGTGAACCCAGTCGATCCAGTAGGTCCAGTGAATCCAGTGAATCCAGTGAACCCAGTGAATCCAGTGAACCCAGTGAATCCAGTCGATCCAGTCGGACCTGTGAATCCCGTGAATCCAGTGAATCCAGTGAATCCGGTAGAACCGGTCATACCCGTGAATCCTGTGAACCCAGTAAATCCAGTCGGACCTGTGAATCCAGTGAACCCAGTGAACCCAGTGAACCCAGTGAATCCCGTGAATCCCGTGAATCCGGTAGGACCCGTACAACCCGTCGATCCTGTTGCACCTGTGTTGAACGAATATCCAGGAATTCCCTGAATTCCCTGAACACCAATAGGTCCCGGTGGACCAGTGAATCCTGTAGGACCCTGTATACCCGTAGGTCCAGTTGATCCTGTATTAGCTGCCCATCCATCTAATCCACGAAGACCTGTAGGTCCGGCAGGACCAGTAACGCCAGTAGGGCCGGTCGAACCCGTAGGACCAGTGGAACCTTTAATTCCTTGTGGACCAACCTGTCCGGCTGGACCCTGTAATCCTATGGTTAATGACATTGTTCTATCGCAGTGTAAAAAGTATTTGATTGTTGGCGTACTGTAGATTAGATATCATCTACATTCACCTCGTCCTCCTCGTCAAACTCGATCCCATCGTGCACGTCCGTGTCAGGAGCTCCGGCCTTCACAAACAGGCGAGGATCTGCATCTTTCACAATGCTCCTGTAGCGAGCAATCTGTTGATCTGAGAACACAGAGAGAATCCGATGCGTCGCCATACCACCGAGACCAGTCTCCTCGAAGAGGACAACACTTCCGACGTCCACCCAGACATCTTTCTTGCCTCGTCCTCGCATGCCTCCGCGAAGAGGTGCCTGAACGAGCTTATCGACAGGTCTTTCCTTTCCTTCAATCGTCTCCTTCTCAATGTAGAACAGTTCCATTCGTCCATCACCCAATCGTCTCATCACTCGTCCCACGTGGACGTCATCTAGCTTCTCATCGTCGAGAAGATCGTCGAGCATCTTGTCGCCGATCTTGTTGTTCTGCTTGGTCTTGTTGGATTCGGAGTTGCGTTGAGAGCGGTGGCCGGAGCCTCCAGTCATGTTGCGAGGCATCTTGTACAGGTGCTACCTCTTACCTTGAGGGACAGAGGATTCGTTTTCCGAAAACGGATTCCTTCGGGTCACGAACTAGACTTGAGCCCCCCAAAATGCAGTCCACTATCAACTTCGCACTTGCCAATGCCTTCGCCAAGCTCAACCTCTCTTCAGACCTCGCAGACCGTACCATCGCCTATTTGTGGCGACCAATCACTCCGCCCAAACAGGAACCCAACATCGACAAACTCAACCGCCAGCATGTTCAGCGGTTCGAACAAATGGGCGGTACAGATCCCAAAGCCTTCCTCGCATATCTTAACACTCTCAGTCCAGA